>ERZ507543.2-NODE-2-length-336539-cov-16.5234_pt1 | contig 336539 bp, 352 predicted proteins | sample MGYA00248695_ERZ507543 | MGnify/ENA primary metagenome ERZ507543 (study PRJEB26165, sample SAMN02676189) | human gut metagenome | isolation source: stool | host: Homo sapiens | place: USA | study: EMG produced TPA metagenomics assembly of the C.diff FMT (human gut...
AGGATTAACGGAATATAAGGACTAACCGCGGGTTGGGCGGTTGGTCCTTATATTTGGTTAACCGGAAGAAGCTAGGGGCTGGAGCTCATTTTGACATGGCAGCAGTAGGAGAGCAGGATTAATTGAAACCCCCATTAATCGCAGTTTAGGCGATTGATGGGGGATTTAATTAACCGGAAAGAGCTGGGGTTCGGAGCCCGTTTTGACACGGCGGCAGTAGGAGAGCAGGATTAACGGAATATAAGGACTAACCGCGGGTTGGGCGGTTGGTCCTTATATTTGGTTAACCGGAAGAAGCTAGGGGCTGGAGCTCATTTTGACATGGCAGCAGTAGGAGAGCAGGATTAATTGAAACCCCCATTAATCGCGGTTTAGGCGATTGATGGGGGATTTGATTAACCGGAAAGAGCTGGGGTACGGAGCTCATTTCGACACGGCAGCAGTAGGACAGCCTCCAGAACCACTGCACTAAAGCAGAATAACCAAGTTAAGGCACTGCCCGTTTTGCTGACGGTTGGTGCCTTAATTAGTTATTCGGGAATTCAAACCCGTGTGCCCTAGGTAATCCGCCTTGAAAACGCTTTGGCGAAAGTGTGATAAACTGTAGTGTATCAATACAGACAGTGTTTAATACAGTTAACGTGGTGAGGCTAAATGAAACGACAAGAAAGAATATATCAATACGTTTTAGAACATACGGAGCCAGCTTCGGCGGACGAAGCCAACCGGCAAAATGGCTTAACAACTTCAACGATTGCGGACGCGTTAAAAATTGCGCGTAGCAACGTTAGTAAAGAATTAAATGATTTGGTTCGGCAACGAAAATTGTTTAAAATTTCTGGCCGCCCAGTTCGTTATTGTCAACTAGCCCTAAATGAAGATGATCCGTTGGCGCAGGACCCTTCAGAGTACCATATTGAAGATGGGATTAGCGGTATGGAACTGGGGAAAAAGAAGCTGGCAGGGAAGCTCGATAAGCCGACAGCTGCTAAACAGCTTAGTGTGCATAAAGATATCTTTGATCGAATGATTGGTAAGGATCAAAGTATGAAAAACCAAATTGAACAGGCCAAGGCGGCCATGTTGTATCCGCCACGCGGGTTAAATACGTTGATTATCGGACCAACGGGGTCAGGGAAAACGTACTTTGCCAACGCAATGTTTGATTTTGCACAGGCCCGCAACCTACTCAGTAAGGATCAACAATTGGTAACCTTTAACTGTGCGGATTACGCCCATAACCCAGAATTGCTGATGTCCCATTTGTTTGGTTACGTGAAGGGGGCCTTTACTGGCGCAGACGACGAACAAGACGGGTTAATTCAAGAAGCGGATGGTGGAATGCTGTTCCTTGACGAAGTTCATCGCCTTCCCCCAGAAGGGCAGGAAATGATTTTTTACTTCATGGATCACGGGACCTACAGTCGGTTAGGAGAAACTGCTAAGACCCACCATGCCAACGTTCGACTAGTGTGTGCGACAACCGAAGATCCCGAAAGTACCTTGTTGCAAACCTTTGTACGGCGGATTCCAATTACGATCCAGCTTCCGCCATTCAATAAACGGAGCCCGGAGGAACGAATTGAACTATTGCGTTCGTTAGTTACGATTGAGGCCAACCGGACGAACAAGGAAATCACTTTAACCGAAGACGTGGTTCAAGCTTTGCTTGGTAGCGTTACTTACGGAAACGTCGGTCAGTTGAAGTCCAACATCCAGCTGGTGTGTGCGAAAGGGTTCCTTAATAACATTGGTAACGAAGGAAAAATCATGATTACTTCCGATGATTTGCCTAGCAATATCAAGGACGGGTTGTTAAACTTGGCGTCTAACCGGCAGGAACTCGGGGCGATTTCCAAACTTTTGGAACCGTATATGGTGGTTAAACCTGGAGCTAGTTACGCCACCCCGGTTACCCGCAAAGATAGTTACGAACTGCCCTACAATTTGTACGAAATCATTGGGGATAAAGCGATGATGCTTCGCGAAGAGGGGCTCGACCAAGAAAATATCAATAATTTCATCACTACCGACATTAATCTTCATTTAAAATCATTTTATAAAAACGACCTGGACACGGTGAACGCGGAAAGTAAGCTAGCGGAAATCGTGGACAAGGTAATTATTAACTTTACCAAGCAAATTCAGCCCAAGGTGGAAAACCGGCTTAACTACCGGTTCAAAGACAACTTTATTTACGCGATGAGTTTGCACATTAGTTCCTTCATCAAACGAATCCAATCGGGAAAGCCGATGCGGTTAATGGGCAACGACTTAGTGGCAATGGTTAAGGATTATCCAGAAGAGCTCGAAGTCGCTAAATCGATCAAAGAGTCGCTAGAACAACGTTACGGGTTGCCAATCCCAGAATCGGAAAGCTACTACCTGGCCGTGCTCCTAATTTCACTTAAAACGGTGCCCACTAGTACCGGTAAGGTTGGAATCGTGGTGGCCGCGCACGGTAGTAACACGGCTAGTTCAATGGCACAAGTGGTATCACAATTGTTGTCGGATAATTCGATCCAAGCCTTTGACATGCCATTAGATATGAATCCGCAGGTAGCTTATAAGGGAATTGTCGACCGGGTTCGCGCGGCAGATCAGGGGGAAGGGGTGCTGCTTCTTGTAGATATGGGCTCTCTAAGCACTTTTGGTCCTAAGATTACCGAAGAAACTCAAATTCCGGTCAAGGTGATTGACATGGTAACCACCGCAATGGTTTTGGAAGCTACCCGAAAGGCGTCCTTCATTGATAGTAATTTAGATGAAATTTACGCCGAACTTCGCGAATTTCACGGCTACTCCCGGGTGGCAATTACTGGCGAAGGCCAGTCTATGGAAGACGACCAGGCGGTAGCAATGCTTTCGGGAAAACCAAAGGCGGTAATTGCGGTTTGTTCAACGGGTGAGGGCACCGCCCAAAAAATCAAGGGAATTCTTGACCAGTTGCTATTGCAAAATTTAATTGAAGATATTAAGGTGTTCCCAATTTCAATCGTAAACATGCACCAAGCAATTGAGGAAATTAACCAAAAATACACCATCGTTGCCACAACCGGGGTAATGGATCCGGAAGTGGGAGTTCCCTTCATGCCTTTACAATCCTTATTGCAGGGGGGCGGCGAAAAGTTCGTTCGTCAACTGGCAGAACGAAGCGAGCTTTCCTGGGTCTTTGATGAAAAGGACGCTAAACTGACCCGGAGCGTTTGTCGACAATACTTGTCGAAGTACTTTGTGTTTTTGAATGCTGACAAATTTGCCGATATTCTATGGAATTACGTTGATTACCTTGCGCAAAGCCGGCAGGTCGAATTTAGCGAGTCCTTCCGGATTAATTTGATAATGCACGTAGCGGGCGCGGTAGAACGTCAACTAACGAATAATCCCATGCAAGTCAACGCAGCTGAACTTGCGGAAGTTCAAGAACAGCCTTGGTTTAAGGCGGTTCAGGAAGCTGATGACCAATTCCTTCAACGGATTCAAATTAAAATGACCCTAGGTGAAGAATTTTATATTTACAAATTGTTAGAAACCTGGCAGGAAAAAAATGATACAATCCTAAATGAGATGGAGAAGAATCAATAGTTTTTGGAGGAAATTAGAATATGACAATGGAAATATTGCTCGCACGGGTAGACAGTCGGCTTTTGCATGGGCAAGTTGCCACCGCGTGGGCTAAGAAAGTGAAGCCTAACCGGATTTTGGTGGTTTCTGACAGTGTGGCAGAAGATACATTGCGTAAAACACTGATTACCCAGGCTGCTCCTCCGGGAGTGTTTGTGAACGTGATTACGGTCGACAAGATGATCAAAATTTATCACGATCCCCAATTTGATTCGTTTAAAGTGTTGCTGCTAACGGAAACAATTCAAGACATGTTGAAATTAGTCGAGGGCGGCATTGACATCAGTAATTTAGGAGTTGACGTGGGTAGCCTTGCCTACGCGGTAGACATGACCATGTTGACGGATGCTATCGCAGTCGGTAAGGAAGAGGTCGCGGCGATTAGAGCATTGGCCGCCCACGGGTTAACGGTGTACGCCCAAAAAATTCCGAACGATAGCCGCAAGGATTTGATTAAAATGTTGGATAAAAATGGTTTGTAAATTGGAAATGAATTATGGCTAAAAAATAGCGTGGGACAAAAGTTTCTAAATAAAAAACGGTTCTTGAGGTGAAATTTCCTCATGAACCGTTTTTATTTTGGCGTTTTGACTTCAATAGCGCCAAAACGTGGGACAAAAGTCAGTTTGTTCCGCGCTTCTTTTATTGCATGGTGGATAACCATTAGTAAGCCGCAGAGATTACAGCTCTTCGAGAACTTGGTTATCCTTAATTTGTGGTTCTGGCTTAGTTTGCCGATTTTTTATTTCTTGGGCAATCTGTAAAAGAACGTCCTTTTGAAAAGCGACTGCATCCAGATTGACGGTTCCCTGGGTGGTGGTAAGCACTAAACGCGCCTTGAAACCTGCCCCGCCAAGGATGATGCCGATGATGATTGCCAAAATTCCCAAGGCAACTCCGTCGTTCATCGTACTTAAAATCCCTAACACAATTAAAACGATCCCTAGTAGCAAGGGGAAGATTTGGTTTTTGCTTTTGACCTCGGTAGCCTTAATATCGGCTAGGTTAACGTCTTTAGCAACCATCCCATATGGAAAAATCCAAATTAATAACCGCGGGATCCGGCTCCGCACGGATTGATTATCGACTTCCACGCGGCCCTTCATCCAAAAGATTAACCAACTAATTGAAAAATTAAACATTCAGCATACCTCCATTAAAATACGGTGCTTGTTAACTTTAAGGATAAATATTAATCCAACAAAAGGCAAGTAGTCGATTTCTTAAGAGAAAAATAAGAATTAACCTTTAAGAAGCTTTTGGCGAATAAATCGATTAAAGTGGTTAGATGGACTAGTGAGATGGTTTTCACAACCAATCGTTTACTGATAAAATAAAATGATAAATAAAAGTAAGGAAGAGTTGGCGAAATGAGTTTAGAAATTTTAGCGACCGCCCATTACGTTCCAAAACGGGTGGTGGATAATGATGAATTAGCACAAATTATGGATACGAGCGACGAATGGATTCAATCTCATACGGGTATTAAAACTCGCCACTATGCGTTAGGTGCCGAGAACACGTCGGACCTAGCGGCGAAGGTGGGCCGACAGCTGTTGAAAAAAAGTGGTTTAGCGGCGGATCAAATTGATTTAATCATTTTATCAACGATTACGCCGGACTCCTTAACTCCGGCGACCGCAGCTTTAGTACAGGATAAAATCGGTGCCCATAATGCCTTTGCTTTTGACATTTCAGCCGCTTGTGCGGGATTTGTGTTTGGGCTAAGCACCGCCGAGAAGTTTCTTCGGGCTGGGCGTTACCAAAATGCCATGGTGATTAGTGCGGAAACTAACTCCAAGATGATGGACTTCCAAGATCGTACCTCGGCCGTCTTTTTTGGTGACGGAGCCGGAGGAGCTATCTTAAGTCAATCGACGAAGGCCGACGACTTTTTTGTGGATGAAGAATTGGCTACGTTAGCTGAAAAAAATGAGTACATTCACAGTGGACGGATTCCAGCTATTACCGATGTAAAAGCAAGTAATTATCCGCAAATCGACGCATTTTACCAAAGCGGACGGGACGTGTTTAGTTTTGCGACGGGGGCGGTTCCTTCGCAAATGCAAACAATTTTGCAACGTAACGACCTGCATGACACCATCGATTACGTAATTTGTCACCAGGCTAATTTACGAATTATTGAAAAAATTGCGGAAGAAACGCAAATTCCGTTTGAAAAATTTGTTACCAACGTCCAGGATTACGGCAACACGTCTTCTGCCGGAATTCCGATGGCGCTGGATCAGTTGCAAAGTCGGGATCCCAGTGCTAAAACAGTCTTGTTGACTGGTTTTGGCGCCGGTTTAGATTATGGTAGTTTAATTATTAAATTGTAGGTAGAAAAAATGAAAATTGACAAAGTCTATGATATTTTAAATCGCCTAAAAGATTACCCGTACCAAGAAATCAGCATTGAAATGGAAGGCTTAAAGCTGCACGTCAAAAAGGCGGATGCCGTTCCGACAGCTCCTCCAACCCCGGCGCAAGTTACGGATCCGCAACCAGCGGGGATGGTAGTGAAAAGTCCCATGGTGGGCATTGTGCACTTTAACCAGGAACTTACCCCGGGACAACTGGTGGAAAAGGGTCAGGTGATCGCACAAATTGAAAGTATGAAATTATTTAACGACATCAAGGCCCCCCAAGCGGGGACGGTACAACGACTTTTAGTCGAGGATGGCGAAGGAGTTGCTTACGACCAACCCCTCGTGGAATTGGTGGGGAAATAAAATGTTTAAAAAGGTTTTGGTTGCTAACCGCGGCGAAATTGCCGTCCGAATTATTGCAGCTTGTCGCCAGCTAGCAATTTCAACGGTCGTGGTGTATTCAACCGCTGATGAGCAGGCCCAATTCGTTCAAATGGCCGACGAAGCAATTTGCGTGGGGCCGGCGAGTGCACAGGAATCCTACTTGAATCGGGAAGCAATTTTAATGGCGGCCCAGATTACCGGTAGTGATGCAATTCATCCGGGGTATGGTTTTTTATCGGAAGATCCGCTATTTGCGACCATGGTTGCCGAGTGTGGGTTGACCTGGATTGGGCCCAGTCCCGACCAAATTCAACGCTACGCGGATAAAGAACGTTCTCGTGAACTAGCGCAAAAACGAGGGGTGCTCACCATCCCTGGTAGCGGGCTGATTACTGACGACCGACAAATTAAACCCGCAGCTGAAGAGCTAGGCTTCCCCGTTTTATTAAAGGCTAGTTTTGGGGGCGGAGGCAAAGGGATCCGGGTTGCTCACGATGAACAGGAATTATCCCAAATCATTGCGGTAGTTCGCCAAGAATCTGGTGCGTCCTTTGGAAGTTCACCATTGTATCTGGAACGGGACCTCCAAAATGCTCGCCATATTGAAGTTCAGGTGCTGGGGCTTAACGAACAAATCATTATTTTAGGCGACCGGAATTGTAGTATTCAGTTGCACCGCCAAAAAGTAGTGGAAGAAAGTCCTGCTAACTTGACGATTGAACAACGCGAGCGGCTGTATCAAGCGGTTCACCGTTTGTTGGATCAAAGTGGCTATGAAAGCTTGGGCACCGTGGAATTTTTGCAAGTGGGGGAAGAATTTTATTTTTTGGAAATGAACACCCGCTTACAGGTTGAACACGGGGTGACCGAAGAAACAACCGGAATTGACATTGTGCAGACCCAAATTGTAGTAGCGGCCGGCCAACCAGAGCTGGTAAAGGTGGGGGACGCCCAAGTTCATGCAATTGAGGCGCGGATTAATGCCACCGCTCCAGGGCAACTTGTTGAATTGGAATGGCCCGCTACTCGAATTGAAACTGGGTATGCTGCGGGCAACCAAATTGCACCGTATTACGATGCGTTGGTAGGAAAAATTATCGTTACAGCTTCTACACGAGCACAAGCGGTACAAAAATTACGACAAGCTTTAAAACAAACTAAAATTACCGGAGTGCCAACGAACTTGGCCGCGGTAGAGCAATTAGTCGCAAGTCCCGCGTTTATTCAAGGAACTTATGACATTCGAACTTATCAAAATCTTTTGGATGGGTGTTAGTGATGCAAAAGCAAAATCGTTGGTCAAAATGCTCAAAATGTGGCAAACACGTACATGAATTACAATGGGGAACGTTTCGGCGTTGCCCTTTTTGTCGTTGTCCACAACGTTTAACGGTGGAAGAACGAATTGCGATTACTTTTGACGAAGGTAAGTTTAACCAGCTTACCGTGCCGGTGGAAACGCAAAATCAATTAAATTTTCCCAATTACGACCAAAAGTTAGCCAAGAGTAGGCAACAAAGCGGACACGGCGAAGCAGTCACCATTGGCTGGGGGACCATCGCGGGAAATCCGGTAGCTGCGGGAATTATGGATAACCGATTTATGATGGGAACTTTGAGCACGGTAACTGGGACGGCGTTGCGGCAAATTATGCGTTGGGCGCGGCACCAAGGTTACCCGTTGATTTTGTTTACAGCTTCGGGTGGCGCGCGGATGCAAGAAGGAATTTATGCGCTGCTTCAAATGAATACGATTTTAGCTGAACAACGCCGGTTGCGGGAAGCTGGTGGATTAAGCATTAACGTGTTAACCGACCCGACGATGGGCGGGGTGTCAGCTAGTTTTGCCTTCAAAAGTGATTACGTAATTGCGGAAGATCATGCGCAGATTGGCTTTTCAGGAAAACGGGTAATTCAGCAAGCCACTGGAGAAGACTTGCCCGCTGGTTTTCAAACGGCCGAATACTTATTGCAGCATGGGCAATTAGATTCCGTAGTGCAGCGAGAAGAGTTGCGCGGTTACTTGCAACGGTTACTAAGATTACATGGGTACGGTGGTTAACATGGATAAGGAATTAAGCGTGCGGTTAAATAAGGTTCGTTCCGCGCAACGGATTACGGGCCGGCAAATTATTCAACAGCTATTTACGGAAATTGTGGAAATGCATGGTGACCGGGTGAATAGCGATGATCCGGCGGTATGGGCGGGAATCGGCCTTTTTGAAGAACAACCGGTGACTTTTTTAAGCGTGGATCGGGGGCAGGACCTTACCGAGCGGTTAGCGAAAAATGGTGGCGCAGTCCGGGCGGGCGGTTATCGCAAGGCGTTACGGAACGTGGAGTTAGCCCAACGGTTTGACCGCCCCGTGGTCAGTTTCCTAAACATGCCGGGCGCCGATGCTAGCGTTGACTCCGAAAATGAAGGTCAAAGCTTAATGATTGCCAACCTGATGGAAACCATGGGTGCGCTCCGGGTTCCTAACTTAGCGGTCATCGTTGGCGAAGGCCATAGCGGAGGAGCGCTAGCCTTTGCCAACGCTAACCAATTATGGATGTTAGAAAATGGTCTGTTTTCCGTCGCGGCTCCGGAGGCCATGGCGGCAATATTACGTGATGACCGTGCATTGGCTCGCGTGCCAATGACTGCTAGCCAATTACAACAAATTGGAATTGCGGACCAAGTTTTCAAGGAAGGTCCCCAATTAACTGAAAATTTAAGGAAAGCTTTGCGGCAATGGCTTGCAACGAGCCGGAAAATGGATGAAAATGAATTAGTGATGCAACGTGAGCAAAAATTTCAGCAAGTTTTACGGGATTGGTTTGCCGATTAATTGCTGAAATAGGGGAGAAAGTAATGGCTAAATTAGTTTTGATTCGACATGGTGAAAGTACGGCTAACCGGGATAACGTTTATACGGGATGGTCTGACGTCCCGTTGACGGAACGCGGCATCCAACAGGCCCATGAAGCGGGGAAATTGTTGGCAAAGGCGGGAATTAATTTTACCGCGGTGCACACCTCGATGTTGCAACGGGCGATCGTCACGGCCAATATTGTGGTTGACGAACTTGGTCAAAGTTGGTTACCAATTACCAAAACGTGGCGGTTAAACGAACGACATTACGGTGCGCTGCGAGGACAGAATAAGGATGTGACTCGCCAAATTTATGGTAAACATCAGGTAGCCTTATGGCGGCGAAGTTTTGATGCAGTTCCTCCTTTACTAAACCAGGCCGACCACGACCGACGCTATCGGATGTACGGGATCCTTCACGAACCGTTAGGAGAAAGTTTGCATATGGCGTATGACCGGTTACTACCTTACTGGGTTGACCAGATTGCGCCACGGCTGATTCAAGGAGAAAATCAGTTGGTGGTTGCCCACGGCAGTTCTTTACGAGCCCTAATCAAGTATCTTGAACAGATTTCGGACCAGGGAATTGACGGGGTCGAAGTGGAAAATGGCGAGCCAATCGTTTATGAAATGGATCACCGTTTAAACATTGTGGAAAAAACTAAAATGTAAATTTTTAATACTAAAAAAGCTGAGACAAGGACGTTGATCCTAATCTCAGCTTTTTTTAGATGGTGGTAGAACGACGTTTCACTGTAACGTAGTCGAAATGAGCTCCAGCCACCAAGTTTTTCCGGTTAACCAAATTTAGGGTTTAATCGCCTAACCCGCAATTAAATCCTAAATTCTGTTAGTTCTCATAAGCTACCCAGGGGCTTTGTTCTCTAATCCTTGTACGCCAACGATCCCATCGGATCCCATGGCTTCAACACCGTTGGGTCTTCTGCTTGGGCCTTACGTTGGGCTTCCGTTAAGTATTGTTTTTCAACAACAACTTGGTAGCAGTATTCGTCCATCCACGCGTCTGACATTACCAAGTAGCCCTTTTCGCCGACTTTCTTTCCCCAACTATTTTCGACTTTCCACTTCGTTGGTTGACCATCGACGAGGTCGACCCCGGTTAATACCATTGCGTGGGTCATCAAACTTTCCTTGTAATCTAGGCGTTCAGCCTTGGTCATGGAAAGGTCAATATCAAATAGTTCATCTTCCGCAAAGGCGTCAAGGTCGAGCAGTCCCTTTTCACGAGCTTCCGAATGTTGGTTAACGTCGCAACCAAACCAAACTGATTTACCAGCTTTTAATTGGTTAATCGCTGCTTGCTTGAAGTCCTTCATGGTAAGGTTCAAGTGTTTAACAGGCCGACCATTGACCACGTTACCTAACATTTCAATTGTGTACGTCTTGTTAAATGGCTTATCCGCAGTTGGTGCATTAATGATTGAAACGTAGTCATCAAGGTTCCAACCCACGTACTTGTCATAAAATTCTTTAGGAGTAATTCCAGCTTCCCGATGGTAAACTTGATCGCTATCCCGGAATTCCCAATCAAATTTAACTGGCGGTTCACCAAAGCTGTAAGCAGCCATCCGGTAAACTTCGCTAAGCATTTTTTCCTTCCGACTTTGGATTTCATCTTCACTAGCTTGGTCCCGGACCATCTTACGGAGGGTGATCGCATCTTTACGAAGTTTTTCGTTTAATAGGGTGTCGAATTCACGAGATTTAGAACTATTGTACGTTTCTGGGTAAACGGATTGTGGTACCACGCCATATTTTTCAATTAGGGCGCACAACATATCCCATTGGCCACCGTCACCTTGGGGCTCGTTAAGTAGGAAGGCCACTTTGCGGTCGTCTGGTTCAAGATCGGCGGTTTTAATGATGTTTTCGTAGAACCAGTTTGATTTTTCAAACTTATCCCAGAAGAAGGTGTAATTTTGGGAAAGTTCGAAGTTTCCTGGCACCTTAAACTGATTTTTCATGTCATGACGCATGGTGTTTAAAGCGGCAAACATCCAGCAGCGCCCGCTTTGTTTTTGGTTGGCCACGTCACCGGTGTCCAAATCAATGGAGAAAACTGGGGTACTTTGGATATCGGCAGCTAAGTTACGACTGGCGTTCAAGATTCCATTCTTCGTAACCGTCCGTTCCAGTACCTTAGCTTCTTTGCGGTCGTGATATTCTTGATTAAATTGGTTAATCAATTCGTTAGAAATTTCTTTACTCAAATAAATCAGCTCCAATTCTTTTAAAAAACTTTGCTTATTAAATAATTAAGGACGTGCTTGAAGAACTTCGGGACCGTCTTGCCGACCCACGATAACCGTGTTGACCATATCTAAGAAGAGGCCTTGTTCGACAATTCCAACCTGTTTGATTAGGTAATCTGCTAAAGCATGCGGATCGTCAATTTCGTGTAAATGCAAGTCGATTACGTAATTTTTAGAGTCGGTTAAAACGTGATTACCGTTTTCATCCATGCGAAACTCAGGGTTGAATCCCTTGGCTTCTAATTTCTTGAAGACTTGCTTGCTACCATAAGGAATTACTTCAAGCGGGAGTGGGAAAGCGCCCAACTTGTCGACCATTTTAGATTCATCAACAATCCACATGTTCTTGCTGGAATTGGTCGCCACAATTTTTTCGAAGAGGTGGGCTGCTCCGCCACCCTTAATGCCTTGGAAATCGCTACTGATTTCGTCGGCACCGTCAATGGTCAAGTCGATGTGGTCAACCTCGTCAACCGACTTAACGGTAATTCCTAAATCGCGAGCTTGTTTAGCAGTGCGGTCGGAAGTCGGAACCCCCACGATGTTTAAATTTTCTTCCTTGACGCGCTTACCCAAGGCGTCAACCATAAATTTAACCGTCGAGCCGGTTCCTAAGCCAACGGTCATGCCGTCTTCAATAAATTTAACGGCTTCGTTACCTACCAGTTTTTTTAGTTCATTTTGATCCATAATTATCTACTCACTTTCGGTTGGTTAGATTTTTAACTTTTTCAGCAGTGATTTGCTCGTGCATATTCATGCCGGCAAGTTCGGGATGGTTTTGAAAGTACTTGAGGGCAAACGGGCAAAGCGGATAAATCTTTTGTTCCCGTTCCTTAGCAAATTCCACAAAATCAGCCATGATTTTGCCACCGATTCCGCGGCCACGAAACTGGGGATTCACCAGAACTTCTTCACAGATCAAGGTTGCATGATCCGGCATTGGGGAATATAAAATTTGTCCGACCTGGTCGTTAGCGTCGTTTGTCCAAAATAGGCGATTTTCATCAAGGTTACGCTTCATTTTCCAAGCCTCCTTACCCTATTAATTGTCGTAAAGAAAGCGGATAAAGTCAATTGATTACCGAGATTTACGTTTACAAATTTTTGGATACAACGGATAATGAAATAAACATCATTGATTGGGAGGAACGATATGAAACGAGGATTTGAGATTGTAAGCAGTTACGAAGGACAAGGATTGCATTTGCCACAACGGCAGACTAAGGCAGCCGCGGGGTATGATTTTGAAGCAGCCCGTGATTTTACGTTGCCAAGTATTTGGAAGATGGACTTCATTAAAGTTTTGTGGGCAGTTCGCCACCAAGAAGAAGTTTCTCCCGCGCAGCAACAATTGGCCCAAGCGGCTTTAAAACCTTACTTAGTGCCAACGGGAATTAAGGCTTACATGGCAGATGATGAATATTTAATGTTAGCTAACCGTTCCAGCAACCCGCTAAAACGAGGATTAATTTTACCTAATGGGGTGGGAATTGTTGACGCTGATTACTACAATAATTCCGGTAATGAAGGAGAAATTTTCTTCCAATTAATTAACTATGGAATTACGGACATCACCATTAAGAAGGGTGAACGGATTGGTCAAGGAATTTTCATGAACTACCTGACTGCGGATGGTGAAACGGGTAACCTCCAAACGCGGACGGGGGGCTTTGGTTCAACCAAACGATAATTAAAAATCAATAAAGGTCAAACAAATCACTAATAAATCTAGGTGATCCATGCTATTCTATAAGGTGATCACACGGATTGAGAGGACGGGAGAATGGCAAAAGTTAAGACCCAGTTTGTATGCAATAATTGCGGATACGCCTCCCCTAAATTTTTAGGACGCTGTCCCAATTGTGGTAAGTGGAACACTTTAGTTGAAGAACGGATGAGCGATCCAAAGGCTGAACGAAAAAGTCGGGTGAGCTTTGACGGCAAACATACGCAACCACAGCTGATTTCGGACGTCGCGATGCACGAAGAACCCCGGGTAAAAACCGGGATGGAAGAACTTAACCGCGTGCTTGGTGGCGGGGTGGTTGACGGCTCCCTAGTCTTAATTGGTGGGGATCCTGGAATCGGAAAATCAACCCTGTTGTTACAGCTATCAGGACAGTTGGCAGAGACGCAACGCAAGGTACTTTACGTTTCTGGTGAAGAAAGTGCTTCCCAGATTAAGATGCGTGCCGAACGATTGAAAGTCAATAGTGAACGCTTCTATTTGTATCCAGAGACCGATATGTCTAGCGTGCGGGCGGTGATTGAGGAGTTACACCCCGAATACGTGATCATTGATTCGGTTCAGACCATGCAGGAACCGGATATTGAATCGGCGGTGGGGAGCGTTTCTCAAATTCGAGAAATTACCGCAGAATTAATGCAAATCGCGAAAACCAATAACATTACCATCTTCATCGTTGGTCACGTGACCAAGGGCGGCGCAATTGCGGGGCCGAAGATTTTGGAACACATGGTGGATACGGTGCTTTACTTTGAAGGTGATCTGCACCACACTTACCGGATCCTGCGAGCGGTGAAGAACCGGTTTGGTTCCACGAACGAATTAGGAATCTTTGAGATGCGCGAAGAAGGGTTACGCGAGGTGGCTAACCCGTCAGAAATTTTCTTAGAAGAGCGGCTAAAAGATGCTTCAGGATCGGCAATTGTAGTTTCAATGGAAGGAACTCGGCCGATTTTAGTTGAAATACAAGCCTTGATCACGCCCACCATCTTCGGCAATGCGCAGCGCACGGCGAGCGGGTTGGACCGCAACCGGGTTTCGCTGATCATGGCGGTGCTCGAAAAACGGGCAAAGCTTACTTTGCAAAACCAAGACGCCTATTTAAAGGCGGCGGGTGGCGTTAAGCTTGACGAACCCGCAATTGACTTAGCGTTGGCGATTAGTATTGTTTCAAGTTTTAAAAATCAGGGAACCCGGCCGACCGATAGTTTTGTTGGTGAAATCGGCTTAACTGGTGAAATTCGGCGGGTTAACCGAATTGAACAACGGGTCGCTGAAGCACAAAAGCTTGGTTTTAAGCGGATTTTGATTCCGAAGAATAATTTGAAGGGGTGGCAGCCCCCCGAAGGAATTGAAGTTGTAGGGGTAGCTACGATTGCCGACGCGATTCGGCGGGCATTTAATTAACGGTGCCGGTAACTAGAGCAAAGGCATTAAAAAGATAATTGATTGTTTGACGTACGAGTGTAGTTGGAAAGGTAACTTTTCGACTTGAATTTATTTAACACGAGGGGGAAAGAGAATGAAAGACATCAAGAAACGGATCGTCCAAGCGGTCTTCGCTTTGGCCGGTGGGGCGCTAGGAATGGCGTACCTACCGTTGATCTGGTTGATCTTCAAGATCAACACGATTGTTTTATTAAATAACCGGGTGACTAACTTTTTAATTGGGGCGGTTATTTTTTGGATTCTTTCCATTTTCTTGACGAGTTACGTCTTGAAAATGATGAAACGAATCGAAAAGGCGTTAATTGATACGTCGCCGCTATATTTAATTACCGGAAGCATTGGAACGGTATTGGGGCTAGTAATTGCAATTTTAATTTCGACCTTATTCTATCGGTCCCACGTTTTCTTTGTGAATACGGTAATTCCGCTGATTTTAATGTTAATGCTGGGTTATTTGGGTTACCGATTAGGAACGACCCGGTTTAACGAGTGGAAGAAGTTGTTCCAGACCCGGAAGCGCGATGGAAATAACCAAGTGCTTGACCGCCGGGCTGGTGAAAATTACCACCACTACAAAATTTTGGACACCAACATTTTGATTGATGGCCGGATTTACGATTTGGTGAAGACTGGATTGCTAGAAGGTACCCTGCTGGTTCCTAACTTCGTATTGTATGAAATACAGTACATTGCCGATTCTGCAGACAGTATTAAACGGGTGCGCGGCCGGCGCGGGCTGGATTTCTTAAACAAGTTACAGAGCGAAAAAATCATGCCCATTGAGATGTACGAAGGCGATTACGAAGAGATTGAAGAAGTCGACAGTAAGCTGATTCAGCTGGCCAAGGACAAGGACGCGGTAATCGTTACTAACGACTACAACTTAAACAAGGTGAGTCAATTCCAAAACGTTCAGGTACTAAACATTAATGAATTGGCTAACGCCTTGAAGCCGCGGGTAATTCCGGGTGAATCAATGAGCGTCCACGTGGTTAAGAATGGTACGGAACGGCAACAAGGGGTTGCTTACCTAGATGATGGAACAATGGTCGTGGTCGAAGACGGGAAGTTCTACATTGGAAAGACGATCGAAGTTATCGTTACGAGTGCAATTCAAACTGATGCGGGACGGATGATTTTCGCTAAGCCGATGCATTCCACGAAGGAAATCACCCACGATAAGCCAGACGAAAAGGAAGGCAAAAAGCCAGAATCTAAGTAAAGAATTGTTCAGGCTTAAAGATTCAGGAGTCCGGAAGAAAAGTTTTTCCGTGGCTCACTTTATTTCTGTAGTAGATAAATGTAGAATAGAGACATTGTGACATAATTTTGGGAGAGGTGTTAATTTTGGCAAAGCAAGAAATACGCGTGCGATATGCGCCAAGTCCAACGGGACATTTGCATATCGGAAACGCCCGGACAGCTTTATTTAATTATTTATTTGCTCGTCACTACAAGGGAAAGTTTATCTTAAGAATTGAAGATACCGACCAAAGTCGGAATATCGCCGATGGTGAACAAAGCCAAATCGATAACTTGAAGTGGTTAGGCATGGATTGGGATGAAGGTCCCGACAAACCCGGCGATTACGGTCCTTACCGGCAATCTGAACGAAAAGAGATTTACCAACCCCTGATCGACCAGTTGGTAGCGGAAGGCAAAGCTTACGAGTCATACATGACGGAAGAAGAGTTAGCTGCTCAACGCGAAGAACAACGGGCAAACGGTGAAATGCCGCATTACGTTGACGAATACGCTGGATTATCACCTGAAGAAAAAGCCCAAAAGATTGCTGACGCAAAAGCTGCGGGAATTCAACCCGTAATTCGGTTTAAGGTACCCGAACACAAGAAGTACGAATGGGACGACATTGTTAAAGGCCACGTTGCCTTTGATTCTGAAACCATCGGGGGCGACTTTGTTATCCAAAAACGGGATGGCATGCCGACCTATAACTTCGCGGTAGTAGTTGACGACCACATGATGAAGATCAGCCACGTTTTCCGTGGGGACGATCACGTTGCCAACACACCAAAACAATTGATGATTTACGAAGCTTTGGGCTGGGAAGCACCAAAATTCGGTCACATGAGCTTGATCATCAATAGTGAGACTGGTAAGAAGCTCAGTAAGCGGGATGAAACAATCCTTCAATTTATTGAACAATACCGGAGCTTAGGTTACCTACCAGAAGCAATGCTAAACTTCATCGTATTACTCGGTTGGTCTCCAGTGGGCGAAAGCGAAATCTTTACCCAACGCGAATTCATCAAGATGTACGATGAAAAACGGTTAAGCAAGTCTCCAGCGGCGTTTGACGCGAAGAAGTTAGAATGGATTAACAACCAATACGTGAAGGCTGCTGATGAGGATCGCATTATGCATTCCGCATTGCACCAATTGATCAAGGCGGGCAAGATTGAAACTGATCCTGCTCCAATGAAGATTGAATGGGCTCGTAAGTTAATTAACTTGTTCAAGCGGCAAATGAGTTACACCGCGCAAATTGTTGATTTTGCTGAACTATTCTTTAACGGTCCGGAAGACATTGACGAAGAAGCTAAGGCAGAAATGGCTAAGGACGATGCTTTACCAGTGCTTAAGGCTTTGGAAAAGAAGTTTGCTGACTTAGAAGTCTTTGATACGGTAAACATCTTGGCGGCTATTAAGGCGGTTCAAAAGGAAACCGGCGTTAAGGGTCGTAAATTGTGGATGCCGATTCGGATTGCAATTACTCACGAAATGCACGGACCAGAATTGCCAGAAAGCTTGGAATTATTGGGCCACGAATTATCGATGAAGCATTTGCGGACAATGATTGAAGAATTAAGCTAAATAAAAATAATTAGTTCATTTAATGAATGATTAAAAAGGGGCTGGAAAAGTAATTTCCTGAGGGAGAATGCTTTTTGGGCCTCTTTTCTTCTTTGCGTTAGCTTTTGTTTTCAATTATCATTAGGAGAGATAAAAATCCCCTGAGGGAGTGAAAAAATGATTAAACTATATAACACGATGACTCGTTCAAAGGAAGTTTTTAAACCTTTAGTTGATCAGCAGGTCTCCATGTACGTATGTGGACCAACCGTGTACAACTACATTCACATTGGAAATGCCCGCAGCGTAATTGCGTTTGATACCATTCGCCGTTACCTAGAATACCGCGGTTATCAAGTTCGATTTGTGTCTAACTTTACCGACGTCGACGATAAAATGATTAAGGCAGCCCAAGCCGAAAACATCACGGTTCCGGAACTAGCGGAACGCTACATTGCGGCTTTTAAGGAAGACGTTCAGGCATTGAACGTGGAACCAGCGACCGTAAATCCGCGGGCAACTGAAAACATTACGGACATCATTGCCTTTGTGGCGGACCTCATTGAAAAAGATTACGCCTACGTTGTGGAGGGCAACGTGTATTACCGGGCCCGTCGTTTTAAAAATTACGGCGCACTTTCCCACCAAAATATCGATGAGCTAGAACAGGGTGCCAGCCAACATATTAACGACGAAGAAACGGCGCAAAAAGAAGATCCGATCGACTTTGCGTTGTGGAAGGCTGCTAAACCTGGTGAAATTGCTTGGGAAGCTCCATGGGGGAAGGGCCGTCCCGGTTGGCATATTGAATGCTCGGTCATGTCAACTAAGTATTTAGGCGACACCTTTGATATCCACGGGGGCGGCGAAGATTTACAATTCCCGCACCACGAAAATGAAATTGCTCAAAGTGAAGCCCGGACCGGCGTGCAATTTGCCCGGTACTGGATGCATAACGGATTTGTGACCGTGGGCGACGATAACGAAAAGATGAGTAAGTCCCTCGGCAACTTTGTCACGGTGCACGACTTAATTAAGCAAGTTAACCCACAAGTTTTGCGGTTCTTAATGTCGACCACCCAATATCGCAAGCCAATTCAATATACTGAAACCAGCCTGCAAGACGCGAAAAACAACTTGGAAAAGTTGCAAAACGCCTACGTTAATTTAAATTATCGCCTCCAAACCGCTGATGGAGCTGCTGATCCAGCAGTTGACCAACAAGCCGCAGCGTTGCAAGCTGACTTTGTGGCGGCCATGGACGACGATTTTAACGCCCAAAACGGGATTACGGTAGTTTACGAATTTGCCCGCTTAATTAACGTTTATAGCGAACAAGCAACGGTAAGTCATGAACAAAGTGCCCGCTTAGCAAAACAATTTGCGGAAATGGCAGCAATTTTTGGTATTGAATTAGCAACCGCAACGGAAGCCCCAGCTGACGAAAAAATTGAAGCGCTCGTTAAGCAGCGTGACGCAGCCCGGGCTGCGCGCGATTTTGAAACTAGCGACCGTTTGCGGGATCAATTAAAAGAAATGGGGATTATTCTAGAAGATACCCCTCAAGGAACGCGTTGGAGAAAAAAAGATGAGTAAAGAGATTAATTATCAAGCAATTAACGGAATCGCCCTTGCTTATTTAGGGGATGCGGAATATGAAGTTTACATTAGAAGACATTTGATTGAAGAGGGCATGACCAAACCGAACCGGTTACACCACGTGGCAACCCGCTACGTGTCAGCAAAGGCCCAAGCGGCGTTAATTGACGCAATGCAAGAAAATGATTTTCTCACGGAAGCGGAATGGGAAGCCTTTAAAAAGGGCCGTAACGCTAAAAGCCACACTTCGGCTAAAAACACTTCCGTTTTAACGTATCGGATTTCGACTGGATTTGAAGCAATCGTTGGTTATTTATCCTTAACCAACCAAACTGAACGCCTAGACGAATTTGCACAGTGGTGCATTGATAAAGTAGAGGAAGGAAAATTACGTATTGAATAACGAAAACAAACAACAACCGGACTTCGTAATCGGCCGGCATCCGGCGATGGCTAGCTTAAAAAGCGGTCATTCGATCAATAAGGTTTTCATTCAAGAAGGCTTAAAATCGGAAAGTATCGGCCAAATTATTGCAAAGGCTAAGAAGCAGGGGCTGGTGATTCAACGGGTTTCTAAATCTAAATTGGATACGCTAGCTAACGGGCAAAATCATCAAGGAGTAGTTTTGGCGGTAGCATCCTTTGAATATGCTTCCTTAGAGCAAGTTTTTGAATTAGCAGAGTCTCGTAACGAAGCGCCGTTTGTGGTGATTTTAGATGGAATCGAAGATCCGCATAACCTCGGTTCGATTTTACGGACGGCAGATGCTGCCGGAGTTCATGGGGTAATTATCCCGAAACGGCGGGCGGTAGGTTTGACCAGCACGGTTGCCAAAACTTCGGCCGGGGCCATCGAACGGGTGCCCGTAGTACAAGTTAATAACTTAGTGAACACTTTGAAGGAATTAAAGGATCGTGGTTTATGGATCTTTGGCACTGATATGGCAGGCACCGACTATCGGCGTTGGGATGCTACTGGCCCAGTTGGCTTAATCATCGGTAACGAAGGTAAGGGAATGGCGCGACTTACCAAAGAAAATGTTGACGAGATGTTAACCATTCCTATGGTGGGTGACATTCAAAGTTTAAACGCGAGCGTTGCCGCTGGTTTATTGATTTATCAAGGATACAGTTCCCGTCATCCGTTATAAAACTAATTAACGAATAATTGACTGAAAAGTCGGTTATTCGTTTTTTTAATCCAAAAAACCCGGTTGGTTGTTCAAAAAAGGCTTGGTAGCATAACTTTTCGTAAAAGTAAGCGATTACAAAAAAGGAGAGGTTATAGTGCAACAAGTTGATTTAGACGAAGCCAAAATTATTGCGGAGGTCAAGGCAGATGACACGCACAATTTTGAACGATTGTTTAACAAGTACCACCCGATTATCAAAAAGATGCGCCAAAAGTACACCATCCGAAGTTTCGATTGGGATGATTGGATGCAAGAAGGTCGGATCGTCTTTTTTAACTCGGTGGTTAATTACGATGCGGATTTAAAAATTACGTTAGGAGCTTTTTTCAAAAATAATTTCCGCAACCGCATTTTTAGCATTTTACGTTTTGAAATGGCATATAAACGAAAGGCGGGCTTTGCCGCGCAGTCGTTAGAAGAGTTGGAAGAAGAAGCCGAGGTCTTGGGACAACAGGTTTCCCGGATTACTCCACAGAACCAGTTGATGGTTAAAGAAACGTATGCGGAGTATGAAACGTTGTTGTCGCCATTTGAAAAGGAAGTTTCGGTCTTGCTTTTTCAAGGGCTACGGCCGGATCAGATTGCAGAACGGCTGGGATACGACGTTGCTAAAATTCAAAACGCGTTACTTAGGTGTAAACAAAAGTTAAGCCGCCAATTATACGAACACCGCTAATTGACATTCAGAAAAGAGCATGCTAAAGTTGAGTGACGATAAGGAGGGGTTTTATGTCCCAGAAAAAGATTGCTTTAGCATGTACGGTTTGCGGATCGCGAAATTACACAATTGTTGCGAATCCACAACGTACGGAACGTTTAGAAGTTAAAAAATATTGCAAACGTTGCAATAAACACACCCTTCACAGTGAAACCAGATAGGAGGCGGGACATATGTTTCGGTTTTTAAAAAGCATTGGACAAGAAATGAAGGAAGTTGACTGGCCTAATTTTCGGCAGTTAAGACATGATTCGGCAACGGTAGTTTCCACGTCATTGTTCTTTGTGGCCTTCTTGGCACTGGTAGACTGGTTGATTCAATTATTCTTAAAGTTGTTTATCTAAATGGCTTTATGGGGATAATTTTGTTATAATTTGATTGTTGGTAAAAACTTCGTGTCTACGGAGTTTTTTTATTTTGGAAAAGGAGCGCTAATTTTGGAATCTGAAGAAAAGAAATGGTACGTTTTACATACTTACTCTGGTTACGAAAATAAAGTTAAAAATAACTTAGATTCTCGGGCAAAGTCCATGGGAATGGAAGACTACATTTTTCGGGTAGTCGTACCGGAAGAAGAAGAGATTGAAACCAAGAACGGTAAGGAAAAAACGGTTAAGAAAAACGAATTTCCGGGCTACGTATTGGTGGAAATGGTGATGACTGATGATTCCTGGTACGTGGTCCGGAATACACCGGGCGTAACCGGGTTCATCGGTTCTCATGGTTCCGGAAGTAAGCCAACGCCGCTGTTACCTGAAGAAGTTGACCGGGTGCTTCGTCGTTTAGGAATGACGGCTCGTCACGCGGATATTAACGTAGAAGTCGGCGAACTAGTTACCATCGTTGACGGAGCATTCGAAGGTTTGACTGGTAAAATTACCGAAATCGACCACAATAACATGAAACTGAAGGTTAACATTGACATGTTTGGTCGGGAAACCAGCACCGAATTAGATATCGACCAAATCGACAAAATTGATTAATTTCTAGTTTGATAATTTTTTTGGTCTATGGTAATATATCGTAGTATGCCTTGCATACTTAATGTGGGAGAAGAAATATAAATCTTCATCGTGACCACACACGGACTTATTTTAAGGAGGTACGTCTCGTGGCAAAGAAAGTAGCAAATATTGTTAAATTGCAAATTCCTGCAGGAAAAGCAACTCCAGCTCCACCAGTTGGACCAGCTCTTGGACAAGCAGGTATTAACATCATGGGATTCACAAAGGACTTTAACGCACGTACAGCTGACCAAGCTGGTATGTTAATTCCAGTTGTGATTACCGTTTATGAAGACCGTTCATTCGACTTCATTACAAAGACACCACCTGCTTCAGTTCTATTAAAGAAGGCTGCTGGTGTAGAACATGGTTCCGGCGAACCTAACACAAAGAAAGTAGCTAAGGTTACTTCTGCACAAGTTAAGGAAATCGCTGAAACAAAAATGCAAGATCTAAACGCTGCAGACGTTGAAGCTGCTATGCGCATGATCGAAGGTACAGCTCGTAGCATGGGCTTCGAAGTCGAAGGCTAATACGAAACTGTCGGATACTCTACTAAAGTAGATGTATCAAAGTGGGAGGAAAATCCGCTATAACCACATTTGCTAGGAGGAAAACACACAGATGGCTAAAAAAGGTAAAAAGTTTCAAGAAGCTGCAAAGCAAGTAGATTCGCTTAAAGCATACGCACCAAAAGAAGCTCTTGAATTAGTTAAGAAAATTGATTTTGCAAAGTTCGACGCTACTGTTGAAGTAGTTTACAAGTTGAACGTTGACACAAAGCAAGCTGACCAACAATTACGTGGTGCCGTTGTTTTACCAAACGGTACTGGTAAAGAACAAACCGTAGTTGTATTTGCTAAGGGTGCTAAGGCTGACGCAGCTAAGGCAGCTGGTGCAGACGTCGTTGGTGACGATGACTTAGTTCAACGCATCCAAGACGGTTGGTTAGACTTTGACGTTGCCATTGCAACTCCAGACATGATGGGCCAAGTAGGTCGTTTAGGACGGATCTTAGGACCTAAGAACTTAATGCCTAACCCTAAGACTGGTACAGTTACAATGGACGTTGAAAAAGCAGTTGCTGATTCTAAGTCTGGTAAGGTTACATACCGTACCGACCGCGACGGTAACGTTCATATGCCAATTGGTAAGGTTTCATTCGAAGCTGACCAATTACTTGGTAACTTACAAACAATCAACGATACAATTGTTCGTTTACGTCCAGCATCTGTTAAGGGTGCTTACATCCAAAACGTTTCAGTTGCATCAACGTTTGGACCAGGAGTTAAGGTTGACTTTACTCAATTCTAAATTCTCTTGATTAGTTCTTCGGTCTGTGATATATTATCAAGAGTGAATTATAACTGAATAATTTACCTAAGACTCAGGTGGCCTTGTTTTGGCCTTAATATATTGCCTGCCGAGGAACGTATGAATTAATTCGTGTCTCAGAGTCTTTGAGTCACGAATTTTTTTATAGTTCAAACAAATCTCCAGGAGGTGAAACACATTGAGTAAAGAAGCTATCGCAAAGAAAGCTGCAATTGTTGATGAAGTTGCAGAAGAAATGAAGAACGCTGTTTCCGCAATCGTTGTTGATTCACGTGGTTTAACAGTTGCTGAAGTAACTGACTTACGTAAACAACTTCGTGATTCTGGAATCAAGTTCCGCGTGATCAAAAACAAGATTTTGACTCGCGCTGCTGAACAAGCAGGTTTTGAAGGTATGGATGATATTTTCGTTGGTCCTTCAGCCGTTGCATTTTCTGCTGAAGATGCCGTTGCCCCTGCTAAAATTTTGAAGCAATTTGCTGACAGCAACGACAACCTTTCCATCAAGGGTGGGGTTATCGAAGGTAAAGTGGCTGATATTGATACAATCAATACCTTCGCTACGATGCCTAGTCGTGAAGACTTGCTTGCAATGCTTGCTAATGAATTCATGTCACCAGTACGTGACGTTGCATACGCTCTTAAGGCTGTTGCTGATAAGAAGTCTGAAGAAGACGCTGCATAATCATTACATTACATTTAATTACAATTAATATTGGAGGAAACAAAAATGGCATTAGATAAAGACCAATTTATTGAAGACTTAAAAGGTGCTTCAATTTCTGACTTAAACGATCTTGTTAAAGCAATCGAAGACGAATTCGGTGTTTCAGCTGCTGCTCCAGTTGCTGCTGCAGGTGCTGCTGGCGGTGCTGCAGAAGCTAAGACATCATTCAACGTTGAACTTACTGGCGCTGGCTCAGCTAAGATCAAGGTTATCAAGGCAGTTCGTGAAATCACAGGCGCTGGCTTGAAGGACGCTAAGGACATGGTTGATAACGCTCCTACAGTTATCAAGGAAGACCTTTCCGAAGACGAAGCAAACGACATGAAGGCTAAGCTTGAAGAAGCTGGTGCTACAGTAGAAGTTAAATAAGTTTAATTTCTACAAAAACCACCTTATCCCGGTTATACCGGAATATAGGTGGTTTTTTTGTGCTTTCATAAACGGGATATGGTGGATATTAATGTGGTACTTTTGTGGGTACATGGAAATCAGTGTACCCACCTATGTACTTTAAAGGACGTAAGAGCAATTGGAGCATTATATAAGTAAACTTCCAAACGTACTGTGGTAAGGACTTGTTAGCGATGTTAAAAGGGAGGTTAGGTAGAGAGAAAGACAATGGATTTTATAGAACAAAAACAGCGCCCAGAATTTTCATCCTGAGCGCTGTTAATTTTTAGGGATTATTCGAATGTTAGTAAATTAGTTGATTAAATTTCGTAGTCTTCGTCACTCATTGGTTCTACGTTACCTAGACGGTAGCCATTACCAACTTGAGAGAAGAAGTCGTGATTAGATGTTCCGGTAGAAATTCCGTTCATGACGATTGGGTTAACGTCAGCTTCCGTATCGGGGAAGAGCGGGTCTTGACCCAAGTTCATTAACGCTTTGTTAGCATTATAACGGGTGAAGGTTAACACTTCTTCCGTCCAACCAACTTGATCGTAAACTTTATGAACGTATTTTTCTTCGTTAGCGTAAAGGTCGTATAAGAAGTTATACATCCAATCCTTAAGTTCTTGTTGTTCGTTTTCGCCAAGGTCTTTCATTCCTAATTGGAACTTGTAACCAATGTAAGTTCCATGCACAGATTCGTCACGAAGGATTAATTTAATGATTTCAGCAACGTTGTTTAGCTTGTTATGACCCAGGTAATAGAGTGGGGTGAAGAAGCCAGAGTAGAACAAGAACGTTTCGAGGAACACGCTGGAAATCTTCTTTTTCAATGGGTGACCATCATCATGATATAAGTCATAAATAAACTTAGTTTTGTTTTGGAGAAACTCTTCAGAGTCACTCCATTCAAAAATTTCATCAATTTCTGTAGGAGTATTCAACGTTTCAAAGATTGATGAATAACTTTTAGCATGGACAGATTCCATGAATTGAATGTTATTCAAAACGGCAGTTTCGTGCGGTGTCCGAACATCCTTACGTAAGGCTGCCATCCCGTCTTGTGATTGTAAGGTATCGAGGAGAGTCAAGCCCCCAAAAACGTGTCCAACCACCCATTGATGGTCCTCATCAAGTTCACGCCAATCACTAAGATCGTTAGAAATTGGAATTCGGGTGTCTAACCAAAATTGTTCGGTTAGCTTTTCCCAAGTTGCTTTATCAATCTGATCCGAAATTGCGTTCCAGTTGATTGCTTCATAATTTGCCATTATACAAATCCTCCATCGTTAAATTGAGCAGCTTTCACATTGGTTAACGCCGACTTCGCCATCATTATCCGTGAAGGTCCGAATGTAGTAAATCGACTTGATCCCTTCGTGGTGTGCGTAATTGCGCAGGATATTTAAATCGCGAGTCGTCATTTTGTTTGTTCGACCATTCTTCCAGTCGTAAATCCCGTCTGGAATGGTTGAGCGCATGAAGAAGGTCATGCTCATTCCTTGATCCACATGTTGTTGCGCAGCGGCGTAAATATCAACAACTTTGCGCATGTCAATATCATAGGCCGACTGATAATATTTTAACGTATCATTGGACAAATATGGGGCTGGATAGTAAATTTTTCCAATTTTCTTTTCTTGGCGTTCTTCGACCCGGTTAACGATCGGCTGTAAACTAGCTGTCGCGTCGTTAATGTAAGAAATTGAACCGGTTGGGGCAACCGCCATTCGGTTTTGATGGTAAAGGCCGTCTTGCATAACGGCTTGTTTTAGGTCTGCCCAGTCTGCGGTAGTCGGAATGTCGATTCCTTGGAAGAGTTCCTTTACCCGTGCTGACTTAGGTCCAAAGTCCTGAGCTAGGTATTTATCAAAGTATGAACCATCTGCGTACTTGCTCTTTTCAAAGTTGTGGAAAACTTGTCCGCGTTCTTTAGCAATCTTGTTGGAAGCCCGGAGCGTCCAGTAGTTAAGCAACATGAAGTAAACACTGGTGAATTCAACGGAATCAGGTTCGCCATAGTAGAGGTGGTTCTTTGCTAAGTAACCGTGTAAGCCCATTGCGCCAAGCCCAATCGTGTGGGCAAGGGCGTTTCCGTGTTGGATTGACGGTACTACGTCAATATCGGAATGGTCGGTTACGAAGGTCAACGCCCGAACCATGGTTTCTACCGATTTACCAAAGTGCGGAGTTGCCATCATATTAACAATGTTTGTGGAACCTAAGTTACAACTAATGTCGGTTCCTAACTCCGTGTAGTTTTGTTTGTTGTCAATTACAGAAGGAGTTTGAACCTGCATAATCTCTGAACAGAGGTTACTCATTACGATCTTACCGTAAATTGGGTTTTCCCGGTTGGCAGTATCCACGTTCACCACGTAAGGGTAGCCAGATTCTTGTTGGAGCTTCGAAATTTCATTTTCGATATTTCGCGCTTTAACTTTGTATTTCTTGATTTCCGGGTTGTTAACTAAGTTGTCGTATTCCTTCGTAATATCTACGTAAGCGTAAGGTTTACCGTAAACTTTTTCAACGCTGTAAGGGCTGAATAAGTACATGTCTTCGTCATGCTTAATCAATTCGTAGAATTTATCGGGAACTACGACACCCAATGAAAGGGTCTTAACCCGAATCTTTTCGTCGGCGTTTTCCTTCTTAGCTGAAAGGAAGGAAACGATGTCCGGATGGAAAACGTTTAGGTAAACTACACCGGCTCCTTGCCGTTGACCAAGTTGGTTAGCGTAAGAAAAACTGTCTTCGAGCAATTTCATTACGGGAACTACGCCACTTGCAGCGCCTTCGATTCCCTTAATCGGTGCGCCAGCTTCCCGCAGGTTAGTGAGGTTAATTCCGACCCCGCCGCCTAATTTGGAAAGTTGCAGGGCAGAGTTAATCGTCCGGCCAATCGAGTTCATGTTGTCATTAGCCTGAATTAAAAAGCAAGAGACTAGTTCACCACGATGTTTTCTACCAGCATTTAAAAAGCTAGGGGTAGCTGGTTGATAACGTTGGTGAATAATTTCGTCAGCAATTTGCATTGCTAACTCTTCGTCGCCATCACCAAAGTAAAGGGCGTTCATGGCAACGCGGTCAACGAAGTTTTCTAAGTAATATTCGTTATCGTTAGTCTTTAAAGCGTATTGGGCATAGAATTTATAAGCCGCCATGAAAGAGCGGAAATGGAAATTTTGTGCACGCAAATAATCGTAAAGCTTTTCAATGAAGTCAAAGGAATATTTTTCCATAAGTTCGGCTTCAATGTAGTCTTCCTTAAGGAGGTAGTCAAAGCGTTCACGCAGGCTTGCAAATTGCTTGGTGTTAGCTTGCACGTTTTCCTTTAGAAAGGCTGCAAGGGCTTCTTGATCCTTATGTAGCGGAATTTGGTTGTCAACGGGGATGTTGATTTCATTGTTTAAGTCGTAATAGGTAACGTCGGTTAGATCTTTTAAGCTCATATTTGGGTGTACTCCTTAAATTTCGAAATAAAAAAACGCTCCATCTGTAACAAAGGAACGTGGACACTAAATCAACAAACTAACAATTTAAATTAAATCGCTAATTTTTTTAACAAGTCTGGACGAAAACCAGCAATTGCATCATCTTCAGAAAATTGAACTACGGGAACGGCTTGGAAACCGCGGCCTTTTAATTCGTCAATATATTCTGGATGTAAGTTGATGTTGCGTTCTTCAAATTCAACTCCGTTTTCACTTAGAAAACGCTTGGTCATTTTGCATTGCATGCAATTGTTTTTAGTGTAAACAACGACTTTTTTCATGGTGACTCCCCCTCTTATTTATTCTTTCTGTCTGCATTTAAGTATACAACATTTCGGACCGATTTCAACAAAAAAGCACATCATCTTGTGGCTTTAACGGGTCTAAACCACCAGATGTTGTGCTACGTCGGCATTCGCCGAGCAATAAAAATTATTTTAATTAAGTTGGTATCCAAATTTACAATACGTTATCATACTAATAGAGATTGGAGGACTTTTCAATGACAGATTATTATTTCACGGAGAATCCTAACGTGGAACACGATGAAAAGCATTGGCGTTACACACTTTTGGGGCACGAATTAAATTTTGTGTCGGACAACGGAGTTTTTTCAAAGAACACCCTTGACTTTGGTACCCGGACATTATTAGAAGCTTTGCCACTGGATGTTCCCCAAAGTTCAATTTTAGACGTGGGCTGCGGATATGGTCCAATGGGAATTGCGCTAGCTAAGCAATTCCCTGAAGCACGAGTGGAGATGACCGACGTTAACGAGCGGGCGTTAGCACTTGCCGAGCGGAATGCAGAAGCCAATGGCGTAGCTGCACGTACACGAGTTTACCATTCGGATGCTTACGAAGCGGTAGCTAAAACTGATTTTACAACGGTCGTTTATAATCCGCCGGTTCGGGCCGGAAAAACGGTGGTAAACGCCATCATTACCGGTGCTAAAGAGCACTTAACGAAGGGCGGCCAGCTGATCATCGTTTTACAAAAGAAGCAGGGGGCGCCATCCGCAAAGAAATTAATGGCGGAAACTTTTGGCAACGTAACGGTATTAAAGAAAAGTAAAGGATATTACATTTTAAGAAGTGAACATGAGTAAATTAAGTGAAGCAGAAGTGCAATTTTATATGGGAGAGGCTTTAAAGGAAGCCCAGTTTGCCAAAATGATTGATGAAGTGCCGATCGGAGCCGTAGTGGTGCACGATGGCAAAATTATTGGCCGGGGACATAACCTCCGGGAACACTCCCAAGACGCGACCACGCATGCCGAGGTGTTGGCCATTACGGAAGCTTGCGCGTATTTACGAAGCTGGCGTTTGTGGGATTGCCAATTATTTGTCACGATTGAACCGTGCTTGATGTGTAGCGGGACAATCATCAATTCTCAAATCCCGGAAGTGTACTTTGGCGCACGGGATCCGAAGGCGGGCGCAGTCCGAAGTTTGTATACGGTCTTAGAAGATCAACGTTTAAATCACCAGGTGGAAGTCCGCGAAGGGGTGGCTGCAGACCAAGCGGCCGGGTTAATGAAAAGTTTCTTCAAGGCAATTCGCGAACGTCGAAAAAAAAATCGGTAAAATAGTGGAAATTTTATTAAAATTCGAGTATCATAGTTATTGCCGTAAGGCCTTGAGGCAAGGTTGGACTTACGAATTGTGTCAGGTCCGGAAGGAAGCAGCACTAAGTATGCTCTGGCTTGTGCCTTAAGTTATTGAGCAAATCAACGGAACTCTTAGTCCATCGGGGCTAAGGGTTCTTTCTTTAAAAACAGAAATCGGGGAAGGAAATTTAATGAGTTATCAAGCATTGTACCGCGTTTGGCGGCCGCAGAAGTTTGCCGACATGGTTGGTCAAGAAGTGGTTACCAGAACTTTGAAAAATGCGTTAATAACTAAGCAGACTAGTCATGCGTATCTGTTTACGGGTCCCCGGGGGACGGGGAAGACCTCGGCAGCTAAGATTTTTGCTAAGGCGGTTAACTGTCATTACTTAAAAGATGGCGAACCGTGTAATGAATGTGCGACTTGTCGGGCAATCACGGACGGTAATTTAAATGACGTGATTGAAATTGACGCGGCCTCGAACAACGGGGTCGAAGAAATCCGTGATATCCGGGATAAGGCCAAGTATGCGCCCACGGAAGCAGACTATAAGGTTTACATCATCGACGAAGTGCACATGCTATCCACGGGAGCCTTTAACGCCCTGTTGAAAACTCTCGAAGAGCCACCGACTAACGTGATCTTTATTCTGGCAACGACCGAGCCCCAAAAAATCCCGCTAACAATTATTTCGCGGACCCAGCGGTTTGATTTTAAACGCATCACCCCGACCCAAAGTTACGACCGGATGGTTTATATTTTGGAACAAAAGGGGATTGAATACGATCCTAAGGCGTTATCAATCATTGCCAAGGCTGCGGAAGGCGGAATGCGGGATGCACTCAGTATTCTTGACCAGGTCATCTCGTTTGGAAACGAAACGGTAACGATGGACAACGCGTTGCTGGTAACCGGGAGCGTTAACCAGCAGTTACTGGATCAATACCTAACCCAGATTTTCGAAAAGGATACTCCCGCAGCGTTAGAAACGTTGCACCAAATTTTGGACGAAGGTAAGGACGGTCAGCGGCTGATTGAAGATCTGATTGCGGTAGAACGCAACCTGCTTTTATACCAAGAAGATCCCCAACTAGTTAAGGAACAGAGTTTGAGCGACCTTAGCGAAGACTTTGTCAAAGAAGCGGACATGGTTAGCGGCAGCGAGTTGTACGAAATGATTGACACGTTAAACCAGATTCAACAACAAATGCGGTTTACAACGCACCCTGACGTTTACCTGGAAGTGTTGACGATTAAGCTCTCTCAGCGGTCCGCAACGCCGACGAGTGCGACAGCAGATAACGAAGAGGTGCAACAGCTTAAAAATGAAGTTGACCGTTTGCAGGGGGAAGTTAAGCGCCTCAAAGAGCGGGCAACTTCTGCCGCCTCCGCGCCTGCTAAACCAGCCTCCGCAGCGCCGAAAAAACGGGCTTCGGGAAGTCGCAACGTGAAGACGCCGGCCAACCTGACTAAAATTTACCCGATTTTGGAGAACGCCACTAAAGATAGCTTGGTGGAAATGCAAAATCTTTGGCGCGACTTGATGGATATGCTATCGGTCACGAAACGAGCCTTGATGCACGTTTCTAAACCAGTGGCTGCCAGCGAAGAGGGCGTCGTGGTGGCTTTCGATTATGACTTTTTGTTTGAAAAGGCTGTGGATAATGAAAGCTTGCGTAACGAATTACAACAAAATTTGGCTAAGCTAACTGGTTCAGATTACCAAGTTGTCTATGTTACAGTTGAAGAGTGGCCAACGGTGCGGGCAGAATTTATTAAAACGCACCATTTAAGTAAGGAAACCGAAAGTGCATCTAAAGAGGAAGCACCGTCCCAACCAACGACGGTGGCCCCTGAAGATAGCGCCGTAGTGGAAAAGGCTGTGGAACTATTCGGTTCCGAAAACGTTAATGTAAAAAATGATTAAAGGATGGTAATGACTATGCGTGGTGGAATGGGAAACATGCAAAATATGATGCGTCAAGTACAAAAGATGCAAAAACAAGTGACGGAAGAACAAGAACGACTAAACGAAACTGAATTCATCGGCGTTGCACCCGATGACATGGTGAAGGTAACCTTTACCGGAAACCATAAGATGAAGGACATCGTTATTAATCCAGAAGCCATTGACGAAGACGACCCCGACATGTTGCAAGATTTAGTAGTTGCCGCGGTTAACGACGCAATGAGCAAAATCGACAGTGAAACCAACAAGACCATGGGGAAATACACTAAGGGAATTCCCGGACTATAAAAGAATCGTAGGTGAGTGTCCGGATGCAATATCCAGAACCAATTGCTAAGTTAATTGATAGTTTTATGAAGTTACCAGGGATTGGCTATAAAACCGCGACCCGGTTGGCCTTCTTTACGCTTGATATGCAAAAAGATGATGTGACGGACTTCGCCAAGGCGTTAATTTCTGCACAACGTGACTTACGTTTTTGTAGCATTTGTGGCAACATCACGGAAGACGACCCTTGTGATATTTGCCAAGATGCAAGCCGGGACCAAAAAACGGTCCTAGTCGTTGAAGATTCCAAGGACGTAATGTCAATGGAACAAATGAAGGAATATCACGGGCTTTACCACGTGTTGCACGGCGTGTTGTCGCCAATGGACGGGAAGGGGCCCGAAGATATTAACATCGCGAGCTTGCTGACCCGGCTCCAGAAAAACGAAGCAATCAAGGAAGTAATCATTGCGACTAACGCCACTCCCGAGGGAGAAGCGACCGCAATGTATATCTCTCGATTGATTAAGCCTTCGGGAATTAAGGTAACCAGACTGGCGCACGGACTTTCCGTGGGGAGTGACATTGAGTATGCTGACCAGATGACTTTGTATAAAGCGGTCGAAGGTCGGACAGAGATGTAATGATCCGAGCACGGTAAGCCAATTTAAATGGGAACTTCTAAAGTTCCGGTCGTATCAAAGAGCTTCATGACTACGAAATTGGTCATGGGGCTCTTTTTGATTTAACGTTGGTTCTTTTGACCAGGGTTGTTAGAATAAAGTGGGAGCTGTGGAAAACTTTTTAGTTTACGAACAACTGCACTCCTCCCAGTAAGGCTGTGCAAAACTTAACCATTTGGTGGCAAATACAAAAACTGTGGGATTAAATAACTGACCGGAGAAATGCATTGCGCCAACTATTTTAAAAAATTTAAAATATCGTTGCTGACCGGCGTACCAAAGGCTAAACTAGGACGAGTTTTTAGAGTAGTTAATAGACAGTCTAGAAAATCTAAAGTAGAATAAAAATAATCAATATAAAAAAATCATAAGGTAGGGAATAACTGGTGAATGGGCATTTTATTTCATTTGAAGGGCCTGACGGGGCTGGCAAAACAACGATTTTGGAGGCGATGGTGGAGCATTACCGCACTCGACTTGTAGATCGGTTGACGGTGACCCGCGAACCCGGAGGCAACCCGATTTCAGAGGCAATTCGCGCAATTATTTTGGATAGAAATAACACGGAAATGGATGCTCGAACGGAAGCTTTGCTATATGCAGCAGCCCGGCGGCAACATTTAACGGAAACAATTCTACCGGCGTTAGCACGCGGTCAGGTAGTTTTCTGTGACCGTTACGTGGATAGCTCGATTGCGTACCAAGGAGCCGGACGTGAAATTGGCCCGGAAGCAGTCTACCAAATGAACTTGTTTGCTACGGAGGGGTGTTTACCGGAAAAAACTATTTATTTAGACGTGAGCGCTGAAGTGGGCTTAAAACGGATCATGACTCACCGCACCGACGATGTTGATCGACTTGATTTAGAGCAGCTTGATTTTCACGAACGGGTTCGTGACGCCTATTTAGCATTAGCCAAACGGTATCCGGAACGAATCGTGGTGATTGATGCTAGTCAATCAATTGGCGACGTAAAAAAAGCAGTTATCAATGTTTTAGACCAAATTTTAAAATAGTGGGGGAAACACATTATGGCAACCAAATTAGTTATTGCAATTGTTCAAGATAAGGACGCTAACCATCTTAGCGATCAATTTATTGACCAAAACATCCGGGCAACTAAATTATCGACTACCGGAGGATTTTTACAATCTGGGAACACCACCTTTTTAATCGGGGTGGAAGAAGAACGGGTTCCAATGGTTCTAGATACCATTAAAAAGGCTAGTCACTCCCGGGAAGAGTTCATGACCCCATCGGTAAATATGGACGTGAATATGGAAGGGGCAACCGGGTACCCAATTAAGGTCCAAGTCGGTGGAGCTACGGTATTTGTCTTGCCGGTTGACCAATTCGAACGGTTCTAAACGGCCTTGACAGCAGCAGTAAAGAATCCGGCCGTAACTAAACAACCCGCGGTCATCGAACGTTTCCAACAAATGATTGAAAACCGCCACCTCGCACACGCCTACTTGCTAACCGGCGCAAGCGGAACTGGCAAAAAAGAGGTGGCCCGGTGGGTTGCCGAGCGGCTATTTTGTCAAAACTTACAAGACGGGATGCCCTGTGGAAAATGTGAAGAGTGTCATCGAATTAGTACTGGGCAGCATCCCGACGTAGTAGAAATCGAACCCGACGGCCAGTCGATCAAGGTCGATCAGGTTCGATTTTTAAAGGCCGAATTTTCCAAAAGCGGGGTCGAAGGAAATCGGAAGGTTTTCATTATCGACCAGGCGCACTTAATGACTACCAGTGCGGCAAATAGTTTGCTGAAATTTATTGAGGAGCCGGCGGGGAACGTGACCGCCTTCTTACTCACGGAAAGCAAAAATTTAATTTTGCCAACCATCATGTCGCGAACGGAAATTATCGAGCTGAAACCGCTTCAGAAAAGTCAGCTAGTTGCTGAACTAACTGCGGACGGTGAGGTAACGGAGAGCACCGCCCATCTGTTAGTTCGGTTGACTAGCGACCGTGAAGAAATGCAGAGCTTGTTAGAAAATAATTGGATAGAAGACGCGCATAAGGCTCTTGAAAAATGGTTTGGTGCCGTTACCAAGGGCGATATGAGTGCATTTGTGGACGTCCAAACTCGGATTATTGGACTAGCTAAGGACCGGGAACACCAAGCAATTGTTTTAGACATGATGATGTTGTACGCGATGGATTTGTTGGCACTTAAGTTTGGTCAAGCCGACCTTACGTACCTTACAGATCAAGCAGCGCTACGCCAAGTCGCGGAGCAAACAACGGTCAGCCAGTTGCTTAAGGTTAGCGATTTACTATTGCCGTTACGCGGGAAGCTAAAGCAGAATTTGAATTTTCAGGGAATTGTGGAAAAAGTGACAATTGAATTATGTGATATTTTTAAAATGAGAGGGTGATAGTGTGGAGAAGAAAGATTTATTTGATCAAATAACAGAAGTTACGCACAACGCTGAGGATTTGTTAAATAAACTACACGAAACCCAAAGTGCCATGGTAGAAATCATGGAGGAAAATGCCGAACTTAAGATTGAAAACCAACACTTAAGGGAGCGGCTTAAACAGGCCACTGCCGCGGAACACGAAAATGAAGGAACCAAGAATACGAAGCACGGTTTATCAAAATCATTGCAAAATTTGGAAAAGCTTTATGCTAGCGGCTACCATATTTGCAACGAATTCTTTGGCAAGCACCGGCAAGACGATGAAGAATGTGCTTTTTGCTTAACCGTTATTTATGGAGATCGTTAATATGTTAACCCAAAAGAGTTTTACCCCGTCATCGGCGGGGTCTTTATATTTAGTGCCCACCCCCATCGGAAATTTAGATGATATGACGTTTCGGGCGGTCCAGATCTTAAAGGAAGCGGACCTGATCCTTGCGGAAGACACCCGCAATACCCAAAAATTGCTCAACCATTTTGCAGTTGACACCAAGCAAATGAGTTTTCACGAGCACAACACCCAGGAGCGAATTCCAGCGATTTTAGAAATGTTAGCGGATGGACGCACGATTGCCCAGGTTTCGGACGCAGGGATGCCCTCGATTAGCGACCCTGGAAAGGAACTGGTGCAGGCGGCCGTAAAAGCGGGCTTAAAAGTGATTCCGTTACCGGGAGCCAATGCTGGAACTACGGCTTTGATTGCTTCGGGATTAGCGCCCCAGCCGTTCACTTTTTACGGGTTTTTGGCGCGGAAACCTAAAGAACAACAGGCGGAACTAGAAAAGTTAAAGAACCATCCCGACACGTTGATCTTCTATGAAGCTCCGCACCGGTTGGCAAAAACGGTGAAGAACATCGCCACCGTAATGGGAACGGAACGACAAATGGTTTTAGCACGAGAATTAACCAAGCGTTACGAAGAATTTATTCGGGGTAGCGTAGCAGAAGTTCAGGAGTGGATTGCGTCCACGGAAATCCGCGGTGAATTCGTGGTAATGGTGGCGGGGAACCCCCATCCCCAGGCTGTGGAAAACCAAGACTGGGAATCGTTAACCATTAATGAACATGTGCAAAAGATTATTGATGAAGAAAAAGTCAAACCGACCATTGCAATTAAGCAGGTCGCTAAATTACGCGGACTCGCCAAACAAGAGGTCTATGACATTTATCATCAACTTTAACTTATAATGCAAAGCAGTATTTAGGAGAGAAAAATGGCTGGAAAGATACATGAAGAAGAACACTTGGTAACCTACTATGAAGGCGACCAAACGGGAACGATGACGGTTTCCATGATGGTAAACGTAATGCTGTTAGTATCGGATAACCAAAGCCAAGCCTTAGGCGTCGGTCCCGAGGTGGTGGATCAGACCGGGCTAGGTTGGGTCATCACCCAGTACGTAATGCAGCTACGGAGATTGCCTAACGTGGGCGAACGGATCGTGGTGGGGACCCAAGCGGTGAACCACAACGACTACTTCTGCCAACGGGATTTTTGGATTAAGACCCTGGATGGGGAAAAGATTGTGGAAACTACCGCGATGTTTGTTTTGATGGACCGCACTACGCGACGGATGCGCAAATTGTTGCCAGAAATCATCGACCCGTACGAATCGGATTACATAAAACGAATTGTCCGATTGCCTAAGTTACAAGAAATTACCGGGGAAACGAACCAGCAGGACTACGCCGTTCGTTACTTCGATATTGATATGAACCACCACGTTAACAACGCACGTTATTTTGAATGGATTTTTAATACCGTGGATGACGATATTTTAGATAACTACTTCCCTAAAATGGTTAACATTCGCTATCACGTCGAAATTCAACCTCACCAAATGGTGCATAGCGTCGTTGAGTTTGACCGGGACAGTTTGCAAAGCAGTCATCAAATTTCGGTAGGCGACACCTTATGCTGTGAAGCCAATGTTGAATGGGCACGGCGTTAAGGGTACAATTAACTTGTTTATAGTTTGGAATGGAGGAGAAGTTAATGAGTATACTTGTAGTAGGGGGCGCCGGTTACATCGGCTCTCACATGGTGAAACGACTAATTGAACAAGGCCAAGAAGTAGTCGTGGTGGACAATTTATCGACTGGTCACCGAAAAGCGGTTGACGAAAAAGCTCGCTTTTACGAAGGCGACATCCGCAACCATGTGTTTCTAAAGGGAGTTTTTGACCGGGAAAATATTGATACCGTGGTTCATTTTGCGGCCTTTTCAATCGTGCCCGAATCCATGGAAAAACCGTTGAAGTATTTTGACAACAACACCGCCGGAATGGTGGCGTTGCTTGAAGAAATGCGCGATCACGACGTTAAACGAATTATTTTCTCTTCCACGGCGGCAACGTATGGGGTTCCTGAAAAATCACCAATTGCGGAAAACGATCGCCAAGCACCGATCAATCCTTACGGGGAAAGCAAGTTAATGATGGAAAAAATCATTCGTTGGGCTGACCAAGCTTACGGAATTAAATTCGTGGCGCTACGGTACTTCAACGTTGCGGGGGCTTACCCAGATGGTTCAATCGGTGAAGATCATGGTCCAGAAACCCACTTGACCCCCATTATTTTACAAGTGGCAGCCGGTCAACGAGACCAATTGAAGATTTTTGGCGACGACTACAATACGCCTGACGGAACCAATGTTCGAGACTACGTACACGTTTTAGACCTGGTTGACGCCCACATTTTAGCGATTAACTATCTCAAAGCCGGCAACGATAGTGACGTATTCAATCTCGGTTCTTCAACCGGTTTTTCGGTTAAGCAAATGGTTGAAGCTGCACGAGAAGTTACTGGCGAACCAATTCCAGCTGAAATTGCCGAACGCCGTCCCGGGGATCCTGATTCACTAATTGCGGCTAGCCAAAAAGCGCGGGACGTTTTGAAATGGCAACCGCAATATGACGATGTTAAGGAAATTATTCAAACAGCGTGGAATTGGAAGCAACAACATCCCCGCGGTTATGAAGATCGTTAAATTTTAAATACGTTTTTATGATGATTATAGAAAACAATTGATAAAACATTTTACAATAGAGGCTGAGAAAAATTTTTTCTCAGCCTCTATGCGTTCCTATAGTTGTCGGAAGCCGGTTTCTGTAGGATAATGTGAGAAGGGACTAAAAGAGGAGCGAACTAAATGAAAATTTTAGCATTGGATACGTCTAACGTTGCACTCAGTGTAGCAGTACTTGAAAATGATCAATTACTGGCGATCCAAACTACTAACATTAAAAGAAATCACAGTAAACAGCTGATGCCAATTATTTCACAGACGCTAAAAACGGCAGAAGTTTCGTTAGCAGATTTAGACCGCATCGTGGTAGCCAAAGGCCCCGGTTCATACACCGGATTACGCATTGCGGTCACCACGGCAAAAACTTTAGCAATGACGTTGGAAATTGAATTGGTCGGCATTTCTAGTTTAGCAATGTTAGTGCCAAACGCACCTAACGACGGATTGGTAGTTCCGTTCTTTGATGCACGCAACCAAAATGTTTTTGCGGGAATTTACGAAAAGCATGGTATGGAAGTTACGCCGGTGGTTGCCGACCAGCACCTGAGTTTTGAATCTTTGCTGGCAAAAATCAATGAACTGGGACGATCGGTTTACTTTATTAATAACCATTTTGAAAAATTTCAACCGATGGTAGAAGACACTTTGCGAGTAATTGCTGAGCATTCGACCACGTTGAATAGCTTGCCGAACGCCTACGCGCTAGGTTTGCTAGGCTTGCAAAAACAAGCGTTAGAAAATTACTATACTTTTGTACCAGCATATTTACGAGTAACTGAAGCGGAAAGAAATTGGAAGGAAAAACATCCAAACGATGAGAGTAAAGAATCATATGTTCGACAAATTAATTAATTGGGCACAAGGAACCTTATTTAATCGAACGCGCCGGCTAAGGGAAGAAGCCTTCGAAATTGCACATCATAACGTGGTGATTGAAGGACAAAGCTACTTTGTGGCTCAGGCAACTAATACGGACATCCCCGAGATTTTAATGGTGGAACGGGCCGTGTATGATGGACAGACTCCCTGGGACCGGACGGCATTTGCAAACGAGCTAAGAAGAAAGGTCGACCGGTTATACTTGGTGATTCGCCATAATGACCAGTTGATGGGCTTTATCGGGGCTTCATTTAACGACCGGGCGAAGACTGCCCACATTACCAACGTGGCCATTCTTCCCGAATACCAAAATCAAGGGATTGGTTCGTTTTTAATTGAAGCAATTGTGCGGAAGGCCCAGTTTATTGAGTATAAGAAGGTTACCTTAGAGGTGCGGAAGAGTAATATTAATGCCCAGGCGTTATATTTGAAGATTGGTTTTGAAAACGTCGGTTTGAAAAAGGGCTATTACTTTGGTGACCATGAGGACGCCATCGATATGCAACTAGATTTATCGAAATGGCGGGGAGGATATCGTGGAACAAGATAGTTTAATATTAGCAATCGAATCCAGCTGCGATGAAACTAGCGTAGCGGTTATTAAAAATGGTGACACTATTTTATCAAACATCATTGCCACCCAAATTGACAGTCACCAACGGTTTGGCGGGGTGGTTCCAGAAGTGGCTAGCAGACACCACATTGAACAAATCACCCTGTGCATTGACCAAGCAATGAAACAAGCACAAGTCCAGCCAACGGATCTAAGTGCAGTGGCGGTTACTTACGGCCCCGGACTAGTGGGTGCCCTCTTAGTAGGGGTTTCTGCGGCGAAGGCCTTTGCGTTTGCAAATCATTTGCCATTGATTCCGGTTAACCATATGATGGGACATATCTACGCAGCTCGGTTCGTCAAACCAATTAAATTCCCTGCTTTAGCGTTGCTAGTTTCCGGAGGACATACCGAACTAGTATATATGGCAGCGGAAAATGAATTTAAGATTATTGGCGAAACACGTGACGACGCGGCCGGAGAAGCTTATGATAAAGTAGGTAGGGTAATGGGATTAAAGTATCCTGCCGGCAAAGCAATTGATGAATTGGCGCACCAAGGACAAGATACGTTCCATTTTCCACGGGCCATGGAGCACGATGACAACTTTGACTTTAGTTTTAGCGGGTTAAAGAGCGCGTTTATCAACACGGTGCACCACGCGGACCAAGTTCACGAAGAATTGGATAAAGCGGACTTAGCGGCTAGTTTTCAGCAAAGCGTGGTTGACGTGATTGTGGCCAAGACGATCCGCGCTTGCAAAGCGTTAGAAATCAAACAGTTGATTTTAGCGGGCGGCGTTGCTGCGAACCGGGGTTTACGGGATGCCTTAGACCAACAACTCAGCGCCCAATTTAATGATTTAGATTTCGTGAAGGCGCCCTTAAAACTTTGCGGCGATAATGGCGCAATGATTGGGGCAGCCGGCGAAATGCTGATGCGTCACGGAGTGTTTGCCGATTTGACGCTTAATGCCGATCCGAGCCTAGAGTTTGATTGGGAACCGGGCGCGACTAAATAAAAAGAGGTGGCAAAGATGACTGAGCAAATGCACCAGATTCATCAGGTGATTGAAAAGGGAATTCAACAACACTATATTAATGGAGCTTCGTACAGCTTCATTTTACCAAACGAAATTGAAAGCCGTTACGAAGGCGTGCAGGGCGGTAAGGAAGGCAACGTGTGCCTTGATCCTTCGATGATTTACGACGTCGGTTCAATGACTGAAGTAATTGCGACCACGACCCGGATTTTTCAGCTTTTAGCGATTCAAGAAATCCGGCTGAAAGATCCGATTAAAAAGTACCTGCCAGGGTTTTCCAACCCGGATGTCCTAGTGTTGCATTTGTTAACGCACACTAGTGGGATTCCGGTGGAAATTCCGGGAATGTACCGGTTGACCGGGATTGAATTTATCAATGCGCTTTACATGGTTGATACGGATTTTGAGCCTGGCGACCACGTGCAAGTTTCTCCGTTAAATTTTGCCCTTCTGGGAATTATCATTCGGACGGTGGACGGTTCCATTGACCGGGCGGTACAGGACAAGATTTTGTATCCGTTGGCAATGACTAACAGTGGGTTTAACCTTAACCGCCCTAAGATGCGTTTTGTGCCAACGAGAAACGATCCTAAACGGGGACAAATTCAAGGTCAGGTTGAAGATCAGTTAGGATTGTTGTTAAATGGAGAAAGCGGGCATGCAGGTCTATTTTCAACGTTAAATGATCTAACGGTTTTCACCGAAATGATGATTAATCGGGGAAGTTACCAAGGTAAAGAAATTCTTGATCCGCAGTTGTTTGATGGAATCAAGAAGGTGGATGTGGACGGCCAATCGCTCGGCTGGTGCCGTTTCAAGGAAAACCGCGATGTCTTTTATGGCAGCAGCCCAACCGGGTTAATTGCCTTTAATAACCAAAATAAACATGGTCTCGTTTTGCTACACGATTATATCGAGGATGAAAAAGTCCACGTGGCAATGCGTGACGAAATATTAAAAGTTGTTCAATAGAGGATGTGGAAAAAATGGCTAATTTTAAACTTTCAATTCCGACCACCCGTCGGTTACCTTTGTATTACCGCTATTTGCGGCGTTTATCAGACCAAAAAGTAGAAAAAGTTTCCTCCGCAATGTTGGCTGAATATTTACAAATTGATGCAGCAACCATTCGACGGGATTTTTCTTATTTTGGACAAATGGGCCGGCGTGGGTACGGCTACGATGTTCAAAAGCTTTTGGAACTTTTTGATGACGCGTTAAGACAAGATATTAACGCAAACGTTGCTTTAGTAGGGGTAGGGAACCTCGGACGGGCGTTACTAAACTTCAAGTTCCACCGGGTTGGAAATGCACGGATTACCGCGGCTTTTGACGTTGATCCTAAATTGGTGAATACGGTGCAAAACCAAATTCCAGTTTATGACATTAAAAACCTAAAGGAACAAATTAAAGAACAACAAATTACCGTGGCAATTTTAGCGGTTCCTGCAGAAAAAGCTCAAGAACTTACTGACCAGCTGCTAGAAGTTGGTATTCAAGGAATTTTGAACTTTACTACGGTTCCACTGACCGTGCCAGAAAAAGTGATTGTGCAAGACGTGGACCTTTCTGTGGAACTACAATCGCTAATTTACGGAATTAACCGGCGGGAAATTGAAGAATTAGAATAAATGTATTGAAGGCTTACTGTTTATATATTGCGGTAAGTTTTTTTATTAGCTTAAGAATGGATTATGGATACGTGGTTTTTAATTTAAAAGATAGGTGCATAAGTATATAAAATACTAAGATAGTGGAAAAATCTTAGGTTTGCTAAGAAAGGGATGGCTTTTTAGAAAAAGTTGGCATCTTGCTAGTGAACTTTAATTTGGTTGAGTTTCGTGCTCGTTGACTCAAAAAAAGACCAGAATTTGTGAAAAATTCTGGTCTCTTTTTATTTTGTAATTAATCAAATTTATAACTCGATTAGTTAGCTTGAGCGCCACACTTGTTGCAGAACTTAGCACCTTGAGCAAGCGGTGCGCCACAACTACTACAAAATGCGCTCGCTGATGATGCAGCATTATTTGCATCTCCGCTTACGGCGTTAACAATTTGTTGTGTGTTTTGAGCTCCTTGTTGAATTGTGCGGTCCGTTTGTGCTCGCACGTTGCGATCCGCTTGATATGTAGCTAATTTTTGGGTGAGTTTTTCTTCTAATTCTTCACTATGATGTGCTTCGAAGAAAGGTAAGTCAATTGTTTTACTAATTCCGGAACGTTCATAGTTAAACGTGGTTCTGATTCCACTACCAATTAAAAGCACCCCAACGATAATTGCGATTAGTGCCGAAAAGAATGATGAGCCCATTAGCGCTACTCCAATAATTGCAATTAATAATCCTAAAAAGATTGAGCTCAGCTTATATGATTTCGATGTGTATACGTTAGTAATTCCTGAAAGGGGAGATGAATCTTTTTGCTTACCGGCAGGAACCAAACCAAAGAAAACTGTATTTGGCATATTTACCCGTAAGAAGGCGTCATCTAGTGTAATACTTCCCTTTACCCAAAACGCTAATAAACTAACGGAAAACGCATCGCTATCGTTTTCAACAACTGCAGATTGTACCATTATTATTCCTCCTAAATTAACAGATATAACCATTATATATTCACGATTAAGGTTTTGTAAACCTCTTTTACAAAGTATTAGCAGGAGAAACAAGCCTGCCCTGCTGCATCAATAAAAAACTAGGAAATTTATCTAACTTTCCTAGTCTTCTTAATTAGCATTAACTTATTTTAGTTTCAAACCAGAAACTTCCAAGTTACGTTCGTAGGTCTTAATGGAATCACTAAGGGTAGAAACGTTGTCATCAGAAGTAATCTTTTTATCTTTGATGTTTAATTTACCATCGTTTAACGATAGGTTGTTTACTTCAACGGCAACATTTTCAGGTTCGTCATCGTCATCTGCGTCCGAAGAGTTGACGCTATAAATTGCAACAATTGATAATTTGTTGCTAGATGAAGTACTATTTTCGGATGCATCTGCGACTTCTACTTTGCTTGAAACTTCGTTGACGTCGTCATCGTAGTATTCTTCTTCATTTTCGTTATATGGAGTTACGTACAAGTTAACAAACTTGGATGTGTATTTTTCATCAGCGAATTGTTTGTCATCTGTGTAATCAGACATGACAGTGTCGGTGGCATCCGTAATGTCGTCAACGTTAGTAATTGATTTACTATCAATTAGTCCGGAAATCTTATACTTGAACGTTCTTGAACCAGTGTATTGGTGCTTACCACTACTATCTTTAAAGGCTGCTTTTGGAAGCGTAAGTGAAATAACATCTCCGTTGCTAAGGTGACCATTGTTTTTAACCTTAATGTTGCTGTTGATTAAGTCAGAATTTTTACTTGAAAGTGCAATTTGTCCCTTGCCATTAATTCCGAGGGCTTTGATTTTAAGCTGGTTAAAAATCTTATTGGAAGAAACTTTGGTAGTTTTTTTCAATCCCTTAACTGTGAACGTTTTTTTGCCGTCACGGAAAGGAAGTTCCGAATTGCTGTTTTTAAACGTTACGGTAACCTTATCGCCATTTTTAAGTTCGGTTGATTTCCCTTTGAATTCTAATCTAGTCGAAGAAAGGTCCTCTATTGATGATTGAATTTTATATTGATCTTCTGAAGAAAGCATACTGTAATCAAATGCGTCAGGATGAGACACAATTTTATTAATTACGTCTTTTTTTATGTGATCCTTTTGCAATACGCGCCGGGTCATGTACTTATTTACGGATTCGGCGTTACTTATTACCGCATCTCCATGTCCGTTATAACCATAGAATTTTACTTCAATCCGGGAAATGATGTTGTTGCTGTGGTAGTCGTATCCTATTTTTGCACCTGCAGCAATGATAATGATTGCAATCACGCCGTACACTAATTTTTTATTTTGGGTAATAAATGTTTTGAATTTATCCATTGTAATCTCCTTTAATTATTTCAAGACAAAGTAGAGCGTCACACTATAATCGTCATCGACTAATTCACTAGCGTCATCGTATCCAGCTCCCGCAAGGACTTTCTTCAAGTCAATATTCGCCCGATATGCAGGATGCCCTTTAAAAGTTACTTTATGAGCTGTATCGATGGTAGCTAAGCGTACTCCCCAGCTCTTCAAGAAAACCTTGCTTCCCTTAGCAGACCACTTAACTTTGCCAAAACCATCCATGCTGTCTTGGTTACCTGAAAACTTTACTTCATGGTCAGGTTTGAAAACCGCTTTTGCGGATTTATCGTAGGTTACGTCATCATCAGCACGCATTCCAACCGTCATGACTTTGTTTTGCACGGCGTATTGACCGCGATTGGCATAACGATAACCGCCGGCAATGGCGATTAAGATTACAACAATGATGGCGATCCACTTATGTTGTTTAATAAAATTCATTCCTTAACTCCTCCATAGTATTTTGGTTAATATAAGTATTTTGGCGACCGTCCTCGATACTTTAACTACTAGTCCAGATCGTACCTTTTAAGCAATTAATCCTAAGTAGATATAAGGGCTTTAATAAACACATAAAAAAATTCATTTCCTAGTAACCGAAAAAATAAATACTAAAAAATGGATTTGGATAAGGTGATTGATTTCTCAAAAGGTGACAATGACTAGTGATTAATTTCTTAATACGCAAACAATTCAATGAAAGACATAATTATTTACGTTACTAACTTGATATTCCCTCCCTATAAAAATTTTAGGTATTAGTACCGTAGACATTATAAAATGTTATCACTAATGTTTTTATATTCATATAGATGAAATGAAAAAATATGTATTATTTTGGGGCTTATTCTATGTTTTTTTAGACGATGTATCGAAAATGATAATATTTCAACATTTCTTGATGATTACTATAATAATTAAATAAATATGTAAATAATGTTGGAAATAATAAACCTTAAGAGGTAAAATGTGTTTGCATGCAATACTATACAATTTGTGAGGAGTAATAGAATGGAAACGAAAAAGAGATTTAAAATGTATAAAAGTGGAAAACGCTGGTTAATTGCGGCAGTTGTTGCTGGGGGAGTGGGAGTTTTTGCTAATACTAGTGTAAATGCCGATACGGTAAATGCAAATAGTAATGCTACACAAACTGAACAGGTTAGTAAAAATGAAAACGCAGACAATGGAACTGTTGAAAAACAACAGGATACCGTTGGTGAAAAGAATGATAATTCTATAGAGAAGGCAGTCCAAGCTAAGGCTGTAGATGACAATCAAGATGAAACAACTACTAATGATGATGCATCATCCGACTCTGATGTAAAGAATGATGATAACAAAGAAAGTATTAGTGATGATGTTGATTCTGAAGACGATTACGATTCAAATGATGATGTTGATTCCGAAGACGATTACGACTCAAATGATGATGTTGATTCCGATGATGACTATGATACCAACGATGACTATGATTCAGAAGAGGATGCGCCATCAATTTCTGTTGACGCCGTTAATAATGGCAAACACTATACGATTAACGCTCATGCTCCAGAAGAAAGTTGGAACGGAGTTGGACCACTGTTTGATAATGTAGTCGTTAATCCAGATGGTTCAGACCATACATATTCATTCTACGGTGGGGATTCCTCAACTAGTGCATACTATATTCGTAAGAGTAATGGTGATTATGCAGTTATTAACGGTAGTGACGTTAGCACTACCGTAGTAAACAACGACTTAAAACAAGTTTTTGTTGATTCTAGTACAGGACTTGAAGTTACTGAAATAGTCCATATCACCCAAGATGGTCAAATTCAACATACGGTAACAATTAAAAATGTTGGTGACCAAACACTTAATAATGTTAGTTTTGGTACCATGTTGGATACTATGTTAGACGATAATGATGATATTTCTTTATACGCTTCAGGTAATGGCGGCGTATTTATCAAAAATGACGAATTAACTTTGTATGTGGAAGCTTTACGAAATGCTCATGTCTATGCTGGCCAGTGGAATGGTAGTGAAAGTGATATTGCAGATCGTTTAAAAGTTTCCGGTAACTATGGAAAGTCACTCATTAATGATGTAGACTCTGCTGTACAATATGAAACAGATTTTCTTAACTTAGCGAAGGGTCAAAGCTACATTTATAGTTATGTAGAAAGACTATTTACTGCCCATGAAAGTCTGGGGCAAGTAACCGTTCATTATGTAGATGAGAACGGTAATAAGATTCATGATGATAAAGTGCTAGGGAATATTGTTGGTGAAGGATTTGATGAACAACCAATTAGTATTGATGGGTATGTATTTTCACGGACATTAGGAAATGCAAAGGGTGTATTTAGTAAGGACCCGCAAAACATTACCTTTGTATATACGCATAAAGAAGTAACTCCAGCAGAAAATAATCCTGAAACGCCTAGCCAAGATAAGCCGGAGAATCCAAGCGTACCAAGCACTGACGAAAATAAACCAGCTGAACCAAGTGTCAGTGCGCCGGATGTACAAACGCCAGAGGCACCTAGAAATAACAATGTAATACCTACAAATGTAAGTCATGTAACATCAGTAACCCCAACCCAAGTGACAAATAAACCACAGCTTACAGAAAATAATGTAAAGCAAACGAATTCGGTAACATTGCCGCAAACTGATGAAAACCCTCGCTCGGCTTCACTCCTGACTACTATTGGGTTAGTAATTAGTGGAATGATAGCTACGCTTGGTCTAACAATTAAGCGTCGGCACGATTAAATTGATAAATATTTGCTTTAAATCCACGGTTTTAAAAAAGCCGTGGATTTTTTTGCGTGTAGGTGAAAAAATCTAGTACACCTGAACAATTTAAATAATAACTGAGGTACTGGGCATAGAACGTTAACAAATAAAGTTGAACCTGTTTAAACACTATAAAGTGCTTGATTAACTATGTATATATGCACGTATAATAAACTGTACAGTGATTTTGTTTAAATTTAAAAAGGTCGGATGTTAGGATTTTGATCATTGAATAAGTGCCGGAAATAAAACTTTTTTTATAAAAAATAAAGGTGCATATACAGAAGGAACGAAAATTAAAACTTATGAATTTTTAATGTGCAAATAATGTTACTTAAGAAGATGGATAACGGTTTGGAAAATTTATTGATTAAGTTCGGAGACAAATTTAAGATACGTAATCGATTTGATAACTATCTAAAAATCCTATCAAATCAACGTTGAAGATAATTGAAAGCCTACGTTTAAGGATGTGAAAAAAGATAAGTTGATTTGTTTTTTTTTAAAGAGGACGGTCTACTAGAAATTATTTTTTAACAGCGGTAAAATGGTTAAAAGTATAATAAACGATACATTAACTTTGGTAGACAAAGATTGTTCGGAATCGAATGGTAAAAGGTTAATTTTTTGGTAAGGTTCGGGGTTTTGAGGCGGTAAAATCGCGAACCTTTTTTGATTGTAATAATATATGTATATTGTCTAGTTGACTATATTTTGTTATCAACAGAACCAAAAACCTTTATTGTCGACTTATAACAAGACGCGAGGTGCAATATGAGTGCAAATATAAATATTGGAAAATTAATTAAACAAGTTCGTAAGGAGAGCGGGTTGACCCAAGAAGAGTTAGCTGAGAAAAGTGATTTATCAGTTAACTTCATTTCGCGAATTGAAAGAACTGATAACCAAAACATTAGCTGGAAGAATATCGAAGCAATTGCTGAAGCATTAGGGTTGAGTACAATTGAACTATTACAGGTCAATGAAAATCGGCAACAGCATCGGGGATTATATTTAACTAAGCTAATGCGGATTTTAGAAGATATGAATGAATTGGAAGCTGAAGAGTTGTCTAAGAACATCATTGATATTATTGAATTACTACAACGAAAAAAATAACGGTTAGCAATGTAGCGTCGGAGAAGTTACTCGTGCCTTAGTAATTAAAATAAAAATTATTTATTGATTAGACCGCAAAACCTGCACAAGGTTTTGCGGTCTTTTTAATACTTTTATCAATAAAGCGCATACATAGTTTATATGCTTTGCTATAATACCCATATTCAATGATGGGGATGTATTAGAAAGAGGGGAGTCATTAATGTTAGAAATTGACCAGGTTAGTAAATACTTTGGTACATATTGTGCCGTCAGTGAGGAGTCTTTTGTGGTTCATTCAGGTGAAATTTTAGGTTTGATTGGTCAAAACGGTGCGGGAAAGACGACTACTTTTCGGATGATTTTAGATTTTTTAACGCCTGATGAAGGGCAAATTAGGTGGGATGGAAAACCAATTAACCAGTTGAAACGCGACTGGATTGGGTACCTTCCTGAAGAACGGGGGCTATACCCGAAGATGACTATTGAACAGCAAGTACTGTTTTTTGGCCAGTTACACGGGATGAAGAAGCACGATATTTTAGCTCAGCTAGATGAATGGATGGATCGTTTCCAAGTTAAGGGGAAACGCAAAGAAAAAATTAAGAACTTATCCAAAGGAAATCAGCAAAAGGTCCAGCTGATTGCGGCATTGATATTCATGCCTAAGCTGGCGATTCTAGACGAACCTTTTTCAGGGTTGGATCCGGTGAACGCGGGGCTATTAAAGGAGGGAATTCGGTTCTTACGACAGAATGGTACCGCGATTATTTTTTCTAGTCACGATATGACAAATATTGAAGATTTGTCGGATCAGCTGGTGATGCTAAAGGACGGCAAAGTAGTTTTAAATGGGAAGGTCAATGAAATTCGCCAACAGTTTGGCGATACGCGGGTGTACTTGCAGACAAACCGATTTACCCAACCAGAGCTAGCGGCCATTCCGGGGGTACAACGGGTAAGTCAAAGGGCAGACCAGTTTATTCTGGAATTAGAAACGCCCGCGGTGGGCCACCGAATTTTTGAATTGGTAACTAAGGATGGCTACCTAAAAGAATTTAGCCAACAACCGCCTACTTTAGACGAAATTTTCAAAATTAAGGCTGGTGACTAAGATGAATAAATTAATGATTATCGCAAAACAAGTTTTAAAAAAGAACGTGACTAGTTTTTCTTGGTGGTCGCTGGTCTTATTGCCGCTGATTATCGCAGGAGTCATGGTGGGAATCGGTATTTATAGCGGACATAAAGACTCTAAAGCTACCGTAGCGGTGGTGGCGCCGTCAGAAATTGTACAGGAACTTTCTGCTACACAACACGCAGATTTGCGCTATCGGGGATACTCCTCTAAAAAGGATGCTGAACGAGCGCTAAAAAACACTAAGGTTGACGGGATCCTAACCATCGATGCGCGTATGCAACATTCAAAACTAACGGTCAATAAAGAGGGGGCCGACGTTGAAGAGACCGATATTCAACAAGATTTAGCGGTTTTAAATACGGCTAATACGGCCAAAGCACTCGGTTTAAGCCAACAGCAGCTAGCTCAATTGTTACGGACTCCGGAGCTAACTACGAAAACGGTTAGCCTTAAGAAGGGACGGTTAACCACGATCAATTCCGGCAACCGGCAACTCAGGATGATTGTTGCCCAATTAATTGCGTTACCAATGTACATTTTCTTAATTAGTTATGGAAACGTAATTGCCCAAGAAGTTGGTACAGAAAAAGGTTCTCGAATTGAAGAATCAATTTTAACCGCGGTGAAGGCGAAAACCCAATTTTACGGCAAATTGCTTGGCGTGGGGATTTTGACTTTAATCCACCTACTGGTTTACCTGGTAGTTGGGGTGGTGGTTTGGTTAACCAGCGGCCAATCTGTCAAACTACACGATTTAATTAATCAAATCCCGTGGCACGAAATCGATTTGCCGTTCCTCAGTATTTCAATTGGCTTTTTCATCTTGGGGGTCTTTACGTACGCAATTTTAGCGGCCCTTTGCGGTTCACTGGTTACCAACCAGGAACAAATTGCGCAAGCAGCGGTACCAGCCACTTTAATCGCGATGGTGGGCTTCTTCGCGGCAATTCAGGCTCCGGATAGTCAAGGGATGGTGACGACTGTGCTAAGTTACCTGCCGTTTACCAGTCCGATGGTAATGCCAGTGCGTTATGGCGTTGACCAAGCGAGTCTGAGTGCGGCCGGGGTGGCTTGGATTATTAACGTGATTTTCTTGCTAGCTTTTTGTTGGTTAAGCGCGAACGCTTACGAGCGCAACGTGCTTGTTTATAACAACAAGGGAATTTTTAAGGCGTTGCGGCACAGTTTACAAATGCAACGTAAACGTCATTAACCGCAAAAAGAGAGAAAATATAACTTGGAAGTTTGCGAGTAGGCAATCAGCCTTAGATTTTGCAACGCTTACTATCAATATAGAGTTAACTAAATTAAAACGCTCCTTAAGAAATTAATCTTAAGAAGCGTTTTTTTAATTCTTTGAGTCGTTAACTAAAATTAGTCGTTTAAATTGTATCTTAACTTCATGTGAGCCGAACCTAAAGTAACCATTTCGCCGAGTAGCTTAGTTTGACGAGTGAAGGATTCGTGAGCTAATTTTTCGTTAGCTGCTTCCAAATACTTCACGGGATCGCTTTGCGTAGCGAAGTTTTGGTCGGTTTCATTTTGGATATGCCGGTAAGCACCCATTGCTTCAAGTTCAAAGGTGTTCCGCAAGTCAACGTACAGATCGTAATCGGTATCGCCAAGGAGGGCGGTTGTGCAGCTTAACCAGTACATGTTGTTAAGGTCGAACGTGCCGGTGGCATTTTTATAAACGTCCGGGGTATCGTTGACGTTTGCATAGAATGGAACCACCGTGTTAAATGTGTTGGCCCCGTATGCTAGCCAGTGGATACCGGCAATTTCAGCGGGCACGTCGTTACGAATTTGCAAGATATGCACGTTGTGGTTCCGGTTGATGCCGATTGGCCGGAAGAGTTTCTTTTGGTCTTCGGTACCGTTACCGTAAGGGTCGTATTCCGTATTTTCAAAATGCGAACTCAAAACAAACTTAACGTCTTCAATTGAAATCTTCTTGTCGGCGTGGCAAATGAACGGTAAGTCTTGGTCCATCGGGTCGTGTTCGATTTCCGGATTGAAGTATTTTTGTCCGTACCAAGTCCGCGGGTTGTTGTAAACCGTGTCTTTAATCGATGCACTACCGAAAATGTGGCGGAAGTTGTACCCATCGTAGTCGGGATTAAGGTGATATTTTTCGATCAAACCTTTTAAGTCTGCTGAGCACAAAGTGTCGTCAGAATTAAAGTCAAAGTGGTCGATGTTCATCCGGTTAGGAGCAACTACGTAAGCATCGTCAGGAATCCGTACCGCTGCCCAGTGGTGTCCGCCGATGGTTTCAAGCCACCAAACTTCTTCCTTATCAGAAAAGGCAATTCCGTTTGGTTCGTAGGTTCCGTATTCTTCTAATAGTTCACCCATCCGCAAAACACCTTCCCGGGCGCTGTGAATGTATGGTAAAACTAACGTAACGATGTCTTCTTCGCCAATCCCGTTTTCTACGTAAGGATCAATTCCAAGAATCCGGGAATTAGTGGTGATGGTTTCGGTAGCGGACATTGCAACGTTTTCGCTGTTGATGCCGGCTGCCGGCCAAATTCCGTTCGTTAAAATGGAGTTTGGCATGGAAGTGTAACGTAATGGATTATCGGGAAGCTTAACTTCCACGCCGCTGATTACGGCACGATAATTTTGGGGTTGTTCATCGGGATTAACAACGACAAAACGTTGGGGATCGAGGGCTTCATGGCCGTCGTCGTTCCGTGAAATAATCGTTGAACCATCGATGGAGGCCTTTTTACCAACTAAGATAGTGGTACAAGAACCGTGAATGCGTTTGTTCATTGATAAACACTCCTTTATTATTTTATATGTTCATTATATAACTTTTACACAAAACTCACAGGAACAATAGGCGAACAATATTTATTCGAAATACCCTTTAAGTAAAATAAAGTTCGTTATTCGTCTTTTTAAAAGCCGATTATTATGCTAAAATGTTCGTTATAAACTGAAAATGATTACTGATATAGTGGAGGATGAGATGGAGGAATTTGAGTCGCAAGTTTTACAAGAAGAACGGTTGTCGACGCCAAAGACAATTCTGCTGGCGTTTCAGCACTTGCTAGCAATGTACGCGGGGGATATTTTAATCCCGCTTTTGATTGGGGCAGCTTTAAAATTTAACGCCCAACAAATGACCTATTTAATTTCCGTGGACATTTTTATGTGCGGGGTAGCAACTTTCTTACAAATTAAGCGGACGCCGCTAACTGGGATTGCCTTACCGGTGGTGCTCGGCTCAGCTGTGGAATATTTGGCCCCGATGGAGCACATTGGAAACACCTTTGGTTGGGGATACATGTACGGGGGCGTCATTGCCGCCGGAATTTTTGTTTTCTTAATTAGCGGACTTTTCGCGCGACTACGGAAATTCTTTCCGGTAGTGGTGACCGGATCACTAATTACCTTAATTGGCTTTACGTTAATCCCGGTTGCTTTCCAGAATATTGGAGGCGGCAACGTTGCGGATCCGCATTTTGGAAGTGCTAGCAGCTTGATTTTAGGTTTTGTAACTGCACTAATTATTATTTTAATTCAAGTGTTCACTCACGGATTCGTTAAACGGATTTCAGTTTTGATTGGCATTGTAGCCGGGTCGTTAATCGCGGTTTTGATGGGATTAATTGATCCAACGCCGATCAGTCAAGCAAGCTGGTTAAAAATCCCGCTACCGTTTTACTTTGCGACTCCGAAGTTTGAATGGTCCTCCATCCTAACGATGTTGTTAGCCGCGGTAACTTGTATGATTGAATCTACCGGAGTTTACTTTGCTTTAGCGGATATCACGGAACGGAAACTAACGGCGGACGATTTAAAACGCGGGTACCGCTCGGAAGGGATTGCGGCAATCCTAGGCGGAATTTTTAACACCTTCCCGTATTCAACCTTTTCCCAAAATGTGGGAATTGTGCAATTATCCGGAATTAAAAAGCTGCGCCCGATCTATTTCTCGGCGGGGATGTTGTTAATTTTAGGATTGATTCCGAAGTTTAGCGCGATTGCAACGTTAATTCCTACGTCAGTCCTTGGCGGGGCGATGCTAGTAATGTTTGGCATGGTTGGAGCCCAAGGAATTAAGATGCTGGCGGCGGTTGACATGACGGTAAATAACCTATTAGTAATTGCGGTTTCAATTGGCGTTGGTTTAGGGGTAACTACCCAACCAACCTTGTTCCACATTTTACCGGCAACCGTGCAAACCATTTTAGATAACGGAATGGTGGTTGGGTGCGTGACGGCGATCATCATGAATCTTCTATTAAATGGTTCTAAGGGACTAGACGAAACGCGCGAATCCTCAGCCAAATAGCCTACGCACGTTAACAAAAAGCGACAGTTATGTTTGGATTGGGCATAATTGTCGTTTTTAATTTAATGAAGGCAAAAAAATAATACAGAAAAAGAGGTTGGAAAAATTCCAACCTCTTTTGAGTTCTTATTTAACTTTTGGTGTTTCAGCGATTGTATCAGTCTTGCCTTTAGCAAATTTTTGAATCGCTACGATCCGTGCTTGACGGCGACGACGTTCGCGTTTGCCAGAAACTTTACGTGCACGGGCGAATGAATTATATGGTGACTTCATGGTCTTCCTCCTCAGCAAAAAAATAATCAATTACTATTTTATGATGAATAATGGAGAAAAGCAAATAAATTATTAGACGGATTGCCGGCTAGCGTTCATCCGGGTCACAATTCGCAGTGCCAACTGACCAAATGCGCGAATTAACACCACCTGGATTGGCAACTGAATGATGTTGCTAATGATCCGTGCCGAATTGTAGTACGCAGCCGCCGCCGCGCCAAAGTAAATCGACTGCCAGATGAAGTTTAAGCCCATGGTAACCACCAACATAACGAGAAGGCGGGCAATCAAAATTCGCCACCAGTCAAACTTACCTTGATATAGGAAAACTGATTGAATGACGTTGCCCACCATGGCGCTAATGGCCCATACGGGAAGGTACGGACCAACCGGGTTAGAAAAGTAACCGACCGTGTCACTGACCAACCCAAACACAATTCCAGCCCAGGGGCCAAACAGCCCGGCAACGATGGCCGATGGAATATACTCGAAGCTAACCAAGGTAAACTGGGGCGTTAGATGGATGGTCGTGTAACGAGCCAACACTACATCTAAGGCCGCCAATAAAGCCATCATGGTTAGGTTTCGCACGGAAAAAACTCCCTTAATACTAAAAAAATCCTTCATGCAAATCCCTCCATTTCTTTATTGGCCGCAAAACGAAAAGGAAATAGCATGAAAATTCCCTCTTCAACGGCGAGATGCGGAACCGATATCGCTGCTAGGCATTCGTTCGTCGAACAACTCTCCGTCTCGACGACACTTAACGCACCGATTCCTACTCCATTGATAGAGCTAAATTCATTGTAGTCCCTTTTACTTGAATTTCAAGGAAAAAAGTTTTCGGTAAGCGAATCGGAAATTAGCTATAATGGAAATGAGTGAAGGAAGAAAGCACAAACGAATGGAGAAAATATGCGATATCGAATTGAAAATAATTTAGAAGAAATTATTAGTGCACAAAAAGTTTTACAACGGTTAGGAGCCAGTCAACGGTTAATGCAAAAAATTCGCCAAGCCGGGCGGTTAGTTGACGAAAACGAACGGACGGTGGCGTTAAAAGACAAGATTATGCCCTTTGAGCCCTTTTGGATTGAACTGCCGGATGAGGATTCTGACCCAGCGGTGCCAGTTAGTGATCAACCGCTCGACATTATTTATGAAGATGATAATTGGTTAGTGGTTAATAAACCTGCGGGCCTAACTGCGGTTCCCGGACCAAGTAACCGTACGGATACCTTGGTTAATCGGATTAAGGGGCACTGGCAAGCTAACGGAGCAGTTAACTTGGTACCCCATTTAATCACCCGGTTGGACCGGTTTACAAGCGGGATCACCCTCGTAGCGCGTCATCAAGTGGCTAACAGCCTTCTAAGCGAGCAAGTACGTCATCGAAAGATTAAAAAAACGTACCTTGCGCTAGTTGACGGGGTGGTTAGTGCTGAAAAAGGGACCTTTAACCAGCCGCTAGGACTAGCTGCCGATGGAATCCACCGGGAGGTTCAAGAAGGCGGACAAAGCGCCACGACCAGCTTTAAAGTGGTCCAACGTTTTGCAAATCAAACGTTGGTACAGGTTCATTTAAAAACTGGACGTACTCACCAAATCCGCGTACACTTTGCCAACGCGGGCCATCCGTTAGTGGGCGACCAACTATATGGTGGTCCCATGGATCGGGGAATTGAGCGACAGGCTTTGCACGCGCAATCCATCCGCTTTTTTGATCCGTTCACGAATCATAAATTAGAGTTTACGGCTCCCTTGCTCGCAGACTTACAAGCAATCGGGATGTAGGCAGTTCCGGACAACTTTAAACGAGCAGAAAATAATTGATTGAAGAGGTAGTTATGACAACAGAAGGCAATTTTGAAAACATAAACGTAACGTTAGGAGATCCCGCGTTTGACGCAATGTTAATGCAGTTAAATCACGAAGTAAACAGCAGCAACGCGTCCGAATACAATTTCATGGGCAACTTGACCCAGGAAGTCGGTGACCAGGTTTGGGCGGTTCCCGCGTACTTGAGTGAAGATTACGCCTTATTTTTCCTATACACCGCGATTGAAACTGGCGATTGGGTAGTGGCCTTTTCGGAAGGAACGCAAACGGACGGGCAGTTTAACCTAGGCACGCCGTTGACCACTGGACAGGGATTGAACCGTTTGTACGAAAAGAATCCGAACCGGGCAAAGATGGTTTTGAGTTTTGTAAACGACTTGGAAAAAGCCGGTGAAGGCGTGTGGCGAATGGTGGAATTGTAAAACAAGCCCGCAAGTTTAGCTAAGAATCATTTAAGAGGCCCCTAGTCGATGTTTAAACATCTGGTAAAACGTTGGAATGGCCGGGAAATGGCCTAGTGGAATTATGCTATAATAAAATCCGATTATGAAGAAGAAGGGGGCAACGCGATGGTAACGATTTTAATCGTAATTTTGCTGGTGCTGGCACTAGGCGGCGGATTTTGGCGTCGGGCGCAAAAGCACCAGGAAGTTTTACGAGAAGCTCGGCAAGCAGCTAAAAAGCTGACTGCCCAGCAACAAGAAGCGACCCGCCAAGCAGTTCAAGAATATCAACAAAAAAGTCACCAAGAAACGGAACAGTACCGGATGACCATTAGTCAAGAACTCGACGATGATCAACGTGATAACCAACGCAAGGGTGCTTGGATTGAGCAACGAATGAAATTGTTGGAGCAAAAGCGCAATGCACTTGCCAACCGAGCAAACCTGTTATCACAGAAACGCCACGAGTTGCAGGACCGGAAAAATACGGTTAAGGAAACTTTGAAGCAGGCGGACCAGTTGATTACCGAACGCTGGCAAACGTTGCAAAATGTGGCCGATTTACCTGAAGCGCAGGCACGTGACGTGGTTTTACAAGCCACTAAGGAAGATGCGGAACAATCCCAAGAAGAGTTTGTTAACAATGCGGCAACCGAATTAGAAAGTTCAAAGGAACGGGAAGCAGAAGATTTGATTGCGTTGGCAATGGAACATAGTAACGTGGTCAGCGTGCAGTATGAAAATCACCGCGGCTTGGTTGCCGATAACCAAGAATACTTGGGGAAAATTATTGGTAACTCCGGACAAAATGTCCGAGCGATTGAAGCCTTAACCGGGGTAGACGTGATCATTGATGACCAAACGAAAGAAGTAATCATCAACGGATACGACCCGGTGCGGCGGGCTACGGCTATGGAAGTAATTAAATCTATTAAGGGTGAAAAACGGGTGCTTCCCGACACGATTGAACGGCTGGTGAACCAAGCTAACCGGACGATTGACGAACGCATTCGACATTACGGTGAAAATGCGGTTCGGGAATTGAAGTTGAAGCACGTGGCACCAGATTTGATTAAAATTATTGGGCGGATGCATTATCGAACTAGTTACGGACAAAATATTTTGGAGCATTCTATCGAAACGGCTAAACTAGCAGGAATTTTTGCTACTGAATTGGGCGAAAATGCTGCATTGGCTCGGCGTGCGGGGCTTTTGCATGATATTGGGAAATCTATTGACCGGGATATTGAAGCTACGCACGTTGAACTGGGAGTGGAGTTAACCACGAAATTCCGGGAAAACCCAGTGGTGATTAACACGATTGCTTCGCACCATGGAGACGTTGAATCTAAGTACGTAATTGCTGACCTTGTTGAAGCAGCAGACGCGATTTCTGGTGCTCGGCAAGGCGCTCGAAGCGAATCAGCAGCAGATTATTTGCAACGGATTAAAAGCTTAGAAGGGATTGCTAATGACCAGCCGGAAGTGCAGGAAAGTTACGCAATTCAAGCGGGGCGCGAGCTACGGGTAATCGTTTTGCCTAAGGAAACTAACGATCGCAGTATTAAGAACGTGGCTACTAACGTTAAGGACCGCATTGAAGATGAGGTTACTTATCCAGGACAGGTCAAGGTTACGGTGGTTAGAAAATTGGAAATTATAGAATACGCGGAGAAAAAGCAAGCATGAGTCAAGATAATGTCGAACAATTAAACCAAATCAACCATTTTGTGATGAAGAAATTGCAAAACGACTTGACCGGACATGATTACGCCCATATTCAACGGGTGGTAAAGATGGCCCAAAAGTTGATGGATGATCGTGATGAGAAAATCAACTGTTTTGTGGTCATTGCGGCTGCCACGTTGCACGACGTGATTGACGAAAAGGTTGTTGAACAAACTAAAACTGCTGAAGACGAAGTGACCCGTTTTTTGCGGGAATTGGCGGTTAGTGACTATGACATTGCGCATATTTTCGATATCATTACGCACATGTCATTTTCGGATAATTTAGAACATAAGTATAAGCTTTCTTTAGAAGGGCAGATTGTGCAGGATGCCGACCGGTTGGATGCAATCGGGGCCATTGGAATTGCGCGCACTTTTTATTATGGGGGCGCGCACGGGCACATAATGTATGATCCCGAGATTGCGCCGCGTGAAGTAATGACGCATGCCGAGTATCGGCAAAATCAGTCGGTAATTAACCATTTCTATGAAAAGCTACTTAAGCTAAAGGACGAAATGAACACTCCATTAGCCCAGCAAATTGCTGAAAAACGCACCCAGCGGATGGAGTCGTTTTTAACGGAATTTATTGCCGAATGGAATCAAGAAAACTAGGAGGAGTTAGGGATGTTACGAGATATGCCTAATGTGCCAAAACGATTTGTGATACTAGCGGCGTTAGTGGTAATCGTTTTGGTAGCAGGGGTCAAGATGCAAAGCATGTTTATGCTTTTTGTGGACCAACTGTTTAGCAGCGCCGTACAAAGTGAATTTATGATGTTTTTAGAACCCGTGATGCGACTAATCACGATGATTGCCGACACTAAACTGGGGTTGATTTACGCAGTATTAATTGCGGCGTACTTGTGGTTGCGGCAAGGGCAACGGGTTGACGCAATTTGGGTGATTTGCACGATGTTTGGCGGAGCAGTTGTGGCGTACCTTTTAAAGGAATTTGTCAAACGTCCGCGGCCCACGATTGCACAAATTGTCCCTGAAACGGGATACAGTATGCCGAGTGGCCACACTTTTGAAGCGTTCTTAGTTTTAGCGTTTCTTTACCTATTTTTCGTACGGCCAATGGCAGAATCATCGTTGAAAAAAGCTTGCACCGCTGGGTTGGTAATTTGGCAGATTTTGGTAATTTGGTCCCGGATTTTTATGGGGGCCCATTACCTTACCGATACCCTAGTGGCGGTTGGCTTAGGAACCGTTTGGCTATGGGTGGCCATCATGTTATATCAAAGCTTGTACGATACGATCGCTAGCTACATAGAACCTAGCGTGGGTCGGCACCACCAGCGGTAGTAATTAGGATCCCTAAGAGCATAGTTAAAGCTTACTTGGGTGGAGTAAAGGGAGTTCTCCACACGGTAAGCGTTAATCGTACTTATATTACAAAGAGCTTCTCAAGAATTTTTAGATTCTTGGGAAGTTTTTTAATTTTAGAACGAAATTAATTGTTATTTCGAGAAGTATTGAAGGTGCTTTCTAAATGAAGGATAATAAGGTTAGTTGCAGTGGGGGTGAGTTTTTATGGAATTTAAAGATGACAAAGCTCAACACGGTTTGAGATTTTTGGAAGCGACGGTTTTAAATTTAGCAATCACGGCGGTTGAATTCGGGGGCGGATTGCTCTCCGGCAGTTTAGCGCTTTTGTCCGACGCGATTCACAACTTGGGCGACAGTGCCTCAATCGTAATGGCCTACGTGGCTAGTCGGATTAGTCAGCGAAATTCTAATCAGTCTAAGACTTATGGCTACCGGCGGGCAGAAATTTTATCGTCGTACTTTAACGCAATTTTTTTGTTAGTAATGTCAGCCCTGTTAATTTGGGAAGCAATTCGGCGGTTCGCTCATCCGCACCCGGTTAACGGCGGATTAATGTTAGTTGTAGCGGTAGTTGGTTTGTTAGCCAATGGTTTTTCAGCGTGGTTGCTACATAGCGGTTCGCACAATAACTTAAACCTAAAGGCGACCTATTTGCACATTTTAAGTGATGCATTTGCCTCTGGGGGAGTTATTTTAGGTGCGTTAATCATCAAAATATTCCACGTGGTTTGGGCGGACCCGTTGATGACCATTGTGGTTTCTGTTTACATTGCTTACAAGACGATTCCAATTATCATCGAAGCGACTAATATTTTAATGGAGGCGGGACCACGGTTGGATTATCGCGCGGTCAAAGCAACGGTACTAAGCGTTCCAGGAGTGGTTAATATTCATCACGTACACACTTGGATGATTGATGAACACCGGATTATGCTAACCGCCCACATTGCTTTAGAGGATCAAGAACTCAGCGAAGTTGAACCAATTTACCAAAAGATTAGAAAATTGCTAAAGGATAAGTACAATATCGAACACGCAACTTTGCAAGCCGAAGTCGATCGGGGCAAGGAATATCAGATCTTTACAACTAATAAAGACGACGTTTAGCGAGTGATATTTGATAGCGTTTTAATTTTTTTGAAAGAAATTAAGGATATTGCTGTTTTTTTTGAGAAGGGCATGCTATACTATAGATGTGCTTTTGGTTAGGTGCTTTTGGTCAGATTGTTTTATTGTGAACTATCCCCATTACTACCGGCTCAAGCTACAAATTTTAAAACAGCCATGCATCATGGTTTTACAGGAGGATGTTCATAATGGAACAAGGTACAGTTAAATGGTTTAACGCAGACAAAGGTTTTGGTTTTATTACTCGCGAAGATGGTAGTGACGTATTCGTTCACTTCTCAGCTATCCAAAGCGACGGCTTCAAGACTCTTGAAGAAGGCCAATCGGTTAGCTTCGATGTTGAAGAAAGCGACCGCGGACCTCAAGCCGTAAACGTTGAAAAAAACTAATTTAAAAAATTACTGAAAAAGCAGGGTGCTTCGGCGCTCTGCTTTTTTTGTGTGGTTTGGCGAAGAAATTACGTTATAAAAATAAAATCATTAACGAATCGCTGGCTTATTCGGTATAATGAAGAAGTTAAAGCGGAGGTGCGGTGGATGCGTGATTTAAAAAAAGTAATCAAAACTTGTCTGCTTGCTGGACGAATAATGATTGAAAATGGCTCCGAAATGTCGCGAGCCGAGGATACCATGAAACGGATTGCGATTAATTCAGGGATTGATGATTTACAATTATTCGGTACAATTACCGGCTTGATTGTTTCAGTTCCGGACTCGTTAACTTCCCAGGTGGAACAAATTACGCGGCGAGCCTTTGATCTAGAGAAGGTTTCTGCGGTCAATTCTTTTTCGCGAGAATACGCGGCAAAACAAATCACCTTAGACGAGTTTTACGAAAAGTTAAGCACGTTGGATGAAGCAACGCCGTTTTTCCCGTTTTGGCTGCAGGTATTGGGAGCTGCACTGGTAAGTGGGCCCTTCATGGTAGCTTTTTCAGGAAATTTGGTGGATTTAGGGGTCACTATGTTGGTGGGGGCTCTCGGGTACACCGTCTTTTACCTGAGTAACCGTCTTTTAAACGTTAAGTACATAAGCGAATTTTTTGCCTCGATCGTAATCGGTATTTTAGCGGTCTTAATCGTTCGAATGGGCTGGGGGCAATCGTTAGATGAGATTATCATTGGTTCAGTCATGCCCCTTGTTCCCGGAGTGCCCTTGACTAACGCGGTCCGGGATATTTTAAACGGCCATTTAGTTAGCGGACCAGCGCGCGGAGTGGAGGCCCTGTTATCCGCATGCGCAATTGGCTTTGGGATTGCGTTCGTATTTCGGTTCATATGATGGAGGAAGATTGATGCAGTTATTATTGGAATTTGTGATGGCGGGGATTGCTACGGTTGGGTTTGGGATTATTATTAACATCCCGCACCGGGCGTTGTTAACCGCTGGAATAATTGGTGGAATCTCTTGGGGAATCTACTGGGAAATGTTGCAATTTCACTTAGGGCTCGCATTAAGCTCCTTAACGGCCACGACGGTGATTGCCTTACTAAGTTTATTTGCGGCCCGGCGGTTGAAAATGCCAATGATTGTTTTCAGTATTCCCGGGATTGTGCCCCTGGTCCCCGGCGGACAGGCTTACCAAATGATTCGTAACTTTGCGTTGTCCAATACGCGGCTTGCCACCCATTTTATGTTGGAAGTGGGGGTAATTGCGGGGTCAATCGGGATCGGCTTTTTGATGGCTGAGTTCATTGACCGTTTGCAACGTAAATTAGTAGTGCGTTTCAAAAAGGTCCGGGAAAATAAATAAGGGCTACCGGTAAACAAAAAATAAATGAAATTGAAAAACGCCTCGCAAGGGTTGTGATACTCTTGTGGGGCGTTTTAATTTTAGAAGCTTCGCTGGTTAAACAAAATCAATGTCGAATTTTAAATTCTGCTTTGCAGATGTTCAAGTCAAACGAAGTCTTTTTAATTGTGTATTTATTGCTTAATAGCCTTGATAACCTTGGTATCCCGTAGTTACTCCCGTCCCTGTACTAGGCGTAGTGGGGGTAGGAGTTGCTTGGTTGTTAGGATCATTGTAGTTGGAAGAAGTACTGCTATTATCAGCACTAGATGTTGCATCACTTTCCTCAACTTCGCCGGTATACATGCTACTGATTCCAGTCGTACCGGTAGTTTTGTGTGGTAAATCAAGCGCATCGCGAATGAAGTTAGTAACGCGTTGCCGTTCTTTTTGCGGAACGTATTCATAAGAACCGCCGTTAATGGTGACCCCTTCACCTTGTAAATGAGTTGATTTCAAATGGTGGGTAGCAACCCGATAGTTACTTGAAAGGGCTAGTAACTCATTAAAGGTTAAATCAGTTTTAGTTTGTTTTTGCAGAGAATTTAAGAAGTTTTGGTTGAGCAACGCGGTGATTGAATCGCTCTTTCTTAAGATGGCCATCAAAACTTGGCGCTGCCGAGTTTGCCTTCCGTAATCTCCTTTAGGATCGTCGTAACGCATCCGGGAGTAATCAAGGGCAGCTTTACCATCAAGATGGATTTTAACCCCCTTCTTAACGTCGGCGTTGCCATACTTAAAGGTTAGCTTAGGGGTGACGTCAATCCCGCCTACACCGTCGACAATTTTTTCTAGTCCACCCATGTTGATTAATCCGTAGTAGTCAATTGGAACGTTTAACAATTTTTGAACCGCTCGAATGGCCGTTCCGGCTCCGCCAAAATCATAGGCAGAATTAATTTTGGATGGTGAATAACTGGAATATCCCGGGATTGACATTACGGTATCTCGGGGGATGCTAGTCAAAGTCATCTTCTTCTTTTTGGGATTTAACGTAGCGACGATCATTGTGTCGGTACGACCACGATAATTCCGGCCTAGCGCCCCAGTATCGGTACCCAATAATAGGATGGAAATCGGTTTGCCGTGTTTTAGCTCGCTGGAAACGTCCCGGGCTTTTTGAATGCGAGCACTATCAAAAATTGAATCGACCGCATTTTTAGCGGTATACCATTTTTTGACCCCGAAAACGATCAACAGGAGGGCGATAACGGCACAAACAACCCAGCGCCAAGGATGCCACTTCTTAGGCGGACGGGGATTACGTTGCCGTTTTTGCCGGCTGCCACTGGTTGGGTTATTTTGCTCCTCGGCGTTGGAATCATTTCCCTCCGGCGCAGAATTAAACTGGTTGCCGCTAAATCGGCTTAAATTGGAATTCCGTGAGTCTTCACTCATACAAGTTTCCTCCACAATGTTAAAAATCAATTACTAATATAATACCAAATTTATTTGGCGGTTTGATTGAATTAACTAAAGTTTAATATTTAGTGTATAAAAAAGTAGTTTTTGTGCTTTTGAAGAATAAAGGTCCATTTTCTTTACTAATGGAAAATAAGCCTCGTTATAGTTCGCGTAAAAAAGCTAATGCATTAGCAATCCAATCGGCAATGCGAGAATCTTGGTGACGCTCGTCGTAAGCCGTAGTTTCGTCAGCTAACGCCATTCCGTGAGGACCGTGGTGGTAAAGGTGTAGTTCGGTGGGCACTTGATGAGCTTGGAGCGCTAAGAAGTAGTCCACGGCGTTTTTTGAAGAAACTAACTGGTCGTCAGTGGTGGCCCAAATGAAAGTTGGAGCATTATCGGCGGTTACGTGTTGGTCAGCAGCAATCTCATCGGGGTTGTCAGTCCACTGCGCCAAAGTAGGTTGGTCAGGGAAGCCATCAAATGGGGTAATTACTGGGTAACCTAAAATAGTAGCGGCGGGCTTTAAGTCTTCTGCAGATAAGTGGGTTTGTGCTTGTAACCAGTCTGAAGACCATAAATTATTGTAATTAGCGACTACGTGCCCGCCGACGGAAAAGCCCATCAACATGACTTTTTGGCGATCAACGTGCCATTGTGCGGCGTTTTGTTTAGTAGTGGCGATTGCTTGCGCAGTTTCCAACAGAGGAGCCGGGAAGAGCGGTTGAACTTCGTCGACAAAAGAGTACCGTAAGATGGAAACTTGAAAACCAAGTGACAAAAAGCGTAGCGCAACTTTTTCGGATTGCTTAAAATCAATGTGAGTATAAGAGCCTCCCGGTACAAAAATTAGCGCAGGGTTAAGCGCGTCGGTAAGGCTGGGATCAACGTAGGAAATTAACTCTGCTTGAGATTGAGGATTTACCTGGTTAAGTGGTGTTTTAATTATTTGCATAAGATCGACTCCTTTTAAGTAGTAAAATATATTCACATAGATTATCTATAGACTATCTTAAATCTTTTTGAGTCATACGAAAAATAATTTGGGAGAAATAAATGAAATTTAAACTACGATACTTTGCAACGAGTGACTTTGCAGATTATCAAGTACTGATGAATAACGAAAAACTCGCGCGACTAGCGGGAATGCAAGTTTTAAAAACGGAATTAGAGCAGTGGCTAGCTTTTAAAGGGATGGTAGGCAGCCCGAATTTCCTAGCGATTGTTAACGAGGAAAACCGGTTGAGCGGTGGAATCTTTATTTTTCAGCAGGCGGAAGAAGCCGTTTTTGAACTAGGATATTTACTGGCTGAAGAGTATTGGAATCAAGGAATTATGTCGCGGGCAGTCCATTTTGCGTTGAAGAGTTTAAGGAATCGGCAATCAGCAACGGGGCGAACCGTAAAAGTTCAGGCCAACGTTTTAACGGATAACCAGGCCTCTCAGCGAGTTTTAGAAAAGAATGGTTTTATTCGCCAACCGGGGGTGTTTGAAAATGTATCCGGGTATGACGGCCGTGTCCGGAAAGAATATTTATACGAATTGAACCTTAAGCTTGCATAATTAATCAAGTTTGCTATAATTTGAATCACATCGAAAGAAGAGGTCGCCTCAATGATGAGTAGCCCTGGTAAGATGATTAAGCATCTGGGACCCAGGGAGAAAGGTAACGAGGCCGAAATGACTGCAGACTTAATTCTGCACGATTTGGGACTTGGTTGAATAAGCCAAGGACTGTCGCAATTACGGTTGCGGAGCGCTATCTACGATTTGACTAACGATTTTAAACGGTCTTTTTGTGTAAGTGCGCGCAAAAAGGCTTTTTATTTTGTTCTGGGATAATCACAGCGCCTCTTTTAATTTTTAGGAGGTTCTCTATTATGGCACAGTTACAAAAGCAGGCGAGCGGCAATCACGTCCAGCGGGCGCTGAAGACTCGTCACATCTCAATGATTTCACTAGGCGGCAGTATCGGGACCGGCCTGTTCGTCGCTAGTGGTTTAGCAATTTCTCAAGCCGGCCCGGGTGGTGCCCTACTAGCATACGTCGGGATGGGAATTATGGTGTACTTCTTGATGACTAGTTTAGGCGAAATGGCGACCTACATGCCAGTTTCGGGATCGTTTGCTACGTACGCTTCTAAGTACGTGGATCCTGCCTTTGGGTTTGCAATGGGATGGAACTACTGGTTCAACTGGGCGATTACGGTCGCCGTGGATATTAGTACGATTGCGCTGATTATGAAATTCTGGTTACCTAACGTTCCAGGATGGATTTGGAGTTTGATCGCGTTAGCGCTGGTAGTCCTGATTAATGCGTTAACCGTTAAAGCGTTCGGGGAAACCGAGTACTGGTTAGCCTTAATTAAGGTAGTTACCGTCTTTGTTTTCTTGGCAGTCGGAACTCTTACCATTTTCGGGATTATGGGTGGCCACGCAACTTACTTAGAAAACTTTGTATACCGGAAGGCACCGTTTGTTGGGGGAATTCCAGCAATCTTAAGCGTCTTCGTCGTTGCCGGATTCTCTTTCCAAGGAACCGAGTTAATCGGGATTACGGCTGGGGAATCAGAAACTCCGGAAAGCAGCGTTCCTAAGGCAATTAACCAAGTTTTCTGGCGGATTTTATTATTCTACATTTTGGCGATTTTCGTAATTGCCTGTCTCTTACCGTATACTAGTCCAGATTTGCTAGGAACTTCGGCAAGCGACGTTTCAATTAGTCCGTTTACCCTTGTATTCCGGCGGGCTGGTTTAGCAGGTGCAGCGGGGGTAATGAACGCCATTATCCTTACATCGGTGCTTTCTTCGGCTAACTCGGGGATGTACGCATCTTCACGGATGTTGTTCTCGTTGGCAAAGCAAGGTTATGCAGCGAAGATCTTTGGCCGGACGACCAAGCGGGGGATTCCTTACGTGGCGCTAATTGGAACCACCGTGGTCGGGTTATTAACCTTTATTACCAGCATTATGGGAACTAAGATTTACGCTTGGTTAGTTGCGGCTAGCGGGTTGACCGGTTTTATCGCCTGGATGGGGATTGCCGTATCTCATTGGCGGTTCCGGCGCGCATTCGTCAAGCAAAACCATGATTTGAGCGAATTGAAGTACCGGGCAAAATGGTTCCCGTTTGGACCGTTGTTTGCCTTCGTGTTAAGTATTGTGGTTATCTTAGGACAGGACATTAATTCCTTAATCAACCTTAACTGGCAGGCGATTGGGATTACCTACATGTCGGTTCCACTATTTATAGTGCTTTTTGCATATTACAAAATTAAGTATAAGACTAAATTAATTCCATTAGAGGAGATCGACTTAAGTCGGCCGAATATCACGAAAAAGTGATTTTTTCAAGATGTTGTTTTGCGTTCGTTTGGTGGTACAATATGTGGTGCTATTAAATGAAAAAGGGGTATCTTAAATGATTGCTTTATCAGGTCCAATCGGCGCCGGCAAGACGTCACTGACGGAATTATTAACCCAGCATTGGGGTAGCGATGCTTATTATGAATCGGTAGATGACAACAAAATTTTGCCGCTCTTCTATAAGGATCCAAAACGTTACGCATTTTTATTACAGATTTATTTTCTAAACAAACGGCTAGATAGCATCAAGCAAGCTAACGACGGATTTAGAAGCGTAATGGATCGCTCAATTTATGAGGATTCGTTACTCTTCCATCTAAACGCTGATTTAGGACGGGCGACCGAAACCGAAGTCAAGATTTACGATTCGTTGTTGAGCAACATGATGCAAGAGTTACCACGGCTTTCATACAAGAAAAACCCGGACCTTTTGATTCATATTGATATTTCGTTTGATACCATGTTAAAACGGATTAAAAAACGCGGTCGTTCATACGAACAGATTGAAAACGACCCGTCCTTATACGATTACTATAAGGAATTAAATCGGCGTTACGTATCGTGGTTTGAAAACTACGACCAAAGTGCCAAGATTAGAATTGATGGCGATAAGTATGACTTTGTGGAAGACCCTAGCGCACGTCAACAAGTTATCCAATTAGTTGAAGAAAAGATTTCGCAAATTTAATTGCGGAAGTTGCATCTTTTTTGTATAATACGGTTAACAATTAAATAGTTCAGTTGTTAACAAGGCGTTTTAAGTAGGTTTTTAGAGAGGTCCGGATGGTGGAAAGGGCTAACCGAAACTCCGGCGCTGATTAAACAAATGGGTAATGCCATTCGGTGATTCCGTTACCATCATGAAAGTGCGCCAGTAATGGTGAACTTGGGTGGTACCGCGAAAAGAGCCTCTTCGTCCCAATTGGGAGGGAGGCTCTTTTTATTTTGATTTTAGTAAGGAGGAATTTGCATGTTAGATTTAAAGATGATTCGTAACCATACTGATGAAGTTAAGGAAAAGTTAGCTACCCGTGGGGTTCAACCAGAAACGATTGACCAGCTATTGGCAAAGGATAACCAACGCCGGGAGTTGATTGTAAAGAGCGAAAGCTTAAAGAAAGTTCGAAATGGCGTTTCGGACCAAATTTCCCAGATGAAACGTAACCACGAAGATGCTAACGAACCAATTCAAAAAATGCGGAAAGTTAGCCAAGAAATTAAAGAACTCGATGAGCAATTAGAAAAGGTTGCTGCGGAAGTAGAAGACCAAGCGGCCCACTTGCCTAACTTACCACATCCTGACGTACCGGTAAGCTTAACCGAGGAAGGCAGCGTTGAATTACGTAAATTTGGCACCCCTCGGAAGTTTGATTTCAAGCCCAAAGCCCATTGGGAAATTGGCGAAGATTTGGGAATTTTAGACTTTGAACGGGCTGCTAAGGTTGCTGGTAGTCGGTTTGTTTACTACGTTGGCGATGGTGCGCGTCTCGAACGTGCAGTTTACAATTTCTTCTTAGATCAAAACGTGGCGGCCGGATTTACCGAAGAAATCACGCCTTACATGGTTAATGATGCGTCGATGTTTGGAACTGGCCAATTTCCTAAGTTTAAGGAAACGCACGCTGGTTATGAAATTCAAGATGAACCACTAACTCTAATTCCGACGGCGGAAGTACCATTAGTTAACTTCTACCGGGATGAAATTTTGGATGAAGACCAGTTGCCAATTAACGTGACTGCACTTTCACCAGCCTTTCGTTCGGAAGCAGGAAGCGCTGGACGGGACACCCGTGGTTTAATCCGGATGCACCAATTTAATAAGGTAGAAATGGTTAAGATCACAAAACCAGAAGATTCTTGGCAAGAATTAGAAAAACTTACGCGCCACGCGGAAACCCTTTTACAAAAGCTAGGATTGCCATACCACGTGATTACGTTGACGACCGGGGACATGAGTTTTACGGCTGCAATGACTCACGACTTAGAAGTATGGATTCCAGCGCAAAACAAGTACCGCGAAATTTCAAGTTGCTCGAACACCACTGATTTCCAAGCGCGTCGTGCTCACATTCGTTACCGCGATGAAAATGGTAAGTTACAGTATGTCCACACGTTAAATGGTTCGGGACTTGCTGTTGGCCGGACGGTAGCCGCAATTTTGGAAAACTACCAAAATGAAGATGGTACGGTTACCGTTCCAGACGTTTTGGTGCCATATATGCAAGGAACCAAGGTAATTGGTAAAAATTAATAATTTAGGTTAAAAATAACGGCAGGGCTTGGTGTTTTATCCAAGATGCTTATAAATAAGGATTAATCTTTTATTGCAGAAGGTTAATCCTTATTTTTTTAACCATTTTACGTGCCGATGTAGTGGGCAATCATTCGTAGCAAACGGTTTAATTTAGAGTTTCGAAAAAAAGTTTAAAAAAGTGATTGACAACTAATGGTTTAATCCGTATTATATATAAATGTGTTCACGAGGTTTATGGAGGATTAGCTCAGTTGGGAGAGCATCTGCCTTACAAGCAGGAGGTCACAGGTTCGAGCCCTGTATCCTCCATTGAGATTATTCTCAGTGGTTTTAAATGTTACATGCGGGCGTGGCGGAATTGGCAGACGCGCAAGATTTAGGTTCTTGTATCGAAAGGTGTGGGGGTTCGAATCCCTTCGCCCGCATAGGGATTAAGCCGACTTAGCTCAGTTGGCAGAGCATCTGTCTTGTAAACAGAGGGTCGGAGGTTCGAATCCTCTAGTCGGCATTTTGCGGAAGTAGTTCAGTGGTAGAACATCACCTTGCCATGGTGGGGGTCGCGGGTTCGAATCCCGTCTTCCGCTTTAACTTAATAATTATGCACCCATAGCGCAACTGGATAGAGTGTCTGACTACGAATCAGAAGGTTGCAGGTTCGACTCCTGCTGGGTGCATCCTTTAAACGTCAATCGTTGGATTGGCGTTTTTTTGTGTCCTGAACCAACGTGACGGGAGATTCGGATTATTTTGAAATTGCCTAATTGGCAAAGTGCGCCATTGTGAAAAACAGCGATTGCGAAAATTAAGTTTTGTGATATAATTTTTAAGTGTTGGAAGGCTCTTGCGAGTATTCTTAACGATTGATTATTTGCACCCATAGCGCAACTGGATAGAGTGTCTGACTACGAATCAGAAGGTTGTAGGTTCGAGTCCTACTGGGTGCATTGATTAAGCATTGGTCAGCATGGCTGAGTAGTGCTTTTTCATTTTTAAGCTTCTAATACGAAGTTGCTCGGGAAATAGCTCAGCTTGGTAGAGCACCACGTTCGGGACGTGGGGGTCGCAGGTTCAAATCCTGTTTTCCCGATTTATCGATTAAGCGAATAAAGTGACTTTTTGATCATATTGGTCACTACCCAAGTCACCGAAATAAAAAGCGTTTTGCAAGAATTTTAAGTTCTTGGAAAATGCTTTTTATTTTTGAGCCTGAGCGGAAGTTTCCAGTACCTGTTGCGGAATTAGTTAGGGTAAGTGATTACTTATGAGATGAATTTATCTAGGGAAAAAATCCGAAACAGGGTGCTTAAAATCCACGATATTCGTTAGCGCAGACAAAAATGTTGACATAAAGTAAGTATAGTTGTAAATTAATATTTGTAATCGGTTACATCATTACAAATAAAAAATCGAGGTAAGTTTAGATGAGTGAAAAGACTGTACCAGCAAGTGTCGCAATGTTAAGAGTCCTTCAGGCTTGGGATATTAAACGTGTTTTTGGATATCCAGGTGGTTCGTTTAATTCAACAATGAACGCTTTAGACCTAGAAAAGGATCGAATCCAATATGTGCAAGTTCGCCATGAACAAGTTGGCGCCCTCGCTGCCGCTGCTGAAGCAAAGCTAACCGGCAAGATTGGAGTTGCCTTTGGTTCAGCAGGTCCCGGTGCGGTTAACATGTTGAATGGTTTATATGACGCTAAGGAAGACCATACCCCCGTGTTGGCACTAGTTGGGCAAGTACCTCATAGCAACATGAATTACGATTTCTTCCAGGAATTTCCTGAAGTTCCAATGTTCCAGGACGTGGCCGTTTATGACCGCTGCGTAATGACCCCGGAAAGTCTTCCATACGTGGTTGATAAGGCTATTCGGGCAGCGTACAAAAACCGCGGACCAGCGGTAGTGGTAATTCCTAATGATTTCGGTTACGTTCAGATTCCGGACGTAAATTATGCTTCGACTGCGTTATTAGAAAAGCAAACTCCTAAACAAACACCAACTGACGAAGAAGTAGATCAATTCTTGAAGATGGTTCGCGAAGCTAAACGACCAGTCTTCCACGTGGGTTCCGGAATTAAGGACCATCAAGATCTCTTGAAGAAAGTTGCTGAAAAACTACAAATCCCCGTAACCATTACTGGTCTAGCAAAAGGTAAGGTTGACGATGATTGGGAAGGTAACTTGGGTACCACTAACCGGGCAGCATCCAAGGCAGCTGACGAAGCCTTTGCAACTGCTGACTTAGTGATTGCGCTCGGCGCTGACTTCCCGTTTGCCAATCTAGTTTACCGGACTCATGATTTCAAGTTTGTTCAAATTGACAACGACGAATCTCAATTCGGACGTCATCACTTCTTGGACTTAGGAATCTGGGCGGATTCGGGCAAGTTCTTGGAAAAAGTTTTGGAACGGTCCGAAGCTGTTGAAAATCGGCCATTCTACCAAGCAACGGTTGCCGACATGCAAGATTGGAAAGCATACTTGAATAAGTTAATGAAGAAGGCGGACGGTCCGCTATCTTACGAACAAATTTATCGGGAAATTAACCGGATTGCGGATAAAGATGCGGTCTTTGGCATTGATACTGGTGACAACATCATCAACTCCTTCCGCTTCCTTGATTTGAAGGGCGATAAGCAGTGGACGATTTCTGCATTATTTGCCACGATGGGCTACGGAATTCCGGCTGCAATCGCAGCAAAACTTGCATATCCAGACCGGCAAGTGTTTAGTATTTCAGGAGATGGGGCAGCTTCAATGGTAATTCACGACTTGTTGACCGAAGTGAAATACCACTTGCCAATTATTAACATCATCACTTCTAACCAAACCCTTAACTTTATTAAGTCAGAACAAGATGATATTCAAATGAATCATTCTGGAATTGATCTTGAAGACGCTGACTATGCCAAAATTGCGGAAGCGATGGGTGCAAAGGGAATTACAATTAGAACCTTAGATGAATTACCAGCGGCCTTTGATAAGGCGTTAGAATATCAAAAAGCTGGCGAACCAGTAGTAATTGATGCTAAAATTACCGACCAACGGGGATTGCCTGTTGAAGAATTGGAATTCGACAATCAAGCGGCAAACTTCACCGAAAAGATCTCGGCTGCTTATCAAGCAACCCACGGTGAAAAGTCAGTCAGTGATTTCTTTAGCGACTACGATGGAGCCGAATTGAAGCCGTTAACGGATTACTTTGCTAAGTTTGGTGTGGAAAAATAGTTTACTAAGCTTGCATTTTAAACTCATTTAAAATAAGATAGAAACCTTCAGAAAAGAAGTGGAAGCGGAATTTAATTAAATTCTAAACGCCACTTCTTTTTGTGCTCTTAGCCCAAGAACGGAAAAATACCGTGAAACCGGTTAATACCGATAATTTTGAACAATATCTTTTACAATTGCCGACCAGTTTCGTATAATAATAGTCAATATTAGTCAAAGTAGGGAGAGGTGGTCGTTATGCAAGGACAGAATATTTCGGATATAATCGAGCGATACTTGAAAGAAATTTTAGCTGATTCGGAGGAAGTTGAGATTCGGCGTTCTGAAATTGCGGATCAGTTTGACGTAGTACCATCCCAAATTAACTACGTAATTAAAACCCGGTTTACCATCCAAAACGGTTATTTAGTTGAAAGTAAGCGCGGCGGCGGTGGCTATATCCGGATTGAAAAAGTTAAATTGCTAGATGATATTGACGTATTAGATTCGTTGATCCGGGTGATTGGCGATTCAATTAATGAACGAGACGCAATTTCTATTTTAAGCAGTTTATATGAAGATGCGGTTTTAAGTAAGCGGGAAGCTAATCTACTAGCTGCAACAATTGCCAAGAGTACCTTAAACATTGGCGATCGGAAACTAGAAGACCAGATTCGCGCAAAAATCATTATCGGAGTTTTAAATCACCTTCGATATGAGTAACGAGTTTAGAGAAAGACAGGTGGACAATGGAAAATTTATTTACTCCTAGCGCACGCAACGTGTTAATTATTGCTCAAGAGCAAGCCAAACGGTTTAAACATCCCGCGGTGGGAACGGAGCATTTACTATTAGCACTAACGATTGAAAACAACGGCGTTGCCCACAGTGTGTTAGAACAATTTAATGTCACCGAAATTGATGTAATTGAAGAAATTGAGCAGTTTACGGGTTACGGCAACTTACGCTTAACCAAAAATGATTACTTGCCATATTCGCCAAAGGCTAAAGAGATTTTAGCGAATGCGGGAGACCAAGCGCGGCAATTAAAAGCTGCTAAGATTGGTACAGAACACATTCTATTAGCGCTGATTCAAGATGAGACCATCTTATCTTCGCGAGTTCTGTTAGCGTTGGATACTGACGTTGCGGACGTCCGTAAAGTAACGTTACGTAAGCTGGGGGTTAACCCAGCAACCCAAAGTCGGCGTGCTAAGCAACGGGCGACGACAACGAAGGGAACTCCAACGTTGGATTCGGTTGCCCGGGATTTAACTGCCATGGCGGAAGCCGGCAAAATTGACCCAATGATCGGGCGAGAAAACGAACTCCGACGGGTTATTCAAATTTTGAGTCGGCGAACCAAGAACAACCCGGTATTGATTGGGGAACCTGGAGTTGGTAAAACGGCGATTGCGGAAGGTCTCGCACAACGAATCATTGCCGATGACGTGCCTGAAGATATGAAAAACAAACGCTTGATGATGCTTGAAATGGGTGCGTTGGTTGCGGGAACCAAGTACCGGGGCGAATTTGAAGACCGCTTGAAGAAGGTTATCGAAGAAATTCGCCAAGATGGCAAAGTTATCCTATTTATTGACGAATTGCACACCTTAATCGGGGCTGGTGGTGCGGAAGGTGCCATTGATGCTTCCAACATCTTGAAACCGGCGTTAGCGCGTGGAGAACTACAAACCATCGGGGCGACAACCCTAAATGAATATCAAAAATATATTGAAGCGGATGCAGCTTTAGAACGACGGTTTGCCAAGGTAGAAGTTGATGAACCTACCCAAGCAGAAGCAGTCCAAATTTTACAAGGAATCCGGCCAAAATATGAAGAACACCATAAAGTTCGGATTACTGATGAAGCAATTCAACAGGCGGTAAACTTGTCGGCTCGTTACATTTCCGATCGGTTCCTTCCTGATAAGGCGATTGATTTAATTGACGAAGCAGCCGCTAAGATTCGAATCGACGCTGCCGAAAAGCAGAGTAAACGAGAAACTGACGAAGATAAGTTAGCTCGGTTGAAGGCAGATAAGGAAGCCGCCATTGACCGCCAAGACTTTGAAACCGCGGCCGAAATTCGGAAAAAGGAAATGAAACTGCGGAAAAAGGTCGAACGAGCAGCTGCCCGGCAAGCAGAAGCGGAACAGCCAGTTGAATATAAGTTACAAGAAACTGGTGAAGACGTTGCTCAAATTGTTTCCGATTGGACCGGGGTGCCGGTTACTCAAATGAAGCAATCTGAATCGGAACGGTTGGTTAACTTAGAAAAAATCTTGCACGAACACGTAATTGGGCAAGACGAGGCCGTTTCTTCAGTAGCTCGGGCAATCCGACGGGCCCGGTCCGGATTGAAAAATCCTAAACGACCAATTGGTTCATTTATGTTCCTTGGCCCAACTGGGGTAGGGAAGACGGAGCTGGCGAAGACCCTTGCTAACGTAATGTTTGGTTCAGAAGATAACATGATCCGGATTGACATGTCGGAATACATGGAACGTTTTAGCACCAGCCGGTTAGTAGGTTCGGCTCCTGGATACGTTGGCTATGACGAAGGTGGCCAACTGACCGAACAAGTTCGGCGCAAGCCATACTCGGTAGTCTTATTTGATGAAGTCGAAAAGGCCCATCCGGACGTGTTTAATTTGTTGCTCCAAGTCTTCGATGATGGATTCTTGACCGATTCGAAGGGTCGCCGGGTCGACTTTAGAAATACGATCATCATTATGACTTCTAATTTAGGGGCGACGGCGTTGCGGGATGAAAAATCAGTCGGTTTTGGAGCCCAAAACATGGCTGATGATTACCAAGCAATGGCTGCAAAGGTTAAGGAAGTCTTGAAGCAAAGTTTCCGACCAGAATTCTTAAACCGGATTGACGAAACGATTGTCTTCCATTCCTTAACCAAGCCAGAGTTGCATCAAATTGTAAAATTGATGTCGAAGGATATTATTCGGCGGATGAGTGCGCAAGGAATTAACATGAAATTCACTCCAGCCGCAATTGACGTGGTAGCCGAAGCCGGGTTTGATCCTGAATACGGTGCTCGCCCAATTCGTCGAGCACTTCAAACACAAGTAGAAGATCAACTTAGTGAAATGTTGCTTGCTGGGCAAGTTAAGGTAGGCGACGACGTGACGATCGGGGCCCGCAACCACAAAATCACTTTTAAAGTGAAGGATGCTAAACCGGTAAGCAGTACAAGTAAATAAATGATTTGACAAAGCTTTTAAAAGAGCATAGAATATAATCTGTATGTTAAAGCTGGGTTAAATGAAACAGTGCGATCTATTGTCCGCAGTGTTTTAGAAAAAAGCAAAAATAGTTTCTTGAATTAGGAACTGTTTTTGGTTTTTTTTTGCTAAAAAACAGGTGCTGGATCAATTTGTAATCAAATTGTAACATTTAACTTGTCTTAGAAATTGGAGAGGTGAATAACTTGGCAGGACATTTAGTTAAGTATGGTAAACATCGTACGCGCCGGAGCTATGCACGAATTAAAGAAGTACTCGATTTACCAAACTTAATCGAGATTCAAACGGATTCGTACCAATGGTTCTTAGACGAAGGTCTTCGGGAAATGTTCAACGACATTATGCCGATTGAAGATTTTGCCGGTAAATTGTCACTTGAGTTCGTTGACTATCAGTTGTTAGAACCAAAGTATACCGTTGATGAAGCTCGTGAACATGAAGCAAACTACTCTGCGCCATTGCACGTTACGTTGCGGTTAACTAACCATGAAACGGGTGAAATCAAGTCTCAAGACGTCTTCTTTGGGGACTTCCCATTAATGACGGAACAAGGAACTTTCATTATTAATGGTGCTGAACGGGTTATTGTTTCACAATTGGTTCGTTCACCAGGGGTTTATTACAACTTAGACGTTGACAAAAATAATCGTAATATTTGGGGCGCAACGGTAATTCCTAACCGGGGTGCTTGGTTAGAATATGAAACTGATGCTAAGGAAGTTTCTTACGTTCGTATCGACCGGACTCGGAAGATTCCAATGACGGAATTAGTTCGGGCACTTGGTTTTGGTTCTGACGAAGAAATCATTGATATCTTTGGTGGGTCAGACAGTTTAGACTTTACCCTTGATAAAGATGTGCATAAAAATCCGGAAGATTCGCGAGTTGCGGAATCCTTAAAAGACATTTATGAACGTCTTCGTCCTGGTGAACCTAAAACCGCGGACAGTTCGCGGAGCTTATTGACTGCGCGCTTCTTTGATCCAAAGCGTTACGATATGGCACCAGTTGGTCGTTACAAGGTTAACAAGAAGTTAAGCTTGAAGACCCGCTTGCTAGGTCAAACCCTCGCTGAAACCCTTGCTGACCCAGATACAGGGGAAGTATTGGCTCAAAAGGGTGACGTTGTTGACAAAGACGTAATGAAGAAGTTGGCACCTTACCTTGATCGTCAAGATTTCAAGATGGTTACTTACCAACCTTCTGATGAAGCGGTAGTTCCAGAACCAATGACGATTCAAGTAATTAAGATTCAAGACCCTAACGATCCTGAACGTGAATTAAAGATGATCGGTAATGGGAACATTGATTTGAAGCTCAAGCACATTACTCCTGCCGATATTATTGCTTCAATTAACTACTTCTTCCTATTACAACAAGGAATTGGTAGCACTGATGATATTGATCACTTGGGTAACCGTCGGATTCGTTCAGTTGGTGAATTGTTACAAAACCAATTCCGAATTGGTTTAGCTCGGATGGAACGGGTTGTTCGGGAACGGATGTCAATCCAAGATGCCGAAACCGTTACGCCACAACAATTAATTAATATTCGTCCAGTAGTGGCAGCAACTAAAGAATTCTTTGGTTCTTCACAATTGTCACAGTTCATGGATCAAACCAACCCGCTTGGCGAATTGTCGCATAAGCGTCGTCTTTCAGCTCTTGGACCAGGTGGTTTAACTCGTGACCGTGCTGGATACGAAGTCCGGGACGTTCACTATACTCACTATGGTCGGATGTGCCCAATTGAAACTCCCGAAGGTCCTAATATCGGATTGATCAATAACTTGGCTTCTTACGGAAAGATTAACCGTTACGGCTTTATTGAAACACCATACCGCCGGGTTTCTTGGAAAGATCACAAGGTAACCGACCGGATCGATTACTTGACTGCTGACGAAGAAGACCAATTCGTTATCGCCCAAGCGAACTCGCCGTTAAATGACGATGGTTCCTTCGTGGATGACGTAGTTATGGCTCGTCATGAAAGTGACAACATTGAAACCAGCATTGAAAACGTCGACTACATGGACGTTTCACCTAAGCAAGTAGTTGCGGTTGCGACGGCATGTATTCCTTTCTTGGAAAACGATGACTCTAACCGTGCTTTGATGGGTGCGAACATGCAGCGTCAGGCGGTTCCTTTGCTTGACCCTCACGCACCATTGATTGGTACTGGTATTGAATATAAAGCTGCACACGACTCAGGAGTTGCTTTGTTATGTCAACATCCTGGGGTTGTTGAATACGTTGATGCTCGTGAAATTCGGGTTCGTCGTGATGACGGTGCACTAGACACTTACAAATTGATGAAGTTCCGTCGTTCTAACGGCGGTAAGAACTACAACCAACGTCCAATTGTTCGGGTTAACGACAAGGTTGACGCCGACGATGTATTGGCTGATGGTCCATCAATGGAATTAGGTGAATTAGCGCTCGGTCAAAACCCATTGATTGCCTTCATGACGTGGCAAGGTTATAACTTCGAAGATGCGATTGCGATTAACGAACGCTTGGTTCGTGACGACGTTTATACTTCTATTCATATTGAAGAATATGAATCAGAAGCGCGTGACACGAAGTTAGGACCGGAAGAAATGACCCGTGAAATTCCAAACGTTGGTGAAGATGCATTGCGTAACCTTGACCAAGACGGAATTGTGCGGATTGGTGCTGAAGTCCAAGATGGCGACATTTTAGTTGGTAAAGTTACTCCTAAAGGGGTGACAGAACTTTCCGCTGAAGAACGGTTGTTACACGCTATCTTTGGTGAAAAGGCTCGTGAAGTTCGCGATACATCACTCCGTGTGCCACATGGTGGCGGCGGTATCGTCCAAGACGTGAAGATCTTCACTCGGGAAAATGGTGATGAACTTTCTCCTGGCGTTAACATGATGGTTCGAGTTTACATTGCTCAAAAACGTAAGCTTCAAGTTGGGGATAAGATGGCCGGCCGTCATGGTAACAAGGGTACCGTTTCGGTAGTTATTCCAGAAGAAGATATGCCATACATGCCAGATGGTACTCCAATCGACATTATGCTTAGTCCAATGGGTGTGCCTTCCCGTATGAATATCGGACAAGTTTTGGAATTGCATTTGGGAATGGCAGCTCGGAACCTAGGAATTCACATGACTACACCTGTTTTTGATGGTGCTCGTGACGAAGACATTTGGGAAGCCGTTGCCGAAGCTGGTATGGACTCCGATGCGAAGTCTGTATTGTACGATGGCCGAACAGGTGAACCGTTTGAACAACGGGTTGCGGTTGGTGTCATGCACTACATGAAGCTCGCCCACATGGTTGACGATAAGATTCATGCTCGTTCTATTGGACCTTACTCATTAGTTACGCAACAACCACTTGGTGGTAAAGCACAATTTGGTGGACAGCGTTTTGGTGAAATGGAAGTTTGGGCCCTTGAAGCTTATGGTGCAGCTTACACATTGCAAGAAATCTTAACTTACAAGTCTGATGATATTGTGGGACGGGTTAAGACTTATGAAGCAATCGTGAAGGGTGAATCAATTCCTCGTCCTGGCGTACCGGAATCATTCCGCGTGTTGGTTAAGGAATTGCAAGCTTTAGGACTAGACATGAAGGTTCTTGGAGAAGATAAGCAAGAGGTTGAACTTCGTGATATGGACGAAGATGATGATGAAGTTGTCAACGTTGATGCTCTAAGCAAGTATGCCGAAAAGCAAAAGGCGGCTAATGCTAACGAAGCTGACTCGTCAACAACGGAATCTACTCCTGTGGAAACTGAAAACAACCAAAATTAATTTTTATAAAAGAAAGAGGAGGTCAGTCCGTTGATCGATGTTAATAAATTCGAAAGTATGCAAATCGGTTTAGCTTCGCCTGATAAGATCCGGATGTGGTCGTATGGGGAAGTTAAGAAACCAGAAACCATCAACTATCGAACTTTAAAACCAGAAAAAGATGGGTTATTCGACGAACGCATTTTTGGACCGACTAAGGATTACGAATGTGCTTGTGGAAAGTACAAACGGATTCGTTATAAGGGAATTGTTTGTGATCGTTGTGGTGTTGAAGTTACTAAGTCAAAAGTTCGTCGCGAACGGATGGGACATATTGAACTTGCAGCCCCAGTAACTCACATCTGGTACTTTAAAGGTATTCCAAGTCGGATGGGCTTAGTGCTTGACATGAGCCCTCGTTCATTGGAAGAAATTATTTACTTTGCTTCTTACGTAGTTGTTGATCCTGGTGATACTCCACTTGAAAAGAAGCAATTGTTAACTGAACGTGAATACCGGGCTAAGTTAGACGAATACGGAAATCGTTTCGTAGCTAAGATTGGTGGGGAAGCTATCCAAGCCTTGCTACAAAGCGTGGACCTAGAAAAAGAAGCTAACTTACTAAAAGAAGAATTGAAGGAAGCCTCTGGCCAAAAACGGACGCGTGCCGTACGTCGTTTGGACATTATTGAAGCCTTCATCAAGTCTGGTAACCATCCGGATTGGATGGTAATGGATGCTATCCCAGTTATTCCGCCAGATCTTCGTCCAATGGTTCAATTGGATGGTGGCCGTTTTGCTACTTCCGACTTGAACGATTTGTATCGGCGGGTAATTAACCGGAATAACCGGTTGAAACGCTTATTAGACTTGAACGCACCGGGAATTATCGTGCAAAACGAAAAACGGATGCTCCAAGAAGCGGTAGATGCGTTGATCGATAATGGTCGGCGTGGTCGTCCGGTTGCTGGTCCTGGTAACCGTCCGTTGAAGTCACTCTCTCACATGCTGAAAGGTAAGCAAGGACGTTTTCGTCAAAACTTACTTGGTAAGCGGGTTGACTACTCCGGACGTTCGGTTATTGATGTTGGTCCATCATTAAAGATGAACCAAATGGGTCTCCCAGTTCCAATGGCAATGGAATTATTCAAGCCATTCATTATGAAGGAATTGGTTAGCCGGAACTTAGCTTCTAACATTAAGAACGCTAAGCGGAAAATCGATCGTAAAGACGAAGAAGTTTATGACGTTTTAGAAGATGTTATTAAGGAACATCCCGTGCTATTGAACCGGGCCCCTACTTTGCATCGACTTGGTATTCAAGCCTTTGAACCAGTCCTTGTTAGTGGTAAGGCAATGCGGCTTCACCCATTAGCTTGTGAAGCTTATAACGCCGACTTTGATGGGGACCAAATGGCGATCCACGTTCCGCTATCTAACGAAGCTCAAGCAGAAGCACGGCTCTTAATGCTTGCTGCTCATCACATTTTGGCACCTAAGGATGGTAAGCCAGTGGTTACGCCTTCTCAAGATATGGTTATCGGTAACTACTGGTTAACCATGGAACGTGCTGAAAGCGTTGGGGAAGGAATGATCTTTAACGACCTCGACGAAGTTAAACTTGCTTTGCAAAATGGTTACGTATCAATTCACACCCGAATTGGGGTGCGGGCAAGTTCAATGCCTGAAAAGCCATTTACCGATCAACAACGGCAACAAATTTTGATCACCACGGCTGGTAAGATGTTGTTCAACGACATTTTGCCAAAGGATTTTGTTTATCTAAACGCGCCAACTAACGAAAACTTAGTTAACGGTACGCCGGATGAATACTTCCTTGAAGCTGGTGAAGATATTCATGAACAATTGAACCAACGTCCGCTACTTTCACCATTCAAGTCTGGGTTCTTGAGTGATGTAATTGCGGAAGTTTACAAGCAATACAAAGTTACCGAAACTTCCTTGCTCCTTGACCGGATGAAGGACCTTGGTTTCTACCGTTCCACACTTTCTGGATTAACCGTGGGGATTGCGGATATTACCAACTTGCCGGACAAGCCTACGATTATTGCTGCAGCGCATAAGAAGGTCGCAACGGTTACTAAACAATTCCGTCGTGGTTTGATTACGGATGACGAACGTTATGAACGGGTTATTGGAATTTGGAACGATGCTAAGGATGAAATTCAACAACGGTTGATGGATACCTTCGATCCACAAAATCCAATTTTCATGATGTCGGATTCTGGTGCTCGTGGTAACATCTCTAACTTTACGCAGCTTGCCGGAATGCGTGGTTTGATGGCTGCGCCTAACGGTAAGATCATGGAATTGCCAATCTTGTCAAACTTCCGTGAAGGACTTAGTGTTTTGGAAATGTTTATTTCTACTCACGGTGCTCGTAAAGGAATGACTGATACGGCCTTGAAGACCGCTAACTCAGGTTACTTGACTCGTCGTTTGGTTGACGTTGCCCAAGACGTTATCGTTCGTGAAAAGGATTGTGGTACTGACCGCGGTCTATTGATCACTGCGATTGCAGAAGGTAACGAAATGATTGAACCACTTTACGACCGGATCCTTGGTCGTTACACCATGAAGTCAGTTATCAATCCAGAAACTGGCAAGGTGATCGTGGGTCAAAACGAAATGATCGACGAACGTAGTGCACAAGAAATCATTGATGCTGGTATCCAAGAAGTAACTATCCGTTCCGCATTTACATGTAACACGGCTCACGGGGTTTGTGAAAAGTGTTACGGCCGGAACATGGCTACTGGGGACCGGGTTGAAGTTGGTGAAGCAGTTGGTACAGTTGCTGCTCAATCAATCGGTGAACCAGGTACTCAGCTTACCATGCGTAACTTCCATACTGGTGGGGTTGCTGGTAACGCCGATATTACCCAAGGTCTTCCACGTATCCAAGAAATTGTGGAAGCTCGTAATCCTAAGGGACCTGCTGAAATTTCCGAAGTTACTGGGGTGGTTGAATCCATTGAAGAAGATCCTGCCGAAGGTACTAAGGAAGTTACCGTTAAGGGTGAAACAGATACCCGGACGTATAGCTTACCAATCACTGCCCGCATGAAGGTAGCTGAAGGTGACTACATCCACCGTGGTGCACCACTTAACGAAGGTTCTATCGATCCGAAGAAGCTTATCAAGGTTCGTGACGTACTTTCTACTGAAAACTACTTGCTCAGTGAAATCCAAAAGGTTTACCGTATGCAAGGTATTGAAATCAGTGACAAGCACGTTGAAATCATGATTCGTCAAATGCTTCGGAAAGTACGGGTTATGGATCCAGGTGACACAGATATTCTTCCAGGAACGTTGATGGACATCGACGACTTCAAGAAGGATAACTACAAGACCTTGATCGCTGGTGGAATCCCGGCAACATCTCGTCCAGTAATTCTTGGTATTACTAAGGCTGCTTTGGAAACTAATAGTTTCTTATCCGCAGCTTCCTTCCAAGAAACTACCCGAGTATTGACGGACGCAGCTATTCGCGGTAAGAACGATCCGTTGGTTGGTTTGAAGGAAAATGTTATTATCGGTAAGATTATTCCTGCCGGTACTGGAATGACAGACTACCGTCAAATTAAACCAGAAGTGGTTGGCGGCAATACTGAACAACCACAAACGTTAAGCGACGTTGAAAAAGAAATGAACGAAACAATTGAAAATTAATTGTGAATTTTAAAAGGGTGTTCCAAGTTATTTTGACTTGGAACACCCTTTTTTGTTAGGAAATGGAATTTAGTTTTAGAAGTTGCTGCGCAGACTTTGGGCGAGCTGGTCGAAGCGGTCGTAAAAGGCGTCTGCATTAACTTGGGTAACAAAGGTGACGGGACGACCCGTCGGATCCGGATACGTTTTTCCGGCTGAAATCCCCTTAGAAATCACTTTTACATTAAGCGGCTTGCTAGAAACTAGTTCAGGATACTTGCTAATTAAGGTGGTGAGCACGTCCCAAAGGTAGTAAGTTGAATTAGCTTCGAAAGAGTGCACTAATGAGTAACCCTGACCAATCAAGTCGAGAGCGGGGTACTGCCGTTGTTTTGCCCAACGTTGACGTAGCGCAGTGGTGAGGGGGACTTGATTAGTACTGTCTAGGCTGACGATAGTAATCGGTAAATCGCTATCGAATACAGTTTGCACTGCCTCGGGGTCCCAAAAAGCGTTCCATTCAGCAGTGCCGTCGTGTGCAGGTTCGGCTACGTTTCCGATCCCGTTCATTGAACCTCCCATCCAGAATAGCCGATCAATTTTGGCGGTGATGGTGGGATCAACTGCTAAAGCACGTGCTAAATCAGTCAATGGACCAGTCATTACGAGGGTGACTGGCACAGATGATTGCTGAAGTTTTTGGACCATGTCGAGGTGCGCCGGCTGTTTAGCTAACCGAGTTTGGGGATTACCCTCATTGAGGTGTTCATTTAAAATCGGGAAATCATCGAACGAAAATGCACTTAGCCGCCATTCCTTAGGAAATTGGTTGACCGGCCGGGAGTCGGATTGGGCCACTTCGAGTTGGCTAGGCGAACCGAATAGATCGATAATTTTGCGCGATGCCGAAACGGCGGGTTCGACGTAAGAGTCGGCGCCCACGGCACTAACCCCGACAATTTCCGTATCTGGAAAAGCGAGTAATAAAATCAACGAAACTAAATCATCAACGTTGCCGTCGTGATTGAAATAAATTTTTTGCATGATGGTAACCCCCTAAATTTGATTATGGTTATCTTAGCATAATTAGTTGTGGAGCTGAATGGTTAATATAGGTAAGGACTAACCAATTGGCGGCAAAAAGGCAGGGGACGAAGGCAACCATTCGTTGTTTGCTAACCATTATGCGCACTAACGCAATTAGGCAGGCTAAGCAAATAATTTCTGAAGTTACGGACGTCCCGAATAGGAGGGCGAGAAAAACCATTACTTCAAGGTCGCCTTGACCCATTTTTTGAAAAAAACGCTGGTTTTCAAAATTATTTAATAGTAAAACGGTTAATACCACGAGTGCTGCAAATTTCACACCGCTAAAGGATTGGTAAGTTTCAAATAGCGCGGGAAATAGCAAAATTTGGGAGTGGATTTGTCTAGTGGCGTAATCTTCTACACTAAGAAAACTTAGAATCAACAGAGTTAGAAGTGTAAAGGGTTCGCCAGTAGTTAGTTGTATGGTTAACCAAAAGCTGATCCCGCTAATGACTTCGAGACCCAGCATTTTGAGGGGAATCTGGTTTCCGCAAAAAAGACAGCGCCCCTTGCTAAAGCAGTAGCTAAAAATAGGGAATAAACAAAAGTAGGGTAGGGAAGTTAAACAATAATCACAATGGGAAGCAGGAAAAGTAATGGAGCCTCCGGTTAAGCGACGTTGATAAGTAGCCATTAAAAAAGATCCCCACGAACAACCAAAGTAAAAAATTAAAAAATGATAGAATAGTAACATTGCATTTGCCTCCTCAGTAACCGTAACTAAATATAAAACTACGAAACTAACGGAGCGTTTTTTTAATTGATTAACTTGCATTCAATAAAATTGCGTGATATTCTATTTAAGGTGCTTTTTGTGGACAGGTTCTCTGCGCAAATGCAGACATGCTGACTGGAAACGTTAGCCCTGGTACCCGTCCTGGCCATCTTTTTTTATAGCAAAAAAAGAACCGCCTGGATATGTGTACTTAAAAATACTTAAATTATTTTTCAATTATTTGGAAGGAGAAACATCGATGCCTACAATTAACCAATTGGTTCGTAAGGGTCGTCGTTCTCAAAGCTCGAAGTCAAAGGCTCCAGCTTTGAACTACGGCTACAACAGCATGAAGAAGTCTCAAGTTAATAATCCAGCTCCTCAAAAACGCGGAGTTGCAACACGTGTCGGTACTATGACACCTAAGAAGCCTAACTCAGCTTTGCGTAAGTATGCTCGTGTTCGTTTATCTAACTTGATCGAAGTTACAGCATACATTCCTGGTATTGGTCACAACCTTCAAGAACATAGTGTTGTCTTGATCCGTGGTGGACGTGTAAAGGATTTACCTGGTGTTCGTTACCATGTTATCCGTGGTGCACTTGATACAGCAGGGGTTACTGATCGTAAACAAAGCCGTTCTAAATACGGTACAAAGAAGCCTAAGAAGTAAGGAGGTCGTGTATAAATGCCAAGAAAAGGTCCAGCACCAAAACGCGAAGTATTACCAGATCCAATTTATAACTCAAAGCTTGTTACACGCTTAATCAACCGTTTAATGTTAGATGGTAAGCGTGGAAAAGCTTCAAAGATTCTATACAAAGCTTTCGATATTATCGAAAAGGAAACGGGTTCTCAACCAACTGAAGTATTCGAAGAAGCAATGAACAACATCATGCCTGTCCTTGAAGTTAAGGCTCGTCGTGTTGGTGGTTCTAACTACCAAGTTCCGATCGAAGTACGTCCAGACCGTCGTACAACCCTTGGTTTACGTTGGTTAGTTAACTACGCTCGTCTCCGTGGTGAACACACAATGTCAGAACGTCTTGCACGTGAAATCATGGATGCTGCTAACAACACTGGTGCATCTGTTAAGAAACGTGAAGATACACATAAGATGGCTGAAGCTAACCGTGCCTTTGCACATTATCGTTGGTAAAATTCAGTCGTTGCAATTACTTGTTGCAACCATTGATGACTATTATATGGATGCATATAGTAGTCATTTTTTCTAACAGGCTATTAATTGATTTCATTGGAAGGAGAAACTTTAAATAATGGCTAACAAACGTGAGTTTCCTTTAGAAAAGACTCGTAACATCGGTATCATGGCTCACATTGATGCTGGTAAGACTACCACAACCGAACGAATCTTGTACTATACAGGTAAAATCCACAAAATCGGTGAAACCCATGATGGTGCTTCACAAATGGACTGGATGGAACAAGAACAAGAACGTGGGATCACAATCACATCCGCTGCTACAACTGCAGCATGGAAAGACCACCGGATTAACATCATTGATACCCCAGGACACGTGGACTTCACTATCGAAGTTGAACGTTCTCTCCGGGTGCTTGATGGTGCGGTAGCCGTTCTTGATGCACAAGCAGGGGTTGAACCACAAACTGAAACAGTTTGGCGTCAAGCTTCTGATTACAACGTTCCCCGGATCGTTTTTGCTAACAAGATGGATAAGATCGGTGCTAACTTCGACTTCTCCGTACAATCATTACGTGACCGTCTTCAAGCTAATGCTTTACCAATTCAAATGCCAATCGGTGCCGAAGATGACTTTGAAGGGGTTATTGACTTAGTTGAAATGAAGGCCGACTTGTATGATGAAGACGAATTAGGTACTGAATGGGATACCGTTGAAATTCCTGACCAATACAAGGAAGAAGCTGAAAAACGTCGTGGCGAAATGCTTGAAATTTTAGCTGACGTTGACGAAAACATCATGGAAAAATACCTTGGCGGTGAAGAAATTTCTACTGATGAAATCAAAGCTGCTATCCGTAAGGGTACTTTGTCACTTGAATTGTTCCCAGTACTTGCTGGTTCAGCATTCAAGAACAAGGGTGTTCAAATGATGTTAGACGCTGTTGTGGATTACTTACCATCTCCATTGGATGTTAAGCCATACGGTGCTACAGATCCTGATACTGGTGAAGAAGTTCAATTGATTGCCGGCGACGACAAGCCATTTGCTGCTTTGGCATTTAAGGTTGCTACTGACCCATTTGTTGGTCGTTTGACATTTATCCGTGTTTACCAAGGTACTTTGGAATCTGGTTCATACGTATTAAATGCTACAAAGAACAAACGTGAACGGGTTGGTCGTTTGCTACAAATGCACTCTAACCAACGTCAAGAAATCCCAGAAGTATTCTCTGGTGATATCGCTGCCGCAATCGGTTTGAAGAATACTACTACTGGTGATTCTTTAACTGATCCAGATCATCCATTACACTTGGAATCAATGCAATTCCCAGAACCAGTTATCGAAGTTGCCGTTGAACCAAAATCAAAGGCTGACCAAGATAAGATGGACGTTGCTTTACAAAAACTTGCTGAAGAAGATCCTTCATTCCGTGCTGAAACTAACCCAGAAACTGGGGAAACAGTTATCGCCGGAATGGGTGAACTTCACTTGGATATCATCGTTGACCGGATGAAGCGTGAATTTAACGTTGAAGCTAAGATTGGTGCTCCACAAGTTTCTTACCGTGAAGCATTTACAAAACAAACTTCTGCTCAAGGTAAGTTTGTTCGTCAATCTGGTGGTAAAGGTCAATATGGTGATGTTTGGATCGAATTCACACCTAACGAAGAAGGTAAAGGATTCGAATTCGAAGACGCTATCGTTGGTGGTGTAGTTCCTCGTGAATACATTCCATCAGTTGAACAAGGTTTGAAGGAAGCTATGAATAACGGTGTTCTTGCTGGTTATCCATTAGTTGACTTGAAGGCTAAGTTATACGATGGTAGTTACCACGAAGTCGATTCTAGTGAAGCTGCCTTCAAGGTTGCTGCTTCAATCGCTTTACGGGAAGCTGCTAAGACGGCTGCACCAGTTATCTTAGAACCAGTTATGAAGGTTGAAATCCGTGTTCCAGAAGAATACATGGGTGATATCATGGGTCAAGTAACTGCTCGTCGTGGTCGTGTTGAAGGTATGGAAGCAATTGCTGGTGCTGAAGAAATCCACGCATTTGTTCCACTTTCAGAAATGTTTGGCTATGCAACTACGCTTCGTTCTGCATCACAAGGTCGTGGTACATTTACAATGACCTTTGATCACTACGAACCAGTTCCAAAGTCAATCCAAGAAGAAATTATCAAGAAAAATGGCGGAAAAGCTGAATAATTTCTAAAATCGAAGTTCTCTTTTTTAACGTTTAAAGCGTTAGGGAAGGGAACTTCTTTTTTTGCAAAAAAATCGCTAAATGCCCTTGCCACGGGGGCATTTTTCATGTATCATAATCAAGTACCGTGTAAAAACGAGGGGGCATGCTGCCCTCCCCACGGTGGTGTATAAGCAGAGCGTTGATGTGAAAGGTTGCGACACACCCGGCCGCTTTGCCACAGGGTGTGGCGGTAATTTTCACGGAGCAAGTCTTATTTTTAAAATAGACGAGGGAGGTAACACAATGGCAAAACAAAAAATTCGTATTCGCCTTAAGGCTTACGAACATCGTATTTTAGATCAATCTGCTGACAAGATTGTTGAAACAGCAAAACGCACTGGTGCAACAATTTCGGGTCCAATCCCATTGCCAACAGAACGCACAGTTTACACTGTTTTGAGTTCTCCACACAAATTCAAGAAGGCTCGTGAACAGTTTGAAATGCGCACACATAAGCGTTTGATTGATATCGTTAACCCTACACCAAAGACAGTTGATTCTTTGATGAAGCTTGACTTGCCAAGCGGTGTAGATATCGAAATCAAATTATAATTTTAAAGCACAAACGGAGGTGTACTAATGACCACAAAAGGAATCTTAGGTAAGAAGGTCGGAATGACACAGGTTTTCACTGAAGCTGGTGAATTAATCCCAGTTACAGTAATCGATACTACTCCTAACGTTGTATTGCAACTTAAGACTGTTGAAAACGACGGTTATGCAGCAGCTCAATTAGGTTTTGACGACAAGCGTCAAGTATTGAGTAACAAACCTGAACAAGGCCACGTAGCAAAAGCAAATACAAATCCTAAGCGCTTCATTCACGAAATCAGAGATGTTGAGCTTGGGGAAGATGTTAAAGTCGGAGACAAGATCGCAGCAGACATCTTTGAAGCAGGTGACTTCGTCGATGTAACTGGTACAACTAAGGGACATGGTTTCCAAGGTGTTATCAAAAAAGACGGTCAACGTCGTGGTCCGATGGCGCACGGTTCTCGTTACCACCGTCGTCCTGGTTCATTGGGAGCAATTATTAACCGCGTGTTCCCAGGTAAGAAGTTACCAGGTCGCATGGGTAACAAGACAGTTACAATTCAAAATCTAGAAATCGTTAAGGCAGATACAGAAAACAACGTACTTTTGGTTAAGGGTAACGTACCTGGCGCTAAGAAGTCATACGTAGTTGTTAAGAGTACTGTAAAAAACACATCTAAATAAGAGAGGAGGACCAATAAATGGCTAACGTATCATTATTCAAACAAGACGGAACTCAAAACGGAACCGTTGAATTAAATGCCGACATCTTCGGTATTGAACCCAACAACGATGTGGTCTTTGAAGCCGTAGTTATGCAACGTGCATCTATGCGCCAAGGAACACACGCAGTAAAGAATCGTAGTGCTGTACGTGGTGGTGGTAAGAAACCATGGCGTCAAAAGGGTACTGGACGTGCTCGTCAAGGTTCAATTCGTTCACCACAATGGCGTGGCGGAGGAATTGTCTTCGGACCTACTCCTCGTTCATACGCATACAGCATTCCAAAGAAAATGCGTCGCTTAGCATTGAAGTCAGTACTTTCACAAAAGGTATTGGATGAAAGCTTGGTTGTTGTTGATGAATTTAAGTTCGAAACTCCAAAGACAAAGGACTTTGCTCAATCATTAAGCAAACTTAATGTTGAAAAGAAAGCTCTATTAGTTCTTGAAGAAGATAACGAAAGTGCTGTATTGGCTGCTCGTAATTTATCTAACGTAAAAATTGTTGAACCAACTGGTATCAACGTTTTAGATATTATGAATAGCGACAAACTTGTCATTACACAAAAGGCTCTTTCTCAAGTAGAGGAGGCTCTAGCATAATGGAATCACGTGATATTATTTTACGCCCAGTTGTTACCGAAGCATCCATGGCGTTGATTGACGACAAGCGTTACACGTTTGACGTAGATCCTCGTGCTACAAAGACTCAAGTTAAGAAAGCTATCGAAGAGATCTTTGATGTTAAGGTAATCAAGGTTAACATTATGAATGTTAAAGGTAAGTTGAAGCGCCAAGGCCGTTACGCTGGTTACACAAAGAAGCGTCGTAAGGCAATCGTTCAACTTTCAGAAGATTCAAAAGAAATCCAATTATTTGGTGAAGAATAAAAAATAGGAGGGAAACAACGTGGGGATTAAGAAATTTAAGCCAACAACGAATGCTCGTCGTGGCATGACACAATTGGACTACGCTGAAATCACAAAGAAGCGTCCAGAAAAGTCATTGTTGGAATCTCAAAGCCATTCAGCTGGTCGTAACAACTACGGTCGGATGACGGTTCGCCATCGTGGTGGTGGTAACAAGCGTCAATACCGGATCATCGACTTTAAGCGGATTAAAGACGATGTGCCAGCAACAGTTAAGGCAATCGAATATGATCCAAACCGTTCAGCTAACATTGCATTGCTTGTTTACGCTGATGGTGTTAAATCATACATCATTGCTCCTAAAGGTTTAAGAGTTGGCGACCAAGTTCAATCTGGACCTGAAGCCGACATTAAAGTAGGTAACGCGCTACCACTTGCAAACATTCCTGTTGGTACAGTTATCCACAATATCGAATTAAAACCAGGTAAGGGTGGACAACTTGTTCGTTCTGCTGGTACATCAGCTCAATTACTTGGTAAAGAAGGCAAGTATGCACTTGTTCGTCTTGCATCTTCAGAAGTTCGCATGATTCTTGCTACAAACCGTGCCACAATTGGTGCTGTAGGTAACGAAGAACACGAATTAATCAACGTTGGTAAAGCTGGTCGTAACCGTTACGCTGGTCAACGTCCACACGTTCGTGGTTCTGTAATGAACCCTAACGATCATCCACATGGTGGTGGTGAAGGTAAGGCACCTATCGGACGTCCATCTCCACTTTCTCCATGGGGTAAGAAAACAATTGGTAAGAAGACTCGTAACAAACATAACAAGTCAAACAAATTTATCGTTCGTGGTCGTAAACGCGGTCGCTTAGGTAATATCTAGAACAGTTTTCGAAGGAGGTCAAATTAATGGGTCGTAGTTTAAAAAAGGGACCATTCGCTGATGAACATCTTTTGAAGAAGATCGATGCACAAAAAGATCAAGAAAAGAAATCAGTTATCAAGACATGGTCACGTCGTTCAACAATTTTTCCAAGTTTCATCGGTTACACAATCGCTGTATACGATGGTAGAAAACATGTTCCAGTTTATATCCAAGATGATATGGTTGGTCATAAGCTTGGCGAATTTGTTCCAACTCGCACATTCCGTGGTCACGGTGGCGACGACAAAAAGACATCTGGAAAGTAAGGAGGATGAATCATGGCTGAACAAGTAACATCTGCACAGGCAACTGCAAAGACTGTTCGGATTGCCGCTCGTAAGGTTCGTCTCGTAGTCGATCTTATCAGAGGTAAAAGTGTCGCTGAAGCTTTTGCAATTCTTAAATTTACACCGCGCAGTGCTTCACCTATCGTAGAAAAGGTATTGAAGTCTGCAGTGGCGAATGCTGAAAATAACTTTGATTTGGATCGTGAAGATTTGGTAATTAGCAAAGTCTTTGTTAACGAAGGACCAACGTTGAAACGTTTCCGTCCACGTGCTAAAGGCTCGGCATCACCAATCAACAAACGGACAAGTCATATTACAGTTGTAGTATCAGAAAAATAGGAGGGATAACGCGTGGGTCAAAAAGTAAATCCTAATGGATTCCGTGTTGGTGTCATTCGTGATTGGCAAGCAAAATGGTATGCTGATAAAGACTTTGCTAAGTTCCTTGGCGAAGACATCAAGATTCGTGAATTTATCGCAAAGCAACTCACTGATGCTTCCGTATCTACTGTTGAAATTGAACGTGCTGCAAATCGTGTTAACATTTCAATTCACACTGCAAAACCAGGTATGGTTATCGGTAAAGGTGGATCAGAAGTTGAAAAGTTGCGTAAACAACTAAATGAATTAACTGGCAAACGTGTTCACATCAACATCGTTGAAATCAAGAAACCTGATCTTGAAGCAAAACTTGTTGGTGAAAACATTGCTGCTCAACTAGAAGGACGGGTTGCATTCCGTCGTGCTATGAAACAAGCTATGCAACGCTCAATGCGTGCCGGCGCTAAAGGTATTAAGACACAAGTTGCAGGTCGTCTAAACGGAGCCGACATGTCACGTGTAGAACACTATTCCGAAGGTAAGGTTCCTCTTCACACATTACGTGCTGATGTGGATTACGCTTGGGTTGAAGCTCGTACTACATACGGTCAACTTGGTGTTAAAACATGGGTTTACCGTGGTGAAATTTTACCTGAAGCAAAGGAAGCTAATAACAACTCTAAAGAACAAGGAGGGAAATAAGCATGTTAGTACCTAAGAGAGTAAAACATCGTCGCGAACATCGTGGACGGATGCGTGGTGCCGCTAAAGGCGGTAAGACAGTTACTTTTGGTGAATTCGGCTTACAAGCATTGACTTCATCATGGATTACTAACCGCCAAATTGAAGCTGCTCGTATCGCAATGACGCGTTACATGAAGCGTGGCGGTAAAGTTTGGATTAAGATTTTCCCTCATAAATCATACACATCTAAAGGTGTGGGTGTTCGTATGGGTAATGGTAAAGGTACTCCAGAAGGCTGGGTTGCACCAGTAAAACGCGAAAAGGTTATGTTTGAAGTTGCAGGTGTTCCTGAAGAAGTTGCCCGCGAAGCTCTTCGCTTGGCAGCTATGAAACTTCCTGTTAAGACAAAGATTATCGCACGCGAGGAAGTAGGTGGCGAATCAGATGAAGGCTAAAGAAATTAATGAATTAACCACTGACGAAATGATCAACAAGGAAAAAGAGTACAAGGACGAGTTATTCAACCTACGTTTCCAATTGGCAACTGGCCAACTTGAAAACACTGCTCGCCTTAAAGCTGTTCGCAAGAACATTGCGCGGATCAAAACTGCTCTACGTCAACAAGAATTAAACAAGTAAAAGAATACGAAGGGAGGACTTAGTCAATGAGTGAAGAACGTAACGCACGAAAGGTTTACCAAGGACGCGTAGTTTCTGACAAGATGGATAAGACTATCACAGTCCAAATCGATACTTACAAGACACATCCAGTTTACGGTAAACGTGTAAAGTACTCAAAGAAATATAAGGCACATGACGAAAATAACGCTGCAAAGAAGGGCGATATCGTAACAATCATGGAAACAAGACCTTTGTCTGCAACAAAGAGATTCCGTTTGCTTGATATCGTTGAAAAAGCAGTTATTATCTAGCTCATGTTTCGTATTCTGATACAAAATTGAAGGGAGGACACTAACTGTGATCCAACAAGAGAGTCGTTTGAAAGTTGCTGACAATTCTGGAGCACGTGAACTGTTGGTTATTAAGGTATTGGGTGGTTCCCGTGTTAAATTTGGTTACATTGGTGACGCTGTGGTTGCTACGGTTAAACAAGCAACACCAGGTGGCGTTGTCAAAAAAGGTGACGTTGTCAAAGCGGTTGTTGTTCGTACAAAACAAGGCGCACATCGTGCTGATGGTTCATACATCAAATTTGACGAAAATGCTGCAGTATTAATTAAAGATGATAAGAGTCCACAAGGAACACGTATCTTTGGCCCAGTTGCACGTGAATTACGTGATAAGGACTACATGAAGATTGTTTCTTTGGCTCCTGAAGTATTGTAATCGACCATCATAACGAAGGAGGTGCGCCATTAAATGTTCGTAAAAGTTGGCGACAAAGTTCGCGTAATCAGCGGAAAAGACAAGGGCAAGGAAGGTACCATCAAACAAACACTTGCTAAAAAGAACCGTGTTGTTGTTGAAGGCATTAACATGATTAAAAAACATCAAAAGCCTAACAATGCAAATCCTCAAGGTGGAATTCTTGATATTGAAGCACCAATCGATGTTTCAAACGTAATGCTTATCGATCCATCAACTAATGAACCAACTCGGGTTGGCTTCAAGGTTGTTGATGGTAAAAAAGTTCGTGTTTCTAAAAAAACTGGCGAAAGTATCGACAAGTAATCTAAACGGAGGGAGGAAAATAAATTCATGGCAAATCGTTTAAAAGAAAAGTTCGTTAACGAAATTACACCTGATCTAGTTAAGAAATTTGACTACACATCAGTTATGCAAGTACCAAAGATTGAAAAAATCGTTTTGAATATGGGTGTTGGTGATGCAGTTGCTAACTCAAAGAACCTTGATGAAGCTGTTGCTGAATTAGCACTTATTTCAGGACAAAAGCCACTTGTTACAAAGGCTAAAAAGTCAATTGCTGGATTCCGTCTTCGTGAAGGTATGTCAATTGGTGCCAAAGTTACACTTCGTGGTGAAAGAATGTATGACTTCTTAGACAAGTTGATCAACGTTTCATTACCTCGAGTTCGTGATTTCCACGGTGTTAGCCGTACTGCCTTTGATGGCCGCGGTAACTACACATTAGGTGTTCGCGAACAATTGATTTTCCCAGAAATCGATTTTGATAATGTTAACCGTGTTCGTGGTTTGGATATCGTAATCGTTACGACAGCAAACACTGACGAAGAATCACGTGAATTATTGGCAGAATTTGGAATGCCATTTGAAAAGTAAGCGAAGGGAGCAAACAAATTGGCTAAAAAATCATTAGTTGTAAAGAGTGAACGTCCTGCTAAGTTCTCAACTCAAGCATATACTCGTTGCGAACGTTGTGGCCGTCCACACTCTGTATACCGTAAATTCCATTTATGCCGTATTTGCCTTCGTGAATTAGCTCATGAAGGACAAATTCCTGGTATGAAGAAAGCTAGTTGGTAAAAAGAAATCAGAGTTAAAGGAGGGTAATACTGAATGTCTATGACAGATCCGATTGCAGACTTTCTTACTCGTATTCGTAATGCGAACATGGTTCGTCACGAATCTTTAGAAGTACCTGCATCAAAAATTAAGAAGGATATTGCTGAAATTCTTAAGAACGAAGGCTTTATCAAAGATGTTGAATATATTGACGATGACAAACAAGGCATCATTCGTGTATTCCTAAAATATGGAAAGAACAACGAACGAGTTATCTCTGGTTTGAAGCGTATTTCAAAACCTGGATTACGTTCATACGTAAAAGCTGATGAAGTTCCGAAGGTGTTGAATGGTTTGGGTATCGCAATCATCTCAACTTCTGAAGGTGTAATCACAGATAAAGAAGCACGCGCTAAGAAAATCGGTGGAGAAGTATTAGCTTACATCTGGTAATTTTTTAGATAAGGAGGTGCCGTTCAATGAGCCGTATCGGTAGAAAACCAGTTGAAGTTCCAGCTGGTGTTGAAATTAAACAAGACGGAAACGTCGTTACTGTTAAAGGACCTAAGGGTGAATTAACACGCACAATGAGTGCGGATATTAAAATGAACGTTGAAGGAAATGTTGTTACATTTGATCGTCCAAGCGATGATAACAAGATGCGCGCATTACATGGTACTACACGCGCTAACTTTAACAACATGGTTGAAGGAGTAACCAACGGTTTCGAAAAGAAACTCGAATTAGTCGGTGTTGGTTACCGTGCTCAACTTAAAGGTAAGAAGCTTGTTTTGAATCTAGGTTACTCAAACCCAGTTGAAATGGAAGCTCCTGAAGACCTTAAGGTAGAAGTACCTGACAACACACACATTAATATCAGTGGAATTAGCAAGCAACGTGTTGGTGATTTTGCCGCTGAAATCCGTGCCGTACGTTCACCAGAACCTTACAAAGGTAAAGGGGTTCGCTACGTTGGTGAATACGTTCGCCGCAAGGAAGGTAAGACAGGTAAGTAATCTAGCAGCTTGATATAGTTAGCTGATAATTTAAAAATATGAGGTGAAAATTTTGATTTCAAAACCAGATAAGAATAAGAAACGTCAACGTCGTCACGCACGTATTCGTTCAAAAATCTCTGGTACTGCAGAGTGCCCACGCTTAAATGTATATCGTTCTAACAAAAACATCTACGCTCAAGTAATTGATGACGTAGCGGGTGTAACGCTAGTTAGTGCCTCAACATTAGATAGCGAAGTTTCAGGTGGCTCAAAGACTGAAGCTGCTGCACAAGTTGGTGCTTTGGTTGCCAAGAGAGCTGTTGAAAAGAAAATCGAAAATGTCGTTTTTGATCGTGGTGGATACCTTTACCATGGTCGTGTGCAAGCTTTAGCTGAAGCTGCTCGCGAAAACGGACTTAAATTTTAAGGATAGGAGGGAAATACGTACATGTCTAAGTTTATCGATCCAGAAAAATTGGAATTGGAAGACCGCGTAGTTGCCATCAACCGGGTTACAAAGGTTGTTAAAGGTGGACGTCGTCTTCGTTTTGCTGCTTTAGTCGTTGTTGGTGACAAGAACGGTCATGTTGGTTTTGGTACTGGTAAAGCTCAAGAAGTTCCAGAAGCAATCCGTAAAGCAGTTGAAACTGCACGTAAGAGTTTGATCGAAGTTCCAATCGTTGGAACAACTCTCCCTCACGAAGCCATCGGTGTTTACGGTGGTGGACGGATTCTGATGAAGCCAGCTGCTGAAGGTTCTGGAGTTACTGCTGGTGGTGCTGTTCGTGCCGTTATGGAATTAGCCGGTGTTGATGATGTTACAAGTAAGCGTTTGGGTTCAAACACTCCAGTTAACATTATCCGTGCTACTTTTGAAGGCCTTAAGAGCATGCGTAATGCAGAAGAAGTTGCTGCCCTACGTGGGGTTTCAGTCGATCATTTAGCTGAATAAGGAGGATATTCTGATGTCACAATTAAAAGTTACATTAATTAAAAGTGCCGCACATCGCCTCCCTAAACAAAGAAAAATTGTTAAGGAATTAGGTCTTGGCCGGGTTAACAGTTCGGTTGTCCTACCTAACAATGAGGCAACTCGTGGAGCAATTTTCCACATTGCACACTTAATCGAAGTCGAAGAAGTAAAATAATATTGTAAGATTGGAGGTTTCCTTGCATGAAGTTGAATGAATTAAAGCCTAGCGAAGGCTCACGGACTAGCCGCAAGCGGATCGGCCGTGGTGATTCAAGCGGTAACGGTAAGACAGCTGGTCGTGGTCAAAAGGGACAAAAGGCACGTGGAAAAGTTCGTTTAGGTTTTGAAGGTGGCCAAATGCCTCTTTACCGTCGGATTCCAAAACGTGGTTTTACAAACATTAACCGCAAAGAATACGCAATTGTTAATCTTGATGCACTTAACGTATTTGACGAAGGTGCTGAAATTACACCTGAAGCATTGCTTAAGGCTGGTATCATCAAGAAACAACTTAGCGGTGTTAAAATTCTCGGTAATGGTGAAGTTTCAAAGAAATTCACTGTTAAAGCTCAAAAATTCTCTGCGAGTGCTGTAAAGGCAATCGAAGCTGCTGGTGGTAAGACCGAGGTGATTTAATGTTTTCAACCGTCATCAATGCTTTAAAAGTGAAGGATATCCGTCATAAGATATTCTTCACACTTGGTATTTTGATTGTATTTCGGTTAGGATCATACATCACCGTTCCGGGAGTTAATGCGCATGCTTTGCAAAGCATTTCCTCTTCGGGATTAGTTGGAATTCTTAATACCTTTAGTGGTGGCGGATTGACAAACTACTCCATTTTCGCAATGGGAGTTTCTCCATACATTACGGCACAAATTATTGTTCAATTGTTACAAATGGACATTGTTCCAAAATTTGTGGAATGGAGTAAGCAAGGTGAGGTTGGCCGTCGGAAGCTTAATCAAGCAACCCGGTGGTTAACAATCGTCCTTGCTTTTGCGCAATCAATCGGAATCACTGCTGGTTTTAACTACTTGAGTCAAATGAATTTAGTTGAAACACCAAATGTACACACCTTCTTAACCATCGGGTTGATTTTAACAGCGGGAACGATGTTAACAACTTGGTTAGGAGATATGATTACAGAACGGGGTATTGGTCAAGGGGTTTCAATGATCATCTTCGCAGGGATCATTGCCCGGACACCAACTGGAATTCAACAAATTTATACTGAACAGTTTGTTAATACGCCGAAAAGTCAGTGGGGCCAAAGCTTCTTGTATGTTGGATTAATTTTACTTGCTGTTTTAGCCATTGTTATTTTCGTAACTTGGGTACAACAAGCAAGCCGTAAAATTCCAATCCAATATACACGCCGGGCTTCGGGTGCATCTGACAGCAGTTACTTACCATTAAAAGTTAACGTTGCGGGAGTTATTCCGGTAATTTTTGCTAGTTCGTTTATTTCAACTCCCCAGACCATCTTAATGGCGTTTGCTTCATCTCATTCAGAAGATGATTGGTACAATATCTTGACCAACGTGTTTAATATGCAAACGACGGATGGCGCAATCTTATACACCGTGTTAATCGTCTTGTTCACGTTCTTCTACGCATTTGTTCAGGTTAATCCCGAAAAATTAGCGGAGAATTTACAAAAGCAGGGCAGTTACATCCCAGGTGTTTGGCCTGGGAAGAAAACGCAAAGCTACGTTTCGAGTCTTTTGATTCGGTTGAGCGTAGTCGGAGCACTTTTCTTAGGTTTAGTTGCGTTAATTCCGTTACTTGCATCTAACATCTTTGGTTTGGATGAATCAATTGGATTAGGTGGGACAAGCTTACTAATCGTGGTCGGAGTTGCAATTCAGTTGTTTGACCAACTTGAAGGTCTAATGATGAAACGAGAATACATCGGGTTTATTCGTAACTAATTCGTCGTTTAGCAATGAAGGAGAATTACTAATGACTAAATTAAACCTCGTTTTGATGGGTTTGCCTGGTGCTGGTAAAGGTACCCAAGCTCAAAAGATTATTGAGGATTTTAAAATTCCGCACATCTCCACCGGTGACATTTTCCGTGAAGCAATGAAAAATGAAACCAAGATGGGGATTGAAGCTAAAAAGTTCATCGATAAGGGTGAACTAGTTCCCGATAGTGTAACTAACGGGATTGTCGAAGATCGTCTAGCAATGGACGATGTCAATGATGGTTTTATGCTTGATGGTTTCCCTCGAAACCTCGAACAAGCTAAGGCGTTAGACGAAATGACATCTCGCTTAAATAAACCATTGACGGCAGTGATCAACATTCATGTTGAACCTGAAGTCTTGGTTGAAAGACTATCTGGCAGATTTATTTGTAAGAATTGTGGAGCTACTTATCATAAGCTCTACAATCCACCAAAGGTTGAAGGAACTTGTGATGTTTGCGGACATCATGAATTCTATCAACGTGAGGACGACAAGCCAGAAACGGTAAAAAATCGAATTGCCGTTAACACAAAACTTAACGCGCCTTTGATTGATTACTATGAAGAAAAGCATCTCCTTTACAATATTAATGGCGATCAGGATATCAACGATGTTTATTCTGAAGTCAAAAAAGTATTAGAGGCTCTCTAATTTCGTGCTTGTTGGTACTATAGATAACGTTCATTGTTTGCAAATAGTTTTTTCGTATGGTAAGCTGATTCAGGTTTAGCTTCGGAATACATATTTTGAAGCTTTTTGTTGGTTTTTACTGTTAGAAAAGTTAATTAGGAGGCACAAATTTAGTGGCTAAAGATAATGTCATTGAAATTGAGGGCAAAGTCAAAGAAACTATGCCTAATGCGATGTTTAAAGTAGAGCTTGAAAATGGTCATGAAATTCTTGCCCACGTTTCGGGTAAGATTCGGATGCATTACATCAAGATTCTACCTGGAGATCGGGTTACGGTTGAGATGTCGCCGTACGATCTTACCAAGGGTCGCATTACCTATCGTTTCAAATAAGTTTTATTCGTTTAGGAGGATTTATTCATGAAGGTACGTCCATCAGTTAAGCCAATGTGTGAACATTGCAAGATCATTAAACGTAAAGGACGCGTTATGGTAATTTGCTCAGCAAATCCTAAGCACAAACAGCGTCAAGGAAAATAATTATTATACTTGGAGGTGAAATTTAATGGCCCGTATTGCAGGTGTTGATTTACCACGTGACAAGCGTATTGTCATCGGTTTGACATATATTTACGGTATTGGTAACACTACCGCTCAAAAAATCTTAAAGGACGCAGATGTTTCTGAAGATGTTCGCGTTCGCGATTTAACAGCAGATCAAGAAGACAAGATTCGTGCAGAAGTAGACAAGTATCTTGTTGAAGGTGATCTTCGTCGTACAGTTAGTCTCAATATCAAACGTCTCCAAGAAATCGGTTCATACCGTGGTATGCGTCATCGTCGTGGTTTGCCAGTTCGTGGACAACACACGAAGAATAACGCTCGGACACGTAAAGGTAAGAAAGTTTCTATCGCAGGTAGAAAAAAATAATTAAAGGAGGCTAAACATTTATGGCAACGAAAAGAAATACTCGTAAGCGTCGAGTAAAAAAGAATATTGAATCTGGAGTAGCTCATATCCATTCAACATTCAACAATACTCTGGTTATGATTACAGACCCTCAAGGTAACGCAGTTGCTTGGTCATCTGCTGGTGCACTTGGTTTCAAGGGTAGTCGTAAGTCGACTCCATTTGCTGCTCAAATGGCTTCAGAAGCTGCTGCAAAGGCTGCTATGGAACATGGTATGAAGAATGTTGAAGTTGCTGTTAAGGGACCTGGTTCTGGTCGTGAAGCTGCAATTCGTGCTCTCCAAGCAACTGGGCTTGAAGTAAGCGCAATTCGTGATGTTACACCAGTTCCTCATAACGGATCTCGTCCTCCAAAGCGCCGTCGTGTATAGAGTTCGGTTCTGTTTGAGGGCAAACTTTATAATGCATTCAAAGTCGAAATGCAGACTGCGTTTTGAAAGGGGTAAAAATTAGAATGATCGAATTTGAGAAGCCAAAAATTCATAAAATTGACGAAAATGACAATTATGGCCGATTTGTTATTGAACCCTTAGAACGGGGATATGGTACAACGCTTGGTAATTCACTTCGTCGAATCCTATTATCGTCGCTTCCAGGAGCAGCGATTACCAGTGTTCAAATTGATAACGTGTTACACGAATTCTCCACTATTGAAGGTGTTGTAGAAGACGTTACACAAATTATTTTGAACCTAAAGAAGGTTTCCTTAAAGATTGAATCTGATGACGAAAAGACGTTAGATATCAACGTAGTAGGACCTGCCAACGTTACTGCTGGTGATATTATGGGAGACGGTGATGTTACGGTTCTCAATCCAGATTCACCAATTTGTACTGTTGCAGAAGGAACGACATTCCATGCCGTTTTAACTGCTGATACTGGCCGTGGATATACTTCTGCGGACGAAAACAAGGCTCGAAAGGCGGATATGCCAATTGGCGTATTGCCAATCGATTCTATTTATACCCCAATTGAACGTGTTAATTATCAAGTTGAAAAAACTCGTGTTGGTCAACGAGATGACTACGATAAACTTACGCTCGATATTTGGACTGATGGTTCGATCACTCCTAGTGAGGCAACAAGTTTATCTGCTAAAATTTTAACTGAACACCTTGCTATCTTTGTAAACCTTAATGACCAGACTAAAGAGACTGAAATTATGGTGGAAAAAGAAGAAACTCACAAGGAAAAAATGCTTGAAATGACAATCGAAGAGTTAGATCTTTCGGTTCGCTCATACAATTGCTTAAAACGAGCAGGTATTAACAGTGTTCAAGAATTAACTGATCGCACTGAGGCTCAAATGATGAAAGTTCGTAACCTTGGACGTAAATCACTTGTTGAAATCCAAGAAAAACTGAATGCTTTGGGCTTGAGTTTCCGTTCAGAAGACTAATCATAAGGAGGGTTCCCATAGATGAGTTATCGTAAATTAGGTCGTACAAGCTCCCAACGTAAAGCGTTGCTTCGCGATCTTACAACAGAATTAATTGTTAATGAAAAGATCGTTACAACTGAAGCCCGTGCTAAGGAAGTACGTTCTACAACTGAAAAAATGATTACATTGGGTAAGCGTGGCGACTTACATGCCCGTCGTCAAGCTGCAGCATTTGTTCGTAACGTCGTTGCTGATGTTACAGAAGATGGTGAAGATGTTAAAGTTTCTTCAGCACTTCAAAAATTATTTGCTGAATTGGCTCCACGTTATGCTGATCGTAATGGTGGATATACTCGTATCTACAAAACGATGCCACGCCGCGGAGACGGTGCCCCAATGGTTGTCTTAGAATTAGTTGACTAATTCTAAGCAATTATAAGAATAACAAAATCTATCACTAAGATATTGGTAGGGTGTTACGATGCTGGAGAAATCCGAGTCTAGCCCACGGCGAGTTTACGGACTTGCTACCTTTATCTTCAGTGATTTTTTTTGTATACAATTGTTTATTACTTTAGAAACCTTGATATATTAGGATTCTTTGCTCTGTTTGGGGACATTTGGGGACATTGATAATATTTCTACCACGTGCTCTTGTTCTCGTTGTTTTTCTTCTTGCAACATGTGCGCATATACTCTTTGAGTAATTGAGACGTTAGCATGACCTAGGCGCGCAGAAACATAGTTAATTGATACACCACGATATAACAGGTAAGACGCATGTGAGTGCCTTAAACCATGTGTGGTGATAGGGGTTAGATTCAATTCATCAAGTATCGAGTCTAAACGTCTCCTAACGGTAGGATGGGACATATTAAATATCCTTCCTTCGTGGTATCCATAAGAATTAATCACTTGCGCTAATTCTTTAGTAATTTTAATTTTTCTGACTGAATGCTTATTTTTAGGTGGGGTTATTTTACAAGCCGTTTGAGAAAAGGATTTGTTAATAACTATTGTCTGAAAGGGGATAGAAACATCGTTTGAATTGAATGCAAGCACTTCACCAATTCTCATCCCTGTTTCAAGAGCAACTAAAATTGCACCATTAATTAAGTCACCTTGATAATTTTGGTATAAGTAGTTTTGCAATTTTTCAAATTCAGTTGCTGATAGGACATTAGATTTTTTATCGGTTTTAACACCGTGAGCTTTTAATCTGGAATAAATATCATGTTTAATGTATTGTTCGTACTCGGCTTCTTTTAATGCTGACCTAATCTTTATAGCAAGATTAGCGTTAGAGCTTTGCTTTTGCGTTTCTCCAATTTTATCTAATGTAGATTGGAGTATAGGATATGTTAAATCGGCCAATGTTATATCACCAAAGTATTTTTCAATCACGTGATAATCACTTTTATACGTGGCATAGGTGGCTTCTCTAACATTGTTTTTCTTGTAATTTTCCATCCAAAACTTAAACCAATCTGCAAAGGCCATACTGGAAGCTATAATTTTTTTATTCTGAAACTTATCGGCTTCCATTATAGTCGCCCATTCCTTAGCTTCTTTCTTGGTTGCAAAAGTTTTAGAAACCTTTCTACGTACGCCGTTATCCATTACTGATACAACAGCTCTATATTTCTTTCCACGTTTTTCAAATGACGCCATAACGCGAACCTCCGTTCTCTTTTCTGGAGGCAGTCCAACATGCTAAAATAGACAGCGAAGGGGTACTGCCCCTATGTAGTAGTTCAGTTATAGTCACATCCCAACTTTTGGTCGAGTGGGGGATGTGGCTTTTTTGCTTTCAAAAAATAATTTATCTAACTAAAAAAATTAAATACTGCAATCATAGCAACAACAATACTTATTCCGGTACCATAAAACCATACTTTTTGTTGCTCAAATTTAGTATTTATTTTTTCAAATTTAGTGTCTAAATGCGCGTCTAGCAAATCGAATCTACGGTTTATATCTTGCATAGATTTATTAAACTCTTGATGCGTAACATGTTTATCCATACCGCTTCCACCTCCGTTTTGATGATCTTGTTTTGTATGCGTAGGGAACGGAGTAACGTTATCCTTAAAATCAACTTCAGCCATACTTTTCCTCCGTTAAAAACAGGGCAACACTTCGCTCTGAACCCCCATTAATTTTAACACTGACATCTAATCGATTTACATTCTTTATTTCTTCTTTTGTTGCAGAAATAAAAAACGATACTTCCCCAGCGAGTTGTGTAGAATCAAAAAGTCCATTCCAACGAATATCATCAATATTAAAATTAATAGTTGATGGCTTTAAAATGAAATTGCCATTTTGATCTTTGGCACTAAGTTCAAAATCATTTTGATAATGAGGAAGATTTAAATATTGCACATACACATCAATATTCAAGTCGCCTTTAGGTTTGGGATAAAAGAAAATTGGAATTCTAGAATCTTTTTCGGTTAAGTACATTGTATTAAATACAAATTTTTCCATAAAGTTTCTCCCTTTAAAATCTTATTTAAATTCCCACATACAGAGTCGAACTGTATCCAGTCACCGGAGTGGGAGACGCATATATTAAGCAGGTTGATTGTTTGAATTATTTGAATCTATACTCTTCTTAGTGGGATGTTGTAAAAAGATAAATACAGTTCCAATTATAAGTAATACGATAGCTGGGAAAGCTAGTGCACCACTTACTAAAAATAAAGCATTACCAATAAGTCCAAGTACAGAGCCAACGATAGAAATTCCATGTTTTTTACTTTGAATGAGCGCAATAATATTTAGAACTAATCCAATCCCAGCCATTACATAGAAAAACGTACTAGCCCCATCGGTAGAGTTACTACCATTTGCTGCATCTGAAAATGCTGTAGAGAATATTACAAACCATGATGCAGAAAATACCACGGCGTTAATAATATCTAAAATTCCTGTCCAAATGTTAATCTTCAGTTTCATTATGAAACTCCTCCTAAAAATATATTCAGCTTTTAACGACGATCAGTATTTGGTCGTAGGGTTAATAATTAATCGTAAATAAGTTCCTTAACTAATGGTTCAAACCAACTAGGAAGATTAAATTCACTCATAAAGTTTGCCCAATTTCTGCGTTCATTTGGTACTTCATTGTAGATTAATTTAGCAATCATTCGAATAGCTCGTATATTAGTTTCTCGCTCCTCTTTGTTCTTGATGAACGGGGAGAACGTATACAGGAAGGTAGGCTGTGAGAATTGAATATGACTAATCTCATGAGCAAGTCTAAATGCAACGCTAATATTACATTCAAAATTATTGTTTAAATTGATAATCCTGCTTTTGCAAAACGCAACATCAGGATCTGCAGAGTTACCTTCAATGTTTTCTATCTTAATTCCTGCTTTATCCGCGATATAAATAAGACGAGCCAATAAGTCATCATGTAAATTATTGTGCATAATATACTATTCACCACTATTCTTATTAGCTCTAAGCATAGCTAATAGAGCTTTTTTATATTCCTCTGATAATGGCTTTCCATCAAACATAGCCATGCCTTCCTCGGACAGTACTTTATCTAAGTCAACAGGCTCGTTAGAAGTAGAGGGTTTATCATCTTTACCTAACAAATAATCTACAGAAACATCTAAGACATCAGCGACAGCCTGTAGAGAGGCTGTACTAGGTGTTTTTGTATTCCACCTATAAATACTATTAACTCCAATTCCAGCCTTTTTAGCCACTTTTTGAAGTGACCATCCACGCTCTTTTGAAATTTTTTTAATGCGTTCTATCGTTGTCATATCGGTAATCGCTCCCTAATATGACAAATTCATTATCACAAATGATAGAAAATGTGTTGACTTTTTATCACTTATGGTTGATAATGAATTCATCAAGTAATCAAGCAACAAAAAACAGACCTATCAAAACAATAACTTTGGCGAGGAATTGCGGTAGTAGTAGGTTTTTGATTGCTTATTTAATATGGATTAATTTTATCACGAACGATTGAATTGTCAATAACTACTTGATAAATCACTTGAAAAAATAAGGGGGTGTTTTTATTGATAGGAACAGAACCGGGTCGCAAAGCTGTTAGAAAATACATGAAGGAAAACCACATTACTTATCGCATGGCCGGAGTATTATTCGGCTCGAGTGCATCGTGGATTCAACAAGTGCTTAGCGGCAAAGCTAAAGGGCCAGAAGCAACAAAATTAATTATTAGCATGATTAATGAATTTGGAATCTAGAAAGGAAATAATAATGAACGATTTAGTAATCATGAAAAACCAACAAGCAGTGACAACCAGTTTACAGGTAGCAGAAGTATTTGGAAAGAATCACTACCATGTTTTAGAAGCTATCGATAATAAAATTCACTCAAACGAAAATTCGGGTCAGTACAATTCGATGTTTGTTGAGGACGAATACAAAGATAAGAGCGGTAAACGAAACAAGATGTATTACATGAATCGTGATGGATTTACCTTTATTGCTTTTGGATTCACTGGTAAGAAGGCAGACGAATTCAAACTGAAGTACATTGATGCTTTTAACAAGATGGAAGAAACCATTAAGGAACATCGGACTGAATTACCAACTGATCCAATAGAAGTGCTTCGCTTAGTTTTCAATGCGACAGAAAACACCAATAAAAAAGTAGACCGAATCGACAGCGACGTTGATTACTTAAAGAATAACCAGCGACTAGATCCAACGGAATATGGTTACATTTCGCGAAGAGTTTCGGAGAAAGTTAACGAATATATCAAAATTCACGGACTAACGTTAACAGCTGCGCAACGTAGCAAGTTGTTTAAGGACATCAACCGCGGTCTAAACGAAGTAACCGGGATTAAGACACGTTCGCAGCTTCGACAAAAGGACTTTGATAAAGCCGATGAATTCATCAGCAACTGGCAACCTTCAACCGCAACAATTCAAATTATTAAAGAGATGAGCAAGGTTCCAGCGGGACAAACAACGTTAGGAGAGTAGTTATGAGAGACGCAAAGTCATGCAACAGTATCAAAAAAGGTGGAGCGACTAGATAGGAGGTAAAAGGAATGGCAGACAAGGAACGTTTGAGCGACGATAAGTTTCCGTTGCTCATGGATCGAAAAACGGTTGCTGAATATCTGGGATTTTCAGTAGCGACGGTAGACAAGGCAGTTGAATACGGTGGGCTAGACGAGGCTGTAATTAGTCCGTCTTATCTCAATCGAACATATTACATTAAGCCGAAAGTAAACAAATGGGTGGAGGGGTTGTAATGAGAGTCGCAATAGCAGTGTTGGTAATAGCAGGGATGTTTTACATGTTTGGTCGTTTTGGATTTAAGTCATTTTTCGAGTAAGGAGTGAATAGTAATGAAGTTAGTACAAATTGATCATAGCAAGTATATCAACACGGATAGGATTAATGCAGTGGTTGAATACAATCCAAATGAAACACATGTTTTTACTGGTGATAGCTACGAACCTTTTGTTTTTAATCAACCAATTAAAAAAGTACTCGACGCTATTAGTGGTAGCGAGGAGCACTTAGAAGATAGTGATAATAAATATAATATCAGCGTTACTACTGATAATACTGGCAATAATAAAACTGGAACTAAGTCAGATGTTTTAAATTTACTAGATCAATTAAAAAATGATGAAACGTTAACAATAAAACGGACAAAATAAAAAGCCCGCTACGGCAATAGCAGGCTCAACAAATAATTTAACAAGCAAATTATACCACAGAAAGTAGGGAGGATTTAATCATGAACGGGTTTGAACGAGCACAAAAAGCTTATGAAGAAGAGCTGCCTAGTTATTTCGATTCTGTAGAACGGACAGATGACGAACTGGAAGATGACATGCTGGAAAAGCTAGATGACATGAACGAAGACGACATGCGCGAGCTGCTGTATTCATTTGCTTTGGACGAGACCATCAGTCTTGACGCAAGACGTAAAACGTTCGGATTAGATTAGGAGGAAAGCATGATTCAGCAAAACATTGATATTTCACCAACACCAAAATTAAATCAAGCCTTGTACGCGACACAAAAAATACTAGAACAGCCACAGAAAAATAAACAAGCTCACTATGGCAAATATGCCGATCTAAGAGCTATTGATAGAGCCATCCGAAAAGCTATTAACACAGCCGATTCAGGTATTAGCTTCTCACAAGGTGTCATCGATGATACTAACGCTAATGGCAAAGTATCGCACAAGATCTATACAGTTATTCGCCATATTAGCGGCGAGGAGAAAATCATCTATGGTGATTCTTTCCCAGACGATTCTAATATGCAAAAACAAGGTGCAAATGAAACTTACGCTAAGCGTACTAGCTTGTGTCTAGCCTTTGGAATTGTTGCTGATGATGACGACGACGGGCAAGGTGCTTCGTTGCTCGAACAGTATCAACGTAAGGAAGAGGAGAACAGAGTTAAGGTTGTCGCTTATTTAAAGGACAATATCAAAAAGGTTGCTAATGACGTTTCGGAACGAGTTTTTGCAGTACTGGGCAAGAAGGATAAGACTCTCGATCATCTAAGTTATCGTCAAGCCTTAATCCTAAGTGGGGCACTGATGTACGAACTTGCCAGAGAGAACAAGATGGAGGAATAGTGATGGATGAAAATTATGAATTAGGTTACGAAAATGGACAGGTTGCAATGCTAGATTCACTAGGTCAGAAGATTAACAATATTAGCGAACCATTATACAGACGGCTTTTAAAAGATGGGAAGCTAGATTCAGCAGGCAACGCACAATTAGATGTGCTTAATAGCATTCGTGATTGGCAAATAGAAAGGATCGAGGAACTCCATGATTAATCGAACAGTACTAATAGGACGCCTAACTAAAGATGTTGAACTTCGCCACACGACTAAAGGCGATGCGGTAGCTAGTTTTACCGTGGCAGTTAACCGACAGTTTACCAACTCACAGGGTGAACGTGAAGCGGATTTCATCAACTGTGTAATGTGGCGTAAGGCGGCGGAAAACTTTGCTAAGTATACACAAAAAGGTTCGTTGGTAGGTATTGAAGGGCGGATTCAGACCCGTTCATACGAAAACCAACAAGGACAACGAGTTTATGTAACTGAGGTTGTAGCGGATAACTTCTCGTTGCTAGATTCGAAGCCAAAAGGCAACCAGCAAAATAACGCACGGCAAGCATCAACGCCAGGAGATCCATTCGCTAATGGCGGGCAGTCAATTGATATTGGTGACGATAGTCAACTGCCTTTCTAAGGTGATGTAAATGCAGAGAGCGAGAGCGGAACAACGAGGCAGAGACCTAGTTATTCATTTAGACAAACCACTTAACCAAGACCATTTAGAGACAGTGAGCGGTGGGCAAGGCGAGTTCTACGTTGATTTTGAAGTAGCAGACCCGCGGAAAGCACGAGTACAACAGCGACGGTTATTTTTCGCCCTACTCCATGATATTGAAACGTATTTCGTAGTGCCGAGTGAATTTTTAAAATCGATGTTCTATACCCAGTACGAGTTTTATACCGCAGGTAAGTCTATTAGCTTATCAGACACCACAGAATCGTCTGTGAGCGATGCTAACACATTACTAGACCTAGTTATCGATTTCATGTTCGAGTGGCATGTGCCGTTTAAGAAAGGCTATGAGCTACTTCCACGCGAAGAGCAGTATTTCATTTATCAATGCTGTAGACATCGGGTCTGTCTGATTTGTGGGGAACACGCTGACATTCACCACGTCGACGTGGTCGGGCGAACGAACCGAAACAAGGTTGACCATTCAAAACGGCATGTACTACCGCTTTGCAGAGTGCATCATGGTGAAATCGAAAGCATTACGCCAGCTAAGTTTGCCGCTAAATATCACGTGCCAGTTGATGGCATCAAGTTAAGTGTCGAAGATTTGAAACGATTAGGAATTAAAGGAAACTATAGGGGTGAGCAAAATGAACAATTTACTAATCAGTGAGCCACCACTGCAAGTTTTACCATCACTAGCTAAAAAACTAAACAGTGTTGATAAGGCTATTATACTTCAACAAATGCACTACTGGCTTATGAAATCCACAAATGTTAAAGAAGGGCATCGTTGGATTTATAACAGTGCTACTAAGTGGCATGAACAGTTTCCGTGGCTATCGGAAAAAACAATCCAGCGTTACTTAAAAGACCTAGAAAAAAAGAAACTATTAATTACTGGGAACTATAACAAAGCAAAATTTGACCGAACAAAGTGGTACAGAATCGATTATGACGCATTGGACAATTTGGGGTCAGCATTGGGACTGACAGTACCAACGATAGGGACTGACAATCCCAATGGAATGGGACTGGGAGTACCAACCAATACCAATAGACTACCAGAGACTACTACAGAGACTAACAATAATATGTCGGACAATAAGTCCGACCAGAAAGAAAAAGTTGATTATGGGAAGTTTATTGAATGGTTCAATCAGAAGACTGGTAAGAGATTTAAAAACGTTGAATCCAATCGAAAAATCATAAGGGCAAGAATCAATGAAGGATATTCCAAATCTGAGTTGGCTAAAGTTGTTGAGTTCAAAAGCAAACAATGGAAAGACGATCCAAAGATGAATCCATACCTAAGAATCACAACAATATTTGCACCAAGTCATTTTGGTAATTATCTTAACGAAGCAACTGGATATTCGAAGAGTAGCAACATTTCAACTACAACTACTAGCGATGGTCAACGTGCAGGTAAAAGCATTGAAGAGATTGAAGCCGAAAGGGCTAAGCACTTAAAAGAAATCGAAGAACGAGCAAGGGAGAAATTAAATGAACACTGATATTGAACGGGGAGTAATTGGCTCCCTCCTGAACCACCCGGAAAAGGTGGGAGCCGTTGCACTGAATGAAGAATGGTTCGGTTACGAGGACTACCGACTAATTTATAAAGCAATCAAAGAGACGGCCGGTCATGATTTGCTGGACGTCTACGGGAAGTATAACCAGCTTGCCAAAAAAGCTATGGACTTTCGAACCTTTAAACAGATTGTGGACGAAGCACCAGTAGTTAGCCAACTTAACAATGACATTAACTTAATGAGGAAGTTAGCTTACAAACGTGAACTAAGCTCAGCTATTAAAGATTACCAAGCTAATCCATTTTCGGAAAATGAAGAAAAAATCCGGGAGATTTTAGCTAAGAATCAAACGCTAGAAGCTACAGACGACGGAAAACTTGATGAAGCAGCTGCCGAGTTAGCAGACGCCTTAACTCATCCCAAACCACGCGGAATTAAGACGTTTACGCAACTTGATAAGTCACTTGGTGGAGGACTCTACGGCTCAATGCTGTTAACGATTGGTGCTAGACCTTCTACAGGTAAAACAGCGTTCTCTGTAAACCTAGCTTATCAAGCTATGAAAAATGACAAAGAAGTTGAAGTCGATTTCTTCACGCTTGAAATGAATAAACAGGAAATGCTTAATCGTTTCGTGTCTCGAATGACCGGGGTTTCAAGCAGTACATTGCGATCCAACGCAGACAAACTAAATGGCATCCTTAAAAAGTTGGTTAACCAGTCTACAAGTCAATTATTAGCGTCTAAATTGCGCGTATACGACGGTTTAGAAACGTTAGGTGAAATAGTCCAGACGATTCGAAAAAACGCGTCTAGGGCAAAGCAAGGCAAGTATATGGCAATTATTGATTACATTGGGCTAGTCAAAGTTCCAAACGTTAAAGAACGCTACATCGAGGTTGGCGAGGTAACACGAGAGCTTAAGCGACTAACTAACGAGTTCAACATCCCGATTGTAGCCCTATCCCAATTATCTCGTGGTATTGAGAACCGTAACGATAAGACGCCAGTGCTTTCCGACTTACGAGAATCGGGAAGTATTGAACAAGATTCTAATGTAGTTGCATTCTTACATCGACCAGAATCGGTTGGTGATGATCACGTTGTGCAGTTATCCATTCGTAAGAACCGTGAAGGAGAGCTAGCGGATATTAACTTTACCTTTATTGGCGAAGAGATGACTTTCAAAGAGGTGGCAATCTAGTGGCTTATATGGATTATCACGAATACAAAGCCATTATGAAGGAAAACGGCTATAAGGAGTCTAAGGCGGTTCGGTTGTTTTTAAAACGTGCAGCGGCATTTAATCGTCGAAAGAAAATTCTTATGAAGCGCGAAGAAGCTGACTGTGGGAACAAGATTTTGAACCAATATATTAATCAAACGGAAGAACAACGTTGGAAAGCAGTCTGGGACGCCATCGATTGTGCCGAGATTGAGCAACGCCAAGGTTTTATGTTCTTTGAGGACGGCGGAGGCGATAAATTTATGAACGTGATGGTCGTTCAATACGAGGGCGATTTAAGCCGTATGACGGCATTAGAGAAAGCTACGTATAAATACTACGACCTACTGGATAAAATGGCACAGAGAGCACGAGAGGGGGCTTTAACAAGTTGATAAGAATAGAAGTACCGGGGGAGCCAGTCCCACAAGGACGACCTAGATTTAGTGGACGTGGGGGATTTGTTCGGAGCTACGACCCACCTAAGTCGAGAGCATACAAGAAAAAAGTGGCCGCGGCGGTTAAGGAACAGTACCACGATGAACCAATTAATTACGCAGTGCACGTGCAACTTTCAATCTATCGACCGATTCAGAAAAGCCTATCAAAAAAAGAGCGCGAAATGAGGCTCTTAGGATTCCATAGGCCTGTTGTTAAAGGTGATATAGATAATTACTTTAAAGCTGTAACAGACGCGTGTACGGGGCTCCTGTGGGTCGATGACGCGCAAATAGTTAGCACTAAGACTAACAAATATTACTCGGATGATCCGCATATTGAAATGTTGGTCATGCCAGCAGATTTAGATTTGGAGGAAAAATAATGAAAGATAACAGTTTTGAATTTTCAGCAAATATGAAAAAGGTAACTTTAGACAAAAACGGAGCACAAGTTTTATTAACAGTTGAAGATACTGATTTTCTTGAAGTAGCAAATCAATTATCTAATACAGCTGGATATGACGTGATTGTTAAAGTTACACCAGCTCAGACTGAGCTAGATACAGAACCACAAGAAGCAGAAGGGCAAAAGGAGTTGTTAGACTAATGTGGCAATTGGTTGGAGTTAATAGCAAGGAAGTATACGGCGAAAGCGAACATAAGTCGGACCTGCATAAGTGGATGCTTAAGAACTACACAAAATATGATGGTGACCGTAAGGATAGCGTTTATATGGATATGCCAGAACCGATGCGCTATGTAAAGGCTGGTGCGGCTGTTAATCAAGCCGATATTGAGCAAGAGTTATTGGATCGTGGTGACTACGAAGGTTTTCGTAAAGCTCGTGGATTGAGCATCTCAAAAGTTAAAAAGCGTAAGTATATTGGCGAGATTAGCGTGATGAAGCACAAGATGAAGGTTGCCCGGCAGAAACTAATTCCAGAAATGCTTGATAGAAATTTTAGCTATGCTGACATTGCATGGAAACTAGGCGTTGAAGTTCAGACAATCTATTCAGACCTAAGGGAACTCGGAATTGAAATCGACAAGAGCAAAAGCGAAAGGAAGCCGAAAAGTTGGACTAAAAAGGAAGATGCGTTTCTAATTGCCGAAAGAATCAAGGGTACAACGTTTGATGAAATTGCCGAAAAATTAGGCGTTTCACGATATAACGTTGCCAGCCGCTGGTACAAGATACGCAAGAAGAAGGTTAAATAGTTATGACGGCAGAGGAAATTGTTATAGAAATCTACGGTAATAATTACACGATTGACGATTTAAAACGCATTGAAAAAGCAGTAATTGACGAACAGGAACATTGGCGGAAAAAGAATTTTAAAAAGGAGATTGAAAAAGATGTACGTGATTAAGAACACAGCAACTAATAGATATTATCGTAGGCTAGGAGGACAGGCCCACCAATATGTGGGTATTGAAGATGCCACAGTATTCAGAAAATGGAAGCAAGCAAAACAGAAAGCTGACATTTTGCACGCGGCAATTAGCCCGATCGGTGAGCAGGTTAACTTTGAGGTTAAGCAACACAAGTTTTATGTGCTGAAAAACAAGCATGATAAAGGTTATATGAATCAAATCTCGTGGAATGCACCGAAAGAAGAAGCCAAGCTGTTTGCCGAAAAAGTAATGGCGTTAAAAGAAGCTGAAGAGATTGCGATTGGCATGGCAAAGGTAGGCATTGATGTGGAATTTGAACCGGAGGAAGTCTAATTATGTTTATATTGTGGTATTTCTCGTGTGCACTTTGGTTGTTACCGGCTGTGCTAATCGGATGTGCGCTTCACAGTGAACTGATTGGCGTAGCAATCTTTATATCGGCAATTATTCTACAGATGTGGATTAGCGGGATTGCTTATTTGATTAAAGGAGGAAATTAAAGTGGATATTAAAGAATTAAAAAAAGAAATTTGGAAAGCATATAACGAAAGATCAGTGCAATAAAATGGAGGATTAACTAATGAAAAACGTTTATGTAGTTAGGATAGGAGATTTATATTATAAGGAAAGAGAATTAATTCTAACAGACAATTATCGGTATAAAATGACTGATAATTTAAACGACGCAATTTTGATTGAAAGTTTTGATGATGTGAAAAAGATTGCAGAAAAAATCGGTGGCAAAGCTTATAAAATTAATCTAGAAGAGGTGGAATAAGTCGGTGTTAAAAGATTTAATTAAGATATTTGTCTTAGTTGATTTAGCAGTAATCAATTTTGGAATAGCACCAGCGGCAGTTATTATTTATTGTGGAGAGCCTTGGTTTTCATTGTTTATGGCGCTGTGGTGGTTCCCTACCGTAATAATAGTGGCTAAAAGATAACTGGCCAGAATACGAATCTTATCATAACGCTGGATTGCTTGAGTTTGAGGAGGTAGAAGACTGATGAAAGTTAGAGAATTATACGACAATTCCGTAAATTGCGAGAAGAGTCTAACAGACCGAATTAATGAATTCATTGAAGATAAAAAGGTAATTGATATTAAGTACACTGTGAACGGATATGATCCCTTAGATTTTCCCTTTGCTTCTGCATTAGTTATGTATGAGGAGATAGAAGATGATGACTTGGAACAAGAAGACAGGATTCAGGAAACAAGCAGTACGAAAATCATAAATCTCCTTTCTCATGCCGGATATGCCGATTTAACATATAACGAACGAGTACTCAACGGCATAGAAGCTGTCTTAATTCAACTCGGATATGATGTGGAAGATGAATAATGACACGATTGTGAGTTTATGAAACCAATAAAAAAAGAGCACCTCGCAGACGTGCCCTCGATCTAATAATCTCAACAACATTATTATAACAGGAGTGACGGGGCATGGCATTATTACCAGAATTAGATAGAGAACAGACCAAGTATAACGCAAGAAAAATATTGTCTAAATACCGTAAGTACAAAGCTTACATCAATGCTCCGGTTAACCCGAAAGTTACCGCCAGCTTTGGTGATGGGGCACCAAGTGCAACGGCACCCGCTCCAGAATATGTTGAACAGAGAATGATTAATGCCGAAAAAGGCAAAGTGTTCTGCAAATGGGTAGATTGGGCGATCAATAGTTGTAGAAAGTACCATTATCGTGAACTCCTAAAGATTGTCTATTGTGAAGGATACGAGGAAGACCATGGCTACTACATGGACGTGTTAATGCAACGATTGCCCGACAGGTATTACAACATGTCATCGACTACTTATTTTAATTGGCATGAAGCAGCATTATTAGATGTAGCTGAAAGGCTGGAGTGCCAGGCTTTTGTAAAATAAAAAAGTGGAGTAAATCTGGAGTAAATTTGGAGTAAAACTTGAGTACTTTTGGAGTTAGTATCCGTTATATTGGTAGTATCGAAAGATGTAGGGCAGATGGTTCGGCAAACTTCCGTTTCAACAAATTCAATCAGGGAAGGCATGTTACGTTTGTTGCAAGGCTCGATTCCTTGCTGTCCTATTACTGGTGTGTTTGACGTAGTTGGTAGCTACGGAAATCTAAATACAAAGGAAGTCCAGTGATATATCGTTTTGAGATATATTAAAGGCTGGCATAAGTCCTACTCGGAAACCATCGGGGACAACTACCAGATGAGATGTGGCGGAATAGGTAGACGCTACGGTTGATAAGACAAAAGGCTTGGTAGAAGATTGCGGGAATGGCGGAACGGACACAACCGAGAAGCAATCAGCCTACAAAAACAGTGGTGAAGTTTCAGCTGAGAGGGAACCTAATTTATTAGGCATACTCGTTCCTAAACCACTTTCAACACGTCATGTGGGGTGCAAATCCTCACCATCTCATAGTTATAACGCTAAGGTCACATAACTTAATTGTTGTGTGGCTTTTTATTTTGGAGGTAATTAATATGGCAGGAATTAAAATGCATCATTGCTATCATGTCGGTTGTCATGAGTTATTACCGTTTGAAGTAAAGTATTGCAGGAAGCATACGATTAACAAGATAAGGACACCAGAAGATAGCAAGCGAGATAAGTTTTACAACCAATATAAACGAGATAAAGAAGCCAACAGTTTCTATCATTCTAAGCGATGGACTGATACGCGTAACTATGTAGTTGCTAGAGACATGTATGTATCTGGAGTTAGTGAAGAGATATTAAATGATAAGGACATTATTGTCGATCATATCGTTCCCTTGAAGTTACTGAGTGGCGATGATAGATATGAGATGAGCAATCTATGGTTGCTATCTCGTAAAGAACACAACATCAAGACTAAGTTAGAACAGAGCATGAAACCTAATCAGTTAAGACATGTTAGTAAGGACTGGTGGATTAAGGTTATAAAGGAGAAACTAAAATGAAATCAGAAGAAGCACTAGCAATAGCAAGAGAGAAGTCAAGCAAGACCGCAGAAAAGTTTATTGAGATTGTTAATCAAGACATCGAAGAAGCTTCGAATACTGGAGTAACCAGGATTAGAGAACATGAGATTCAAGGCTCTATGCTAATTGGATTGTTAGACTATCTTATTAGTAATGGCTTTTTCGTTGACTATGAAGAAGACGGAGACATGAACACAGGAACGGTTAGTTATCCAACTTATGCGTTAACAATCGACTGGTCCGGAAGAGTAGAAGAGGTGGAGATTTAAGATGAATAAGAATATCGAAAACGGCTTTGTGAAGATGATGGGAAAAATGTATGACAAAGCTTTAAAGGAAGCTCAAAAGCGTGATAATTGTACTTATTGCCATGAACCTTTTGATTGTTTAGGTGCGGTCGGCAATTGTGACGCTGTTTTCATAGTACGGTTGAACGAGTTACTTGATGATAAAGACAACATAATTAAATTTTGCCCAGTTTGTGGCAGAGATTTAAGCGTTGAATCTTACGTTGACAAGACGCATCAAGCACAAAAAGAATCGGACGAAGCAATGAAAAAAGTTGACGGATTGTTGAAAGCAAAAAAATAAATTCGAAAGAATTTTTCTGATGATGAAAATTAGAAAAAAATTAATCGAAAGTCCAACAAACCCCGCCCCTAAGGCATTCGTGGAAAGAGCGAAACGCCATAATGATTTCACGCTACAAGCCGTTTTTTAATGATTTAGGGTACGGGGGGTTCTTTTAATTGTAGAGGGGGTGCTTACAATGGCACAGAAGCCATTTAAAGACCGAAATAACGGCCATCTATCCATTACCCCACCAAAGTATCTAGGGGCTGAAGCCAAGGCCGTATGGCGTAAAATTGTGCCTTTTTTAGAAGATGAGGGAAAGGTTAAGCGGATAGATGCAAATTTAGTTGAGATTTATTGTACACAGTATGAATTATATCGTGATTCATATGAACACATTCAAAAACATGGCGAAGCAACCGCTATTTACAAATCGTTACAAAATTCAAGTGGTGAGATTATCGGTAAGGACTTCGTAGCTTGGAAAAAGAACCCGATGGTGCAAATCAACGATTCGGCCGCCAAAGCTATGATTAAAGTTGGCGCAGAATTGGGATTATCGCCAAAAAGCCGTTCGGATTTAATGCAACTAATACAGCCAAAGGAAAAAGGTAAAAAGACACTTGCTGAGAAGCTCAAAGAGGGAGCTGGTGACTTCTAATGATTGATAAGGTAGATTTTACCAAAGAGGGAGCTAGCGTCTCCGAGGCGGTTAAAGAGATAGATTTTACAGCTATATTAGAGAAGTACCGTGACCCTGCCACTGTTTACGCTTGGCTGGTCGTTAATGACAAGATTGTTTCTGGTGAGATGATGAAGCTAGCTTGTTTCAGACACTTGCAAGACTTAAGGCGTTCTGAAGACCCAGACGAAGACTTCCCTTATCGTTACGACTTAGAACGATGCCGTAGCATTCTAGGGTTCGCTTCCATCTTCCCTGAACCCGCACATGGTAAACCTATGCCACTAATGTTATGGCAGAAAGCTATTTTGTGCATGAGTAAAGCTTGGGTATACAAGGATAACGACAACGTCCGTTATAGCCGTGTAATCGTATCGGTTGCGCGTGCTAACGGTAAGTCTTATATTGCTAGCATTATGTTGTGGTATACCTACTTAATCGAATGCGCTGGGTTATCTAACCAAGATATCGGCTACACAATGCCTACCGGTGCACAGATGAAAAAGCCGTGGGCTTATGTGCTAACGTCTGGGAGAATCCTAAGAGATACTGAAGAAGATATCCAAGAGATTCTAAACGATACTGATACTTATATTGGCGAGCAAGGGATTAAGTCCGCAATTGGTAACAAGGTTGTTCAGTTGTCGAACGAGTCTGGTCAGTTTGATAGTTACCATTTTCGCTTGGCTGTAGTTGATGAAGCAGGAGACGGAGGCTACGCCCACAAGCCTAACATTGGTAAGATTACTCAAGGACAATCGCACTTGCCTAACGCCCAGTTGTTAATGATATCGACGTCTTATGAGAATACAGAAACGTTGTTCTATAAAGACCAGATACGTTTAAAAGACGTTATGAAAAAAGACTACTCCCGTGATGAAGACAACTACCTATGTTTGGTCTGGCAACAAGACAACCTAGACGAAATTAATCATCCCGAAACCTGGATTAAAAGCAACCCATTGCTAGAGCTAGATAAAGACGGAGCAATTTTAAAGCGGATGATTGCGGACAAAGATTCCCACGTTGCTTCTGGGATTGCGAATGAGTTCCAAAACCGTAACTTGAACAATTGGTTGCAAGTTAAAGTCAATTCGTATGTAAGTCTTGAAGATTTAGAGAAAGCGATTATTCCTAGCTTCGGTATTGACAACCGACAAGTCTACATTGGTTACGATAAAGGACAATTCAGTGATGATAATGCCATCGCTTTTGTATATCCTTATGAAGATAACGGTATAAACAAATTCCATGTCGAGCAATTCTCGTTTATTCCACTTAGAAATTCTAACAACGATATTAATATCAAAGAACATCAAGACGGGATCAATTATCGTGCAGAAGTTGCGAAAGGCTTTGGCAAGATTACCGAAAACCAATATGGGATCGTTGAAGATGATGAGGTATGTAACTGGTTACTGAACTACGTAGATGAACACCATTTACAAGTTAAGGCTTTCTTATATGATTTCTACCACGAAACGTCAATGACTAAGAGACTTATTGAAAATACTGAATGGGTTTGCATTCCAGTCCATCAAGGAGTAAGAAGCTTAAATGAACCAACTCGGTTTTTCCGAGATGAATTACATCAAGAGCGCATTACAATGTTAGACGATGGAATTCTACAGTATTCTCTTAAAAATGCATTATTATTTGAAGAAAATAATGGTATCAAGATTAATAAAGACAAGCGTACAAGTAAGATTGATGCAGTGGACGCCTTGATTGATGCTTTTTATGAAGCGATGTATTACTTTGACGGATTAAGTAACGTTAAAACTAAGTCTATTTGGGACAATAAAACAACAGAAGAAATTAACGACTATTTTATGAATGATTTTAGTTTCTAGGAGGTGGAAAATTGAAACAGCTTAGATGGTTCGGGCAATTTGCACTAGCAAACATCAGCTTAATATTAATGATTATGGCTCTGACTACGTTTACTGTAGCAGGGTTTTTATTTTGCAAATACGTTGGATTGATAGTCCTAGGCTTATCTCTAATCTACCTTAGTTGGATTACAGCAAACAGGAAAGGAGGTGAGTAATACATGGCAATTAATCCATTTCCTCGGTTAAACATCCGCTCACAGAGCTTACCGAGCGGTTATACGCCGTTTACGGTTGAAGGCAATACAATTATACCTGAACCAGTTGTGAACGCTGAAACAGCGATTAAGAACTCCGACATCTTTTCAGTTATCAGTTTAATTAGTTCTCAACTAGCAAGCATTAATTACGTGATGGATGAACCATTTAAAGGTGTTTTCGACCATCCGAACGATAAAATCAACGCTTATGGTTTTTGGACGTCAGTTATCAATCAGATGCTACTTGCGGGTAATGCCTATGTAGCAATTCGCAGGAAAAAAGGGATACCAGTAGAACTTGAAGAAATTCCTTATGGAAACGTGCAAGTCATTCTTGGTGATAACAATGGTGATTTAACTTATCAAGTATCTTACAACGATGAACGTGATAGCGAAGTTATCCAATGTGATGATATGCTACATTTTCGTGTTTTTGTGACTGGTAATCCGCTTTACCAATACGTCGGAACGTCGCCGTTACAGGCGTTGGTTAACGAACTATCTTTCCAGTCACTATCTAGTAAGTTGTCACTTAACACGCTCAAAAACTTTATTGCGCCTAGTTTAGCTATTTCAGTACCGGAAGCTCAATTGAGCAAAAAAGCTAAAGAAATTATCAGAGATAGCTTTCAAGAGCAATATTCTGGGGCAAACCAAGGCAAGCCGGTCGTGCTAGACCAGTCGGCTACTGTCGAGGCTATGCCAACAATTGACGCTAAAACAGCCGAATATCTTAATAATGTAGACTGGACTAGAACACAAGTTAGCAAAGTGTTTGGCATTCCAGAAAATTATTTAAATGGCCAAGGTGACCAGCAAAGTTCACTAGACCAATCGGCAAGCATGTTTATTAGTAGCTTTAATCGTTACATCAAACCGTTTGTAAGCGAGTTAGAACAGAAGTTTGGAGTTCCCGTAAAAACAGACTTAGACCCTATCGTCGATCCTACAGGAACTAAATACGCCAATATGATAGCTAAGTTTGCGAGTGGGAAAACTCCCGCTTTGAGTGGTGAACAAGTAATCGCCCTACTCCAACGAAAGGGGGTGATAGACAATGGCTTCGAAGAATGATGTTCGGAGTGTTTTAAATAAAGATTGGCATTTGCGAGATTTAAGCAACGATGATAGCACACCTGCTATTGGACAGGTTACTGGATGTGCTTGTGTGTTTAATCAACCAAGCGAAGACATGGGATTTATTGAGTATTGTGACCCCAACATGTTTGATGGCGTTGATATGAGTAACGTGCTAGCTCTTTATAGCCACGATTTATCCAACGTTTTGGGTAGAGTATCGGCTGGCACTCTAGTTTTGAAGATTGACGACCACGGGCTTAAATTCACGCTAGACATCCCAGATACTACTCTAGGCAGAGACGTCTACACTAACATCAAGAATGGAAATTTAGAGGGATGCTCCTTCGGGTTTACGATTGAAGATGATAACTGGAAACGCGATGAAAATGGTCAACTAATCCATACGATTTTACAAATTGGAGAGTTAACCGAGATAAGCATTACGCCATTACCAGCTTACACAGAGACTAGCGTTACTGTTAGTCGTGGATTAAAGAAAGTTAATGAAGAGACACGTCGAGAAAAGGCGCGTCTCTTTTTAGATTTAATTGAAATGGAGGTTTACTAATTGGAAGCAAAATTGCAAGAAGAAAAGCGCGATAAACTTGCGCAACTCAAGGTGTTAATTTCTGACACACGGGACTTAATTAACAAAGAAAACAGTTCTACGGAAGATATCGAAGACCAAATGAAACAGGTGCAAGAACTTAAGAAAGAAATTCAAGATATTAATACCAAGCTAGAAGCTTTAGAAAGCTTAGATGAAGGCGATGACAAGCCTACAGGAGAACCAGAAGGTGATGATAGTAAAAACGCCTCTACTCCTGCAAAACCTAAAGAAGATCCCGATAAGGTTCCTGAAGATGAAGACAAGCGGGACGATGAAGATCTTGACGATGATTCAGACGACGATTATGTCGCTAACGATAAGCTTAGTGCTAAAAAACAAAAAGAAGGAAAAGGTGATAAAAAAATGGCTACAAACTTAACAGCAAAGCAACAAGAAGAAAAAGAAAAAAACCGCACACGTTCAATTGAAAACTACATTCGTTCCCACGGTACAGTTCGAGATGCTGGATTAAAGACTGGCGATATCGGGGCAATGATTCCAGAAGAAATCATCTACAATCCAGAAGCAGAAGTTAACTCGGTTACTGACTTATCAGCGCTGGTAACTAAGACTCCTGCAACTACAGGCTCTGGTACTTACCCAGTTTTGAAACGTGCTACTGCGGTAATGAATTCAGTAGCAGAACTGGAAGAAAATCCATCCTTGGCTAAGCCGGAATTCGAAAATGTTACTTGGAAAATTTCTACTTATCGTGGTGCTATTCCAATTTCAGAAGAATCAATTCAAGATACACAAGTTCCTTTGATGCCAGTTATCCAAAAGAACGCTGGTGAACAACGCGTAAACACGCTAAACAAAGCTATTAGTGCTAAGTTAGTTACATTTAACCCTAAGGCTTCGACCGTTGAAACATTAGTAGATGACTTGAAGCACGTTCTTAACGTTGATTTAGACCCCGCATATGACAAGACCGTGGTTGTTTCACAATCAGCATACCAAGTTCTGGACACATTGAAGGACAAAGAAGGACGTTACCTATTACAAGAAAGCATTACAGCATCTTCTGGTTTAACTCTATTCGGTAAACCAGTAGTTGTAGTTAATGATGAATTACTAGGTCAAGTTGGAGAAGTTCACATTTGGGTTGGTGACTTGAAGCGTGCAATTCTTTACGTTAACCGTGCAGATACCCAAATCAGCTGGGTTAAGAATGAAATTTACGGTCAATATCTTGGGCTAGCTATGCGCTTTGATGTTGAAGTTGCGGATAAAGAAGCTGGATACTTTGTTACAGTCGGCGCTGGTGAAGCGTCAAAATAGACGCCCCTAGTGGGGCTAACGTTGTCCCTACTGAAACAGGGGCTTTACTAAGCGCAGATTAATAAAGGAGATGGCTTAAATAATGGCAGATAGAAGTAAACAATCGCTAGTGGTTTACGATAAGTCTGGTACTAAGGTTGCCACTGGTGACGTTGGTACTAAACAAGTAGAACTAACTGGTTTAGTAGGCGGTAAGCAAGTTGCCGCTGGTGATTATCAGCTTGCTTACACGGATGGAACCAATACGTCTGATAAAGTTGACGTTCCAGCATTTACAGTGCTGACTGCAACAGTACCAGTTACTGGAATTACACTTTCACAAAAAACAGCTTCAATGAAAGTTGGCGACACAAAAGTAATTACAGGTACTGTAGTACCAGATGATGCAACTAACAAAGCAATCACGTACGCTTCGGACAATGAAGCAGTTGCTACCGTCGATAGTACTGGGAAGATTACAGCCGTATCTGTCGGTACAGCTAACATCACGGCAACCACTGTTGACGGTGGATTTACTGAATCGTGTGCGGTAACTGTTGTGGCACCTGAATAAAGAAGGTGATTTAAAATGGCGGTTACAGCTTCCGAGTTGATGGACGAACTCCATATTGATGCGGATGAAACAGAAACCAAAACTGTTCAAGGTTTAATCGATTCCGCTAAAGAAATTGTTACTCACAGCGTAACGGATGATTTAACAGCTGAACAACTTGAAGCAAAATATTCAACGCTGTTTGATCTAGCTACTAAAAACCTAGCCACGTCGATGTATTACGACCGTGAATTGACAAATGGGACTTCTAAAGGCTTTCAAATGGTGATTGTTCACCTATCAACTAAGATTGCCATGGACGAGAAGAAAGGCGGGGATGATGGTGGCAGCAATGAAACTCAAACCGTCTGATTTTAACCATAGAATTGTTTTCGGAAAAACAAAAGATGAATTGGACGAATCGGGTAATTTTTATGTTCCGACGCTTATTCCCGAATTAAGTCTGTGGTGTGCTCCGCGGACTAGAACACTCAATCAGCAATATCAGATTATGAAAACGGAGCTAGAAGATACCATCATCGTAGTTATTCGTCATAATCCCAAAGTCAATGAAAACTACGAGGCCAAATATCGCAACGAATTTTATGATATTGTCTCAATCAGCACGGACGACACCAACAAAACTTTCGCCTATGACTTCATCACTCTCAAGAAAGTAAAGAAGGCGGGTGCTTAATATCGATTACGTTGATTTTATGGAACAGTGGCTCAGACAGGTTAAAAGGGTATCAACAAACATGTCTATCAATGACAAAGCGAGGATAACTAGGGCTGGTGCTAGAGTTTTCAAGAAGGAACTAGAACGCGAAACACGTGAGAAACATTATTCCGGGCATGATGATAAAGTCTTCGGGCACATGGCGGATTCGGTTGTAATGAAAGGAACTAACATCGATAACATCAAAGATGGAACTAGTGTTGTTGGGTTCGACCATTACCACGCTAACAACGCCAGACGGTTAAATGACGGTACTAAATATTACGTTGGCGATCATTTCGTCACGAACCTTAGAGAACGAGTAATGCCAAAGGTGTTAGCGGCCGAAAAGAAAGAATACCAGAAGATTGTTAATAAGCATAAGGAGGTTTAATGATGGATAATCCTGTACTAGAGGCTAAAAACATCTTAGACCAAGCCGATTATGATTGGCTAAATGAATGCTATGTTAATTACTTGCCAAAAAGTGCTCAAGATGATACCAGCAAAACTATTGCGTTAGTTACTTCAATTAGGGAAATGCCAACGCAATATGGTAATGACGTTTTTAATGAAATCGAGAATGCTGTTCAAGTACAGATTTTCTTTAAATACCAGTTTAAAGGCTCAATTCAAAAGGAAAACATTAAAATTATGCAACTGTTTTTGAAGAACGGTTGGAAGATAGATGATTCAAAAGCAATATACGCAGACCCTGACACAAAACAACTAATCAAGGTCTTTTATTTTACTAAAAAAAATTATATAGGAGGTAGTTATTAATGGCTACAGTAGGTTTAAAGCTAGTTACACTAGCACTTAAAGATTCTGAAACAGGAAAAATTCTTACAGGAGAAAATGGTTTATCAGAAAATGGGTTGCTACCAGTTACCACCAAAATGTGGGGGACTAAAACAGCTAATATTACGAACATTCAAGCAGCTGGGACCATTCAATATGGTAATAATACAGCCGTATTCGTTTCAACACCTAAGGGAGCTCCACAAGTATCACTAGACTTCAACAATTTACCATTTGAAGTTACACAAAAACTTGTTGGACGTGTGAAAGATGCAACTACAGGAGCTTGGATTGAAAGTGGTAAGCGTCCTTCAGTGGCTTTACTTATCGAAAGCCAATCAATCGACCGTTTGCATCGTGTGTTCTATGGTTTCGGTAACGGAACATTAACGCAAGCTTCTGCTAACAACGGAACCGACACCAACGCCGATACATTGGCAACAGACGCTTTGACTTATCAAGCATTAGCTACACCAGAATTTGGTGGTGAAATGCTTGCTATGTATTCTGACGTTTCAACAGAATTTGACGAAGGCAAGATGATGGAACAAGTATTTGCAGGCTATACAGCCGCGGCGTCAAAATAATTGCCCCATCAGGGGTAAATGTAACCTCTGAAGTAAATGGGGCGCTATTAAAAGCTGAATAAATAACTATAACTCGCCTAAGAAAGTAAACAATACCGTAAGGGGCGGGTTTTTAATTTAAGGAGAAAACAAAGCTATGAAAATTGTAAACATCAAAATTAAAGAATTAGGCATGAAGAAACCTGTTAAAGTTGCTCAAAGTGTAGCAAACACAAAATTAATCAACTCAATTCAATTGACTTTGCTTAAATTGCAAGACGACCATTCGGACGATATGACCGAAATTGAACAACTGGAACATGAAGCACAATTATTGAGTGAAATTGAACACTTCTTCAAAAACTTCTTAAAGCTAAGCGATAAACAAATCGAAAAGGCAGAAGAAGAACTCGACCCACAAGAGTTATCGTTTGCGATTGGTGAAGCTACCGCACGTTTCCAAGGTGCTACTGACAAAGATATTCAACAACTCCGTGAAAGCGTGAAGAAAGAGCAAGAAGAATTGGAAGACCCTTTAGCAGAAAAGAACGCCTCCGAAAAATCCGAATAGAGATTTTTAAAAAAGAGCGTTCCATTGAAGAAATGAACTACTTTTATAAACAAATGCTAACGGAATATCACTTGTTGCCAAAAGATATAGACGGACAAGACTATTTTGAGTTTCTAGAAGTAATAAATGCTAAAGCACCAGAGGATCAAATGGTAGATTCAATGGAAATCTATAAACAAAATTCTTAAAGAAAGGAGGATAATAATACATGGCAAGTAAAGTTGATTCAGTTATGAGTACTTCTATTGCCTTAGAAACCCTTAAGGCTTCAAACAGTATTAACTCCTTAACCAAAGCCGTGAGAAGCTCCACATCGGCCTGGAAAGCGCAAGAAGCGCAACTCAAGTCTAATGGTGATTATCTAAAAGCTAGTGAAGCTAAGTACGAAGGCCTTGGAAAGTCTATAGAAGCTGAAAAGAAGCGGATAGAAGCTCTCCAAGATAAAATGAAAGACTTAGACCAGACCACTCAAGAAGGTGCTAAGCAGGCTGTAAGATACGGCGACCAATTGAACAAAGCTACCACCGCTTTGAAGTCTATGGAAGCACAACAGCAACGTGCTTACGAAGCTTTAAAACGTGAGAAGAGTGGTATTAACGGCCTCAATTCGTCCATGCGCCAACGTAATTCACTATCTAAGGCTATAACAGAACGACTAGAAGCCGAAGGTAAGCATGAGCAGGCGCTTAAAGAGAAGCGAGACAACGCTCGTAAGTCTATTGATGATATTAGTAAAGCTTTGAAGAAAGAAGAAGCACTCCTCAAAGACTTAGAAAATAATAATGGTAGTGCAAGTGCTATCAACAAACAGAGAATAGCTGTAGAAAAGCTTAAAACTTCTATGGCAGAGTCAAAGTCTTCTGTTTCTAAGTTTGATAAAGAACTTAAAGAGCTAAACCCTTCTCCTATCCAGCGTTTAAGAAAATCATTTGGTGGATTAAAAAAAGAAGGCAAAGAAACCCACTCAATCTTTAAAAGTGTGTTTGCCGCGAACATCGTTAGCAGTGCCTTCACTAATGCATTGGGTGCAGTTTCAATGAAATTGCATGATATGTGGGACAAGTCCATGGAATATGCAAAAGCACAACAAACCATGAACGCTTCTTGGTTGACTTTAACCGGTAATGCTAAAGAAGGTAAAAAGATGGTCGACATGACCAACGAAATGGCGGCCTCTTTTGCTAACTCAACGGACATGGTTAACGACTTAAACCAAAAGTTTTACTCGATTAGTGATTCTAGCAAGACAACTAAGCAATTAACTACTGACGTTTTAACTCTTCAAGATGCTTTTGGTAAAACGGATGATGAAGTTAAAAATTTCTCTACGCAATACTCCCAAATGATGGCGAACGGCAAAGTTAGTGCGCAAGATATGATGTCGTTTGTTAACGTATTTCCTAAAATCAGAACCGAGTTACTAAAAACCGAGCAAAAGATTACGGGAAACCATAACCTATCCATGAAACAGCTCAATGATATGATCTCAAATGGAGAAGTATCATCGAAAACTATGCAAAAAGTTATGGATAGCATGCAAAAGAAATATTCAAGCGCTACGGCTAACTTTGGCAAGACATTTGATGGGATGAGCAGAACAGTAAACGCGCGTGTCCCAGCATTAATGAGTGCATTTACATCTCCATTGCTTAAAGCGAGAAACCCGCTCTTAGGTGCGATTTCTAAGTGGGTTTCCGACCCTAAAACAGAAAAGAGCTTCGGCAAATTAGGAGAAACAGCATCCAAAGGGTTCAACAAAGTTTCTAACGCTTTTGCAAAAGCGCTAAGTCCTAAAGGCGGTTTTAATTCCGATAAGATTTTTAAAACAATTTCAAACACGATTACCACTTTGGCCAACGTAATTGCTAAACATGCTAAGCAAATCGTTGGCTTTTTCCAAGCCTTATGGAGTTCGCTTAAGATTATCGGAAGCATTGGCGCTGGATTCTTCAAGGGATTAATTAGTGGCTTAGGAGCGGTAGTCAAACCCTTAGCAAAGATGACAGGACACGGCAAGGCGGTTAAAGGCTTATCTGGAGCATTAGGCGAGCTTTCTAAGCATAAGAAAGGATTACAAATCCTTGGTGGTGCTCTGGCGGGTATTTTCATTACTTCGAAAGCCTTAAAGTTTGCATCGGCTATAACTAAAGTTGGTGAGGGCATGGGATTACTTGGAAAATCCTATACTTCATTACAACTTTTTGGAAAAGGATTAAGCCTTGCAAAGAGCGGATTTGTTAGCCTAACATCCGCCATGAGGGCTAATCCATTCATAGCACTTGCGTCGGCAATTGTCGCAGTTGGTGTTGGACTATTTGAACTATACAAGCACAATAAAAAATTCCGCGACATGGTTAATGGCTGGGGTAAGGCGATTAGCAAATTTACCTCGGGCGCTCTTAAAGGCATAGGAAAATTCTTTAGTGATTTCGGCAAATCTTGGAACAATTTTTGGGGTGGCATTGGGTCAGGTATCGGTAAAGCTTGGAAAGGAGCAAGCAAGAAAGTATCTAGCGGTGCTTCTTCAATTAGAAAGGCCTTTAGTAAAAAAATAGGAGATATTTCGGACTGGTTCGGTGATGTCGGCAAAGGTATTAACAAATGGTGGAACGGTTTTTCAAAAGCATTTAAAAAGGGCTTTGATAGTTTTGTAAAGAAAGCTAAAGGCTTCTTCAAAGGCCTTGGAAAAGTATTGATTTATGCGCTTGCATTCCCAGCAGGATTAGCAATGATTATTTTCGGCCCGATTGTGAAAGCAATGAATAAAGGAATCAAGATAATTGCTAAGCCTATTAAGCAAATGGGAAAAGTAGTCTCAAAAGCCTTTATGGCAATTTGGAAGCCACTTACGCGGTACGTCAAAACCGAACTTACGCTAATCGGTAAAATAATTCATCAAGTTATTAGCGGCTGGGTTAAAATCATTAAAACAGTCGGCAAGGCTTTACTCAAAGCTTGGCAAGCGGTTTGGAAGCCACTATCTAAATTTCTTTCCAAAACTCTTAGTGCCATGGGAAAACTGTGGAAGAAATTTACTAACGGACTTTCCAAAGTTTGGAACTCATTTAGTAAGGGCTTCAAAAAAGTTTGGAACAAAGTTTGGAATACTATTAGCAAGTTCTTCTCTAAAATCTTTAACGGCATTCACAAAAAGTTCAAAGACTGGACTAGTGCAATCTCGAAGACATGGAATGGTTTCAAGAACTGGTTCAGTAAAAAGTGGAGCAATATGTGGAATGGCGTTCACGATTTCTTCCACGGAATAACTAAGAAATTAAGTAAGACTTTTAGCAACTGGACTTCTGGAGCTATGAATATTCTAGGAAGTTTTGGTAATAAGTTCAAGGATGGCTGGAATGGACTGGTTAAAGGCGTCAAGAGCATTTTTAGTGGTTTATGGAATTCAATGAAAGAAATGGCTGCTGATGGTCTTAACGCTGTTATCGGAGTTATCAATAAAGGTGTAGGCGGCATTAATTCAGTCATCCATACCTTTGGTGGTTCAAAACAAACTATTAAGCCAATTGGCAAGGTTAAATTTGCAACTGGTACTGGTTCTTTAGGTTCTACAAGCTTTAGACGCGCAATCACGCAGATTACACCGGCTATCGTTAACGATGAACCTGGCGCTAAGAATCCAGAGCTGATTTTCCGTAAAGCTACCGGCAACGTCGAATATCTTAAAGAGAAAAATGCTCAGACAGTGTTATTTCCTGGAGACGAAGTGGCAAATGCTACTGATTCGGCCACACTTGCTCCAATGTTGGGAATAACAAAGTTTGCTAAAGGCGGCATTGGTGAATTCTTTGGCGGCCTTTGGAATGGTGTTACTGGCTTTGTTTCTAATGTTGGCAAGAAGCTCAAAGATTTGTGGACCATCGGTACAAAGATTATAGCTCACCCAATTAAAGCGTTAGAAGGTCTAATGCCGTTCTCTAGCAAAGGCGCTAAAGGATTCTTCCCGACAATTGCTAAAGGCGGATTCAATTTCGTTAAGAACCAAGCCAAAAAATGGTGGTCTACATTATGGAGCATGGTCGACTTTAGCGGCGACGGCGGCGGTTCATACGGTGGCGGTTGGCAATCGCCAGGGAGTGGCTGGACACACACCGACGGATTCGGTTCGCCTCGTGGCGGTGGTGTTCACGATGGAAACGACTTCTCCGCAAGAATAGGAACACCATTTCACGCGATGCACGGTGGTACAGTTATCCGTGTTGGTGCCGCACCTGCTGGCTGGGGCCCGGTTGGTTATAACATTGTTACTCGTGATTCAACCGGTAAAGAAATCATTTACCAAGAATTCGGACATGCTAAAGACGTTAGAGTTCACAAAGGACAACACGTCAAAACCGGTGACGTTCTAGGTGTTCTAGGACGCTCTGGGTTAGGAACTGGGCCGCATTTACACGTCGGTTTAACCAACGGTGGTTCGGTCTGGAACCGAAGCGGTATGAGCACTAGAGGCTGGTTAGATATTACTAAACAGCACGGCAAAGATAAAGGTTCAGACGCTGAAAGCTCAAGTGGTGACAGCAGACTTCAACAGATGATTAAGAAACAAGTTGGCAGTGGATTCTGGAACACTATCAAGAAGATTGCCAGCATGTTTGGTGACGATGGCGGTAGTGGTAATCCCGGTGGCTCAGGTGTTCAACGTTGGAAATCCGACGTCGAAAAGGCCTTGAGTAAGCTTGGACTTTCAACTAGTGCTAGCATGGTTAACCGAGTACTACGTCAAATCAACACTGAATCGGGTGGCAACCCTAGAGCTATGGGTGGTACTGACGGTTTAGCTGACGGACATGCTATGGGATTAATGCAAGTTAAGCCGGGAACATTTAGGGCTTATCACTTGCCTGGCCATAACGATATTTGGAATGGCTTTGACAATATGTTAGCTGGTTTGAACTATGCAAAACACCGGTATGGACGCGGATTGAGCTTCCTTGGCAACGGACATGGCTATGCTAACGGTGGCATTGCTACTACTCCATCTATCTTCGGCGAAGCAGGCCCGGAAATGGCTATTCCACTTTCTATGACGCGCTCTGATAGAGCTAACCAGTTACTAGGTGAAACTATTGTTCACATGGCTAAAAACAACCCAGATAGAATCGCTGATAATGATACGGCTTATGGTAGTAACGGTAGTCGTGAATTGATTACTAAGTTAGACAAGCTAACTAAATTGGCTGGAAACATGGTTGCTCTTTTGCAAGAACAGATATTGGCAACTAGAGATGGCGCGTTCAACAAAGATGCACTATATAGAACTCAAGCGTTGAATCAGAGCATCACTGATTTTCAATCATATTAAAAGGAGGTGGATACATTGATACCTAAATTGTTTTTGAAGCCAAAAAATGGCGATGAAGTGGACGTATCGAAAGCTATTAAGGGGTTGATATATTTAGGCGATGATGAGGCACCAAGCATTGTTTCTGCTTTTCAGCAAAACGCAGGGAGAGATGGGCAAATACTACAGTCAATTAATTATGATAAAAATGTGATTAATGCTAAATTTGGGCTTAATTTTGGAGATTGGTACGACTATAAAATGATTAAGCATAATATCTATAAACTATTTAGCCAACGTCAATCAATGAGAATTAGGACGGATGCCGAGCCGGCAATTGTGAAATATGTTATTCCCGCCACATTTGATATAGCACCTTCATCCGACGGAGCTCACGACGCAGTATTTACAATCCCGTTCGAAAATCCGTCTGGCTATAAGTATTCATTGTTACGATCGGACAGTTTGTATACGTTCAATGAGGAAGGTTGGCAATTAGGTATGAATCTACCTAGTGAGGATTTAACTTATACGCATTCTGAACCTAATTTTAAAATTTTCAATGCTTCGGATATCACAATCGACCCGTATTATCAGAGCCACGATTTGATATTAAAAATCAATTTTGAGGGTAATAGTTTGACGGTTACTAACAGGACTACGAATACTTCGTGGTCTTATACAAAACCGGCTAAGAAAACGGATAATATCGTCTTAAACGGTATTATCACAACTTTAAACGGAGAACCAGCAAGCGTTAATACCGACTACGGTAACCTGACACTTGCTACGGGCTGGAATGACATATCAGTTACTGGTGCAACTGATTTTACTATCACGTTCAGCTTCCCATTTGTCTACATTGCCTAATAATCCGAATGTAATTCTGGTTAAAGGACTACATAGCACCAGTGTAGAGCCTTTGACCGCTTTTGTACCAAGTTCGGTACAAATCACGTGGGAGAAAAACAACACTTATCAATTAACGTTCACGGCATTTTCAAACCCTAAAAACTTAGTTGCTTTTGAAATGTTAGACGTTGAAAGTAGTGTCTTTTTTGATGGTGAGGAATACATTGTTAAACAATCATCGGTGGATGCGCAAGGCGGTTTTACCACTAAACAGATTACAGCTACTCATGTTTACAACGAAGTGGTTCGAATCCGGCAACGCAATGTAAACGCAGGTACTAAGACGTACGGCGTTGACGATGTACTGAGTTACTATCTGAAAGATAATCAATTAGGCTTTACGTGGGAAGTTCACGGTAATTTCAATAAACAACAAATCACTGATTTGGGTGGTGGTAGTGCAAAAGATGGATTAAGTAAAATAATGGAAACATGGCCGAACACGGTAATCTATCCAACTAATAAAGTGATCCGTGTTTATGAATCTGAAAGCTTCCGCAAGTATTTAGGCGGCCGAATTGACTATTTACACGACACTAGCGATGTTCAATTAGAAAGTGATTCGACTGAAATTGTTAATCAAGTAATGGCTATTGGTAAACAAAAGGACGGAGGGGATTCAGATAAACCCTCCTATTACTTTGAGCCATTTTTAGTAACTAACCAAGATTCAGTTAACAAGTGGGGATTACATCCTGGTGAAGACGTTTCGGACGACCGATTCACGGACAAGGTGGCAATGGAGAAATACGTGTTATCGCAAATGGCAGCGGAGCCTAGCTTATCGATCACCATTACAAGTGATGTTAACCAGAAGCCAACTCCTGGTGAAATGATGCGTTTAGAGGTTCGACCAATGAGCTTTGTAACGTATGTTGAGGTAGTTGGTTACACTTGGTATCCATTGGATAAAACACAGAAAAATTCAATTACACTGAATAATAGTGCTAGAACAATTCTTGATTATCAAAAGCGAAATAATAACAGTTTAGCGAAAGTGATTAAAAATCAAAAAAATAGCATAAAAGGTGTTTCAAATGCTATGAATCTAGCCAATAAGGCTTTTGATTCCAGCGTTTATGGAGAGGTGATCGGTGAAAGTGAGTACTAAAATTGTACAGCTAGAAGCGCGTGCTGATTATCCAGATTTGAATCTGGCTAAAGGAGAATCTTATTATCCAGCCACCTCGGCAGATGCGGTAAAAGGGCTGGATGAAGTTGTTGATGGTAAGGTTGTCAAATATGATCCTGCTACCGAAAATGCGGATGGATTGATGAGTAGTGCGGACAAGAAAAAACTAAATAAATTGAAGGAAGAGCCTTTGAGTGAATTGGAATTAAAGTCACCGAATGGCTCTATTTTTGTAGTTTCGGTTGATGATGATGGAAAACTAAGTGCAAAAGCAAAAGGAGGCTCATAGATGGATTTTAAATTAAAAACGGATAATTTTAGTCCCGGTCTAGGTAATGATTTTAGAAATGACTTAGTCGATAATTTTTCTGAAATCGAAAAAGAAATTAATAATCTAGATTCAATCAACAGCGGTGATCAAGTTACTAAAAAAGAACTAGATGAAAAATTAGATAAATTAAAAAACGACTTTATGCAAGATAATGAAGCACTAAAAGAAAGAATTAATCGTATTTTATTAGGCACTGATGTTGAATCGATTGAGTTAGTAGTAAACCGTATTTTAAATGAAAAGGGAGTGAGCAAGTAATGGAAGTTATGACATTTAATATTGACAAGGACAGACGAAACCTTGTTGATGATAAACAAAATTTTAATATTGATTTCCATGATTCAAAATACAACTGGTTACAAGCCCGCCAGTATGAAGAAAGTATGCGCCAAGTGGAAGTTCACGTAGTGCATGGTGATGGTTCACCGGTTGATTTGACCGGGATGAACCCAGTATTTGAAGGGTGGCTGCCAGAGGGTGTATATCGAATTATTGATGCAAAACATTCAGTAATGATTGATGCTCAGAATGGTATTTTTAGATTTGATTTTCCAGCACCAGCATTTCAGGTTGCCGGTTCTTATAAGCAAGCATTTTTCCGATTGATGAAAGACGGAAAGAGTGTAACTACTCTAGAATTTAGTTTAGATGTTATGGCCGATAAGGTTATTTCCGGCCTTGTACCGTCAGATTACATCACGCCTTTTGAAGATTTATATTCCAAGCTTAAAGACTACATCGTTAAGGCTAACGGTGACTTTGAAACTGCGATGGCACAATGGAAGAAAGATGTAGCGGACTTAATCACTGAGCTTAATGCTGACGTTAGTGGTATTAACCTGACGATTACCGAGATTAAGACCCAACTTTCAGCGCTTGAGGACAAAATTAAAGCTGATGGGTTGTTAACTAAGGCTGAATTTGATACAGCAGTAGTTGATTTGAAGCAATACATTATTGATCAATTATCAATTGTTAATACACCTTTCCGATACAGCGAAAAAAACGACATTGGCGGAGATGCTAAGAGTGACTACCTGCCAGATTTCATTAGCAAAATTGACCAGTCGCGCTTTAATATAGCGGTGATTACTGACCCACATTATCAGGATAGATATTTAGGCGAAGGTGAAAAAATTGATTATCCTTATTCGAAATACTCAATTAACCATTTAGCTGATTTCCTCGAACTGGCTAACCACGTTGATATGGCAATCTCATTAGGTGATAACAACGGCGGTAATAACGTTGAGAAAGCCCGTAATTATGCAGACGAAGCGTTGTATAATGACCGATTACTGTACACCCCAGCAAAAGGTGATGTTGCGCTAGTACCGGGCAACCATGATGACGGTAGTCCAATGATGTACACGCGTAATATTCCAGACGGAATCATCAAGGAAACTGAATTGAAGGAACTGTTCGCCACAACAACTCCAAGATTTGGAGAAAAACGTGATGGTGATAGCCTTTATTTCTTTAAGGATTATGACGAGCATAAAATCCGTGTAATTACGCTTTGGACGAATGATGTTCCAGAGGATGTGCTAGCTAGCGACGGTAATCTGAAATATCCGCGTTGGTTATGGCATGGATTCCGACAACAGCAGCTCAATTGGCTAGCTAATACGGCATTAAAGGTACCTACTGGTTATCAAGTAATCATCATGGCCCATGCTCCGTTATCCGCTGATAAGTGGGTAGATGATGACCCTAATGTACACTGCATTAATCATGATTTAGTAGCTGGCATTATCAATGCCTTTGTGACTGGTTCTACTTACGTCAATAAGGGGACGGTGAAAGATTGGGAAGCAAGCGTTAACTGTGACTTTACCTCACAAGGTGCCGGTACCCTGATTGGCTGGTTTGATGGGCACAAGCATCGTGAAAAAATCGATGTGCACAATGATTTTAAGCAAGTTGAAATGGTCAATGATTTTCCACCGAAATTAACTGATGTCGGCACCGAGCATGAAGGAGCTATGACCGTTATTTCAATTGACACCGCCAATAAACAAGTTGATTTGTTGGGCTGGGGCAGAGCTACTAATCGATCAATGACTTATTAAAAGGAGGTAACTAAAACATGGAAGAAGACTTAAAAAAACATGTTGAACGGCATGACCGTCAAATTTCTGAGATTAAAAATCTATATCTGGCGCCAGCAACAGAGCACCATCTAGGTACAATGTCTGCACAAGACAAGCGTGATTTAACGCATGCCATCGGTATTCGTGAGTGGATTTATGACAAAACAAGCGTGCTGGATTTGCCAAAGGGTCATTACGAAACAATTTGGAGTAACTTAACTGACACACCAATTCTAGCTAATGAAACAATGGATAAAGCACCTTACTGTGAGATTGACGTAGAAACGGCGACGACATCGACTGGAACTCGTAAGCAATTCTGGTTCTATGCTTCCGGTACGGGTAAAGTTTGGTATCGTAACACTCACAACCGTGTCAACAATACTCCGAAACGTTGGCAACAGTTTGTCAAGCACACGACCTTATGGTCTGGAAGCATCCATGGCGAAGGAACTTTGACTTTGGCAGATTCATTAGACAACTACGACGTTTTAGAGTTTGGTTTTTCGGCTTTAGGAAACGTTAGATACCAACAAATGCGGATTAATAATGAAATGGAACTACGTGATTTCAATTTACCAAATGATGAAACTAACCTGTGGACGGCATTTTACGAAACCGTGTTAACAAAAGTTGATGATAAGAATTTAAAAATAAAATCGAATAAAGGAATCTTGCGAGGCAGTACTGGTAATATTACCGCTGATAGTAACCAAATTATCATTGCGAGCGTCAGGGGGTTACGTTAATGAGATTGTTATTAGATGAGAAACAAATAATCATTGGATTTGTTAAAATTGGTGCTTTGGATGGAACCGTTGAATATACTGGTGTTGTTCCGGACGACTTTGAAGAAAAATTCAAGCCGTCTTTTTATATGCTTCAAAATGGAGTAATAGTTGAGAATCCAAATTATGTGGAACCTGAACCGCCGGTAATTGGACCATCAGCAATCGAACAACAAGTAGCAGCTCTTGGTTATCAGCAAATGCAAGATAACCAGGATAAACAAACACTAGTTAAACAGAATGCTCAAATAGCATATCAAGTTATGCAAATTCAACAACAATTAGGAGGACAAAGCGCATGATGAATTTCCCAGATTTTAACTCAATTAAAAGTTGGTACGATGCACAACTATGGACAAAAGAAATGGTGGCTGACGGCGTTGTATGTAACAAGATTACAGCGGAACAATATAAAGAAATTACCGGAGAAGATTATACAGCGCCTACACCATAGGCGTTTTTATTTTGGAAACGTTAAGGGGAAAGAAGGTGTAAGATTGCATATGTTGTTAGGATTGTCTTGGGGGGAATGGGCTTCGATTACAACTATTATTGTTTTTATGGCAGGCATGGTTAGCCTGCTTTTTAAATACATCGTTTTTGGACCATTTCAGGACGACATAAAAGATTTAAACAAAAATTTTAAAACACTTAATGATAATCTGAGAGAAATAAAGGTTAGCATTGATGAGCTAGATAAGCGAGTAGACGAGCACGATCGGCGGTTAGACCGCCACCACGAACGAATTAAGGATTTACACGACAAAATATGGGGAGGCAGTTATTAATGAAGAACGTAAAAAACATCAATTGGCGTGACGGTAAGTTGTGGGCAGGATTGATTAGTTTACTAATCGTTTTAGTTCAACAATTAATGGTAGCCTTCGGTTACAATTATCCAGTCGACTGGCAAAATATTGTAGGGATTATTAATACCGTATTAACATTATTAGGAATGTTAGGAGTGCTTAGTGATGTTACGGCTGTTAATACTGAAGGAGGTAAGGCTAACAATGAAGCTAAAAAATAAATTAATTGCTGGATTGGTCGCTGGAGCAGCGGCCTTTTTTGTTGGGCTGAATCAACAGGTGAGCGCGGCGACGATTAACAATGACTACGCTCTTAGTGCAAGCGAAGGTTCATCGCTACGTACCAGTAATAACGTAATTATTGCGCATGCCACTGGTACTTACGCACCGGCAATCAACAACGCGATTTTCGAAAAACGCACCTGGTACAGTAACGGCGCTTACGTCCAGTACATCGTTGGTGATGGTGGTAAGATTTATCGCGTGGGGGCTGAAGGTTATCAAGCGTGGGGTGCTGGTAGCTGGGCTAATGCAAATGCTCCCGTTCAAGTCGAATTGGCGCAAACATACAACCAAGCCGAATTCCGCAAGGACTACATCACGTACGTAAACCTGTTACGTTCAAGTGCAATTAAGTATGGTATTCCAACCACAGTAGACAGCTCAGCATGGCGAGGTGTTAAGTCCCATCTCTGGGTAACCAATCACGTTTGGGGTGACCACACTGATCCTTACGGCTATCTAGCAAGTCATGGCATTACTAAGGCTCAATTTGCCCATGACGTACAATATGGTTTCAGTTCGTCGGGTAATTATGTAAGCCCCACACCGAAGCCAAGTCCTAAACCAGTCAGACCATCAAATAAGAAGCATGTAGATGTAACTTACGCAATGCATCAACGTAATGGTCACTGGTTGTCGCCAGTTAAGAACGCTGGTTCTGGTGCCAACGGATTTGCCGGTATGCCATACAGTGCGCACGATATGCTATATATCAAAGTAAATCGTGGCTCAATTAAATACCGTGTTCACACAATCGAGGACGGCTGGTTACCATGGGTACACAAAGGCAATAAGAAGGATACGGTTAACGGAGTAGCTGGTATTAAAGGCCACACAATCGACGGAGTGCAGATGTACTACACAACGCCTCATGGTGAGACGTACCAGCAAGCCTACTATCGTTCGCAATCGACGCAACGTGCTGGTTATCTCGGTACATGTGCCGATAATGGTTCGGTAGCTGGTTACGACAGTTGGGCAGGCATGTATGGTGAACCACTGGATCGGTTACAGATTAGCATTAACGACCACAGCAGTTTCTAATTTTGAAAATTGACAAAACCAAGCTAAAATGGAAATTTCTTTACATAGACGTCTATGTAAAGAGAATAGTTTTTAATAGCCAATAACAATAATTAAGAAGAAATAATTAAGCCTATCTAGTCTGTGAACTAGGTAGGCTTTTTTATTTTAAAAAATACTACAAAAAAGTGTTGCATTATACTTTAATATAGTGTAGTATATAAGTATAGAGAAAAGGGATTAAAGGAGTTAATCAAAATGAAATTAGAAGACTTTTATCAAATTCAAGATTTAAAAGAACAACAACAAGAATTAGCACAAGCAATTATTGATACGGAAATCACTAACGTTGAAGATGCTAAAGAACTTGTTGCAAATGATTTCCAAGCTGACAAAAATTCTGCCTACGAAGGGTTTGACCCTGATTTTGATGATACCGAAAAAGTTGAAAACTTGGCACAAGAGGAAATAACAGATCTTGATAAAGCTCTTGAAGTTGAAAGTATCTATTTTGACGGACAGTCGTTTATTAACAATGAAGTTGAAGACTATGAAGAAGCAAGCGAACAATTGGAAGAATTAATTGATGACGCCGAAAAAATCATCAAAATTGTTGATGATATTGAATCCAAAGGTTTCACAATTAAATATGTTGATCATTCTTCAAAATCATTAAGCACCTACTTAACATTACCTGTTGATGAATTAGATGACTTTATGGGCGAATATTTACCAGATGATTCTAGTTTTGAGTTAAAAGAAGACGAAAAATATTTTGGCGTGCGTATTTCTGACCATGATAGTGGGATGAAATTTTTAAAAGATCAGTTTCGCTATATTGTTTATCCGAACAACTACTTGAATTTAGATTTCAACGAATTTTATTAAAAAGGAGTTTTTGAATTGGGAGTTTTTGACGAATATTTAAGACAATACGGTTATACAAGGTATATGCTCGCTAAGAAAGCCGGCATTAATGAATCCGGATTGCAGAAAGCCGCTAAAGCAGAGAAATTAGAAAATATAAGCACCAGAGTAATGTTGCTTACTTCGGAAAATCTTAATATCCCAATTGGGGAAGTGATTACGGACTTGTACAATTTGTTTAAAAATAAAGAGTGAATGACTTAACTGGTAAGCACTTCGGCATGGGGGATTTTTTTGTGTTAAATAAGCCATGAGCTGGAACTCACGACTCCTCTAATAAATAGGACAAGGCCCTTTGGCTGAAGCGTCCAGTTTAATGATTAACTAAACCGTTGGTTAGCAGCCCGAGCGGTTTCATACTATCAAGCCCTCTGGTCATAATGACTGGAGGGCTTTTTTTGTCTAAAAACAAAAACCACTCAATCCTTAACTGGGATGAGTAGTTTTTTTATTGTCTATTTTCAGCAGGACTACCTTAATTTTGTGGTTGGGGACATCTTGGGGACATACCCACGTTTTTTTATTGCTTTTTATATAGTTTTCATTTTTTAAAATGCCTATATATAGCTATATTTAAAAATAAAAAATTTTTGTATAATTTGTATACAATGATAAAATTAGTTCCATATTGTATCGGGAGAGTAGGACTGTGGAAAACATTATTGAAGTAAAGCATCTTACGTATAAATACGCTAATAATGGTGAGAAAAAGGCACTGGATGATGTCTCGGTCGCTATTCAAAAGGGAACCTGGACGGCAATTGTTGGACATAACGGGAGCGGTAAAAGCACCTTAGCACGCACAATTGACGGATTGATGACGTTTCGGGAAGGCACGGTCACGGTAGCCGGAATTCCCCTTAGTGAGGATACGGTATGGGACGTCAGAAAAAAGATTGGCATGATTTTTCAGAATCCAGACAATCAGTTTGTTGGCGCCACGGTGGAAGATGACGTGGCCTTTGGACTGGAAAACTTAGGAATTCCTACTGCGGAGATGCACCAGATTGTTGAGCGGGTGCTTACTCAGGTGCGAATGAGTGACTTTAAGTCCCGGCAACCCGACCAGTTGTCTGGTGGGCAAAAACAACGGGTGGCGATTGCCGGAGTGTTGGCGACTAAACCGGAAATTATGATTTTGGATGAGGCCACCAGCATGCTTGATCCACAGGGACGCACGGAAATTATTCAACTAATCAACCAAGTGCACCAACAACAAGATTTAACCGTTCTTTCAATTACCCATGACGTTAGCGAAGCAATGCTAGCCGATCAGGTAATTGTATTAAATGACGGTAAAGTAGTTACTACGGGTACCCCTCAAGCGGTTTTTGCGGACAACCAGCTTTTAGAGCAGACTGGACTAGAAAAGCCCTTTAGCGGTCAGCTCTATGACGAACTCGTGGCCCATGGATTCAACGTGCCACTAGCATTAAAAATGAACGAAACTAAATTGGAGGAATGGGTATGTCAATTAAGTTCAAATCAGTAAGCTACGTTTACCAAGCCCATACTCCTTTTGAAAACCTGACGTTAAAGGACGTTGATTTAACAATTCCTGATGGCTCGTATACCGCAATCATTGGCCACACTGGTAGTGGAAAGTCGACGCTGATTCAGCACGTTAATGGTCTATTGAAGCCCACGACGGGGACGGTCGAGGTTGATAATCAAGTAATTGATGCAACCACAAAAAATAAGGCACTGGTGGCTCTAAGGCAGCACGTGGGAATTGTTTTTCAATTTCCTGAAAGTCAGTTATTTGCGGAAACCGTGTTGGACGACGTTAAATTTGGTCCGCTAAATTTTGGTTTAAGTGACGCGGAAGCGACTCAACGAGCTCAGCAGGCGCTTGCAAAGGTACACATGCCCGAAAACACTTGGCAAAAATCACCTTTTGAATTATCGGGTGGGCAAATGCGTCGGGTGGCAATTGCCGGAATTTTAGCAACCAACCCGGCAATCTTAATTTTGGACGAGCCCACGGCAGGTCTGGATCCGCAGGGACGGACCGAAATGATGGAGCTTTTTGCGGAATTACATGATCAAGAGCACTTAACAATCCTGTTAGTGACCCACCAGATGGATGACGTTGCCAACTATGCCGATCAGGTTGTGGTAATGGATGACGGACAAATTATTAAGGTGGGAAGTCCCCGAGCCGTTTTCAGCGCTCCAGAGTGGTTATTAGAACACCAGTTAGGATTGCCCCAGGTTACGGAGTTTGCCCAACGGTTAATGCAACGTGGATTCCACTTCGACCCAGTTCCGCTGCAAATGGGCGAACTAATTGAACAGCTTAAGCAGAACGGGGGCCGTGCACGTGAATAAGATTTTATTTGGGCGGTACATTCCTGGTCATTCTTTTATCCACCGAATGGACCCGCGCGCTAAGCTAATTTTAAGTTTGGTATACATTGTCGCCGTATTTCTTGCCAATAGTTGGGCAGCTTACCTAGCAAGCTTTGTTTTAGCAATGGTGATTATCGCAGCGTCGGCAATTGGTCCACGTTTCTTTTGGGACGGGGTAAAGCCGTTAATTGGGGTCATTTTACTGACGATGATTATCCAGGTGTTCTTTGGTGTCGGGGGTCACGTCTACTGGCATTGGGGAATTCTGTCCATAACCAGCAACGGACTTTTAAATGCCGTGTACATTGCGATAAGGTTTATTTTAATTATTCTAGTTTCTACCGTACTTACACTGACAACTTCTCCCTTGGAAATTTCGGGAGCGATTGAAGCCATCTTTATGCCGCTAAAGAAAGTGCACTTTCCGGTCTATGAAATGGCGTTAATGCTGTCGATTGCTTTGCGTTTTGTGCCAACGTTAATCGACGAGACGGAAAAGATTTTAAATGCACAACGGTCCCGGGGGGCTGATTTTAGCTCTGGGTCGATTTTGGTGCGTTTAAAGAAGCTTGTGGCCATCCTCATTCCACTGTTTGAAAGTGCCTTTAGTCGCGCTGAGGAGCTCGCTACGGCGATGGAATCGCGCGGTTATCAAGGTGGAGAAGGGCGCAGTAAGTATCGGGTTTTAAATTATACAAAAAATGATATTATCGGGACGGTAACGATGCTGCTTGCAGCAGTAGTGATTATCGCCCTTAGAAGATGAGGTTGACATGCGTTATAAGATTACAATGGCTTACGATGGGACTAACTTTGCGGGCTTTCAAGCGCAGCCTAACCAACGAACGGTTGAGGGAGTGTTAAAACGCGCGGTGAATAAAATTGCGAAGAACCCCCAACCTGAAATTCCAATTTTCGGTTCTGGTCGAACGGACGCCGGAGTCCACGCCTTTGGTCAGGTAGTGCATTTTGATTTGCCAATTGAAATGACGGCCAATAACATGTTGCACGCGTTGAACAGTATTTTACCGTTAGATACGCAGGTAAAAAAGGTGGAGATCGTGGACGAAGACTTTCACGCACGCTTTACCACCCATGGCAAACGATATCAGTACCGGATGGCGTTAGGGGAGTTTGTTGACCCGTTTAAACGCAATTACACCGGACATTGGAAATTTCCGATTAGCATTGAATTGATTCAACAAGCAATTAAAGATTTAGAGGGTACCCACGACTTTTCTAGTTTTGTGGCTTCGGGAAGCACGGCCAAAAATCACGTGCGGACCATTTACGAGGCCAAGGCTTGGAAGGATGAAGCCCAAAACGAAATTATTTTTGAATTTTACGGCAATGGCTTTTTATATAACATGGTGCGAATCATGGTGGCCGTTTTAGTTGAAATCGGTAGTAAACGGCGGCCAGTGGATGATATCCCGCGGCTTTTGGCGGTCAAGGATCGCAACCAAGCCCGGGGAACTGCCCCAGCAAGCGGGTTATATTTAAAAGAAGTCGATTATTAGATTTTTGATTGACTTTAACCGGGACTGTCAATATAATGGAAGTTGGTATTGTTTACCTCCACAAAATAAGCCCCGGAAACTTATTATAGTTGAGTTAAACAAAACAGAAATTGGAGGAAATTCAAGTGCGTACAACATATATGGCTAAACCAGGTGAAGTAGAACGTAAATGGTATGTCGTTGATGCGACCGATGTTCCTTTGGGACGTCTTTCAACAGTTGTTGCATCTATTTTACGTGGTAAGAACAAACCAACATACACTCCTAATGTGGATACTGGTGACTTCGTTATCGTTATTAATGCAGACAAGGTTAAGTTGACTGGTCACAAGGCGACAGACAAGATCTACTACCACCACACATTGCATCCAGGTGGTTTGAAGATGAAGACTGCAGGTGAAATGCGTGAAAAGACTCCTGAACGCTTGATTGAAACATCAGTTAAGGGAATGCTTCCACACAACTCACTAGGTCGTAAGCTTGGTTTGAAGTTGCATGTTTATGCTGGTACAGATCATAAGCATCAAGCTCAAAACCCAGAAAAGCTTGACATCACGAACTTAATTTAAGGAGGAAATGAATTTTGGCTGAAGCACAATATCGCGGCACTGGCCGTCGTAAAAACTCCGTTGCTCGTGTACGTCTTGTACCGGGAACCGGTAAAATCACTGTAAACGATCGTCCAATCGAAGAATACATTCCATTTGCAAACTTACGTCAAGTAGTTATCCAACCATTCGGCGTAACTGAAACAAACGGCAACTATGACGTTATTGCTAACGTTAATGGTGGTGGATTCTCCGGACAAGCTGGCGCAATCCGTCATGGTATTGCTCGTGCTCTTTTGGATGTTGATCCTGATTTCCGTGCACCTTTGAAGAAAGCTGGTTTACTTACACGTGACCCTCGTATGAAGGAACGTAAGAAGTACGGTCTTAAGAAAGCTCGTAAGGCTGCACAATTCTCAAAACGTTAATCGTTACTATACACAACGATTACAACACCTTCCAGAAATGGAGGGTGTTTTTTTGTGCAAAAAATCCGTTAACGGTATTTAGAGTTACAAATACCATTAACGGATGTGAAGAATATCAGTTTAGAAAAGATGTTTTCTGGATATATTTAAGGAATCGCTGGTATTCGGTATTTCACTTAAATATCGAATGATTACTTTTAGTTGTATTACAATTAGTAAAAAAGCGGTTGTAATTAGCTAGAAACGTTAGCAATTGATTTAGTAATAGTTACTAAATTTAGTAAGAACCAGTTCGTGTTACTGTTTGATATTCGGGTATATGACTACCAGCGTTGAATTGATCGCGCGGTCCACCTTCTAAAGAGCCTATTTCGGCGTGGATCCTAACTTGGTTATTTTTCTCTAACGTTAAAGTAAAGTAGTTAATACCTCTGGCGCCAGAGAAGGCCGAAATAACTAACCTTTGTGGTTTGTTGCTAACAAGTTGGGAATCTTCGCCTAGGCAATCTTTGTAAATACTATGTTGTAGAATTTGCATTCCTTCTTCAAAGGTTAACGGGGAGACTTCTGGAGTTTTTGAGGATGATGAAGTATTTTTCTGATTTGAAGAAGAGCGGACAATGCTATTAAATTTGTTGGTTAAATCATCATTTGGAGCTATTTCAAAGTGTACTAAACCATCGGGAGCGCCTTGGTTTTGCTCAGTGTAATATACAATCGGAGAGTTGTCTTGAATTGCAAATAAATAAATACAACCGCCAACTGTTGCCCCACCGTTAGTATTTTCATAAATAGCTACGACATTTACGTCATATTTATTAGTACCATCTTCTGACCATCCGGCAGAAAGCTTTTGATTGTTAAAAGCAGTTTTATTATCAGCGAAGTCATTGGGGTAATGTAAACCTGTATACGTAGTATTTCTCTTTGGGGTACATTGTACATAATTTTTCTGCGTAGTTTGATTCCAAGAGGCCATAAAGTCTGCTAATTGTACATCTTTGTTTTTATCCCAATTCGTTGTACTTTTAGTAGATTTGGAATTGTTGGAAAGAGCTTTATTTATATGCTTTCGGTTCTGTTTTGAAACTATCTTTGTAGCAGATTTTCTTGTATTGTTGCGGTTAGCATTTTGGTTATTATTTGAATTACAGCCTGTTAAAACTAACGGGATAATAGTTAACAGGGCTATAGAAATTAATTTTTTCATAATGGGATCCTCTTATTTTGAAATGTGGTTAAATGACTTCATCCGATGCTGTTTTAATTTACGCATCCTTACTAAGATATCTAATAAGCAAAAATCTCAGGCAAGAGATGTAGAAATCTGTCGCCTGAGATTAAATGTAAACTTTTTGATATATGGTTTAATTAGTTAGGAATTTAACCATGCTTACGTTTGTAGGTGGATACAAGTCCTAAACTAGATAAAAATATTCCGACTATGCCGAGCAAGGTCATCTTTTGTCCTTGTTTTTGTTCATCGGTTTGTGGTAAACGAGGTTGAACATTTGACTTATAGTCAGTATCATTCAAGCTTGTTGAAGGTTGATTGGTGGAAGCAACCGCTGCGTTGTTTTGCGAATTAGGTGCTCCAGCTTGGTTGACAGTACCATTAGCAGCATTGCCAGATTCTTGGTTGGAGTCATTAGCATTATCTGAATCAGCGTCGCTGCGACTAGTGTCGGAACCTTGATTTTGATTATCACCAGCAGCATTGCTGTTAGCATCATTATTGCCGGCATTGCTATCTGAATTATGGCTGTGGTCAGCATCCTGATGGCCGGAGTTGTTATTTGTGGCGGAATCATTATTAGAACCATTTTCATCAGAATTACCATTATCAGCATCGTGATGACCATCGGAGTCATTATTACCCGAATCATTGTCAGAATCATGGCTGCTATCAGAGCCATTGCCGTCTGAGCTGTGATCATCAGAACCATTATTATCGGAGTTATTATCCGAGTTGCCATTGTCAGCATTGTTCTTGGCATCAGCTAGAGCTTGTTCATCTTGAGCCAATTTAGCTTCTAGGTCCTTGAGTTGGTCTTTAAGCTGTTGAATTTTAGCTTCGGAATCAGCTAAAGCCTGTTGATGATCGGCAAGGGCTGCTTTAGCATCAGCCAAGGCTTGATTCAATTGAGCCGCTTTGGCTTGGTCGGCTTTTAAGGTCTTTAATGCCGCTTGATAAGCTTTAAGCTGATCGGCGTATTTAGCCGCAGCGTTAGCCAAAGCTTGTTTTGCGTCAGCAAGCTTATTTTGGGCAACTTGCAATTTAGCTTGGGCGTCCTTTAAAGCTTGGCTAGCTTTAGCTAGGTTATCATTTGCTGCTTTAACACCGCTTTGGGCATTGTTGTAATTGTAGTTAGCTTGTTGATAAGCCTTGGTAGCTTGGTTAAGCTGATTCAACGCGTTTTGGTAGTCGTTAACGGCTTGCGTATAAGCGGGGTTAGTTTCCGTGGTATCATAGCCGTGATTGACGTACGCGGTGTAAAGGCCGTTATTCAAGGCTTTTTCAGCTTCGCCGTTAGTACCAGTCCGGGCAACCCAGAAGTCAAAGAGGTAGGCTGTGGTATCAAAGCCAGTGCCATAGACATCGCCATAGTTTTGTAAGTTGAAGCTCATGTAAACTTGATCAGCTTCGTCAGAGCTGCCATACGTATGGCTTAAGAAGTTATCACGGTGACCCCAGTCCCAGTTACCATCGGCGAAGCACATTCCCGTGAGTTGTTGAAGCAATTCAACTTTTAGTTGGAGCATGGTAACGTCATTAGAACCGAGGATACTATCAAAGAGGTTTTCGCCACCACTGATAACGTCGTATTGATTGCCACCAGCCACGCGGCTAATGGCGTCATCAAGGTCGCTAGAGTTAGTATCGGTATGCACACCGGCTTCGGTTTGGTCTTTGACCCGCAAGTCGATGACGGCTTGACCGAGTTGTTGGACGGTATCCGACATTAAAATTGGTTTTAAGTCGTGTTGCGCCCGGAAGCTATTAATTAAAGCAAGGGCGTATTCAGCAAGTTCTTTTTGTTGCGTGGCGGTTAAATGCGTACCAGCTTTGATAACTGCTGAGGTGTCGTTAGCGCCGACGTACTTATACCAAGGATCGGAAGAAGCGTAATGATCTTGGTTCTTTTCAGCATCGGTTAAGCCATCTGGTTCAACTAGGTCAGTTGGTAAATCGGCATCGCTGTTGATTTCGCTTGGATTAGTTTGAGAACCCGGCTTAACGGGATGCGGATCGTGATGAACGTTGGTGGTTGCTGGCGTATTGTCAGCCTTATCTTTAGCAGCATCCGCTTTGTTTTGAGCGTCAGCTTTAGCTTTGGCGGCCGCGTCCCGGTCTTTAGCAGCTTGATTAGCGTCTTTTTGCGCTTGATCAGCATCATGCTGCGCTTGATTCTTATTAGCGGTAGCTTGGTCAACGTCGTTTTGCGCTTGGTCAGCATTTTGTTGCGCATCTTTAGCCGCGTTTTGGGCATCAGTATATTCATCTGGTTTTAAATCGTCGGCAGTTTGCTGATCGTTTTTGACTTGGTCATTAGCAGTGTCAGCAGCTTTTTGCGCGTTATCAACGTCTTGTTGCTTCCCGGCAGTCTGCTCGGCCAATTCGTCATGATGATTTTGTTCATTAACAGTGTCAGCTTGATTTTTAGCAATGTCGTCTTGGTCTTGGTCGACAGCTGCTTGAGCATCGTCGACGGCGTTAGTGTTCTGCGGAGTAACAGCACGGTTAGAATCACCAACGTTAGCCGAGACTTGCGTACTGCTAATTTCATCAGCATGAACGTTGGTGTTCAATACGGCAGTACTCCCCAAAACTGTTAATGCAATTCCAGAAACAAGCCAAAACTTACCTGCCTTAAACATTTTAAAGTGGACCTTGTCTGCACGTTTTTCCATAAAAACCTCCTAGAATTTTTTAAAATATAGTAAAGTACCATTTTCTGAACTTCGGAAACCTTTGACACGTTTAAGTTGGCTATTATGCAATTTTGGGAGCGTCCCTGAATGACTGCGTTTTCAAAATTTGTTTAGCTAAACAAAATTATGTATTGTGATTCAGGAAATTAGCAATTTTATTTACAAATGCTTACTCAACCGAATCCCGTGTAAAGATTCCTCTCAAGGAATTATAACCTTTATATATATACTCATCAACGTAACTTAGCAGTAAATATGCAAATGTACTGAAACTTATACATCACTATAGATAAGGACCTCTTTGAAGCTAAATTAATTTTGTTGATGAATATAAATGAGATTATCATTTAATAAATAGCGTTTTATCCCGGGATGCTAACCGACGGAAGACTTTTAAAAAGCCGTTCGTGAAGCATTAAAATATCGGGTAAATCATTTGAATGGTAAAATTGATAAAAATAACGAGGAGGGAAAACGTATGAAAATTAACATTCACCGTTCGGCAAATAATCGGTTATTGGCTGGAGTTTTAGGAGGACTATCGGAGCATTACAGATGGAACGCCAGTCACGTCCGAATAATTTACCTACTTGTAAGCTTCACACCTATTTTTCCAGGAATCATCGTGTACTTGATTTTATGGTTATTAATGGAAAACCCCGTGGATTACTCAAAAAAACGTAAAATAATTAATTAGTTGTAGAAAGAAAGATAATAAAATTGGTCTGGTTGTTTTTAGTGGATGAAATCAACCAGACTTTTTATTTGGATTCTTACTGCAATTTGCGCTTAAGTGTGTTATTCTGGAACCGAAAAAGGGTGGTTGGAGGTGACCAGAGATGTAAAATTAAATAGTAGTAAATGCTGAAATAACAATGTTTTTTAGCGATGTTGATAGAATATTCTACCCTGGATTTAAAATGATAACTTAGTGAAGTAAGGTACGTTTGAATAAGTAAATTGTACCGGTTTAATGATAGTCGTTAAGTTGTTCACAAAAGAAGGGAATGGAATCTCATGAAAATTGGTATACCTAAAGAAATTAAAGCGCAGGAGCAACGGATCGGAGCAGCACCAATCACGGTCGCTAATTTAATCCAGGCTGGACACGAAGTAATTATTGAATCAGGTGCAGGAGTAGGCTCAGGTTATCCTGACGAAGCCTACGAAGAGTTTGGAGCAAAAATCGGCTCGGTAGAAGATGTATGGGACTGTGAGATGATCATTAAGGTTAAAGAGCCTTTACCAGAAGAATACAAATACTTCCGTCCCGGGCTCATTATTTACACCTACTTCCACCTTGCAGCAGATCGGCGACTAACTGAGGAATTGCTAAAGAGCAGGGTTACCAGTATTGCTTATGAAACGATGGTCGGACCTAATGGCGATTTACCACTGCTCTTTCCAATGAGTGAAATTGCGGGAAGGATGGCAGTTCAAGTCGGAGCGCACTTCCTGGAACGGCCACAATCTGGCAAGGGATTATTGTTATCCGGAGTTACTGGGGTTCCTCGAGGAAAGGTTACCATCATTGGCGCTGGAACGGTTGGATTTAACGCCACTAAAACAGCAGTCGGTCTGGGAGCACAAGTCACGGTTTTAGACATCAATGCTCAACGACTAGCAGAAATCGACAACTTATTTAGTGGCAAAGTTCAAACGTTGATTTCTAATTCTTACAACATTGCAAAAGCAGTTAAGGAAGCCGACCTCGTAATTGGAGCGGTGTTAATTCCGGGCGCTTTGGCACCGAAGCTAGTTACTACCGCGATGGTTGATAGTATGGAACCAGGTTCCGTAGTGGTGGATATTCCAATTGACCAAGGTGGAATTTTTGAAACTAGCGTCAAAGCAACAACGCTTAAAGATCCGATTTACATCTCTCACGACGTAATCCACTACACGGTAGCTAACGTACCGGGTGCGGTACCAAAGACTTCCACGGACGCATTAACTAGTGCGACGGTACGCTACGCAATAATGATTGCTAACCAAGGTGTAGAAGATGCGGCCAATGACCGGACCATTTTGACGGGAATCAACACGTTCAATGGACAATTGACTTCTAAAGCGGTTGCGGATAGTTTAAATATCGAATACACACCGTTCATGAGTTAGTTGATGATCCTGATGAAAAATAAGATTAATTTAGACCTTATTTTCAAAAATGCTGCTAAAAGCGAAGAGGAACGAACTTTAAGTTTGTTTGATTTATCAATTTTGGGGATCGGCGCGATTATTGGAACCGGAATTTTGGTTCTGACTGGAATTGTGGCGGCCACCACTGCCGGGCCAGCGGTAGTTTTTTCCTTTTTGATTGCTGCATTGGCAAGTGGCTTAATTGGGTTATGCTACTCTGAATTGGCAACGGCAATCCCTAATTCTGGTAGCGCTTACGTATATGCCTGGGTTACCATTGGACAGCTAGTTGGTTTTTTAGCGGGTTGGACTCTATTGGGCGTGTACATGACTACGGCAGCGACGGTTGCCAACGGATGGACCGGCTACGTTCGCTCGTTCTTACACGAATTAGGAGTTAACCTACCGCACCAACTGTTGGTAGCGCCGTCCATGGGCGGTTGGATGAATTTACCAGCCTTTTTGATGATCCTTTTAATCACCTTCGTTTTAACGAAGGGAACGGGAGAAAGTAAGTGGATAAATAACGCGCTGGTTTTAGTGAAGTTGACGATCATTTTGTTATTTATCGTGGTGAGCGTCCCCAATGTCAAGACGGGTAATTGGAGTTCCTTTAACCCGTATGGAATTAAGGGGATTGTCACGGGGGCTTCGACCGTTTTCTTCACGTTTCTTGGATTTGACGCGCTAGCAACTTCGGCTGAAGACGCTAAAAATGTGCGTCATAACCTCCCGCGCGCGATTATCATCTCGTTAGTGGTAACCACCTCGCTTTACATTGTGGTCAGCATTGTAATGACCGGGGTGGTGGCTTATCCACACCTAAACGTTTCGGAAGCAATGGCGTATGTTTTATTGAGCAAGGGGCATGATTTAGCGGCGCAAGTGGTTTCCGCAGGAGCTATTTTGGGGATTATGGCGGTAGTTTACGCGTTTATTTACGCTAACTCCAACGTCATGAAGGCGATGAGCCGGGGCGGATTCTTACCCCAAAACTGGGCAAAGCTAAACCCCAAAACGCAAAGTCCTAACTTAACATTGTGGATTAGTGGATGTTTTGCGGCGTTGCTAGCCGGCTTTTTCGATTTACGAAATCTAGCGTTGATTGCTAACGTGGGCTCGTTATCGGTATTTTTCTTAATTTCCTTAATCGTGATTTTATTACGTCGGCAGTATCCGGATTTGCCACGACCTTTTAGAATCCCGTTTGGGAACGTAATCCCAATAGCTGCGATGTTAATTTGCGCGCTTTTATTGGCTAATATTACTTTTTCGGCATGGGAGTTTTATTTAGGATGGCTCGTGGTAGGATTTGCCCTGTACGAACTATATTCTAAAAACCACATTATTGAACGGACCGATATCTGATTGATCAGATGATAACGTTGATCAATCATAGGAATGAAGGAGCTAGGAACTAAGTAAGTTCCTGGCTTTTTAATTCCCAAGGATTTAAAAAGCGTGGATAAATAGTAGTTAAACCATTTACCCACACCCTTGTTTGTGTGACTTCAGTAATTATCTTTAATTGACATTGTTTTTCATACGTTCTCAATTACCATTCTGTCGCATTGTAATTGAGAACGGGCGCTTTGCTATTATATTCTATGAAGCCATTTGATGAACTAGTTTTTACGCCGATATGGTCTTTAGAATAGTAATGCAAATAAAAAGTATCGGTCTCGTGTGACAGGGGTACTTCAACTTTTAAAACATAATCGTTGTTGCCAAGTGGCTTACAAGACAAAACGGTGTACTTGGTTAGGTCGGCATAGGTTGTTCCTAGAGTGATAGAATGAGGCCTGCCGTGAAAAAGTTGCGCATATTCATAACGCTTACCGTCTGAATTAGTGACAATTTTGTCGCTTTTCTTCCATTTGCCAATGAATTTAGTAGGGACTTGGTTGGTTTGGAAAGCAGATGATTTCGAAACTGTGTTGGAAGCGGACTTATTGGAAGAAGCACGGGTTATCGTTTGATATTCTGGCAAATTAACGTCATGAAGCTGAGTAAATTTTCCTCCGTCCAGAGTGCCAAATTTAGCATGAATTTGAACTTGATTAGTTCCAGTCATGGTTAAGGTAAAATAGTTGATTCCCTTAGCACCAGCGTAAGTGGAAATCACTAATTTTTGAGGTTGGTTACTAACAAGCTGAGGTGAGTCTGCAAGTAAGTCTTTATAGACACTTCGCCGTAAAATTTGCATACCTTCGTCGAAAGTTAGCGGCTTCCCAGTTGTGGGTGCGTTAGTAGAATGTTGTTTACTGCTATTAGCGGCTGGTGTCGTAGTGCGATGATTCTTGGATACTTTTTTGCTAGAGTGACTTGCGTTACCTGTACTGGTTGACGAATGGGAAGGCGCCGTACAAGCGGTTAATAGTAATGCACTCATAATAGTTATTAATAGCATGGACGTGTTTTTTGTCATAAAAATCACCTTTGATTTAGAATTTCACAAAAATTAATTGAATAACCATTAATAGAGGTTAGAACTTAATTATCTGATACGTTCTAGTTGAACGGTAGCATGGGCTGTTTTGGTACTGATGTCATCGTATGCTGCAAGGTCATTTTCGTTGTTTTCTACAGCGCTATCATCTTCGTATTGATAAGTAATCTCGCCCTTAATGGTTTTTCCACCATTAGACGCTTTCAAATTTTTAAGTTTAGCGATTTCTCCGTTACTAGGGGTGTCGTCAGAGTATCCGGTATTTAAAGTAATGGCATCCTTATTTGCCGTGTAAGACGAAGAATCGTTTTCTTGCGCACTGGAAATCAGGCTATTTAAATCAGAAAAATCCTCATCCAAATTGCTTCCTTTTTTGTAAGTGTCTTTATTAAAAATCAAAACTCCCGCTTGTTTGACCGTATCTCCGGATTTGTCAGGGCCTTCGACCATTATTTTATATGTATGGTTCTTAATGAGGTGGTCAACTTGACTATTTTGATAATGAACGAATACCCCAACTCCCAGCAAGAGGATAATAATGCCAATACCTATTTTTTTGTTTTTAGAAATGAATGATAAAAATCCTTTTTTGAGTCCATAACGGTGATTCTCCTCCTAAAAAATGTGTGTGGTAACTTAATTTGATACTTCGGTCTTGTAGATAGCTAGTTAATTATCTAAATGTGTATCTGCGTATCTGTGTATTTTTTGAACCTCCTTATGTTTAAATAGTGATATAAATAGTTACACTTATGATCACTTTCGAACCTTGTTTTTGGCTATTGTAATGGAATTATCTCATTAAAAAAAGCCGTTTTCAATAATTGATAATTTTTGGTGACTTATTTTATTAATTGCTGATATGTTTTTATATTAATTAAAGGAGGTGGATCGATATAACGGCAAAAAATATTTTGAGGGCTAAGTATTTCTTGACCAATACGAACATTTGTTCGATAATGGTGATGAATAAGTTAGTTTAAAGGTGGCAATTAGCAGATGGATTATCGAAAGGAACCCCGGGGCGTGTTTTTTCTGATTGATAATAAATCCTTTTACGCCAGCGTGGAAGCAGTCCAGCGGGGACTTAACCCACTAGAGGCGGTGATGGTGGTAATGTCGGAACAAGCTAATACTAACGGGGGATTGATTTTGGCAACTTCACCAATGGCTAAGCAGATGTTTAATTTGCATGCAAACGTCTCCCGACAACGGGACTTACCCAATACGAACCAGCTTTGGGTGGTCCCGCCGCGAATGAATTTGTACATACAGAAAAACTTACAAATTAACAATATTTTTCGGCAATTTGTCGCTGATGAAGATTTGCTGCCATATTCAATTGATGAATCAATTTTAGACGTCACCCATTCTTGGCAATTATTTGGGCAAACTCCACGAGAAGTTGCCCAAAAAATCCAACGCACCGTTCGTGAGCAACTGGGGCTCTACACTACGATTGGAATAGGGGATAACCCGGTGCAAGCAAAGTTAGCGCTTGATCTTTACGCGAAAAAAAGTCCCGCGCTAATTGGCGAGATTCATTATGAAAGCGTGGCCCAAAAAATTTGGCCAATTACTAACTTAACTGAAGTTTGGGGAATCGGTAAACGCACTGAACGGCGGTTGAATCGGTTAGGAATCAATACAATGGAAGAACTTGCTCACGCCAATCCCTTTAAGTTAAAAGAAGCGTTGGGAATTATCGGCTGGCAACTTTACGCAACCGCGTGGGGGATTGACCGTAGTAAATTACAACAGCCGATCCAGCCTAAGGATAGTAGTGTGGGAAATTCGCAGGTTTTACCGCGCGATTATTGTCAACAGTTAGAAATTGAGACGGTAATCAAGGAAATTGGAGAACAGGTAGCAGCCCGGTTACGCCATCGCCAAAAGCAGACCCGGTGCCTCTCATTAGGGATTGGTTTTTCCTATGCGGCAAGCGTTGAGGATGGACGGGGCGGCTTTCACGTGGCCCAAAAAATTACGCCTACTAACGAAAACTTTGCGCTTACGCATGTCCTGATTCAGCTTTTTCGAGAAAATTGGCAAGGCGAAGCGGTACGAAATATTGCCGTTTATGCAAGTAAATTAGCTCCCGCAACTGGCCAGCAACTAGATTTATTTCACCCAGCTACCCAGCAGATTAAGCATTACGATATCGAAAAAGCCGTGGACAAAATTCGCCAACAGTATGGTTTTAAAGCGCTAGTATATGCACGAAGTAAAACTCCAGGCGCTACGGCGATTAACCGCGCCGGCTTGGTAGGAGGCCATAATGGCGGAAACGCGTACGAATAGTTTAATTACGATTCTTTAGGAGAAATTACAATGCGATACGATCGATTTACGGAAACGGATGTACAAGAATTTTTTGATTATTATTATGTTGACCGAGGCATCATTAAATGGCAGGGATACTATTTATCCGACCATTTAAGTGCGTTGAAAAGGGATGCTGAACAGCGAACGGCAAAACTACAATGGGATGAAAACCACCATGGGACCGGAGCAGAGCCAGGGAAAGGGTCATAAAAAAAGAACGTCCCGAGGAGGACGTTCAGCGGTTAGAAAGAAAAGATAACTCGATATATTTTTTGAGTGCGGAGAAGCATTAAAAAATACAAGCGAATTCGCAACTTTATGTTGCAACATTATAATAAGACAAATTGAGATTAAGTGCGTCTCAATTTTTTAGTTTTTGAGCTAAAATTACCAAAAACATGATAATGATATAAGGAATAACTTTTATTTAAGATATATCATTTTCGAGCGGAGATAAATGGGATTCTGAAACGAATATTTGTAAGGCATAATAAATTAAAACCAATATGTAACAACGTTATTAAAAATTTAAACTTTATTTGGCAAAAATAAAACCGCAATGAGTCTGCACGACTACATTACGGATGGAAACATTGCAGTAGTAGTAGAAGTTTATCTTCACGTTGGCTGACATGAATCGCGGCATATGGGGAATACCTAACTTCGGACAAGACTACTGCAATGATGTTTAAAATATAATTGCTAAATTTATAGTTAGTTATCAATAAGGATAATGCAACTAATTGATAGTGAACTGATATTTAATCGATTAACTCAGACATCCTTAAAAAAGATTTCTAAAGGTACGTTAAAATGCTCATGAATCAATTTGACTTCAGAGAGCTTAAATTCACTTGCGCCGTTTAACTTACGGTTCAGGGTGGTCCGGCCAATGCCTAAAAAATTTGCGACCGTTTCCTGTTTAATTTGATTTTCTTTTAGATAAGCTAAGACGCCGCGAAAATCCCGGTAGTTATCACACAAAAAAATCACCATCCAATTAGTTCGATTTTTTGTTCCTTTTAAAGATTCCTCTTGTGGGATTATAACCCTAAAAGGGTCTCCTTATCAATGCTTTGTACTCTATTCGGTATAAATGTACTAGAATTAATACATCTAGTAGTAAGGAGGATATACCTTTGATTTTTGGAACTATACTGAAAAATGCACGAAAGCAACGAAATCTGTCACAAATTAAGTTGATTCGTAGTATTCATGATGAATATGGCATTGACATATCAACTAGTATGCTTTCTCGTTATGAAGATGAATTAACTCCAATACCGAAGCGGATGTCAATCGAAGCGCTATTTGCATTGGCAGTTTATTTAGACTTGGATTTAAATGAATTAGCACGTGAAGAAATTAAACAAATCAGCAGTAAAAAACACCATTAACAGAGCTAGGACAACCTCCTGATTTGTTAATGGTGAATTAGTATAGAGGGTAATGATATATCGGGTAGTTTACGAGTGCTAACTGAAAACTAGTAATTAGGGCTGAATTCAGCATAATTACTGTTCCGGGTAAGCAGGATAAAATAATTTTTAACGTACCTTTTGAACCTAATTTTAAAATCAACAAATTTAAAATGCTTTTCGAGAATTTTTAAGTTCTTGAAAAGCATTTTTTAGTCTATTTTTGTTATGAAGGCGTAGGGGTTTAATTATCGCGATCAGTTGAGTAATGCTCGTCTTGGTGTTGTTTAGCGAGGTCCACGCTACGGTAATAGTGCGCAGTCAGCCACATGCCGGCCCCGCCAGCTTGAGTAAGGACGGTGAACGGCTGTCCGCCATCTTTTTCGGTACTAGTATAAAAGTACGTGCCGTCTCCAGCACCTTGATACCAGCCGCGGACGTTGACTACTTGCGAAACTTTGCTAGGGTCGTCAAATAAACTTCCAGAAGGGCTGTTTAACCCTCCGGCACCCCAATCGGTTTTAGCAGGATCGGGTTTTCCGCCGCCATTCAATACTTTCATGTCGGCTGCGGTACGGGAAGCTCCGTCGTAGGTCGGGGTTTTCACGCCGTCCGTATTAAGGAGGTTACCAGTAACAACTAATTTTTCTATTTTGCCATCGTCATCAGCGGAATACCAAGTTCCCTGCATCCATTGTGGAAAAACAAACTTAACGTAATGGTGCGTAGGAGCTACCGCTTTTTTAGAAGATGAGGACTTATTTGGCAACGCTACTTGCTGGCCTGCAACAATCTTAGCGAATCCTTGCCTAAGCGTCTGATTCTCAGTAGTGGTGAAGTGGGTAAGGTTGTCTGGCATTCCCTGGTTTTGGGAAGTGTGGTACACGACGGGTTTGCCATCTTTAATGGCGAACAGGTAAACGTGACCGCCTAAGGTACCTTGTCCAGGATCTTCATATACTGCTACGACGTTAACGCGATAATGTCCCTTCCCAGTGGGTGCCCATCCGGCGGAAAGCTTTTGATCATCAAAAGCAGTGCGTTGCTGTTTGAGATCGTCAGGGTAATGCAATCCGGCGTAAGTGGTGTTATGCCCGGGAGTACAAACAGTATAACTTTGATCCATCGTTTGACCGAAGGATTCCATAAAGCTGCTAAGTTGTTCAGCTTTCCGTTGATCCCACAGCGCGCTTGGGGTTGCTTTGTGGGTGGTTGAGCGTGCTTGACTCGATTTAGTGAGGTCCGTTGCGGTATTTTGGTGCACGGACGATGATGAAGAATTAGAATTTCCGCAGGCGGTTAGTAATAAGGCTCCCATTCCAATACTAGCTAACCAGCCGAAAGTTCGTTTTAAATTCTGCAAAATTACTCCTCCAAACTGAATAATTGTTTACAGTTTATAGTGTACCTTAATTAATGAGGTTTAGATACAGTTGATAGTCTACCGGGGTCCGCAATTGTAAGTTAGCTTTAACAATTGGCTTTTCGTGTCCATTGATTATCCGGGTCTGTTGTTCTAAAGACTGAAAATCAAAATCTACCAGGCCAAGATAGTAGAAATCCGCACCTTCGTCCTCACTTTTCTTCACGAAGAGGGGAAAAGCGATGGTTTGTTGCCGATTTCCCTTAAGAAGGTGGACCACTTCTTTAGAATCTAACTTACGAGGCGTTTTGGTGAACCAGCTTAACGTCTGGGTATCGTAGAAAACGTTTTGGTGGCGAGCAGCAACCGGAGACTGGGGCCGTTTTTGGTAGATGACAAAAAGCGGACAACTTCCTTGATTAGCTTTGTAGCCGTAAATCGCGGAAGATTGGTCTTTAGGCCAGCCCAATAAGCGGTTGACGTGTCGACGGGTGTAACGTTGGTTGCGGGTGAACTTCGTTTGTTGGTCGTATCGTTTGCTATTCCACATGCCAACTTGTAAGACATCGTCAACCAAGTCTTTAAAGTACGGATTTTGCTGGTATTGTGCCCAGAGCTCATCGTTAAGCTGATAGTAACCATCTTGCAGAGTAACCCAAGCTGTTTGCCCGTATTTAACTTGATCACGAGGCTGAAAATAACTTAAATCGAGATGGTTGTTTACCGACTGCAAAGTTGCTGGATCAGTATAAGTTCCCAGTTCATGAAGTTGGCTGACCAACGCTTGCTTAGCGTACCGGGGCTGTTTAAACAACTGTTGAAGCAAAACTAGTTCATGAATGCGCATGCCGTTTAAAAATTCTCGTGAAATTAGGCGTAAAAAGGCGTCTGCTGACTTAGTAAGGGGCTGTTCGTCATGCATTTTAATCAAAAACTGCTGATAGTTTTCGTACTTGTCGACTAAAACTTGACCATCTACCGAGCCGAATTTTTGAAAATCAGCCAATCGAGGTACACGTCCCAATTTGTTTTTCAATGCTTGATAGGCCTCGCGTAAGGTTGCCAACAGGGTGAGATTACTATGGTTGATCGACTGATAGATCCGTTCCTTAGCAATTCGACTAAAGTTAATGGAAGACAACCCGATGGTTTGGTTGGTGGCAATTTGTTGCCGAAGCCGATTTTTATTCAGGGATTGGTCACCAGTTAACGCAATTGGGATTAAGTAGTTGTTTTTGTAATTACCAATAAAGTCAATAATCGTTACAAAAGATTTTCCCGGAGCTTTTCTTAAGCCACGCCCGAGTTGTTGAATGAAGATGATGCTGGATTCGGTGTTGCGTAGCATAATCACTTGGTTAACCTTCGGAATGTCGACCCCTTCATTAAAAATGTCGACGGTAACTAAATATTCTAATTCACCCTTTTCAAATCGCCGAATGATTTTTTCACGCTCACTCACCGAGGTGTTTCCTGTCAAAGCAAGGGCGGGGTGCCCCTTTGCCGTCATGATTTGAGCGACCTCCGCGGCTTCAGCTTGGCGACTACAAAAAATTAAGCCATAAACTCGTTCTCCATCGTGACCATAGTAATCAATTTGTTCAGCCACGTAGTTCATCCGTTCTTGAGCGAGTAAATGGCGTAACGGAGTTTTCTCGTCAATTAACTGGCCCTGATATTCGTAATCGGTAATTCCTACGTAATGAAATTGACTGAGCATGTCGGATTCAATGGCCGCTTGTAAGCGAATTTCATAGGCAATGTGGTAATCGAAAAGCTCGTAAATGTTAAAATCATCCGTTCGTTCCGGCGTGGCGGTCATCCCTAAAAGAAACTCGGGCTGGAAATGGTCGATCACCCGTTGGTAAGTGGGCGCACCGGCTTTATGCGCTTCGTCGATTAAAACGTAGTCAAACGTGTCTGCGGGCAAAGACTGTAAAACTGACTCACGTGACAAGGTTTGAATGGTAGCAAAAAGATATTTACAGTCGGTATCGTGCTGATTTCCGGAAAGAATTCCGTAATCACTTGCCGGACCGCCAAGTACTTTTCGAAAACTACGTAAGGATTTACGTAGAATTTGTTCGCGATGAACAACAAATAAGAATTTGCGCGGGTTAAAATTCCGTACATCAAAAGCACCTAAGTAGGTTTTACCAGTTCCGGTAGCCGAAACGATAAGGCCACGCTTTGCCCCGGATTGCCGCAATTCGGTTAGTGAGGCGAGGGCATCCTTTTGCATGGTGTTGGGGGTTATCGTTGTCGCAATTAACGTTGGTAATTTAGTTGAGCCAAAACGAGGAGCGGCCTGGCGATAGGCTTCTTTATATTGGTCGAGCCAAGTTTTATTAAGCGGCTGGGCCGTTTGCCAGAGTTGCTCAATTTCACGATTAATGGTGCGAGCTAGCTGTCCATGACGCTGGGCAGTTAGTTTAATGTTCCATTCGTAGTTTTGGATTAAGGCCGCTTCGGTTAAATTAGCACTTCCAAGGATGAAAGTCTGGTACCCCTCAGGTTTATCAAAGAGGTAGGCTTTTGCATGAAAGTTTTGTTGCTGATCAATGATTCGAACTTCCACGTTAGGAATTTTAAGCAGCTCTTCAAAAACGTGCGGCTGGTTAAAATACAAATAAGTAGAAGTTAAAATTCGTCCGGTAATATTTTGGCTTGCCAAATCAGCAAATTGCACCTTTAAATCGGTAAGAACCCCGTTCGTGATGAAAGCCACCGCCAGGGTGAAACCAGTACAATTTTGCAATTCCTGTTCTAAATGAAGTTTAAGGTTGACCGTAGCCTGATTAGTAATTAATTGGGGAAGGTACTCATTGTCAGCCGGTAGCTGATAATTACTCAGCGCAGCTAAAATCGAATTATTAAAGTTGGGTTCAAGATTCATAAGAGCTCCTTAAATACGTAATTTATCAATGTTACATGTATTTTAACGCGGTTTAGGCAGAAGTAGCGTTAAATTTAATTTAAATCACTTTCGGGGGGAGTAATTGAGACTGTCAATAGCGTTCTGTAACCTAATTAGCAAGCTTTTATTGTGGAGATTTGTTAGGTAGATGGTTAAGATGTAGTTCTACCTTCCAGCCTTGTTAACTAAACGGGACTTTGCTACGAAGCCAAAACGCGCCCCATCCTCCAGTTCGTTGCGGTTAACCCAATTTTACGGTAAATTTAAAAAGCTAAATTCACCGTAAAATTACGTTAATCCTCACAAACTACCCAGAGGATGGTGCGCTCTCATGCTATAATATATCCAATCTTTTTTCAGCGAGGGGTTTACACCATGCAACAGGCAAATCATGCACGCAAAATCAGTATCCTAGCTTTATTTGCAGCCATTATTATTATTCAAAATTACGTGCCCTTAATCGGCTACATTCCAGTTGGTCCATTAGAAATTACTACCATTCATATTACGGTTATCGTGGCGGCAATTCTTCTAGGCCCCGTTGACGGTGGAATTATCGGCGGAATTTGGGGCCTGGTGGATTGGCTTCGCGCAATTACCGTTACTTCTAGCGCGTTAGGCAACGTAGTAATGGTTAATCCGCTAATTTCAATCGTCCCCCGAATTCTAATCGGGGTTATTACCGGCTGGTTAGTTAATTGGCTGATAAAAACGCGGGTTCCACAGCAAGCGACGTTCTTAATTGGCGCAATCGTCGGTTCTTTAGTTAACACGGTGTTAGTATTGAGCCTGATTTACGTCTTCTACCATAACGGTTCCCAAGTATACACGGCGCTCAATTTAAAAGAACTGATGCCATATTTACTAACGGTCGCCGGGATGCACGGTATTCCCGAAGCAATTGCTGCTGGAATTATTGCGCCACTACTAGCTACGCCACTCTTGAAGTTTTCTAAAATCGGGCAGCAACGTTTTAAGCAGTAAAAAATTATTTTTTGTTTAATCTCGGGGAACCGGACTATTATTTTTAAGGTGCTTCGGTTAAACTAAGAATGTACACTAAAATGGAGGGTCTTGACCACCAGTGGCGAAGAAAAAACGTAGGCGAAAGAATAACTTTTTTTATCAGCAGGGACAGTTAAAAGTTTCGTCAATTATTGGGCTGCTTTTAGTGGTATGCTTGGTAGTTGAACTGGGAATGAAGCTCCGCACGGAAGCTACCCAGGTTACGGATAACTTGACCACCACCAGTGCCACCGCACAGCGTCACCAACAGTTTATAAAAACAATTGCGCCATATGCTCAGCAGATGCAGCGGCAATATGGTATTTTGCCGAGCATTACGATGGCTCAGGCAATTCTAGAATCAGACTGGGGACAAAGCACGTTGTCCAAAAAGTTTAATAATTACTACGGAATTAAAGGTGACTCCGATCAGAACAGTCGTTATTTTAAAACGCAGGAATTTGTAAACGGCAAATGGGTCACGGTGGCGGCCCGTTTTAAAGTCTATTCTTCGTGGCAAGAATCAATGCGTGATCATTCGTTACTACTGGTGAACGGGACTAATTGGAATCCTCGGCAATATCAAGCGGTAATTACAGCAAGTGATTATAAGCAAGCTGCCCAAGCGCTGTACGACGCTCAATACGCCACGGATCCGGATTATCCAGCCAAGTTAATTAACTTGATTCAAAAATATAATTTAAATCAATATGATAAATAATAATTCAGGGGGAGTTACGGGATGAAGTTACTTGAAGACAAGATTAGATCAGAAGGAATTGTTTTACCACACAATGTCTTAAAGGTTGATGGCTTCTTAAATCATCAAGTTGATCCACAATTAATGTTTGAAATTGGAAAAGAATTCGCGCGGTTGTTTAAGGACCAAAAGGTAACTAAAATCTTAACCGTAGAATCTTCAGGGATTGCTCCCGCAGTAATGACCGGATTGGCAATGGACGTTCCGGTAATTTTTGCGCGGAAGCACAAAAGTTTAACGTTGAAAGATGACTTATATACGGCGTCAGTTTATTCATATACCAAACAAACCAGCAATCAAATTTCGATTTCTAAACGGTTCATTGATTCTAACGATCGGGTACTAATTATTGACGACTTCTTAGCTAATGGACAAGCCGTGTCCGGTTTATTTGACATTGCGGACGCTGCTAAAATCGACGTGGTGGGCGTCGGAATCGTGATTGAAAAGACCTTCCAAAAGGGAAGTCAAATCATCAAGGATCGCAACGTGCAACTAGAGTCCTTAGCTAAAATTAAGGCGTTAACTGACGATGGTCAAGTTGAATTTGAGTAATTATAGATTGAGGAACAGGCAGGATGATCAAAAGTGGAAAATGAGGTAATTACTTCGAAAAAGATTATTTATCCAGGTGATATGATTGGGATTATCGGCGAAGGGCGTTCCAGTGTTCAATTGGTAACCACCGCTAAGTCGATGGGCTTTAAAGTTTCCGTTTACGTCACGTCGGAGCAAAATGAAGTGGTTCACTATGCGGATAAAAGTTTCGTGGGAAGCTTAAACGATGGGGAAAAACTTCAACGATTTGCGGAACGTTGCAAAATTGTGATGTACGAATCTGAGATGGTCGATATTAAGATCATTAAATACCTACAACAATTTGTTTCCATCCCTCAAGGAACCCAGTTACTTGAGCTCAACCAAGATCGAATCATTGAAAAGGCCACGATGGAACAACTCGGAATTAAAACGGCACCGTACGTTACCATCGTCGATTTGGATGATTTATACGATTCGGTTAATGAGATTGGGTATCCCGGAATTTTACAACCAATCTTGAAAGATCCGTTGAATGAACAAAGCTTGCTGTTGGAAAGTGAAATTGACGTTCCCAAGGCGGCTCCATTGCTCGAACGGGGGACCTATTTACTACAATCATGGCCAGACACTGGTCGCGAAGTGGCGTTAAGCGTAGTAAAGGGCCAAAACCACCGGCAAAAAATGTTCCCAATGGTGGAAAATATCTATCAAAACCATCACTTAAAAGAAACCCGGGTTCCGGTAGATATTGATCCGCGGATTCAAAATAACCTATTGGAACAAGCAACGAAAATCGCCAATTCAATTGAATACGTAGGGGTCTTTTCAATTGTGTTCTACGTCCAAGATGGAGAAATTTACTTAAAACGGTTGATTCCTGGAATTCACCGTTCCCAAAATATCTTTAACTTAGCTTCGAATACGACGGTTTACGAAGAAACCTTGCGGGCCCTCAGTGGGATGGTGATCAGTGATATTCGGCTTCAAGTGCCGACCATCATGTTGAACGTTGCCGAACCGCAAATGCAAAAAATTAAAACACAGTGGTTAATCAAAGATAATTGGCACTTCCATTTCTATCCGCAGGTTAGCGAACACAAGGATGAAAATCACGTGGGCTACGTGTTGGCGGATGGCGACAACGTCAAGCAAATTCAAGAGCAAATTGATAATACAGATGTTTGGTAAAAGTCGCTTTAAAGTCGGTTAATGAACCGGCTTTTTTGCTATAATGGTCTGTGGTTGTTTTTTAGTTACAAATAGAGAGGATTGAACGAATTGCCTGAAAATGATTTATTAAAAGGTCTTAATGATATGCAACAGCAAGCCGTCCAAACAACGGAGGGCCCGTTGCTGATCATGGCGGGTGCTGGTAGTGGAAAGACACGGGTGTTAACGCACCGGGTGGCCTATTTGATTGAAGAAAAGGATGTAAATCCTTGGAACATTTTGGCCATTACCTTTACCAATAAGGCGGCTCGGGAGATGCGTGAACGGGTGGCTAATTTATTGGGCGAAGTGGCATCTGAAATTTGGGTCTCCACTTTCCATGCGTTGTGCGTACGAATTTTACGGCGTGACATTGAACAGATCGGGTACAACCGGGCTTTTTCAATCGCTGACCCTAGTGAACAACGGACGCTGATCAAACACGTACTTGCAGATTTGAATTACGATCCAAAAGTATACGATCCTCGGTCGGTATTGGGAAAGATTTCCAACGCCAAAAACGATTTAATGACTCCGGCGGATTACCAAGAAAATGCAAGTAACCCGCATGATGAGGCGGTTGGTAAGATTTATGACGAATATCAACGACGGTTAAAAGCCAATCAAGCGTTGGATTTTGACGACTTAATCATGCAAACAATTCGGTTGTTTGAACAAAGTCCCGAAACGTTGCAATTTTACCAAAACAAATTCCACTATATTCACGTGGATGAATACCAGGATACTAACCAAGCGCAATACCAATTGGTTACCATGCTGGCAAAAGGTTTTCGGAACCTATGCGTAGTGGGGGATTCTGACCAAAGTATTTACGGTTGGCGGGGTGCCGACATGCAAAATATTTTGAATTTTGAATCCGATTATCCCGACGCGCACACGGTTATGTTGGAACAAAATTACCGTTCTACCCAAAACATTTTGAACGTGGCTAACGACGTGATTGCTAACAACGTGGAACGCAAGCCTAAGCAATTGTGGACGGATAATGCTGAAGGGGCTAAAATTTCGTACTACCGGGGGCAAACCGGCAATGACGAGGTCCATTTCATTGTTCAACAAATTCGCAAACAAATTGAAGAAAATAATTTTGATTACGGTGATTTTGCAATCCTATACCGGACGAATGCGCAATCCCGATTGATTGAAGATACCTTCGTGAAGGCCAACATTCCTTATACCATGGTGGGGGGACATAAGTTCTACGACCGCAAGGAAATTCGGGACGTTCTCAGTTACCTCACGTTAATCGCTAACGAAGAGGATTCCATGAGTTTTGAACGGGTAATCAACGAACCCAAACGAGGGATTGGTGCAACTTCAATGGCTAAGCTACAGGCGTTTGCGGACGAAAATAGTTGGTCGCTTTTACAAGCGGCGCGCAACGTGCAAATTGCTAACGGAATTGCTCGACGCACGCGCAACGCGATTGAAGATTTTGCCAAGACAATCGATGCTTTACGGAAGTCGGCCGAATTTCTTTCCATCACGGAATTAACGGAAACTTTACTAGATAAAACCGGCTACCGGGCTGCCTTGGAACAAACCCGAACCATGGAAGCGGAAGCTCGGTTAGAAAATATCAACGAATTCCTCACGGTAACCAAGCAATTTGACGAACAAAACGACGCGGAAGGGACCGAAGTTGCCGATGAAAATGGTGATAACGTTCGCTTGGTGGACTTTTTAGCAGACCTTGCCTTAGTTTCTGATCAAGACGATGTAGAAGAAGAACCATCGGCAGTAACGCTGATGACCCTGCATGCGGCGAAGGGGCTTGAGTTCCCCGTAGTCTTCTTAGTAGGAATGGAAGAAGGGGTCTTCCCGTTATCCAGGGCGGCTACCGATCCTGATGAACTTGAAGAAGAACGTCGGTTGGCTTACGTGGGAATTACCCGTGCACAAAAGAAGTTATACTTAACGAACGCTTATTCCCGGATGTTATACGGACGGACACAAAATAATCCTGCATCTCGCTTTATTGGGGAAATTAGCGCAGAATATTTACAAGACGAAAACGAACAGGTTCAAGGATTCAGCTCAAGCAGTAGAAACAAATATCCGTTTGATCGGGAACGAAACGCCCGGGCAACTGCTAGTGTTTACGGTACTCAACGGGCTAAAGTATCTACCAACCAAGGTACTGGCGCGGAAAAAGTTAGTTGGGCGGCCGGCGATAAAGTGCAACACAAAGCTTGGGGTGTTGGTACGGTGGTTAAGGTTTCTGGGACCGGCGAAGACGTGGAATTAGACATCGCCTTTAAAGATCAGGGGATTAAGCGCTTATTAGCAGCCTTTGCACCGATTAAGCGGGTTACGGACTAAGCTTAGCCTTAGACAAGATGTGATTTATTTTAGCGGTATAATTAGGTATATAACGAAAGTTTGAGGAACTTTTCTATGAAAGTAACTAAAAAAATCAGTTTATTAGTTGCCACGTTATTACTCGGAGTCGGTTTGTCGGCTTGTGGGGGATTAAATAATTCTTCCATGTCGTCGGCAACCAATAACGTGACCGGTGAAAAAAATAAAAAGACAACTTATCAAACAACGGGCTCCTCTTCTGGACAATACGCCGGAGTGATAAAAAACGGAAAGTACGTGGTCAGCAAGTCCCGCGGGTTAACTGCGGATCAAAATGGCAACGTAAATAATACGAAGAGTTTTGAAACGGGCTTGCAAGACGTCTCCAAAGAAGTTTTCGCGCCATCCAAATACGTTTTCCAAGAGGGGCAATACCTTAGTTCGGATACGGTTCAAAGTTGGCTAGACCGGAAGTCCAAGAAGAACCCTGATGGTCTCAATCCGAAGGATAATGGTTCTAAAGATCCTGATAAGCGAAACCCAATTTATTTGCAAGCACTTGAAGAACAAGACTACATGCAAAAATCGGGGAACTCCTTGAAGCTGAAGGGGGTCACGATTGGACTAGCAATGAACACGGTCGACTATTATCAAAAGAAGCAGTACGGTGCAGAATACGAAACTAAAATTTCGGACGCGGAAATTAAAGAGCAAAGTACGCGGATTGCTAAAGAAGTACTGCAACGATTGCGGAAGAAAGACGAATTCAAAAATATTCCGATTGTGATTGCCGTTTATAAACAAGCGTCTAATGATAGTTTGACCGGGGGAACCTTTATCCGGTATTCTAATAATCAGGGCAATCAGCTAGCTAGTTGGAAAAACTTGGATTATAAGAACGTGGTTTACCCAATCGGGGATAACGAAAGTACGCCGAATAGCAACGATTCGACTGCTTTTGATAATTTCAAAACTCAAGTGGAAAGTTTCTTCCCTAACTTGAGCGGAATTACCGCGAAGGCTCGTTACAAAGGGGATTCAATGCAAGGAATGAGCGTGACGATTACCACTCAATTCTATAGTGAGACAGAAATTAATAGTTTCACGCAGTTTGTTTCGACCCAGGCGGAAAAATACCTGCCAAGCGGGGTAAATATCGACATTACGATTCGTTCGAGTGACGACGTTCAAAGCTTCTTATCCCGTTCATCAAAGGATAAGACCTTTAGTTCGCACGTCTTTACAAGCTATTAATTCTGAAAGGAAGCAAGCAATGACAGTTGAAAATAACATTACCAAAAACGACGTAGCACACGTAGCTACGTTGGCTAAATTAAAATTAGATGATGCCCAATTAGAAAAGTTTACAAATCAATTCGAGGACATCATCGACCTAGTTGAACAATTAAACGAAGTCGATACGACTGATGTGGAACCAACGTTCAACGTAACTGATCAATTGAACCGGATGCGCGAAGATCAAGCCGTTCGTTCAGGAGATAAGGAAGCACTCTTAAATAACGCTCCCGATACTGAAGACGGGTTCATTCGGGTTCCCGCAATTCTTGATGAAAGTGAGGAAGCATAATGAAGTTTTTTGATATTACGGTGACCGAACTCCATCAAAAATTGGTTGACCGGGAATTAACCGTTACGGAGTTGGTATCCCAAACGTTAGACCAAATCGAAGCTGACCAAGCCGTTTTAAACGACTTTGTCACCATTAACCGCGACGAAGCTTTAAAACAAGCACAAGCGATTGACGAAAAGGGCGTTGACCCTGACAATTTGTGGGCGGGAATTCCCATTGCCGTCAAAGACAACATCGTTACTAAGGGCTTAAAAACGACCGCTTCTTCAAAGATGTTAAGTAATTTTACGCCCATTTACGACGCGACGGTAATTGAACGTTTAAAGGCTAACGACGTGATCGTTATTGGAAAAACCAACCTAGATGAATTTGCGATGGGTGGTTCAACAGAAACTTCTTTCTACGGCACGACCCGGAATCCGTGGGACCACACTAAAGTTCCCGGCGGTTCTTCTGGTGGCTCAGCAACCACGGTCGCGGCTGGTAATTCGATTGCCGCACTTGGTTCAGATACCGGGGGCTCCATTCGCCAACCAGCTTCCTATACCGGAATTGTTGGGGTAAAACCAACGTACGGCCGGATTTCACGGTACGGATTAATTGCATTTGGTTCAAGTTTAGACCAAATCGGTCCGATGACGAGAACGGTTAAGGATAACGCAGCCTTATTGAACATCATTGCTGGAATGGACGAACGGGACCTTACCAGTTCGGATAAGGAAGTTCCTGATTTCACGGCTAAGATTGGACAAGACATTAAAGGGATGAAAATCGCCCTTCCTAAAGAGTACCTTGGCAAGGGAATTAATGAAGACGTTAAGGCAACCATCAAGCAAGCCGTTCAAACGTTAACTGATTTAGGAGCAACGGTCGAAGAAGTTTCCCTACCACGGAGTAACTACGGGGTGGCGGCTTACTACATCATTGGTTCGTCAGAAGCTTCTTCCAACTTGCAACGTTTTGATGGGATTCGCTACGGTTACCGGGCGGACGACGTAAAGAACCTAGAAGACGTTTACGTAAAATCCCGTTCCGAAGGATTTGGCGACGAAGTTAAACGCCGGATCATGTTGGGAACTTACGCACTTTCAGCTGGATCATACGATGCATTCTTCAAGAAGGCTGCCCAAGTGCGGACTTTAATCATCGACGATTTCAATAAAGTTTTCGAAAATTACGACTTAATCATTGGGCCAACTGCACCAACTCCAGCTTATAAAATTGGTGCGGAAGTTGATGACCCAACGACCATGTACATGAACGACGTGTTGACGATCCCAGTTAACTTAGCGGGATTGCCAGCAATGTCATTACCAGCAGGCTTCAGCGAAGGGATGCCGGTTGGTTTACAAATGATTGCTAAACCATTTGACGAACAAACTATGTATCAAGCAGGGGCTGCTTTTGAAGCGGCAACTAATTTTTACCAAAAACACCCTGAAACGGAGGACAAATAATGAATTTTAAAACCACTATCGGACTTGAAGTCCACATCGAATTAAAAACTAATTCCAAAATATTTAGTCCTTCACCCGTAGAATTTGGGGATCAGCCTAACGAAAATACTAACGTAATTGACTGGGGATACCCCGGCGTTTTGCCCCAAACTAACAAAGGGGTTGTGGAAGCCGGAATGATGGCTGCCAAGGCATTGCATGCTAACATTGCCCGGACCCAGCATTTTGACCGGAAGAATTACTTCTACCCAGATAATCCTAAGGCCTACCAAATTACCCAAGCGGATACGCCCATTGGAACGGACGGCTGGATTGAAATCGAAGTAGACGGTAAGAAGAAAAAAGTTGGGATTGCCGAAATGCACATCGAAGAAGATGCTGGTAAGAATACCCATAACCCTAACGGCTACTCCTACGTCGACTTGAACCGGCAGGGAACCCCGTTAATCGAAATCGTTTCTAAACCAGACATCGAATCACCGGACGAAGCTTACGCATATTTGGAAGCACTCCGGCAACGGATTCAGTTTACTGGGATTTCAGATGTGAAGATGGAAGAAGGTTCCATGCGGGTGGACGTTAACATTTCCATCCGTCCGGAAGGCTCAAATACTTATGGTACCAAGGCCGAATTGAAGAATATCAATTCCTTTAACTTCGTCCGGAAGGGATTGGCCTACGAAGAAAAGCGGCAACAAAAGCTTTTGTTATCCGGTGGAGAAGTACGTCCAGAAACCCGGCGTTACGATGAAGCTACAGGTCAAACCATCCTAATGCGGGTTAAGGAAGGCGCGGATGATTACCGTTACTTCCCTGAACCAGATTTACCAAGCATCACCATCAGTGACGAATGGATCAAGGCGGTAGAAGATAAGATGCCGGAAATGCCTGGTAAACGGCGTGCGCGTTACGTTAACGAACTGGGCTTAAGTGACTACGATGCCATGGTGCTTACCCAAACGAAGGAAATGTCCGACTTCTTCGAAGCAGCAATTGCCTTTGATGCAGATCCTAAGTTGGTTGCTAACTACTTAATGGGTGACGTAAACGCCTACTTGAACGATCAAAAGGTTGACTTACAAGACACGAAGATTACGCCAGAACACCTTGCTAGCATGGTTAAGATGATCAGTGACGAAACCATTTCTTCGAAGATTGCTAAGAAAGTCTTCAAGGCAATTACTAAGGGTGAAGAACCAGTTAGCTGGGTAAAGGAAAAGGGCTTAGTACAACTTTCCGATCCAGCAGTTTTGAAGCCAATCATTACGCAAGTAGTTGATGATAACGAACAATCAGTAATTGACTTTAAGAACGGAAAAGATCGGGCCGTTGGTTTCTTAGTTGGGCAAATCATGAAACAAACTAAGGGACAGGCGAACCCGAAGGTGGTAAATCAAATCTTAATGCAAGAGCTCAACGCTCGTTAGTGGAATAGAAGCGGAGGAAAACGTGCGATGCGAAAACGTGCGCGTATTATATACAACCCGACTTCGGGTCGGGAAATGATCAAGCAGCATTTAGTTGAAATTCTGGCGGTATTTGAAAAGGCGGGATATGAGACCAGTGCATTTGCAACAACTCCGGAACCTAATTCTGCCAAAAACGAAGCGCACCGAGCTGCTAAGGATGGTTTTGACTTAGTTGTGGCAGCGGGCGGCGACGGGACCATTAACGAAGTGGTCAACGGAATCGCTCCGCTCCACCGGCGCCCTAAATTAGCAATCATCCCTGCTGGAACCACCAACGACTACGCCCGGGCTTTGCGGATTCCACGGGAAGATCCGGTAGCGGCCGCAAAGGTAGTGCTCCAAAATCAACGGATGAAGATGGATATTGGTAAAGCCGGTGATAACTACTTCATTAATATCGCAGCGGGTGGTTTGCTGACTGAATTGACTTACGACGTGCCATCCAACTTGAAGAGTATTTTTGGATACTTAGCTTACATCGTGAAGGGGGCAGAAATGTTGCCCCGGGTGAAGCCGGTCGAGATGGATATTGAGTATGACGGAGAACATTTCCATGGGCAAGCGTCCATGTTCTTCTTGGCGTTAACTAATTCAATCGGGGGCTTTGAACAAATTGTGCCCGACGCCTCGTTAGATGATGGAAAATTCACCATGATCATCGTGAAATCTAGTAGTTTACCTGACCTGTTACACTTGATGGTCAAGGCGCTTAACGGCAAGCACGTTGACGACCCGCGGATTATTTACCGGAAGGCGCGTAAGGTCGTCGTTAACCCGGTTAATGAACGGGTCATGGTTAATTTAGATGGCGAATATGGTGGTGACGCTCCAATGGTTTTCAAGAACCTAAAACGGCATATCGACATGTTTACTAATTTAGATAGCGTCCCGGTCAGTGAACCGGAAGACGATGAGTACCGCCAAGTTGAAGAACAATTTGTTGCTGAAGTTCAAAACCTATCACAGGATGATCAAGAGTGATTATGCACCGTGACTAACTACGGTTGATTACTTCTAATCGTCATGCATTAAAATCAAAAGTGTTTTTCAAGGAACCATAAAGCACTGGAAAGCATTTTGAACCATTAACTTAAATGAAGCTAAAATGTGGGACAAAAGTCAGTTTGCTCCGCTTAACCTGAAATCGGTAATTCCGGCAACATCAGTCGGAACCGGCGATTTCCGGTTAATGCTCACAAACTACCCGGCTTTTGTCCCACTCTGTTTATTAGATTATCAATAAGGGGAAATCAATGAAAATTAAAGCACCAGTAGAAAAAAACCAAACGTATACGGTCGACATTACCGACTTAACTTATCAAGGAATGGGCGTAGCTAAAATCGAGCATTTTCCAATTTTCATTGCCGACAGTATCCCAGGCGAACAAATTCAAGTCAAAATCACTAAAGTGCAGAAAAATTTTGCGTTTGGCCGGGTGGAAAAGGTTCTAGTGGAAAGCCCAGACCGGGTTGCGGGAAACGATGCTACGTATACGCAAACGGGAATTGCACCGTTGCAACACATTGCGTACCCCGCGCAATTAAAATTTAAGCAAACTCAAATTAAGAACTTATTGCAAAAGTCCCACTTGGAACAAATTGAAGTTGCGGAAACGGTCGGGATGGAAAACCCAACGGGATACCGAAATAAAGCGCAGGTTCCGGTTCGAAAAGTTAAGGGACAGTTAGCCACCGGCTTTTTCAAGCGCGGCTCGCATGATTTAGTACCGATCGAAGATTTTTACATTCAAGATCCGGTAATTGACCAAGTAATCCTCCAAGTTCGAGACATTTTACGCGAATACCAAATTGAACCTTACGACGAAATTAACCAACGCGGCGTAGTGCGCAATATCATGGTTCGTCGGGGCCGGCGTTCGGGCGAAATTATGGTGGTGTTGATCACCCGCACCAGCTCAGTTCCCTATTTAGACGAAATTGCTGCAGCTATTCATCAAATTGATGGGGTAGTTAGCGTAATTCAAAATATTAACCCTAAGCAGACTAACGTTATTATGGGGAAGGAAGATCACCTGTTAGCTGGTGAATCAGTTATTCACGATGAATTGTTGGGTCAAAAATTCATTATTTCAGCACATTCCTTCTACCAAGTTAACCCAGTGCAAACTGAAAAGCTTTACCAGCTAGCAATCGAAAAAGCCGGCTTAACTGGTAAAGAAACGGTCTTGGACGTTTATAGTGGAATTGGCACGATTTCCCTAGCGATGGCGCAAGCTGCCAAGAAAGTTTACGGAGTCGAAATTGTTAAGGAAGCCGTTCAGGACGCGAAGGTTAACGCCGTCCAAAACCAAGCTAAGAACGTTAAATTTGTGGTCGGCAAGGCGGAAGACCAAATGGCGAAGTGGCAAGCTGAAGGGATGCAACCAGATGTTGTGGTAGTGGATCCACCACGCAAAGGCCTCGACGAAAGTGTGATTGACGCAACTGTGGCAATGGCTCCTAAACGAGTGGTTTACGTCAGCTGTAACCCAGCAACGCTGGTTCGAGACATCGACCGGTTCCAGGCTCAAGGCTACAAGGTGGATCAACCAATCACGCCGGTAGACCAGTTCCCGCAGACGCCGCATGTTGAGAGCGTCACAGTAATGTCGAGGAGCTAGGCGACGAAGAGATTGCTAGAGACGCTCCATGCGATAGGACTCCAAGAAGGAGGAGCAAGGCGACGAGTGATTGGCAAGATCCGAAACGTTGAGAGCGTCACAGTAATGTCGAGGAGCTAGGCGACGAAGAGATTGCTAGAGACGCTCCATGCGATAGGACTCCAAGAAGGAGGAGCAAGGCGACGAGTGATTGGCAAGATCCGAACCGTTGAGAGTGTCACAGTAATGTCGAGGAGCAAGGCGACGAAGAAATAATAAGTTTTCTGTAAATGGAAACTAAAAGGTAAAATTAATTAGTTAAAATGTTTAGTAGACTAAAAAGTGTACCCCTATTGAATACTGGGGGCACACTTTTTTACATATGCCAGTTATTTTAATGATTACCCGCTAAGTTAGCCAAAATAAGGCCAATGACAATTAAAATGATTCTGGAAATTTGTAATTGTAGGGTATTTTCTTGAATTTCCTAAACCTCTTTGATAAGCTCAAAACAAATTCATTAAGGAGAAGGTTGAATGATTAATTACAGCACCTTAGCGATTGTAGGTTAGCCAGAAGGTTTGGCTTACAAATCTTCTGGAATTGCCATTAAATTCAATTCTTAAGGGGATCGTTAAAATGGAAAAAGATTATTTGATTCGGTTAGAACAACCAGCTGACTACCGGAAAACGGAAGCGATGGTTCGGGAAGCCTTTTGGAACGTTTATCGGCCAGGTTGTTATGAACATTACGTATTACATGTCTTACGGAAAAGTCGCGAGTTTGTCCCTCAGCTTAACTTAGTGATGGAAAAAGACCACCAAATTATCGGTCAAATTTGCTTTGTGAAGGCAAAAATGGTTGATAAAAACGGAAATGAAGTACCCGTTTTGACATTTGGACCGTTATCAATTGCCCCGGCTTACCAACGGAAGGGGTATGGGAAAAAGCTGCTCGATTATGGCATTGCTCAAGCACGTAAATGGGGTGCCTCTGCACTTTGCATTGAAGGCAACTTAGTCTTTTATAAACACGCTGGTTTTGAAATTGCGACCACCAAGGGAATTCGTTACGCAAGTGAACCTGAAAACGTAGAACTCCCATATTTTTTGGCAAAGGAATTACGGGAAGGCTTCTTTGAGCAAGTACAAGGAGCACTCTACTACACGCCTTCAGCATATTACGTCAGTGAAAGCGACGTTAATAAATTTGACCAACAATTTCCGCCAAAAGAAAAGCGCGTCCTTCCCGGGCAATTAGCTTAACCCAAAAAATAAACCCGTCACGATTACGAGGCGCCCCCGTCTTTAAGTGACGGGTTTAGCTTTTTTGGCAAGTACCTTTGTTATAATAGAGTTGAAGGAAAACTTTAGCCGTGGTGGTTAGGATTCAACAGTAAAAGTTTGAAAGTAAAAAAGCGTAGAAACTGAATCAAATTCAGCTTCTACGCTTTGCTACATACAAGAATTAATTTTGGGCGTTATAGGCGTCAACCAAGTCCTGGGCGAATTGATCTAGGTGATCGAGATCCTCTTGCGATTCGGGAGCTAAGTTAATCTTAAGATCGGCAGTTCCCTTAGTTGCGTTAGCCTTAGTGAGAGCTTCACTAAACTTGTCAACGGCGACGCAATAAAATTCTTCGTAGAATGTGTCTCCTGATCCAGCGACTCCGTAAATTTTGCCGCTCAAATCAAGGTCGTCCAGGTCGTCGTAAAAGTCGAGCCCCTCTTCAGGTAGTGCCCCTTCGTCATAGGTGTAGGGGACAATGACGTTAATGTCGTAGTCTTTAAGTTCGGCAGCGTCGGTTTGTGAAATTTCGGTTTCGTCAACTTCCACGCCTAAATCTTCTAAAGCTTCGGTAATGATGTCAGCACAGTCCTCATTATTACCAGTGATGGTAGCAAAAACAACTTTTGCAGTTGGCATAGTTTGATCCTTCTTTCCAATATTTTCCTATCAAAGTATAGCAAAAAAGGAGTTGATTAACATTAATTCTGAAGAAACTAAAAAAATTACTAAAATTACCGCACAAAAACGAGCTGGGCGTTACAACGTTTTTTTGGACGGCGAGTACGCTTTTCCAATTAGCGAGGAAACCTTCATTCACTTTCGGTTAGGTAAGGGTATGGCCATGAACGGCACTTTATTAAAGGAAATTGGCGAGTATGAAACTAATGCTGAGGCTTATAATATTGCGCTAACCTATATAACCGGGCAGTTGCGTACGGAAAATGAGGTACGCCAAAAATTACGTCAGCAGGATTACGAGGAGTCGGTAATCGAAGCGGTGATTGCTAAGCTAGCTGATTTGAATTTATTAGACGATCGGGAGTACGCCAAAAGCTACGTGCGGACGATGATGCGGACGGGCGACAAGGGGCCCCGGTACCTAATTAATCATTTACGGCAAAAAGGGGTGCTGGAAAACGACTTGCAAGCGGGATTGCAGCTATTTACTGATGCTGAACAGGTGGCTCTAGCAGTCCGGGTCGGACAGAAACTGCAAAAACGGCATCAGGCACAAGCACTCCGGCAACAACAGCTGAAAATTCGGCAAAATTTGATGCAAAAGGGTTTCACTAGCGAAATTATCGAAAAAGCACTCGCTGAAATCGAATTTACGGTCGATAGCGATGCAGAATACGAAAAGCTACGTAAATTGGGTGAACGACTGTTACGGCGGTACCAGGGGCAACCGGAATACCAGCGAACCACTAAAATTAAACGGTCGTTATATCAAAAAGGTTTTGAAATGGAATTAATTGAACGTTTTTTAAACGAAAATGATTCTTAAGTTTCTGGAATGGATAGTGCAAAATTAAAGTCCACTTTGGTATAATTGAAGAGAAATTGAAAGCTTTCAGCTGTAGGAAGTAGGCTTATGCTATGTCTCAATACTCAGATGGACCAAAGGAAGGCGAGTATATTGCGATAAAAAGCTATAAGCATGATGGTAGTTTGCATCGGACTTGGCGTGAAACAATGGTTCTAAAAAATAGTCAAGACGAGTTTATTGGCTGTAATGATCACACGGTGGTGATCGAGGATAACGACCGCCGCTGGGTGACCCGGGAACCGGCGCTGGTTTATTTTAATAAGCATACTTGGTTTAACGTGGTGGCGATGATTCGGGATAACGGAGTTTCCTATTACTGTAACATTGCGTCACCATATGTTTTGGATCGCGAAGCCCTCAAGTACATTGATTACGATTTAGATGTTAAGGTGTTTCCCAATGGCGAACGGCGCCTTTTGGATACGGACGAATTCGAGCAGTTCAGTCGGCAGTGGCACTATTCCGCGGACACGATTCAGATTTTGCTGGATAGTGTACGGGAACTGACGGATTGGATAAATAAAAAGCGTGGACCGTTTTCGGTTGAGTTTATTAATATTTGGTACAAACGTTATCTGAATATAGCGGAGCGCAATACTCGGTAAAAAAGGGAGGTGTGAAGAGCACTTCCCTTTTCTTTAAAAAAGAATACACTGAACATAGATGAAAATGAGGAGTCTGGTAAATGTTTGAAAAATTTCGTAAAACGCCCTTAATGTACTGGTCGTTGGAATTGTTAATTATTGCGACCTTACTGTGGGTTTGTACTAAAATTGATTTTTTGTTTAGCCCGATTGGAACGTTTATTAGCACGGTATTCATGCCGTTAATCTTGGCGACCTTCTTATACTACATGCTCCATCCGTTGGTGAAGTTGTTGATGAAGGTCCATTATAAGAAGTTTCGGATATCGCGTACCTGGGCGGTGGTGTTGGTATTTGTGGGATTCCTGCTCCTAATTGCTTGGGGAATCAGCTCTTTCTTGCCCAGTTTGATCGATCAAATTTCCCAAATGTTAGGGAATTTACCAATGATTGCCAAGAAACTGCAGGTTGCCATTCCTCAGCTAGTCGACCACTCCTGGCTGCGCAAGGTTGATTTTGACCCGTATCTAAAAAATCTGAATAGTGAGATTGGCCAATACGCGGAACAATTTTTGGCGAACATGACTAACAGCATCGGTAATATTATCGCGGCGCTTACTAACATCACGGTCATCGTGATTACGGTGCCCATTATTCTGTTTTACATGTTAAAGGACGGATACAAATTAATTCCGACAATTTCGCGGATTGTCCCAGAACACAACCGCAAAAGTGTGTTAGATTTATTTTATTCGATGAGTGACACGCTATCTTCTTACATTTCTGGACAAGTAATCGAATGCATTTTCGTGGGAACCTTTACCGTGATTGGCTATATGATTATTCATCAGCCGTACGGGTTGGTGCTCGGCGTGATCGCGGGAATTTGCAACATCATCCCGTATGTCGGACCTTATTTTGGGATTTTTCCTTCGTTGCTAGTGGCGATTGCCCAGTCCCCCGAACAGGTAATTTCGGTAATCATCGTGGTCTTAATTGTCCAGCAAGTGGACGGAAATCTAATATACCCGAACGTGATTGGCAAGTCCTTGCAAATTCATCCGTTAACCATCATTATTTTATTGTTGGTAGCGGGAAAACTTGCAGGAATTTTAGGAATGATTTTGGCGGTACCGACTTACGCAATTGTTAAAGTTTTAATTAACTTTATCCACCATATCTGGGTTTTAGACCGAGATAAGATTGAAGAAAAGGTTAAGCCAGAAAAATAGGCTAAATTTGGTAGTTTGCTATTAATATGGTAATATCTACAGAGTTAGATAAATTATTTCAAGGAGAAAAAAATCTTGACAAGAGTAATTACTTACGGGACTTTCGACCTGTTGCATAAAGGACACGTCCGGTTGTTAAAGCGGGCACGTGAATTAGGCGACCATTTGACAGTATGTTTATCAACGGACGAGTTTAATGCGGTTAAGGGCAAGAAAGCTTACACCCCGTACGAAGACCGAAAGTATATTTTAGAAGCGATTAAATATGTTGACGAAGTGATTCCAGAACGCGGATGGGATCAAAAGATAAATGACGTTAAGGAAAATGATATTGATATTTTCGTAATGGGCGACGACTGGAAGGGTCAATTTGATTTTCTCAAGGATTACTGTAAAGTTATTTATTTACCACGGACCGAAGGAATCTCGACAACTAAAATCAAGCGTGATTTAGGTCTTGGTGATTATAAAAAAGATTAAGACAACAGTTAAGATTGGGATATCAAAATGATTCCAATCTTATTTTTTAGAGGGAAAGGAACGAATATGAACCAGGCAGAATTAAAAGCGGCGGTCGATAAGCGACGCACTTTTGCGATTATTTCTCACCCGGATGCGGGGAAAACCACCATTACCGAGCAATTACTATTGTTTGGGGGCGTAGTGCGAGAAGCCGGGACGGTTAAGGCTCGGAAGACGGGTAACTATGCTAAGTCAGATTGGATGGAAATTGAAAAGAAGCGGGGAATCTCCGTAACTAGTTCAGTGATGCAGTTTGATTATGCAGGAAAACGAATCAACATTTTGGATACTCCTGGACATGAGGACTTTTCGGAAGATACTTACCGGACCCTAATGGCCGTGGACTCCGCAGTGATGGTGATTGATTCCGCAAAGGGGATTGAGCCCCAAACTAAAAAATTGTTCCAAATTTGTAAGATGCGTGGAATTCCAATTTTTACCTTTATGAACAAGTTGGACCGCGACGGCCGTGAACCGCTCGACCTAGTAAATGAACTAGAAGAAGTTCTCGGAATTGACGCTTACCCAATGAATTGGCCAATTGGGATGGGAAAGGGTCTGGCTGGCTTGTATGACATTTACAACAACCGGATTGAACTACATACTGACGAGCCCGAATATTTAGCGCTTGATAGTAACGGGGAACTAAAAGAACCTAATCCCATTGAAGAAGAAAGTGTCTTCCAAGACGCAATGATGGAAGTGGACTTGATGAAGGAAGCGGGGAACCAATTTGACGAGGCTAAGATTGCCAAGGGTGAATTGACTCCGGTTTTCTTCGGTTCAGCTTTAACTAACTTTGGGGTAAAAACTTTCCTAGATGCTTATTTACAATTTGTTCCGGCACCATCCGCGCATAAAGTGGCGGACGGCGAACAAATTCAACCTACTGACGAAGAATTCTCCGGATTTGTTTTTAAGATTCAGGCGAATATGAACCCTAACCATCGGGACCGGATTGCCTTTTTACGGATCTGTTCCGGAGAATTTGACCGGGGAATGGACGTTACTTTAAAACGGACTGGTAAGACATTGCGGCTTTCCAATTCAACTCAATTTATGGCGGACGCACGGGAAAATGTTGAACGTGCGGTTGCTGGAGATATTATCGGTTTATACGATACGGGTAATTTCCAGATTGGGGATACAATTTACGCCGGCAAGCAGCCGGTACAATTTGAAAAGCTACCGCAATTTACTCCAGAATTATTCATGGGCGTTTCTGCAAAGAACGTAATGAAACAAAAATCCTTCCATAAGGGAATTCAGCAATTGGTTCAAGAAGGTGCGGTGCAGTTGTACACAAACTACACTACGGGGGATTACATCCTTGGCGCCGTGGGTCAATTGCAATTTGAAGTGTTCCAATTCCGGATGCAAAACGAATACAATTCGGAAGTGGTAATGCAACCAATGGGCAAGAAAATTGCCCGCTGGATCAATCCGGAACAACTGGACGAAAAAATGTCGTCTTCCCGGAATTTGTTGGTGAAGGACCGCGCTGGACAACCGCTCTTCCTATTCGAAAATCAATTCGCGGAACGCTGGTTCAAAGGCAAGTATCCTGACGTAGAACTCACCGCAAAACTTTAAAAAATAAAACTTTCTAAAGTAACCGATTCAAACAGCCAACCAAGTAAATTATGGGCTATAATGGATAAGTTATTTAAGAAATATCATGTGGAGGAACGATAGCATGAATCGTTTATGGGGTAAGTTTCGCCGGGGATTGAACACCAAGTTTGGGTTCTTTATGTTGATTACCGGGCTGTTTTGGCTGAAATCATACATTGCGTACCAAACTAAGTTTACGCTGGGTGTTCAAGGTGGGATGCAGGAATTAATTTTAGCCATCAGCCCCCTTGGCTTTGCCATTCTATTATTTGGAATTGGATTATATATCCGAGGTAAATGGGCCTATTGGTACATGATTGTAATGGATGCAATCTTATCAACCTGGCTGTTTGCCAACATTTTGTACTACCGAGAGTTTTCAGACTTTATCACCTTTAACTTAATCAAGGGCTCGGGTGCCGCATCGGATAACCTGGGAAAAAGCTTGATGGGAATTTTACGACCAACCGACTTTTTAGTGTTCGTGGATGTAATCTTCGTCATTGCAATTTTAGCGTTTGGTTTTGCTAAAATTGACCAACAACGTTTCAAGCTGGTTAATTCATTAGCGGTCACGATTCTATCAATTGGGGTTCTAGCCGCTAACTTAGCCCTTGCTTATTCAAACCGGTCCGGATTGTTGACCCGGACGTTTGATAATAACTACATTGTTAAGTATTTGGGATTACAAAGCTTCACCTTATACGACGGCGTTAAGACCGTTCAGAATAGTAATAAGAAGAAAGAAGCCAAAAGTTCTCAATTAAAACCAATTAACGAGTTTTTAAAGAAGAATAACGTGCCCGCCAACATCGAATATAAGGGTGTTGCGAAGGGTAAGAACGTAATTATTATTCACTTAGAAAGTTTGCAACAATTTGTCATTAACCAAAAGTGGAAGGGAAAGGAAATTACCCCTAACATCAATAAGTTCTACAATGACAAGAACACGCTAGCTTATGACAACTTCTTTAACCAAGTTGGGCAAGGAAAGACGGCCGACGCCGAGATGATGTTAGAAAATTCGTTGTTTGGATTACCTGAAGGATCAGCGATGGTTACGGATGGTACTACCAACACCTTCCAATCCATGCCCGCAATTATGGATCAGCACGGTTACACTACCGCAGCCTTCCACGGGGACGTAGCTAGCTTCTGGAACCGGGATAACGCTTATAAATCATTTGGTTACCAGTACTTCTTCAGTAAGCAATACTACTCGTTGAAGAAGGGCTACGTAAGTGGATATGGAATGAAGGATAAGTTGTTCTTACAACAGTCCGCGAAGTTCCTTGAAGAGCTTCCACAGCCGTTCTATGCAAAATTAATCACGGTTTCTAACCACTACCCTTACGGAATCGAAAAGAAAAATGTTTCTATTGATCCGTGGGAGACGGGGGATTCAACCGTGGATCCATATGTTCAAACGGCCCATTACCTTGACCAAGCGGTTGGGGAATTAATTAGTTACTTGAAGAAGACCGGACTTTACGACAAGAGTTTGATCATGATGTACGGTGATCATTATGGAATTTCAAACAATCATAAACCCGCAATTGCCAAGATTTTAGGTCTAAAAGGGGTTACTAATTATGATTTGGCAATGTTCCAAAAGGTACCGTTCATGATTCATGCTCCGGGTCTAAAGGGAGGCGTCAACCACAATTACAGTGGTGAAATTGACGTGATGCCAACCCTATTGAACCTCTTAGGAATTGATACGCCAGGGGCTTATCAATTTGGGCACGACATTAATTCTAAACAGTATAACCAAATTGTGGCGTTCCGAAACGGAGATTTCGTTTCTAAGAAGTACACCAAGTACGGTGGCGATTTGTACTACACGGCTACTGGGGAACAGATTACTGACGAAACGGCTAGTCAAAAACGGGAGGTTAAACAAATTCAACAGTACGTTAATAACGAGTTGAATTATTCCGACCGGATCATTAATGGTGATTTGCTGCGCTTTGCAGACTTAGACTGGTTTAAGAAGGTCAATAAGGCGGATTACAGCTACACTAAGAAGACGGCCTTGAAGAATCTGAAAAAGGCGCAAAAATCCAAGACTAGTTTGCTCGAACAAAATCACGGCCGGTCCACGGTTGACGATTACGTAACCGATGCACCGGAATTACCAGAAAATGAAGATAAGGCGGCTAGTTCGAGTTCTTCAAGCAACAGTTCTTCGGAAGATAGCAGTCATTCAGAAAGTAGTTCCGCTGATCCTGCTACCCAAGAAGATAAATAGATATTAACAATTTAAGGGACGCACGATTAGCCCAAGCAAAATTAAGAATTAACATGGAGAGGTTGGGAAATTTTTCCCAACCTCTTTTGTTTTTTAGATTAAAATACTAGTTAAGAATCGTGGAGTTTTAAAAACTTAATTAAGTTAGAAGGAGAATTTGATCTATGGCAAGTCATTTAATCATTTTACTGCTGGTCGGTCTATTGGCCGGAGTGTTTGGCGCCATCCTTGGAATTGGGGGCGGGATGATTATCACCCCGGTCTTGACCATTGGGATGGGACTCGATATTAAATACGCAATTGGTGCAAGTATCATCGCCGTAATTGCGACTAGTTCAGGTGCTACCATTGCCTACTTAAAGGACGAGATGCTTAATTTGCGGGTAGCAATGTTTTTGGAAATTGCGACCACGGTCGGAGCGATTGTGGGGGCGATTATGACCGGGATTTTTAATTCGACGGTCCTCTACGTACTGTTTGGCTCATTTCTCGTTTTTTCGAGTTGGAATATGTACCGAAAGCTCCGTCAAGGGGGTAGTGAAGAGGGTAGCGCAAAGAACGATCGTTTAGCTAACCGACTTAACCTTAGCGGCAGTTACTACGATAAGGCGCTGCAAAAACAAATTAATTACCAAGTGGAAAATGTTCCAGGAGGTTCGGCAGTGATGTTTGGCGCTGGATTAGCTAGCGGACTTTTAGGAATCGGAAGCGGTGCGTTTAAGGTGATGGCGATGGATAACATCATGAAGATGCCGTTAAAACCTTCCAGCGCCACTAGCAACTTAATGATGGGGGTTACCGCTGCAGCTAGTGCGATGGTTTACTTCTTCAACGGCTCGATTCATGCTGACATTGCGGGCCCCTTAGCAATTGGAATTTTATTTGGTGCCCAATTAGGAAGCCGAATTATGCAACGCCTGCGTCCCCGGTGGATTCGGTTAATCTTCATTCCGGTATTGCTATACATGGGCTTACAAATGGTTTTAAAAGGATTTGGGGTGAACTTTTAGATGAACGCTAAACAAAAAGAAATGAATCACGTCGAATTATTGATTGGCCGTATTTTACAAGTAGGGGTTTATATTTCCGCAATCGTCATTATCTGCGGAATCGGTTTATGGTTAGTAAAAAACGGTTCGGGTTATGCTGGTGCCTTACCAACCCGTTTGGGAGTGATTTTCCAAGGAACTATGCAATTAAAGCCTTACGCAGTTTTAATGTTGGGAATCTTTTTACTAATTTTAACCCCCGTCTTGCGGGTCGTGGTGTCAATCTACGCCTTTGCTAAGGAAGGGGATCGATTGTACGTAGCGATTACGACAATTGTTTTAATTATTTTAATTATCGGGATGACGATTGGTTACCAAGGGTAACAACGATTAACCAAGCCAGGAAAGTTGACAAACTTTCCTGGTTTTTTTAGTAGGAAATTATTGTTGAAAGGTAGTAGAGGTAAAAATTATCTAGAAGTAAGATTACGAAGGGACTAGCGAATAATAAAAAATGAACGCTAATTGATGACGTAGACAATTCACTATGTAGAAGTTATAATTAACGAGATGGAATTTTAACGGCCGGTATAATTGTTGTGCCAAAGCATAGATGAGGGAGTTTTATATGAAAGTGGAACCAAACGTCGTAATAAGTGAATTCATCGTTAATATGGTCGATGAACTTCACGGAGCAGACAATAGCAATGTAGACGTTGCTGAAAAAGTGAAGGAACAAGCAGACTCTTTGGCGGATTTTAAAGTTCCTTATTACGTATTAACGAACGGGCCGGGCAGGGAACACGTTGATGATGGACTAACCATTGTTCATCTCGACTTATTTGAACATTTTCCTAACTTAACTTTGTATTTCCAACGGCTTTTACTGGCTTTTGACTTTTTAAGAGCCCACCCAGAAATTAAAAAAGCTGCCCTAACCGATGCGGCTGATGTAACAATGCTTAATTATCCTTTTGATAATGTACAAGAGGGTATTTTGTATATGGGTGATGAAACAAGCCCAATTTTTAACACGTCGATAATTATTAGTAATGATGCCCCCACCTACATGAGGGATTTTATTTGGGAAAATAATGATTTACCAATCCTAAATTTAGGTGTGATGGTGGGGACTCGGGATGTTTTAATCGAGTATTTAGGAATTATGGTTAAATTAATTACCGAAGCCGAATTGAAAGTCAAACAGGGAGATGCTTCTTACAATTTAGGGCATTTTGAAATGTTGATTTCAAATTATGTGGCCTACCGTTATTTTAGTAACCGCTTAATTCACGGTCGAGAGGTTAGTACTATTTTTAACGGGTTCCAAGAACGTAGTAGCGCCTGGTTTAAACATAAATAAGCGGGTTAAGGGATCTAAACTAAGCAGTGGTTAGCAATTTGACTATAAAGAAATGGGCTGGGAAGAGAGCTTAGCAAAGCTATTTTAAATCCCCCGTGGGTTAGATTAAGCAGCTTTGAAATTAATTGGGTGAGAGCCGATAATTTTAAGGCTGTTTTTGTATAAATGATAATTTAGTTAATGCAAAAAAATAGTTTTCTATTTTATGCTGTTTTTTTAAAATCTTGAGACAGACAATCTTGGTTAAGGGTGTAACATTAAAGGGTAATATAAATCAAGAATGTTAAATTATGAAAGCGTTGGCTAATTTATACAACAAAATCAGTGAATATAAAAAAGAACCTTCTCAATTACGGAAGGTCCCTAATCCAAAATAGGAACTAGTTAGTGATGCATGAAACCAACGGCCATGTAAACTAAGTTACTTAAGATAATTAAGAAGAAAACTACGGAAATAATTTTTTCCGGTGCTTGGCCCTTCTTTTTCTTTTGTGTACGCGGAGGAGTTTGGATTTCCTTCTCATAAGATACCCTTTTTTCGATATCCTTTTCAAGTAGCTGACTTTTTTGTTCGGACGAATTATTAATGGTAAAGACCTCCTTTAATTACGAGCTGTTCTTAATGCCATTTAAACAATTTTCTACTTAAAAGTAAATAGGCTAAGTAAAATCGCAAAAAAATTAACGTCGTGTAACATACTTCCTGTAAAAAATAAACGTGGTGTGTTACATTGAATGTACGATAAAGAATAGAGGTAGACAGATGAGATTCGATTTTAATGACTTTCGTCTCAGAAAGTATTCGAAAATCACTAAAAAGATTTTAGCTTTAGATAAAGAATACCAACAATTGACGGATGAGCAGTTGCAAGCAAAAACTACCTTCTTTAGAGAAAAACTCGCACAGGGTGCAAGTTTGGATTCGATTCTGGTAGATGCGTACGCCACCATCCGTGAAGCTGATTACCGAATTTTAGGGCTAAAACCATTTGAAAACCAAGTGCTAGGTGGCGTGATTTTACACTTTGGAGCAGTAGCCCAGATGAATACCGGTGAAGGTAAGACCTTAACCGCCACCATGCCAATGTACTTAAACGGGCTGACTGGCCCGGGTAATTTTTTGGTTACGGTAAATGGATATTTGGCAAACCGGGATGCGGAAGAAACCGGTAAAGTTTACCACTGGATGGGTTTAACTAGTACGGCCGGAGTAAGCGAAGATGACGAAGAATTAGATATGCATGCGGTTTATAACCATGACATTGTTTATACAACGAATAGTGCGCTGGGCTTTGATTATTTAACTGACAACTTGGTGGAAAATGTCACAGATAAAAAGCTTAACGATTTAAATTTTGCGTTAGTTGATGAAGTGGATTCCGTGTTACTTGATGCTGCGCAAACGCCATTGGTAATTTCGGGTTCTCCGCGGGTCCAATCGAACCTTTTTAACTCAACGGATCGCATTGTAAAAAGTTTGCAAAAAGACAAAGATTACGAATTTAGTGAAGATTTAAAGAGCGTTTGGTTCACAAAAGCAGGAATCAAACATTTAGAAGAGTATTTAGGAGTAGACGATTTAGTTTCTCCAAAATGGTCCGAATTATATCGTCACTTGGTATTAGCACTACAAGCAAATTATACGATTAAACGTAACCTAGATTATGTGGTGGTCGATAACCAAGTACTGCTTTTAGATAGCGAAAATGGTCGGGCACTGACGGGGATGAAACGTGAATCTGGAATTCACCAAGCGATGGAAGCTAAGGAAGAAGTCCCCCTTACTGATCAAACTCGGTCAATGGCTTCAATTACGTTGCAGAATTTCTTCAAGATGTTTAAGAAGCTTTCCGGGATGACTGGGACCGCGGTTACGTCTGCCCGGGAGTTTATGGACGTTTACAACTTACCGGTCTTAAGGGTGCCTACCCATAAACCGAATATTCGGATAGACCGTCCCGACGTTGTTTACGCAACCATGGACGAAAAAATTGACGCGACCATAAAATTAGTGAAAAAAGCATATGAAATTCAACGGCCGGTTTTGTTAAAAACGGGTTCGTTATCGTTGTCGAGATTATACTCACGGGTGCTGCTCAAAAATGGGATTGTTCATAACGTTTTAAATGCGCAGAGTGCGTCTAAAGAAGCGCTGATCGTTGCTGATGCTGGACAAGCCGGTGCGATTACCGTTGCAACTTCAATGGCCGGTCGGGGAACTGATATTAAACTTGGCCCTGGAGTAAAAGAAAAGGGCGGCTTGTTGGTAATTGGAACGGAACGAATGGATAGCCGCCGGGTAGATGACCAGTTACGGGGGCGCGCCGGACGACAAGGAGACCCTGGAGAAAGTATTTTTCTAGTTTCACTTGACGATAAAGTGGTGATTGAGAATGCTCCCGAATGGGTAGAAAAGTATCGAATTCGTTTAGCACAAGCACTTAAAGATGGTAAAAGAAAATACGGCGAACCGTTAAAAGGACGGCGCGATCGAAATATTGTAGAACATGCGCAACAAGCCGCGGATGCACAAGCTGAAGCAGGTCGTAAAAGTTCTGTGAAAATGGACGATACCTTACGGATTCAACGTGAAATGATTTATGATTTTCGTGATTACGTAATGTCTGATGGGGACTTGACTGAAATTACGCAACGAATTTGGGATAACTTTTTTAAAGCATACGCGCGCCAAAAGAACCTAACAAGGGAAAAATTGAGCGACTTTATCATCAATAATTTGGATTATAACTACAACAATTTACAAATCGATTCTAAAATTCTGGAAAGTCCCGAACAAATTGAGCAATACGTTGTAAACATTGCAAAACAAAAATGGGAAGATCAAAAAGTAATTTTAGATAACGAATTTAAGCAAAATTACTTAAAGAGGCTGTCAATTTTAAAGGCGTTGGACATGGCTTGGATTGAACAAGTGGATAACCTGACACAGTTAAAAACGGTAGTATCTAGTCGGGCGTTAGGACAGCATAACCCGATATTTGAGTACGAAAAAGAGGCCATGAATTCATTTAAACAAATGAAGAAATCATTTTGGCGCGATACGATCAAATATATGTTGTTGTCAGATTTGATCGTTGGTAAAAATGAATCAATTAAGGTGGAATTTCCATGAGAAAAAGTAGTGAAAAAAAAGAGTTGGTTTCTAGCATTGCCTTTACGCTGTTTATGATTATTTTAATGGAATTAGGCCGGCAAATTGCTGTTCCAGGCTTAGATCCTGAAATGAGTCGTAAAGCATTGAATGGTTCAGCTTTATTGAGAAATGTTTCAATGCTTACTGGGGGACAGTATAGGTTTGCATCGCTATTTTCGATTGGTTTAGGACCATACATGACTGGGATGATTTTATTTCAGGCCGTTCAGTTGGTTAATACTAATTTAATGGACAAGATTAGTGATTCAAAACGAGGATATATCCAACGGTGGATTACTTTAGTAATTGCGATACTTCAAACACTACAATTTATGTTTGTAATTCGCGATCAAATCACCCCTTCAGGAGTCAAACTATGGGGCTTTGATTTTAACGTGGCAACGGCATTCATGGTCTTAGTTGCGGGAGCAATGATGGTATCGTGGATGGCTGACATGACAACTAAATACGGGGTCGGCGGTGCTGGAGTTATGATTATGCCAGGAATCTTCATTAGCATGCCAATGATGGTGATGCACGGTCCCGGAGTGGGGAGCTACCAAGTTAAGACGTTTTCAACCAACCTTTGGATAGCCTTAATAGTATCAGTATTAGTGGTCTTTATTGCTACCGTATTTTTCAATAAGGCAGAATTAAGAATTCCGCTACAGCGGCCAAATATCCAAAATGATTTTTCAGAATCATACTTACCAATTCGCTTTTTAACTTCAGGAAGCATGCCATTCATGTTTACCACTACGGTGTTTATTATGCCTACTTATATTGCTAATTTTAATCCGGATAGTGGTTTTAGCCATTTTACTCAAACGTACGTTAATTTTAGTAATCCAGTCGGGATTGCAATTTATTGCGGAGTCGTAGTGTTCTTAAGTTACGCGTTTAGTTTTATGAACCTGCAAACGGAACGCCAAGCAGAAAATTTAAAAAAGTCGGGAGACTATATTTTTGGAATTGCGCCAGGTAAGGATACCAAAAAATATTTGAATTACCACGTAATTAGGTTAAGTACAGCTGCCAACGGATACTTTTTAACGGTAATCGCAACCCCATTAATAATTGGGTTATACGTACCGGGCGTAACTAATTTTACGTTTGCGTATTCTAGTATTTTAATCGTGGTTACAATTATGGACACTACGTTAGAACAGCTAAAGACAATGTACTTAAGAACGCAGTACGATCTTTTGTAAGTTATAAGGAGTAAAGCGAATGTTTTATATTGCCCCAGCATGGACAAATGATATTAAAGAATTAAATCACGATCCGTTAAAAAACTTGATCAGTTTGTTAAATAGCGGGGATAAACCAGTAAAATTACTGGTACTAAATTTCTTGCCTAATCTAAGGTATCTTTTACACGTAAATGGATTAACTAACCTCCCATTTTGGAACCTCTGGGACGCCATTTTAGGGATTGAGCGAACGGACGGGATGCCGCTTGGCCCGGAGAGTTTAGAGATCCCTGATGACGTGCGAATAGTCCAGGGGCCTTGGGCAATGCTCGGATACCGAGGAAATGAATTAGCAGCAACGTTGATTGGTAATAGTCAAGGGTTTGTTCAGACTGTGGAAAACATTGAGTCTGGAAAACACTTTTTTGATATCTACGATGACCGTGGATTCAAAGCTTCAACCAAGTATATGGATGAGGATCGATTAGTCCGGCAAGATTGGTTTGACGAAGTTGGACAATGTGTTTTGCGTTATGAACCTGATGCTAAAGTCCCTGTACGAATTTTAAGTAATTACGATAATTTTAACCATACTGAATACGCTAGTTTGGATGATGTATATCTAGAATTTGTTAATAAGAAATTTGCAAACGAATTTGATCCCCAAGCGGATGGCTTAATTGCTAGCAGTGGCGAAATGATTCGACCGCTGATGCTTAAAATTCAAAGGCAGATGCCAGTCACTTATGTGTTAGATCACCAAGGAACGGTTGATTCGACAGATATTAAAAAATTAACTCCACAAATTAGGGGAGCAGCTAGCTTTGTGGTTCCGAATTATGCAATTTTTGAACAATTTCAGCTTGAAGTTGATGAACGTAGTCAAAGCCATTTAGAGCTAGGCTATCCGTATGGCGCTGACATGCGTTTAGGAAATAGTAATGAAGAACGCCAACTAATTGTTTATTGGAACATTGGTGATGCAAATGATGATTCTAATATTACAAACGCGTGTAATGAATTAATGGACTATTATTTAAAATATGAAAATACTGGGTTAATAATAGCAACGCTTGATGAAGACAAGGCGAGGATCGTATCTTCAAAAATTTTGGACAAGATAATCGGCCAATACGATTTTCTCACTGAAGCTGAAGAACGGGAAAACTTAGATAAGATTTTACGTAACCCCAACAACGCAACGGAAGTGCAAAATTTAGTAAATCAAGTACGGTTCCGACTGTGGCAAGAATGGCAAATTGAACATCCAATTAAGAATGGCGAAATGACAGTAACGGTTGGCGAAGAAGCGCCAAGTGAAAAAATTGACTGGGAGAGATTTGCTACCGACATTGCGAACGTCCTTATTAGGGTGGAGCCGCAGGACTATCAAATTTTTGACGATTTATCACGCGCAAGAATTTTGGTTGATATGGGCGAACCGTATGACGCACGAATGCAGTTTAATGCGATTAGTGCCGGAATTCCCCAAATTAATAATGTTGAAAGTCCGTTTGTAATTGATCAGGAAAACGGATGGATTGTTAAAGAGGGGCACAGTTTAACGCAAGGGCTAGATTTTTATTTGAAAAAATTAGGCAATTGGAACGTAGCCTTGGTAAACACGGCTAAATATATGGAACAACTAGAATTTAGGCGTCAATCCGATTGGTGGGAGAGAAGGATACACTATGAGTAAAATGAAAATTATACATCTGGGGCCCAAGATTGAAGGATTAGCAGAACTAATTGAGAACGACTTTGAAATTTTTGACGTTCCATTGGAAGTTGTTAATCAGCCAATCGGTAAAGAAAAAAAGAAGTTGCTCATCAAGGGAGAACTAAACTTAGCTTTTCGCCATGATATGTTTTTAATTACCCAACCAGAATATTTAGCTGCTGAACAAAGCAGCCTTTTAAAAGAACTACCAGCAAATAACATTTTGATAGATGACCGGCTGGAACTTTCTAAGGAAGCTACTCAGGCGCTCCACCTGAAAAATGCTCAATTCATTAGCATTCCAAATGCAGAGAATTTGGCCAAGCAATTTAAAGAGGTATTTTATAATGACCAACTTGGTTTTAAATACACTTTTGATAACATCCAATTTGATTCTCTTTTTAAGGGAACTGTAAAACAATTGGGACATAATTATCTAAGAATTATAGATAATGATATTGAGGAATACCAACGAGTGGCTAATTGGGATGGCCCGATCGGTGTTGGGGGAAATACGCTCTGGGAAATTCATACGGAATTCAAACGTAATAACCCCACTACTAACGTTCGGTTACGAGTTTCACTAATAAGCCCCGCGGATGCTCAAATTTACTATTCCAAAGAGGTGGATAATGATCAACTAAAGAATGACATTCCACTAGAAGTCAATGACGATGGGGCCTTCATCCTTGTTGAACTGTTGGTTAAGGGTAAGGATGTCGACCTAACTATGGGAGCGATTACTTTAAACGAGGGTCGCGATGGAAGAGGAACTTTGCTAATTGGTGAAGATATGGAAATTGACGATGAAGCAATGGGAGAACCGCTGTACCATTACTTTGATCCCGGTGATTTCAAACCACCATTGATGGTGTACTTTTCCGGTTTTCGTTTTAATCCCGGTGTCGAAGGGATGTACATGATGCGGAGTTTAAAGGGACCAAGTCTTTTAATTGAAGATTTCCGAATCCTTGGGGGCGCATTCTACGTTGGGGGTAAGAAATTAGAGAGCCAAATTGTCAATCTTATTCAGTCAACTCTGAAAAAATTAGGCTTTAAACCAAATGAATTGATCCTATCCGGTCTCTCGATGGGAACCTTTGCTAGTTTATACTACTCATCGTTTCTCAATCCTGACTGGGTAATTGTTGGTAAGCCCTTAACTAGCTTAGGTGAGATTGCTGCTAACGAACGCATCAACCGACCTGGCGGATTTCCAACTTCTTTAGACGTGGTATTACGGTTAACTGGTGGAATCGCGGATGAGAATATTAAGCAGGCCGACGATATTTTTTGGAATTCATTTACTAAACATGATCATTCAAAAACTAACTTTGTAATTGTCTATATGAAAGATGACGATTACGATGGGGAAGCATTTGAAAAACTGGATCGCTTCTTACGTAAGCATTCACCGACGTCGCGGATCATTCATAAAGGATTTACTGGCCGGCATAATGATCAAACTGGTGCTCTCGGTGCTTGGTTTAAAAATCAATACCAAAATATATTAACAACCAACTACGGTCGTGACTTTAGCCCGCAGGAGGATGATGAAGACGATGAGTAACTATTTTGTGATTAGATGGCCGTTACGAATGAATAATACGTACAGCTTTGGATCGGTAATCAACTATCAAAAAGGCAAAATTTATTTCAAAAATGAGCGGATGAGTCCGGGAGAACGAATCCACACTTGGAAATCAAAATTTAATTACCATATTCGTGATTCTGAATTTTCACAATTACCGTTGTTAAAAAGAGGGGTTAAGTATCAGGTAAATGCTAAGGCAGAGGTAGTTCCCGAGGGATCGGTTCAAGTCCAGTTAGATTTCTTTGATAATCGAGACGAAATTATTGATGGCCCGCTCACCATTGATTTAGATGGTGAATTTGTAGTTCCTGAAGAGATGGATCACTACCAACTTAGTTTGGTTAACTTGAATAATAGATCATTAGAATTCGAAAATTTAGTGATCGAACCCTCAGAAAGTGAGTTTGCAGTTGCCACAACTAGTGGTTACATGAATACCACCTATATATGGAACCGCCAAGACGATTTTTTTGAAGATGTAGAAGTCTATTTACGTAATCGACTGCTATATTCAGGAGCTTATTTAGGTAAAAAGAATACCCTACGTATTTTTGTGGAGTTTGACAGTCGAGCTAATTGGCAAGCACAGGAATTGCGGAAAGAAATTTCTACAACATTTAAGTCGTTTGAAAAGGTGGTTAGGAAAAACAAAATGGCGTTTGACGCACTATCGCCAAAAACAGTTTTACTTTCACCACAAGAAGAACGGTTAACCGCGGTAGAAAAGTATGCAACTATTGAACTGTCAAAAATATTGCATTTTTATAGGCGGTAAAAATAAATAATTTTAGAAATCCTATATTTTGGAGGAAAAATATGAATTTTTTTGTTAATGAAGCAATGGGAATTGGTAATTCGGGAGTAGAACACGCCCAATTTTACCGTGCAAAACGCTTTGACCAAGCTAACTTAGATTATAAATTCATCTTCATGGCACTGGTTGATAACCTACATGAAGCGATGGACAAGTGGAACTTACGTGACGACCAAGTAATTAATATTTGGGAGTATTTTGTTTACGGTGATGATTATGCATTACATGGTTTAAAGCAGCGTACCAAAGTAAAGAGTAAGAACGTAATTGATAGTACGAACACCTTACGATTAGAGAATAAAGTTACTTCAGCGGGAATCCGGGTCGTTCGGCATTATGTGAAGTTCCCTAATCCAAAGAAAAATCCACCTTTACTGGTTAGAATTGACCGGATTGAATTATATGATGCGCAGACTAATTTGCGAAAAGTTGCGTTTGAATTTTTACAGGATCCGCACAACGATCAAGGTAATCAAATTGTAAATATTCATTTATATAATCAACCTAATGGCGAGCTCTTCTTCCCTAATTCAGTCCAGTTGCGGAGATACTTTTTCCATCAAATTGAACGGTTATATTCTGGAAAGAATATCTTCGTTCTAGATCGTGGAGAAATGAATGAAGTTGCTTTAATGGATGAAGATATGCCAAAACCAAACCGGAAACTAGTGGAAATTGTCCATGCGGATCATTTAGCTGATCGGGATGATCCTAAAGCACCGTTTTGGAATAACTATTATGAATATGCGCTTACCCACATGGACCGGATTGATCGAATGGTGGTTGCTACCGAACTTCAAAGAAAAGATCTATTAATTGATTTTCCGGATAGGGGAAAGGAAATTGTAACGATTCCGGTTGGAGGAGTGGATGACGAAATTAAACAAGTCAAGGGCACTCCGCACAAAGAATTTAAATTAGTCACGATTTCTCGCCTAGCATCTGAAAAGCATATTGACTTAATTGTTAAAGCGGTGGCTAACTTACATAAACAAGGCAATAAAGTTAGTTTAGATATCTACGGTGCCGGCGAAGAAGACAAGAAGTTGAAAGAACTAATTGAAAAGGTTCAGGCTAAAAAATATATTAAGATGCGGGGGCTCACTCATCACGCTGACGAAGTTTATCCTAAGTATGATGCCTTTGTTTCGGCTTCCTTCTCTGAAGGATTTGGCTTAACCTACATTGAAGCGTTAAATGCTGGGCTGCCAGTAGTTACCTTTGCCGCTCGTTTTGGTTCTTTAGAGTTAATTGAAGATGGTAAAAATGGTTACTTAATGACCTTTAAACGAGAAGACTTAGATTTCGACGTCAGTCAATTAGAAAAGGGAATTCAAAAATTGATGGATCGAGACATCAAAGAAATGAAGGAAGACATCTTCAAGTCTGTAGAAAACTATCGTGATCACGTTATTGCTGATAAATGGAGGAAATTGATTAATGAACTATGAGTTGGTAAGTGTCTTACGACCAGAAACGGATAACTGGAAATCCCAAAAAGAACGCGTAGAAAAAAATAATGGAACTTTAATTACTTTATTTCCGGAACCACTTTTCGTTCGTTTGCGAAAAGAAGAATATTCCAAGATGATTAACATTATCGATTACGTTACTAAAAGAAATTACGACGAAAACAGTTCGCTATTTTTTGATAAAGTGGATACCGTACAGGGTGCCGAAATAATTATGAATCGGGACGGCGTCATTACAATTGTTAAAGACGGAGTAGTAATTGGAGAAATGCGAGTTTTCCCCCGCACCCGGCGGTTAGTGCAAGACATCAAATTCCTTAATGTAGATGGCAGTCGTGATATGATTGAAGAATATACCTTTGATGGTAAGCCTTTCAGTAATATTTTTTACTATGATGATAACGTCCAAGAAATTGATTTCTTTGATAATGATCAAAATGTTCGGTTACGTTATTACTTGTACGAAGGTTCAATTAACCTGATTACGATTGAAGATCCGAAAACTAAGGAAATTATTGAGAAATATGATAACATGTCCCAATTCCAAGCTGCGCAGGTGGCTAAGATTGTTAAGCCGGAAGATGAAGTAGGGATTACTTATCTAGGTATTGAATTAGATGCTTTAAAAGACACGCAATCTAAAAACACCCTTTACTTAGAGGAGTCTGCCTTTGATGGGGACCAAGTCAAGGGGAACCTGAAGTTAATTATGGAAGATGAAATTGATTACGTTCAACGCGTGGTAGTAAGTAGTGAAGATTACCAGAAAATGCTTGATTTAGGTTTAAACGTTTCCAAAGTCGAACCTAAACAATAAATTAATGAGTGGTGCAATCCTTAGTTTGTGAGGAAGGCCCACTCATTTTTTTGGTTACTTGAAAAGTGAGAAACTAAGGAATATAATACCGGAGACACAAATATATACGTTAAGGAGAATGAAGGATGGCTGAGAAAAAAATTAAGATTAACCCGAATGAATTCGCTTTGGCAGTAATCAGCGGCTCTAAGTTAGATAACCCCGATGATGTTCGCGCAAGCAAGGACGCACTAAAGCGTTACTTAACGGCCTACATGTTGATTGAAGAATTTAACGAACTAGAAGCAAGCCAATTTAAGTTCTTTAAGAAGGCGGATCGTGAAATGCTGGTTAAGGCGCTTGAAGGATTACGCCTCGACTAAAAAATGCTAATTTTTTTGTTTCAAAGTTCTGGAGCAGCTGGGACAAACTAAAGATTGCTTTACAAGGATGAAAAGATTTTTAAAAAGTTGTTTTGGTGATTTAACTTCAGGAGAGCCAAAAGTCAGTTTGTTCCGCGTAACCTAAAAATTGACCCTCATGCCCAATTCAGGCATGAGGGTCAATTTTTAGTTAATGCTTGTAAATTACTCGTCCTTTGTTCCAATTTCTTTTGGTTTTAAAACAACGGGTCATTTTTACGAGTTTTTTTAATTTCTTGGTGAATTTTTAAAGCAATTTTATGGTTGGTCTTGATTGCTACCGACATAAAGAGGGCGTCCACGATACTCATCTGCGCAATTAGTGCGTGAAGAGCTTCGGAACGGTATAGTGCTTCTTCAGCAACCGAAATTAGGGTAACGTCCGCCATTTTAGCTAAGGTTGCGTTGGCAGAACTGGTGATTAAAATTAAGGGAACTTGGTGTTGCAACGCTAATTTAGCTAAGGCAATCGCATCCCGGTCTTCGCCCGAATGCGAAATCAAAAGCATTACGTCCTTAGCAGTTAGACGAGTTGCTGCCATGATTTGCATATGAAAATCATTTGCGTAAACCACGTCTAGCGGGGTTCGCAGGAATTTATGATAGCCATCCAGGGCAACAATGTTACTAGCTCCCAGTCCAAAAATGCCCACCTGCTGGGCGTCTAATAAGAGTTGAACGCAGGTTGCTAAGTCAGCTTCGCTAAGGGATTTCACCGTGGCTTTTAAAGCATCTGCGTTAGCCGCAAAAACCTTTTCGGCAACGGTGACTGGCGAATCACTAGGACTAATCTCTGCAAAAAGGTTATCGGAATTTTCGGTCTGAGCGAGACTTAACTTTAGCTCCTGAAAATTTTTAAACCCCAAATTTTTAGCGAAGCGTGAAATGGTCGCGGTAGAAATCGCAGTTTTTTGACTTAGTTCAGAAATGGTGGCGTGACTAATTTGACTTTGATTCTTTAAAAGAAACGTTGCTAATTGGCGTTCTTTATCGCTGAAGTTGCTTTGGCACGCCTGAATACGTAACGCAAAATTTGACATTGTGTAGATACTCCCATCAAGTTTACTTATGTTCAGTATATCACTAAATCTAGCTCAGAAAAATAATTTCATGAAAGCGCTTGATTTATGTAAAATATTTTCATAGAATGGATATGGAATTAATTATACGAAGATAAGCGAGGGGTTATTATGGAAATTGGATTAATCGGTTTAGGCAAGATGGGACTTAACTTAGCTAAGAATATGCGTGACCACCAAATTGAGGTGGTTGCTTTTGATCTATTTGCCGAGGCGCGCCAAGCGGCAACCAAGGCCCAAATTAAGACGGTTACCGATCTTCAATCTTTAGTAAAGGGACTAACGCAGCCCCGAATCGTTTGGTCAATGCTACCAGCTGGCAAACCCACTGACGATACAATTAAAGAACTCAGTGAGTTGCTAGACGAAGACGACGTGGTAATTGACGGTGGAAATTCGTTTTACCAAGATTCAATTCGTCACGCGGAAATTTTAAAGGAACGGGGAATTCACTTCTTTGATGTTGGAACCTCAGGTGGTAAAGCTGGGGCCCGGCAAAATGGTAACTTTATGATTGGGGGACCTCAAGCAATCTTTGCTCGAATTGAACCCCTGTTTAAAGCGATTGCCGCTGAAGATGGCTACTTGTACACCGGTAAAGCAGGTTCAGGACATTATTTAAAGATGGTGCATAATGGAATTGAATACGGCATGATGCAAGCAATTGGGGAAGGTTTCGAAGTTTTGAGTGAAAGTCAATTTGACTATGATAACGAAGCGGTTGCTAAAGTTTGGAACCATGGTTCGGTGGTCCGAAGCTGGCTTATGGAACTAGCCCAAGATGCCTTTAGTAAAGATGCTAACTTAGATGAAATTAAGGGTGTAATGCATAGCTCTGGTGAAGGAGCATGGACGGTACAAGAGGCATTACGGCTACGGGTGCCTACTCCGGTAATTTCGAGTGCACTGATGATGCGTTACCGTTCGGAAAAAGACGATACGATGACCGGAAAGGTAGTTGCGGCATTACGAAATGAATTCGGCGGTCATGCAGTTGACCATCAGGAAAAATAGGGGATGAAACAGATGAAGTACATGATTGGTGTTGATTTGGGGACCACCAGTACCAAGGTAGTTTTATTTGATTTAAAGGGAAAATCGATTGCGTACGCTAATAATCCATATCCTTTGTATCAAGAAACTCCGGACATGGCGGAAGAGGATCCGGAAGAAATTTTTGACGCGGTAATCAGTGGCTTGACGGAAGTAATGCGGAAAAGCCGGGTTGCGGCTGACCAAATTTCCGGGGTCTCATTTTCCAGTGCGATGCACAGTTTGATTTTAATGGATCAAAACGACCAACCGTTAACCCGGGTGATTACCTGGGCAGACAACCGGGCTAGCCGGGAAGCTGAAGAACTTAAGGAAAACGGCTTAGGTGCTAAGTTATACGCGCGCACCGGGGTGCCTACCCATCCAATGTCGCCAATGGTTAAGTTACTTTGGTTAAAAAAAGATCAACCAGAATTATTTAAAAAAGCTAAGCATTTTATTGGCATTAAGGACTACGTATTATTCCGCTTATACGGCAAATACGTTCAAGACTATTCACTAGCCAACGCAACTGGTTTGTTTAACATTTTTGAAAAGGATTGGGACAGTTTAGCCCTAGAAACCGTTGGAATCAGTCGGGAACAACTTCCTGAGTTAGTTACCCCAGAAGAACAATTAGTTGGGATGGACCGTTCTTACGCAGAGGTGACCGGAATCAATCCCGATACGCCGTTTATTTTAGGAGCCAGTGACGGAACCTTAAGTAATCTAGGGGTGAACGCCATTGATCCAGGAGTTTTGGCGGTCACAATTGGTACCTCGGGCGCGGTGCGGGTAGTGGTTGACCACCCGGTAGTCGATCCCCGTGGTCGCTTGTTCACCTATTACCTTGACGATAACAAATGGGTAGTTGGTGGACCGGTAAATAATGGCGGAATTGTTTTCCGGTGGGTTCGCGACCAGCTATTTTCTCCAGAAAAAATTACTGCAGAACAGATGCAAGTTAACTCGTACGAAATTTTAACTGACATTGCCGCTAAGATTCCTGCCGGCGCTGACGGGTTATTATTCCACCCGTACTTAGGTGGCGAACGGGCACCGATCTGGGACGCTAACGCCCGGGGCAGTTTCTTTGGACTTACGCGGCAACATACCCGAGCACACATGGTTCGGGCTGCACTAGAGGGAATTGTTTATAACCTTTACATGGTCATGCTGATGATCGAAGGGGTTGCGGGGAAACCGAAATCAATTCAAGCCACCGGCGGATTTGCGCGAAGCGAATTATGGCGGCAAATGCTAGCGGATATTTTCGAGCAAGACGTTAACATTCCGGAAAGTTTTGAAAGTTCAGCACTTGGAGCGGTTGTAATCGGAATGAAGAGTTTGGGAATTATTGACGACCTCAGTGCCGTTAAATCAATGGTGGGGGTTACACACCAACACCATCCTAACCAAGAAAACTTCGGGGTTTACCGGGAACTATTACCAATTTGGATCCGGTTGACGGACGAATTAGCAGGCGAATATGACAGCATTGCGGACTTCCAGCGCAAACACCCTAACCCTCACGCGCGAATTGCGGAAGAAGATTAATTGCCAAGGTAGGGCCGTAATTTAGTCAGAAATTTTAAAAAGTAGCAATCGTAAGCTACCAGCACCGCGATTCAAAAAACTGGAGACTGAATGAACTATTGTAAATAGGAAGCTTTTCAGTCTCCTGTATTTTTGAAAAAGCATGCAACCGCTTACCTAGTGCTGATAAGGAGTGAAAACAATGGAGTTTATAGTTCTAATTGTTGGAATTATTTTATTACTCACTTTAATTATTAAGTTTAAATTTAACACATACGTTTCATTGATCGTTACGTCAGTAGTCGTGGGACTGGGACTAGGAATGCCCGCAAGTAAAATCGCAGACACCATTCAAAACGGGATTGGTAGTCAGCTGGGCGAATTAGCACTGGTCTTTGGTTTTGGGGCAATGTTAGGACGGTTAGTTGCCAACGCAGGCGGTGCTTATCGCATTGCCCATACCTTAATTAATAAGTTTGGCCGGCGTTTCTTGCAAATGGCGGTAGTAGTGGCTTCCTTTATTATTGGGATTGCGTTGTTCTTCGAAGTCGGCATTGTACTCTTAGTTCCAATTGTGTTTGCAATCGCTACTGAAGCCGGGGTTTCAGTTCTCGCGCTAGGGATTCCAATGGCAACGGCTTTATCAGTTACCCACGGGTTTTTACCACCCCATCCAGCACCAACCGCAATTGCGGCAGTTTTGAATGCTAACGCGGGTAAGGTACTGCTTTACGGAATTATCGTGGCCATTCCAACGGTTTACGTTGCGGGAATTTTATTTACTAAGGTTGCACGTAAAATGGTGCCAAGCGCTTTTGAACGGACGGGTAATTTAAAGGCTTTGGGTCCCCAAAAGGAATTTAAGTTGTCAGAGACGCCAAGTTTTGGAATGGCGGTGTTAACCTCGCTATTTCCAGTAATTTTGATGGCCATCACAACGATTTATGACCTGGTGGTTCACAACGGGGTCACTCCTACACATCCAAACTTCTTGGACAACTTAATTAGTTTCATCGGTTCGCCAAGTATTGCAATGTTAATTTCCTTATTATTCGCAATTTGGTCAATGGGTTATCACCGTAACATTCCTAGTGGTGAGATTATGAGTACTTTAGAAGACGCGGTAAAGTCAATCGCGATGTTACTCCTCGTAATTGGCGGGGGCGGTGCCTTCAAGCAAGTTTTGATTGACGGGGGAGTGGGCGACGCCATTAAAACGGCGTTTGCTTCTTCAAGCATTTCACCATTAATTTTAGGTTGGCTAATTGCCGTGATTTTGCGGGTGGCACTAGGATCAGCTACCGTTTCAGCCCTCACCGCGGCAGGTTTGGTACTACCTTTGATGCAAGGAGCGGGAATCGATCCCGCACTGATGGTCCTTTCTGTTGGAGCAGGTAGTTTAGCAGCTAGTCATGTTAATGATTCTGGATTTTGGATGTTTAAAGAGTATTTTGATTTAACCGTTAAGGAAACTCTCCTAACGTGGACGATGCTCGAAACGGTAATTTCCGTAGTAGGCTTAGCAGGAGTCTTAGTTCTGAGTTTAGTGGTATAACGCGATTACAGATGGTACTCACGTTGAAAAATAATTACAATCTAAAAAAATAATTTAATAGGTAGAAAAATTAAAGGATTTGGTTAAAAATGGCCAAGTCCTTTTAATTTGCGTCAAGCCGACTATTTACATCAACAAAGGGTGTTTAGCAAAAAATCGTCATATTGTTGGAGACTACTATATAGGAAAGAAAGTTTTTGATAAGATGGATTTTAGAGTTAAAAACTACGTTATTACGGAACAATCAACGTAATTTAATAATCCAAAGAACGGTGGATAATTTATTTAGGATACAGTAGTAAAGTTAGGGGAGTAGGCATGAAGCTTTTTAAGCGCATCATCAAATATTTACTAATCTTAATTGGGGGAGCTGGCTTAGCGATTGTTATTGCAATTAACGTTTCTCCGAGACCATTCGTCTTCTTTTTAAATCACGCTGCAAAAGACGAAGCTGCAATTAGGCCACGCGCGTATCAGAGTTATCGGGATCAGATTTCCATTAAAAAGGATGTCAGATATTCATCGCAATCCGCTAAAAACACCATGGATATTTTCTATAAAAAGGATAACCGTACTAAACCAACGATTATTTGGGCGCACGGGGGCGCCTTTGTTGCTGGTGATAAGTCGGGAACCACTTACTGGGCTACTAAAATGGCGGCAAATGGGTATAACGTCGTATCAATTAACTATCCGCTTGCTCCGGATCGCCAGTATCCCACCCAAGTGAACCAGATGCGGGAAGCCATTCAATTCGTGCATCGTAACTATGCAAAACAATTAAATGTGCAAAAAGTAGTGGTCGGTGGTGATTCAGCTGGGGCCCACATTGCGTCTCAAGTAATTGCTGCGCAGTATAACCATCAGCTAGCTACTGCAATAAATTATCACCATTTGAGGGATGTAAAAATTGTTGGCGGATTATTATACTGTGGGCCGTATGATATTAAACAAATGGTAAATAAAAAGCACGTAGATACCATGACGAAACTTTTTGTTAATCAAGTCGGCTGGGCATACCTAGGCGACAAGGATTGGAAAAATTCGGCAAAGGGGCGGCTGGTTTCCACGGTGAATTACGTGAATAAGCAATTCCCACCGATCTTTATTACAGATGGTAATAATGGATCTTTTGAAGCCCAAGGAAAAGAGCTATACCATAAATTACGTGAGGAAGGAGTGGCTACGCAGGCGTTATTTTTCGGTAAAGAACGAAAAGTTAACCATGAATACCAGTTTGATTTGGATAGCCGGGCTGGTAAAGAATGTTTCGAGGATACACAAGATTTTTTAAAAAACTTAGATTAGCTGGTGGACCTGATTAGCCAGCGACCGTCTAATGCAATATAAATGGACGATGGATACAAGGTTTAGTACCGTGACATCTGATAAATTAGAGCGACTTTTCAAGGATTTTTAACTTCTTGGGAAGTCTTTTTTGGTTCTCTACCACGTTTTTTATAAAAATCCGCCTAGGAAGTCTTGTACAGAAAACGGTTTATTTATGGGGATTTAGGAGAAAAAAGGCAGAATCAAGGCTTTTTGCAAAAAAAATATTTCATTTTGCAAATATCTCTGAAAGGATGGAATCCTAATTTATTGGGGGATGACGGAGTTTTTATTACAAAATGTTACAGAATCTTACAAAATATCCCTATTTCCCAAAATATCCCAATATGTTTGTAATATAGGTTCGGTAAAGTAATAACCTGTTGAAACGAAAGAAACACGGACATGATTTTTTAAACATAAAGGAGATATTTAATCTATATGTCAATCAAAAGTAAATTTTCAAAACTATCTATTGCTTTACTTGCGGGTGCAGCAATCGGTGCAACGGCAATTACAAGTGGTAGTGCAAATGCGGACGAAATTTACACTGTAAAATCTGGTGACACTCTTTCAGAAATCAGCTACGCGTTTAACCTTAACGGTAACTACGATGCAATCGCGCAAGCTAACCACATTAAAGACGTTAACTTCATCACGGTTGGTCAAAAATTAGTAATTAAGGATAACGGAAGCATTCAAAAGGCTACTAAGTCAGAAATTAAGTCGCTTCCAGAAGTTGATAAAGATACTAATGCTGCAGCAGCTACTAAGCAAGCAACTCCTGCTAAGACTGCTACACCAAAGGCAACTTCTACTAAAACAGCAAGTTACAGTGGAAACAGCTCAGTATCTTCAGTTGCTAACGAAATGGCATCCCGGACGGGAGTTTCTGCTGCTAAGTGGCAACAAATTATCATGCGTGAATCTGGCGGGAACGCTAACGTATCTAACGCTTCTTCCGGAGCTTACGGTTTGTTCCAATTACTAGGTCACGGTGAACATGCTGGAATGTCAGTTGTTGAACAAATCAACATGGCAACTAACGTTTATAACGCACAAGGTTTATCAGCTTGGGGAGAATAAGCTGATAAATATCGGATCTTAAAAAATAATATTTCATTTTTGACAATTAACCCAAGCGTAAAAAAGCAATGATAGCAAGGCTAACGGGTCGGTTTGTTACAAAATGTTACTTAACTTTACAAAATTTCAGTGATTTATCAGAATTTGAAAATAGTTCTGTAATAATCATCGTGTAAAGTTACTGATGTTGAAACAAAGAAGAAGAAAAAAGTGTTTTTAAAAATAAGGAGAAATAATTAAATGTCAATTAAAAGTAAAATTTCTAAAATGTCAATCGCATTACTTTCTGGTGCCGCAATTGGTGCTGCTATGATTACTACCAGTGGTAGTGCTAGCGCTGATGAAATTTACACAGTAAAATCTGGCGATACACTCTCAGAAATTAGTTACTCATTTGGCTTAAACGGTGATTACAACACCATTGCTAAGGCTAACAACATTGCTGACGTAAACGTAATTTACGTTGGTCAAAAGTTGAAGATCACTAACGATGGTGACATTAAGCAAGCTACAAACAAAGATGTTCAACAACTTCCTGAAGTAAAGCAAAACACAAATGCTGCTGGCTCAAGCCAAGCACAAACAACACAAACTCAAGCACAAACACAAACTAGCCAAGCATCTGTTCAAAAGGCTGCTCCAGTTCGTCAAGCAAGCACAACTAACAACAATAGCTCATACTCATCAAACGCAACTGGCAACGAAGCTGCTGCTAAAGCTTGGATCGCTGCACGCGAATCAGGTGGTTCATACACAGCTCGTAACGGTCAATACATTGGTAAGTATCAATTATCTTCATCATACTTAAATGGTGACTACTCCGCAGCTAACCAAGAACGCGTTGCTGACAATTACGTTAAGTCACGTTACGGTAGCTGGAGTGCTGCTAAGAACGCTTGGGTATCACAAGGTTGGTACTAAAATAAAAATATTTATACGTTAAAAACTGGGAAAATAGTCCCAAACCATGGCAGAGACCAGAATTTCGTAAATTCTGGTCTCTGTTTTCGTTTAGAAGTGAAAACCTGGTTATCAAAGAAGGCACTTCAATGCTGAGATAGTAATGGTTGCTGGCTGTGCCCAGAAAAAACAATTTTAAAATAACCCGTTAGGAGATGCGTGGATGGATAAGGGATACGGTGTTAAACTTGCGTACTACGAATCGCTGTTGGAAAATAGCTACGCGGAGGCGGTAGCCAAGTTAAAAGAAAAGTATGGAACGGTGGAGGACGACTATTTTCGCGAGAAGTCTTATGAACGGTTTTTGAATGGGAAAATAAAATTCCCAGAAAAAGGAAATTTTTCAAAAACAGCGTTAGGTTTATATTGTCATCACGTAAATGAAAACCACCATGAGCATTTAGCGGATCTAGAATGGATAAAAAAATATCAGTACTCCTTTGAACTCCAGCAAAAAGAACAACTAGTTTATTGCGATCTATTCGAACACTTGCTTTTGCAGGCGCTAATTATGAAAGAAACTGGTAATCAGTTTGGAGAAGCGGAGTTTCGGGTGTTCTTAGCGCCGGATATTATTAACTTTTATTCGAGAAAATTGGAACCAAAAACAAAATGGAAAAAGGTAATTAAACAAAGGGCATTTTTACCTAGCGAGGAAACCGAGCAACTTTTAGATAAGGTAATGGGGTTTTTAGGGACGGTGTAAGATTTTCGAAATAGCATTACTCGATTGATAAACGGTGCAAGGCTATTTTGAATAGTAACGCTCGTAATTAAGAATTAAATTTAACCAATAATCACTAACGAAAATTATGACGAAATTATGTGTCAATTAATTTTTAGAGCAAGCATGATCGTCAGCAAATTTAATAATTGCAGAGGGAGACAGAAGCCAGGGGAGTTTGTGAGCACTAGCTAAAACATCGATCATTATGCCGAATTTGGGTATAATGGTCGATTTTTAGTTAAGCGGAATAAACTGCCCTTTGACGCAATTCTGGGCGTTATTAAAGCCAAAACGGTAAAATAATTTTTTTGAAAATTTTTGTCCTTGAAAGGATTTTTTGCTTTTTATAATTTGGTCCGGATTCTAAAAAGAAAATGCAATGGAGAACGGTTTAGTAAGCCGTCTAATATAGTAGTTTAACGATAATGCTTGTATTCGGACGGTTTGCTTCAATTGAAGCCTTACATGGTCTAACTACCAAGTTGGCGGGAGTGTCCACTCGTTGAACGTTAAAAGCGACTTTTTTAAGGTGTTTTTGCGCCTTTGATTTCGTTATTATAAAAGGGGGGACGACTAAAGCTAAGGGTCTTTTTCCGTATTTTTCATAAATTTTTCGATTAAAAAGACTATACTGGGTGATGTAAATGAAATTGGAGGAATTTCAATGCAGATATTAATGATTGAAGATAATAAATCAGTTTCCGATATGATGGGGATGTTTTTCAAGAAGGAAAAGTGGAAAGTTACTTTTGCTTATGACGGAGTCAAGGCGTTAGAAATTTTTAAGGCGGATCCGCAACAGTGGGACATTGTTTTGTTGGACTTAAATTTACCGGGAAAAGATGGAATGGAAGTGGCGGCCGAATTACGGCGAACTTCACATACGGTGCCGCTAATTATGTTGACTGCTCGAGACTCTGAAAGCGACCAAGTATTAGGGTTAGAAATGGGAGCAGATGAGTACATTACTAAACCATTTAGTCCAATTACTCTGATTGCAAGGATTAAGGCGTTACATCGCCGGGTCTTGATGAATAAGCACAATAATAATGCGGAGCAACAGGCTGGTAAATTCGACGTGCGGACGGCGCACTTAAAGATTAGCACGGCGACCCGCGAAGTCTACCTAGATGGAAAATTAATTTCAGATTTGACGCCGAAGGAATTTGATCTACTAAAAACTTTGGCACAAAAGCCAATGCAAGTTTTCTCCCGGGAGCAATTATTACAAATGGTGTGGGATTACGAGTATTATGGTGATGAACGAACCGTGGATGCTCACATTAAAAAACTTCGGCAAAAACTTGAGGCAGTAGGTCCACAAGTAGTGCAAACGGTTTGGGGCGTTGGTTACAAATTTGATGATAGTAAAATTGACGAGGGATAACTAATGAAGTTGTTTTTTCAACAAATGATGGCCTTCTTAGCGGTAACCGTGGCGACGCTACTAATTGTTGGGTTAGTATTTATTCAATTTACACGTGATTCAGTTTACCGCACTAAGTGGCATTCTCTGCAAGAATATGCGGATAGCATTTTCCAGCAATCGGTAGTCCTTGACCCGCAAGATTCGTCGGTGACGACCGTTCGGGTAGATCAATTGATGGGGATGGAGCGCTTATTAAACAATCAGCACATTCATTTCACCATTTATACGGAAAATGGCGAACGGGTTAGCTATCCTAATGACAATACCGCGACGCAAATCAGTAAAAAACAGTGGCGGGAGTTGAACAAGGGCAATATTCTTCGTCAAGAATCCCGAATGGCGGTCGGGCAGGTAAAACATCGAATCACCATGACGGAGCTTAAAAAACCGTATTTTGACCGTCAAGGAAAGCTAATTTGTGTGATTGCGGTAGGCTCTCCCTTGGCAAACGTTCAGGCTGATATTCAACAGGTACAGAAGAACTTGTTAGTCACGTTTGGCTTAGCAATCCTGGTAGCAATCGTGGCTTCCTATTTCCTATCCCGGTACATGGTTCGCCGGATTCAAAAGATTCGTCAGGCGGCTCACCGAGTTACCGAAGGGGATTTTGAGGTGCAGCTGGATCCTGGTCGACAGGACGAAATTGGTGAGTTAAGTGCCGATTTTAACTTAATGACTAAGTCACTTAAAGAATCTAATGATGAAATTAAGCGTCAAGAAGAACGACGGCGAGCTTTTATGGCGGATGCGGCTCATGAAATGCGAACACCGTTAACGACAATTAACGGCCTCTTAGAGGGCTTAGAATACGATGCCATTCCGGAAGATAGTAAGGAAGAAAGCATTCGACTGATGCAAAGGGAAACTAAGCGATTGATTCGATTGGTTAACGACAACTTAGATTATGAACGAATTCGCACCAATAAAATTAAACTAGACTGCCAGATGGTTAACTTGAAGCAAGCTGTTCTCCGCGTGGTAGAACAGCTGGGCAAAAAGGCGGAAAAGGAAAATGACCAGCTTATAGTAGAGATGAATAGTGACGTGGTGGTGTACGCAGATCCCGACCGGTTGATTCAAATTCTATTCAACATTGTGCAAAACGGGATTCAATTTACCCAAAACGGCCAAATTACGGTGCGTGCGCAGAATGCAAGTAACGGAACCAATATTCAAATTAGTGATAACGGGATTGGAATGACCGAGGATCAAATTAAAAATATTTGGGAACGGTACTACAAAGCAGATGCTTCGCGGATCCAGACGAAAGGTGAATCTGGTTTAGGGATGGCAATTGTGCATGAACTAGTCCAAATTCACGGCGGTGAAATTGAAGTCTCGAGCGCGCCAGGCCGGGGAACCACCTTTAAACTGCATTTTCCTAAAGCTCCCGCAGATCAATAGGGGGTGGATTATAAATATAGAGTACGTTGCGACATCGTTAAAGGCAATATACCAAGGAGTTGGCGAGAATCTTTAGGTTCTTGGACAACGCCTTTTATTTTTGCTGCCATTTAGTTAAACAGTGGAGCTTGATTTTTGCGACAAAGAAAAAAGCCTGACGGATAAATCCGCCAAGCTTTTTAATTAAAGGCTTATTTTTACCACATTGAAGGAGTATTGAACCATTCAATACGTTCCTTAACAGTGTTCTTGATAGCTTCTGTACCAGAAGCAAGAACCTTACGAGGGTCAAATCCTTTAGGCTTCTTGTCATTGTCTTCTTCGTAGTACTTACGAACAGCTTCTGACCAAGCAATTTGTTGTTCAGTATTAACGTTAACTTTTGAAATACCCATTGAAATTGCCTTAACAATTTGTTCCTTAGGAATTCCTGAACCACCGTGCAATACAAGTGGTGTGTCGATAGCGTCAGCTAATTCTTGAAGACGATCGAAGTTCAAACCTTTCCAGTTTTCAGGGTAAACACCGTGGATATTACCAATACCAACGGCAAGGTAGTCAACACCTGTAGCTGCAAGTGTCTTAGCTTCTTCAACGTCAGCTAATTCACCAGCACCGATGATTCCGTCTTCTTCACCACCGATTGAACCAACTTCAGCTTCAACAGAAATACCTTGAGCATGTGCCAAAGCAACGATTTCTTTTGTCTTAACCAAGTTTTCTTCGAAGTCAAGGTCATGACCGTCAAACATAACTGAGCTGTATCCAGCAGCGATAGCTTCCTTAGCAGCTTCGTAGTTACCATGGTCTAAGTGCATGATAACTGGAACGGTGATGCCCATTGATTCTACTTCGCTTTCAACAAGACGCTTAACGGCCTTGTAGCCACCCATGTACTTAGCAGCACCCATTGATGATTGAATCAAGATTGGTGTGTGTGTTTCTTGACCTGCTGCTAGAATAGCACGAGTCCATTCAAGGTTATTTGTGTTGAAAGCACCTACAGCATAGTGGCCCTTACGAGCAGCTGCAAATGTTTCTGTACCATTAATAAATGACATAAAACTGGTTCCTCCCAATATTTTTATACAGACAAAGAGTTCTCCTCTTCGCAACACTTCTATTCTAGCACAAAACCTTAAAATTTTATACGAGTTTTCATAAAACTACTTGATTACTTTTAATGTATCTAATGGTTATTTTCATAACGAGTTTCAAAAAAATGGAAAATGAAGTATACCATTTTAATTTCAAAAAAAATGTTGGAATTCGTTTTCATAACTGGTACAATAATATTTTGTCTTATGAGAGAGACAGAGATTGATAAATATATAGGAGATATTGATATGAATATTTTACTCGCTTTAGTTCCCGCAATTATGTGGGGAAGTATTGGTTTAGTGAGTGGCCGCTTAGGCGGGAGTGCGTCGCAGCAAACGTTAGGAATGACGATGGGTGCGGTGATTTTCTCCTTAGTGACCCTCGTGATTTACCAGCCAACGTTAAACGGTAAGATTTGGATTGCTGGTTTGATTTCTGGCCTTTTTTGGGCAGTTGGGCAATTTAACCAGTTTAGTTCAATGAAGCACATTGGGGTTTCTAAGACAGTGCCAATTTCAACCGGCTTACAGTTGGCAGGGAACGCCCTTGCAGGGGTACTGATTTGGCACGAATGGACTTCCGGTAATATGATCATGGTTGGTACCATCGCGGTAATCGCTTTAATCGTTGGTGCGGCATTAACGTCACTAAAAGATAAGAGCGATTCCACGACGGAAAACGATGACGAAAATATGCCAGCCGGAATTCAAGCGCTGACAATTTCGACGATTGGGTACATCGGTTATACGTTAATCGTACGTTTTGCAAATGTTGATGCGAAGGCAATTATTTTCCCACAAGCAGTTGGAATGTTGCTCGGAGCTTTCTTATTTGTTTTCTTTGCTAAAGAAACGGATCAAATTGCAAAGAAACCAACGTTCTTAAACATTACGACTGGTTTGATTTGGGGAATCGGGAACATCTTCATGTTCTTAGCAATTCCATCAGTTGGACTAGCAATTAGCTACTCCTTAGCACAAGCTGGAATTGTAATTTCTACTTTCGGATCAATTTGGTTACTAGGCGAACGTAAGACCCATCGCGAAATGCAGTTCGTAATTATCGGCTCGATTTTAATTATTATCGGTGAAACGTTACTAGCAACATTAAAATAGAAATCTTAATATGAAGAAAACAGACTGGGATTATAAAATCCGCGGTCTTTTTTTATGCAATCATATAAAAATATGAGGAGTTTTTGCGTAGAATCCGATAAAAGATATAGACCAATTTTCTTTAGAAAAACTTAATTTTTAAAGTGACTTGCTGACGGGCGCTAATTTGTTTAAGGAAAATTTAACCGCTTCAAGTTGTCCAAAGTTCTTCAAAGTCTGGCAAACTATTGTATAATAGTAGGGAATTCTAAATAAAAGGGGTATTTAAAATGGCACACATTTCATTTGATAGTTCCAACGTGGCTGATTTCGTTCATGAAAATGAACTTGCTGAAATCCAACCAATGGTTACCGCTGCCGACGAATTAGTTCGCAAAGGTACTGGTGCAGGAAGCGACTTCCGGGGCTGGTTAGACTTACCATCTAACTACGATAAGGAAGAATTCGCACGGATTAAGAAGGCTGCTGAAAAGATTCGCGAAGACTCCGAAGTCTTTGTTGCAATCGGAATTGGTGGCTCATATTTGGGAGCCCGTGCCGCAATTGATTTCTTAAACAACACGTTCTACAACATGTTGACTAAGGAACAACGTAACGGTGCACCTCAAGTAATTTTTGCTGGTAACTCAATTAGTTCCACATACCTTGCAGACGTTTTGAACTTGATTGGTGACCGTGACTTCTCGATCAACGTAATTTCTAAGTCGGGTACAACTACCGAACCCGCAATTGCTTTCCGCGTTTTGAAGGAAAAATTGATTGCAAAATATGGTGAAGAAGAAGCTAAGAAACGGATCTACGCTACAACTGACCGTGCAAAAGGTGCTTTGAAGACTGAAGCAGATGCTGAAGGCTACGAAGAATTTGTTGTGCCTGATGACATCGGGGGACGTTTCTCAGTACTTTCTGCAGTTGGTTTACTTCCAATTGCCGTAGCTGGTGGCGACATCGATCAATTAATGAAGGGTGCCGAAGACGCAAGCAAGGAATACACAGATGCTGACGTTAATAAAAACGACGCATACAAGTATGCCGCATTGCGGAACATCCTTTACCGGAAGGGTTACACTACCGAATTGCTTGAAAACTACGAACCAACGTTACAATACTTTGGCGAATGGTGGAAGCAATTGATGGGTGAATCCGAAGGTAAGGACCAAAAGGGCATTTACCCTTCATCAGCAAACTTCTCAACTGATTTACACTCACTTGGACAATACATCCAAGAAGGTCGTCGCGACTTGATGGAAACTGTAATTAACGTTGAAAAGCCAAACCATGACATCGACATTCCTAAGGAAGCAGAAAACCTTGATGGTCTCCGTTACCTAGAAGGTCGGACAATGGACGAAGTTAATAAGAAAGCTTACCAAGGGGTTACCCTTGCACACAACGATGGTGGCGTTCCAGTAATGACGCTCAACATCCCTGACCAAACTGCTTACACGCTTGGTTACATGATTTACTTCTTTGAAGCAGCCGTTGCCGTTTCTGGTTACTTGAACGGAATCAACCCATTCAACCAACCAGGTGTTGAAGCATACAAGTCCAACATGTTTGCTTTACTTGGTAAACCAGGTTACGAAGACAAGACTGAAGAATTAAACGCTCGTTTAAAATAATTTTAAACTAGGCTAATATTTAAAAATCCTGATCGCAATTTAAAAATTGTGGTCAGGATTTTTTATTTACAGTTTTAATTTGCTAAACAGCTGTTGATATCGTAGAAAATGCGGACTTTTAAGCAGAATCTTAGTTAAAATGGTGCCCACTAAGCCGCCAAAAAGGGTCGCAGCGAGGAAACGCGGAGTGTAAATGAACCAATACAAGCCGTTACTACTGCCGGTGAATAAAATCATGATCGGATAGCTTAGCAGGGAGCCAATAATTCCGGTACCGATGATTTCCCCTAGCCAAGCGCCGCCGACCCGGTTAGTCCACCGGTAAAAGAGGGCGGAAAGAACGCCACCAAATACTGCGCCAGTTAAGGCGAGCGGGGGAATTCCCAGAATGAGCATCCGAATTATTCCGGTCATTAAAGTGATTGCGAATGCGTAAAAGGGGCCGACTAAACAGCCAATGATTACGTTTAGCACGCTCGACATGGGAGCCATTCCTTCAATCCGAAAAAGCGGGGAAGTAACTACGTCGATGGCAATCAGTAAAGCAGCGATGGCCAGTCGTAAAGTGGTTTTATTTTGCATGGTAATTCCTCCAAAATCAATTTTAGCTAGGGGTGCTGCTTAAAAAGCGGTCTCCCGCAAAGCAGGACACCGCTGGTTACATAAAATTAGTAAAAACACAATTATATGTAGCTTGGCTAATGCACTGCTCCCTGCGCTAATCCTAATTAGATCAGGTTCAATGGGTATGATCTCAGCCGCGTGGCACCCCAGCAATGTTAGTAGTTATTTGCTGACCAAGATACCACGTTTTTTAAACTTTGTAAATGGGGTTAACTTTATGAAGAATCGAATTCGTTAAAAAATGGGTTAAGCGTTTACATTTGGAGTCGTATAATGGTAATGAAGTGTAAAGCGGTTTGATAGACAAAGCTAATTTGGAGGAGGTTAGCGAAATGAAACAACTCGTTGCGATAGTGGGGACTAACGCACGGCATTCAACCAACCGGATGTTACTACAATATTTAAAGAAACGGTACGTACATCAAGCAGATATTGAAATTCTAGAAATTGCTGGTTTACCAATTTTTAAAAAGACAACAACTAGGGAAATTCCTCAACAAGCCCAGCAAATGGCAGAAAAAATTACCCAAGCAGACGGGGTGATTATCGGCACCCCAGAATATGACCATGCGGTGCCGGCCATTTTACTTAGCACATTAGCATGGCTTTCGTACGGCATCCATCCTTTTTTGGATAAACCGGTAATGATTACGGCTGCCTCTTACGGTAATTTGGGCGCCTCAAGAGCGCATGCCCAGCTCCGGCAAATTTTAGACGCACCGGAACTGAAGGCCCGGATTTTGCCTAGTTCTGAATTTTTGTTGGGGAATTCTTTACAAGCATTTGATGAAAGCGGTGATTTAATTGATCAAACTAAGGTTGCCCAGCTAGATGGTTTGTTTGCCGATTTTTTGGCGTTTTTAGAGATTGCCCAGCAGTTAAACCATGCTCATCAAGCTAATGAAACCGAATTAAGGCAATTTGTGCAACAAAATGATGATAGTCCTCGAGAAGGGGTGTGATAGAATGAAACTCGTGGCAATTGCCGGATCGATTGGCGAACAATCATATAACCGAATGTTAGTGGAATATTTACGGCGACATTTTCAAAAAATCGTAACAATTGAAGTACTAGATCTGCGGGAAGTTCCCGTATTTAACGAGGATCAAGACCTAAGCGCATCCCCAGTTTTACAGGAGCTAAACCAAAAAATTAAGGCGGCAGACGGGGTGATTTTAGCCACCCCAGAACATAACCATACCATTCCCGCAGCTATGAAAAACCTCATTGAATGGTTTTCGTTTAAATTACACCCGTTTGATGGGAAACCGATCTGGGTGATTGGGGCGTCGTATTATAACCAAGGGACTTCCCGCGCCCAATTGCACCTGAAACAGATCCTAGAGGCACCGCACGTCAATGGGATCGTTATGCCGGGCAATGAGTTTTTGCTAAGTAATGCAAAAACAGCTTTCAATGAAGCCGGTGATTTACGGGATGCAAAAACAGTGGCTTTTCTTGAACAAATTTTGCAAAAGTTTCTTAAATTTGTGCGGGTGATTGAACAACTTGAGTAGCTTTTGCGCTTGGGATCCAGTATTAAAGTTTATTGAGTAGGAGTTTAGATTAAATGAATCAAAATTGGCAAAAGCCTTCCCCGAAACTAAATTGGGTGCGATTTTATTCGATAGTAACCATTCTGGTCTTGGTAACTAGCGTAGCGGGCTTAGAAATGTTACGGGTTAGCGCACACCAAGAAGTTGCGCAATCACAATCGCAACGCGGCCCAGTAAACAAAAAGGGTTCGGCTAAGCATCAACCCGCGACAAACCCACAAGTTCCAATGAAGAAAGCCGTCAATAAAGCGACCGCTAAGGGATTTGCTGAACAATTACGTCCGTTTTTAGCGAACACAAATGCAAAGGTTGCGGTGTATTCAAAACGAGACCACCAGCTTTATGAGGCAACCAATACCAAGCAGAATACTTTCCCTTCGGCAAGTATTATTAAAACCGACCTTTTAGTAGAACTGTTGCATCAGCGTCACCAAAAAGCCAGCGCTTTAACCACCGGAGAGCAAAACGCGACGGTACAGATGATTGAAAATAGTGATAACAATGCGGCCACGAGTATCTACAATGATATCGGCAGCGCGCGAGGTTTGGGGCAATTGTTTAACAACTTAAAAATGACTAACTCGACTGCGTTAGCAAGTGGGTGGGCGCTGACACCCACCACCCCCCGTGACCAAATTAAGGTGTTAAACAAGATTTTTTACGAGAACGGCTATATCTCAAATAAGTCAAAGGCCTATACTAAAAATTTGATGGCTAACGTTGCCGACGACCAAGACTGGGGAATTTCAGCAGGTTCCAAGTATGCTTGGCTAAAGAATGGTTGGAAACAGATGCCTAACGGGCACTGGATTGTTAACAGCATTGGTTACTTAGGCAAGGGCGATAACAGTTGCACCATTGCAATCATGTCAGAAGATAACCCTTCTTTGGAAAGCGGAGAGGCGTTATTAGAAAAGTTAAGTCAACAAGTTGGCGTTCAGCTAAAAATTGCGGGAGCTGAACGAAAGGTTTAGAAAGCGAAAATAAAATCCGTTGGCATTAAGCGTGTAAACCAAATGCCAACGGATTTTTTTGTGATCAAACAAAAAAGCTGTCATCCTCGCATCTTGAGGATGACAGCTTTTTAAATGATTGGCCATACTGGGTTCGAACCAGTAAATTACGGATTCAGAGTCCGCTGCCTTACCAATTTGGCGAATGGCCAATAAATCACCCGCACGGGGATCGAACCCGTAACTCCGGCTTGAGAGGCCGACGTCTTAACCAATTTGACCAGCGGGCAAATTACTATATTAATTTACACTAAATTTTGCATTTCGTCAATAAACTAAGCGAAAAATGGTTAATTAATTGCTAAAATTTCCACCTGATATTGCTCATCGGGGGCGTTAACCGTCACCACGTCATGAAGGTGGTGGTGTAGTAGGGCAGCGCCTAGCGGAGATTGATAAGAAACTTTTTGCTGGGCCACGTCGGCTTCGTGTTTACCCACGATTTCGTAAGTGACGGTGAAATCGTCATCCAAAAATCGGAGAGTGACGTTGCTGCCGAGGTCAATTTTAGAACGGTCCGCGTTTTCCACAATCTTGGAGTAGTTAATTTGCCGTTCCAGATACCGCAAGCGCCCTTCCATTCGGCGTAAATCCCGTTTGGCTGCACTATATTCCGCATTTTCGGATAAATCACCCAGTGCGCGGGCGTCCGCTAACGCCTTAATTAAGCTGGGGCGGGTCTTTTTTAAATCAGCAATCTCTTGTTGAATCTTTTGATATCCGGTTTTAGTCATCGGTACGAATTGGGGTTGCATATGCTCAGGTCCTTTACATTGGTGAAGATTCAAAAGTTAGTTCGATCATGTATTCGTGTTGGTCAACAATGTGCGAAGTGGTGACCCAAACTGAATCAAGTCCGTGATCAAGTGCTTCAGTTTTAGCAAGGAACCGCCCCAATAATGCCCCGTTTTTGGCCACAAAATCATCAGCAAAGCGGTCCACTAGCAAACTATTATCCGGGAAATAAACCTTCGGATTAGCGACGGGGGTGCTATCTGGGAAAGTCATGTTTAAAACGTTTCGGTAACCTAGCGGATTGATCCGCGCCATTTCAGGTTTGTTATCGATCCGGTATAAAACATTGTACAAAGAATCAGAATTGGTGGCCATAATAAGTTCCTTTCTGTAACGGTTATTTTTCGGTTTAAAGTTGTTGCAATTCGCGTATTCCAGTGTATAATAGCTGTTTATGACAAGTTGTCATTTTTGGGAGGTGCAACATGCCAAAACAAACTTTCTTTAATTTAAAGGATGAAAAGCAGCGCCGAATTATCGCGGCGGCGCGACGTGAATTTAGTCACCACCCTTTATATGAAAGCTCCATCAACAATATCATTAAAGAGGCTAAAATTCCCCGGGGGAGTTTTTACCAATATTTTGAGGATATTGCTGATTTATATGGCTATTATTTTAGTTTGATTTTGGAAGATATTCAAGCGAGACTCATTGACGAGGTTCGCCAAAATCACGGAGACATTTTTGCTGCGGTGCGAAAGTACGCGGGCGTTTTTTTGGAAGAGATCCTTGCGGGCGAACACCGCGATTTCTACCGGAATTTCTTTTTGGGAGCTAACGCTTCGATTCGCGCCCGGGAAAATCACCATCCCGGAACCGGATTTAACGTCTTCCACTCCAAACGGATGCGGGGATTGCGTTCCCAATTGCGGGAGGTAGTCGACTGGGATCAATTAAAAGTTACCAGTCAAAAGGACCAAGCCATGATTCAACAGTTGATCATGATGATTTTCTTTCATGCATTTGCTAGTTATTTTATCCACGCTGATGAAACGGATGAAGAACCTGCTATGGTGCAAAAAGAAATTGAACATAACTTGGATTGGCTAGAATATGGCGTAAGAAGAACGGAGGAAAAGTAGTTTATGTGGAAAATATTGAAAAAACGGTTAAGCTGGGGAGCTGTTTTAATCGGCACCGTCTTTTTGGTCGTTCAAATTGTTGGCGATTTAATTTTACCAAACATCACCTCGGATATTATCAATAACGGGGTCGCTAAGAACAATATCGACTACATTTGGAACTCAGGATTTAAAATGTTAGGCGTTTCCCTGATCGGGTTAATTGGGGCCGCGGTGAACGTGTATTTTGCCGCAACTCAGGCGCAAAAGGTTGGCAATAAGTTGAGGAGTTCTTTATTTAAAAAGATTTCCTTCATGTCTAACTATGAATTCGAACGGTTTGGGGAAGCTTCGCTAATTACCCGGACCACTAACGACGTTATTCAAATTCAAAACGTAGTGGTAATGATTTTACGAATGATGCTGATGTCGCCAATTATGTTGGTGGGCGCCGGCTTCATGGCTTACCAGAAACAATCGGAATTAACGGGCGTCTTCCTCGTTGCGTTACCGGTGCTGGCAATTTTTGTGGGCCTGGTAATGTACTTCGCGGTTCCGCTCTTTAAAGGATTACAGAAAAAGATTGACCGGATTAACTTGGTTTTCCGGGAAGGCTTAACCGGTGTGCGGGTAATCCGGGCGTTCAACCAAGACCAATTTGAACAAGACCGGTTTGCCGATGCCAACCATGATTACATGCGTACCGGGATTAAGGTATTTACCATCGTCTCGTTCATGTTCCCAATCATGACGTTAATCATGAGCGGAACTAACATTGGAATCGTTTGGTACGGGGCGCACTTAATTGCCGATCGGACGATGGAAGTTGGTAACCTAGTGGCCTTCATGACGTACGCCACCCAAATTTTAATGAGTTTTATGATGCTTTCGATGGTTTTCGTAATGATTCCGCGGGCTTCTGCTTCGGCAGCCCGGATCAACGAAGTTTTGGAAACCCAAAACAGCGTTACCGACGAGACCACCACGACGGATTTACCAGCCCAACCCGCAACTACGCTAGCTTATAAGAACGTAGAATTCCGTTATCCTGGCGCAGAACGCCTTTCGATTGACAACGCCAATTTCCAAGCTAAGGCTGGCGATACCGTGGCAATTATTGGGGGTACTGGTTCAGGAAAGACAACCTTGATTAGTTTACTACCACGGTTGTTTGACGTGACGGCAGGAAAGGTGGAGTTGGACGGTGTTGATATCCGCCAGCTCAGCCAACACGCATTGCACGAACAAATTGCCTTTGCACAACAAAAGGCCGTGCTCTTCAAGGGAACGATTCGTGAAAACATGCGTTACGGTAATCCTAAGGCAACCGACGAAGAAATTTGGCACGCCTTGGAAGTAGCCCAAGCAACCGAATTTATTAGTCGGGACGGCGATGGATTGGATACCTTTGTAGAACAAAACGGGGATAACTTCTCCGGTGGGCAAAAGCAACGGTTGTCGATTGCCCGTACGTTGGTTAAAAAGGCCCAAGTTTACGTGTTTGATGATTCATTTTCAGCACTCGATTTTAAGACCGACGCTAACTTACGGAAGGCGTTACGCGAAGACCCAGAAATCCAAAAGGGGATTGTGATTATCGTGGCCCAACGGATTGCAACGGTTGCGGATGCTGACTTAATCCTCGTCTTGGACGGCGGAAAGGTTGTTGGTCAAGGAACGCATGCTGAATTGAAGGCTAATAACGAAACCTATAGAGAAATTATTGATTCTCAAATCAAGAAAGGAGACCAAGCAAATGGCTAAACCAACAAAACCAGTAAACGCACCTCGTCCTGGACGACATGGCGGTCCCGGTGGGGTAATTGAAAAACCGCAGAACTTTTGGAAATCAGCGGTTCGGTTAGCAAAGTATTTATCTCCTTGGATGTTCGGCTTCATCATCGTGTTGATCCTTGCAGCCCTATCCACCCTATTGCAAATTCGGGCACCAAAAGTTTTAGGGGAGGCCACTACCGAAATTTTTAAGGGCGTGATGAAGGGCGCTATGAAAATGAAGATGGGGATGCCCGTTCATCATTTTCCGGTTAACTTTGATAAGGTCTTCCAAATCTTGGTTACGGTAGGAATTCTTTACGGACTCTCCGCAGCCTTCAGCTTTATTCAACAAGTGGTAATGACCCGGGTTTCGCAAAAGGCAGTTGCCCAATTGCGGAGCGATTTTAAAGACAAGATGCAAAAATTACCGATTTCATACTATGATACCCATTCAAACGGGGACATCATGAGTCGGATGACTAACGATATGGATAATATCAGTTCCACACTGCAACAAAGTTTGACTCAGTTGGTCACGAGTGCTTTGCAATTCGTCGGTGTTTTGTACATGATGCTGACGATTAGTTGGAAATTGACTTTAGTAGCCGTGGCTACCGTTCCATTAAGTTTGATTGTGGTAACGATCGTTGCTCCTAAGTCACAACGTTACTTCAAGTCCCAACAAAAGCATCTGGGATTAATGAACGACCAGGTTGAAGAAACTTATGCCGGACACACGGTAATTAAAACTTACAACCACGAGCAAAAGGCCATTGAAGATTTTGAAAAAGAAAACGTTAAGTATTATCGGTCAGCTTGGAAGGCACAATTTATTAGCGGATTGATTATGCCGTTAATGAACTTTGTTAAGAACCTGGGTTACTTGATGGTCGCCGTCCTAGGTGGCGTTCAGGTTGCTCACGGAAGGTTATCATTAGGTAACGTACAAGCATTCCTGCAATACACGCAACAGTTTTCCCAACCGATTACTCAAGTGGCCAACATTGCCAACACCTTACAAATGACCATGGCGTCTGCAGAACGGGTCTTTGAAGTACTGGATCAACCTGAAATGGAAGAAACCCATACGGACGTTGCCAAGGTTGATACAAGTGCTAAGGTAATTATTGATGACGTTGATTTCCGTTACGTACCGGACAAACCGTTGATCCGTAACTTTAACTTGCGGGTTGAACCGGGTGAAATGGTCGCAATTGTTGGACCAACCGGAGCTGGAAAAACTACCATCATTAACCTGTTAGAACGTTTTTACGACGTTAATTCTGGAACCATTTATTTAGATGGAGAAGATACTCGTAACATGTCCCGCAACGAGTTACGGAAACACATTGCCATGGTATTGCAAGATACCTGGTTGTTTACCGGAACCATTCGGGAAAATATTAAGTATGGCCGGGAAGGGGCTACTGACGAAGAAATGTACGCGGCAGCCAAAGCAGCCCACGCGGACGGCTTCATCCGCCAATTACCAGACGGCTATGACACGGTCTTAAATGAGGCGGCATCTAACATTTCGCAAGGACAGCGACAATTACTAACGATTGCCCGCGCGTTCTTAGCAGACCCTGACATCTTGATTTTGGATGAAGCAACTAGTTCGGTAGATACCCGGACCGAAGTGCTAATTCAAAAAGCGATGAACCGATTGTTGAAGAACCGGACCAGTTTCGTGGTTGCGCACCGACTTTCGACCATCCGAAATGCGCAAAATATCGTGGTCATGAACCATGGACAGATTGTGGAAACTGGTAACCATGACGGCTTAATGGCCCAAAATGGCTTCTACGCTGATTTATATAATTCACAGTTTGCCAGTGGTGAAGTGATTTAATTTGCCCAGGTAAAATTAAACTAGGTCGCGGCCGACATAACCAAAATGATTCATGTTCGGATGCGTTTTGACTTCGTTAACGTAAAACGACTATAAAGGCATTTCAAGAATTTTTAGATTCTTGAAGTGCCTTTTTATTTTCTCCGACGTTTTTCTTGTAGAAAGTAGGATATAATTCAAGGGGAAATTTAGTTTGGAAAGGGACGGGGATAAAATGAGTTTTGAAAAAACACGGGCGTTGATTGCGGAAATGCTTGAGCGACAAGTTATTCCTGGCGTAGACTATACGTTAATTCGGCATGGGAAAATTGAATACGCGGTAACACAAGGAACCGAGGCCGGGATACCAGACGCGCCCCGGCTGGTTGAAGGACGCTATTTTGATTTAGCGTCGCTGACCAAGGTGATTGGGACGGTGCCGCTGATTTTGCGGTTAGCGGCGGAAAAACAATTGGAACTTGATGGATCGGTAAATACATACTTACCAGAAATTAAGGACTCCCGGATTACCATCCGGCACTTATTAACGCACACGTCGGGAGTCACCGCGTGGATTGATCACCGGGATGACTTGTCCGCCAGTCAACTGCGCGAAGCCATTTACGCCCAAGTTAGTTTTGGGACGAAGTTCAACCAAGAAATTGAATACAACGATTATAATTACCTTTTACTGGGCTTCATTGCGGAAAAAATAACCCATCTGCCAGTTCAAAAGGCAATCCAGCAATTAGTTTTAATGCCGTGGCAGCTCACCCAGAGCACGTTCAACCCGGATCCGTTCCAAACGGTGCCGACGGGAATTCGGGATGGCGTCTTATTACGCGGACAAGTTCATGACCCAAAAGCCGCCTCCCTGGGAGCACATGCCGCCTCGGCAGGGTTGTTTGCAACCAAGGCTGACGTAGTTAAATTCACCCAAAAAATGCTTGCGCCCCAAAACGAACTGTTTGGGATTAATCAGCAGCAGGATTTTTTAAATAACCAGACTGCTAATCCAGCGTTACAACGCTCGTGGGGCTGGGCGTTTGTTTGCCACAATGCTGACCAAGTGGTGTTGCGGCATAGCGGATTTACCGGGACGTTTATCTTATGGGACCGAATGACCCAAAATGCGTTAGTGCTGTTGTCCAACCGGCTTTATCCAGAACCTAACTTAGGATTTTTGGATTATCGCCAACAAATTTATCAAACTTTTGCGGCAGAAGATAAATTAAAGTAAGGGCTTAAAGATAAAAAGGGGTTATGGTATTCTTATTATTGAGTGAATGAAAGGGGTTTTATAAACTATGAGCGAACCATTATTTTTGAACCCGGTTTTCCATGAGAAAATTTGGGGCGGCGACCATTTGAAGACTAAGTTTGGTTATGATATTCCTAGTGACCACACCGGTGAATGTTGGGCAATTTCTGCCCATCCACACGGACCTGCCGCAATTGCGAACGGTGAATTTAAGGGAATGACCCTCGATCAATTATGGGACCAGCATCGCGAGCAGTTTGGCAATGCCAAGGGCGACGTTTTTCCTTTATTAACGAAAATTTTAGATGCTAACCAAGACTTGTCCGTGCAGGTCCATCCGGACGATGCTTACGCTGCCGAACACGAACATGAATTGGGCAAGACTGAATGCTGGTACATTATTTCAGCTGAACCAGGGGCTGAATTATACTACGGACATAATGCGCAAACTCGCGAAGAACTTGCCGACTGGATTAACCATGGTAAATGGGATAAATTATTCCGCAAAGTTCCGGTTAAGGCGGGCGAATTTTACTACGTACCTAGCGGAACCATTCATGCGTTGGGCAAGGGCATTATGGTACTAGAAACCCAACAAAGCAGTGACACCACTTACCGGTTGTACGATTTTGACCGGGTGGATAAGACGACTGGTAAGAAACGTGAGCTACACTTACAACAGTCCATCGACGTTACTAACGTGCCTCATCACGATCCCCAATTAAACATTACCAATGAACAAGTTGGGGATGCTCAAGTAACCACCTTTGTGCAACCGCCAGTATCGAAGTATTTCTCGGTTAAACGGGTGGAACTACACGATGGTAGTGCGGAATTCAACCGGGAAGGTTTGTACACCTTAGTTTCGGTGTTAGACGGTGAAGGAACGCTCACGGTGGATGGTCAAGACTATCCAATTAAGAAGGGGCAACACTTCATTTTACCGAACCCAGTTAGGCAGTGGCGTTATCAAGGTAGCTTAGAATTAATCGTTAGCGAGCCTGGCGAAGAATAGTAAAAATAGTTATTGAACTATAAATAAAAAGAGTAGGAAAGGTAATCACGCGGTTACTCTTCCTACTCTTTTTAATATTTGATGTTAAAAGGTTGGTTCAATTTTTAATGCTTCCTGGGCGCTTAAATCAGCATCAGGGTAACGCCGGTGTAACGCTGTCAGGAGAATTCGCTTGGCGAGGTTTCCGTTTCTAGTAAGAATCGGGCCGTGGAAATACGAACCGTAAACATTTTTGTAGATAACGCCTTCCGATTCGTCTTCACCGTTATTTCCGTTTCCGGTGACCACTTTTCCTAGGGGACGTTCGTCCTTACCTAGATAAGTTTTACCGTTGTGGTTTTCAAAACCATGGTAAGTTTCGCCAGTTTCCTGGTTTTTAATTACGATATCGCCAATGAACCGGTTATCATCTTGGCTCAATGTGTAGTGATCTAAGGCACCAATCCCGCTAATTTTTTCACCGTTTGCGCCTACGTAATAGTGACCAAGGAGTTGGTAGCCTCCACAGATTGCTAGAAGAGGACCGCCATCTTCAATATAGCTGGTCAGCTCCGCCTTTTTATTTTGTAAGTCTCGGGAAACGATGGTTTGTTCGTAATCTTGACCGCCGCCGAAGAAAACGATGTCCCAATCCTTAGCGACAAACTGGTCGTCAAGGCTAACGATTTGGATGTCTAACTTAGTGTCCATCATTTTAGCGTAGTAGTTAAGGGCTAATAAGTTGCCGTTATCCCCGTAGGTATTAAGCAAATCACCATATAAATGGGCGACTTTTAATTCGTATTTCATAATTAAACCCCCTCCTTAATATAGCCATCACTAATTAGTTGTTTACGTAGTTGTAACATGGCCGTGTAGGTTGCAAAAACGTAAACCCGGGTAGTAGGGAGCCGTTTAATATTTGCAATCGCGTCGGGCAAGTTATCGTAAGTCCAAAGTTGGTCATCAGTGACGCCAGCCACCTTCAAACGGAAGGTAATGTCTTTGTACCGCTCGCCACCGGTGATGTATTGTTGAATGTTCATTTGTGCTAATTTTTCGAAATTACCGTCCCAAATCCAGCTTGTATCAATTCCGTCGGCATAGTTGGCGTTTAAAAGACCCACAAAGGAGAACGGCTCGGTTTCGGTACCCACCATGTCGATGACCTGGTTTAAACCTACCGGGTTCTTCACTAGCACAATGGTTAGTTCCTTACCATCCACGTTAATTTGCTCTTGGCGGCCAAAGACCCGTTCGTCAGGATCGTTAAGCGCCTTTTGAATTTGCGAAGTGGGTACGCCCATGAACTTACCCACGGAGTAAGCCGCAAGGGCATTGTAGACGTTGTACAACCCACCGATGTGCAGGGTAAAGTTGGACGCGTCGATGAAAAACTTAGAATAGTTAGGTGTCAACTTAGTAATCTGCGTTAGTTGGAAATTAAGTTCTGGCCGGTGCCAACCGCAGTGAGGGCAGTAGTACTTACCCTGGTTGCTATAGCTAATGAATTTATAGTGAATAATGTGTTCACAACGCGGACAAACTACGCCGTCCGTGTTTGGATCGGCTTTCATTTCGCCATCCGCTTGGTTATTAAAACCGTAATATAAAATCGGGTTTGGTAAATCCACCGAATTAAAGATTGGCATGTCGCCATTAGCAATGATGGTGGCTTCCGGAGCTAACTTGACCCCGTCTAAGATTTTTTGGTAAGTGGTGTAAATTTCGCCGTACCGGTCCATTTGATCCCGGAAAATGTTGGTAAATACAAAGGCAATCGGTTTAATATACTGGGTGACCTTAATTACGTTAGCCTCGTCAACTTCTAAAACGGCAATGTTTTTCCCGTTTTTAGAACGGTGGTCGGTCAAAAAAGTGGTGACGATCCCTTGCTCCATATTAGAACCCGTGGGGTTGGTTAAAACGTGCTCGTATTTTTGACGTAAAACCTTTACCGTAAGTGCGGTTGTTAAGGTCTTCCCGTTAGTTCCCGTGATGACGATTACGTCATAGTTTTGGCCCAGATCTTTTAAAATTGTAGGGTCGATTTTGGTAGTAATTTTACCAGGGAGTGAACTACCTCCGGAACGAAATGTATGCAAAAACCAATACGATGATTTTCCCGCCATTTTGGCAATTGAACTTCTAAATGACATGCTACTCCTCCCGATTCTTCTCAAACATCTAAAACAATATTTTAAGCTGATTTTGGCAAAAAGAAAAGCAAAGAGTAGCGGGCTGTGCAAAATCTTAACTATTTTAGGCCGGCATTCAGCCAAGCGGGTCTGATATTAAATTTCGAAAGCCAGGTTGTTAAAGTAATAATAGGGAGATTTTGAATATTTCGGACCGGAAAAAGGCGTTTAAACGTTGCGTTACCCCTGTTTGAGGAAAAAACTACATTTTATTTTTGAGCGGATGAATTTTTAGTTTATATCAGCTATACTTATTTCTTGGAGAATAAAATTAGGAGTGGGGCAAAATGGCACAGTTATTTTTCCATTATGGAGCCATGAATAGTGGCAAATCGATTGAGATTTTAAAGGTTGCTCATAATTACGAAGAGCAGGACAAACAGGTTGTTTTAATGACTAGTGGCATTGACACCCGTTCTGGAGTTGGCGAAATTTCCAGCCGAATTGGGTTACGCCGGGATGCATTTCCAATTTTTGACGATACTGATATTTACGCGGTAATCAAACAGGCGGAAACGAATCCGGCGTGCGTGCTGATTGATGAAGCCCAGTTTTTAAAGAAGCATCACGTACTAGAATTGGCCAAGTTGGTTGATGAACTAGGGATTCCCGTGATGACTTTTGGCTTAAAAAACGACTTCCGCAACGAACTTTTTGAAGGTTCGAAGTACCTTTTGTTATACGCGGATAAGATTGTCGAAATGAAGACCATTTGCTGGTTCTGCAAACATAAAGCGCTAATGAACTTACGGGTGCATAATGGTAAACCAGTTTACGAAGGCGAACAGGTCCAAATCGGCGGAAATGAATCTTACTATCCGGTTTGCCGGCGTCACTACTTTAACCCACTAATTGAAGAAATGAGGAATTAATTAATGGATATTATGGATAAAGTGCAAGCAGTTGCGGATCGCTACGATGAATTAAGCGAATTGTTGGCGGATCCGGAAGTGTTGGCTGATTCACAACGTTATCAAGAATTATCAAAAGAAGAAGGCGAAATCCGTGAAACGGTCGAAAAATACCGGGAATACCGCAAAGTGGTTGATTCCATCGCAGAAAACGAAGAACTACAACGCGAAAAGCTTGATCCAGAAATGGATAGTTTGGTAAAAGCGGAGCTAGCGGACTTACGCGACCAAAAGGAAAAGCTTGAAGAAGAAATTAAAGTATTAATGTTACCTAAGGACCCTAACGACGATAAAAACATCATTATGGAAATTCACGGGGCGGCCGGCGGAGATGAAGCCAGTTTGTTTGCGGCTGATTTATACAATATGTACACTCGCTATGCTGAATCACAAGGCTGGAAAGTACAAATTGTCGACGAAAACGCCACGGATGTAGGTGGTTTCAAGGAAATCGTTTTAATGATTTCGGGTGACAAAGTTTATTCTAAATTGAAATACGAAAACGGTGCTCACCGTGTTCAACGAGTGCCGGTAACGGAATCCGCTGGACGGGTGCACACTTCTACCGCCACGGTGGGGGTAATGCCCGAAGCTGAAGACGTGGATATCGAGATTGATCCTAAGGACATTCGTACCGACGTATACCGTTCTTCAGGTGCTGGTGGACAGCATATTAATAAGACTTCTTCTGCGGTGCGGATGACCCACTTGCCAACCGGAATTGTGGTTGCGATGCAAGATGAACGTTCTCAGCAACAAAACCGGGAAAAGGCCATGCGAATTTTGAAGGCCCGGGTTTACGACTACTACCAATCCCAAGAAGAAGATGCTTATAATGAAGAACGGAAGAACGCCGTCGGAACGGGGGACCGTTCGGAACGGATCCGGACTTACAACTTCCCGCAAAACCGGGTTACCGACCACCGCATTGGTTTGACGTTGAACAAGTTGGACCGGGTGATGAATGGGGAGCTTAATGAAATTATTGAAGCGTTAATCCTAGACGATCAAGCTAAGAAAATGGAAGCTTTACGAAATGAATAATCCAACATATTTTGAAGCCCTGAAATGGGCTTCTTTGCTTATTCAGGAACATCATGGCGATGAAAATGCTCCCGAACTGATTATGATGGACCGGATGGAATGGAATCGGACGGAATTACTTGTACACTATCGCCAGCAATTACGTCTTGACCAGTGGCAACAGTTTCAAAAAGACGTTCAACGAGCGGTTAACGGGGAACCCGTCCAGTACATTACTAACAAGGCCAATTTTTATGGGCGTGAATTTTACGTGGATTCTAGGGTGCTAATCCCGCGGTTGGAGACTGAAGAATTAGTTGAACACATTTTAAATGCGCACCCTCAATTAAACCAACCGCTCCGGGTTTTAGACATTGGAACAGGGAGCGGCAACATTGCCATCACTTTAAAACTTGAACGTCCAGATTGGCAAGTTACCGCCGTAGACATTGCTAGTGAGGCACTAGCGGTCGCCCAGCAAAATGCTCACCAGCAAGAAGCGGTGGTTGATTTTCGGCAAGGCTCCTTATTTGACGCGGTTAAAGGGGAACGTTTTGACATCATTGTTAGCAATCCGCCGTACATTGCCGAAAATGAGCGGGACGTAATGGACCAATCCGTGATAGAATACGAACCAGATAAGGCACTTTTTGCACCAGACGATGGTTTGTTTTGGTATAAACAAATTGGTAGACAGCTGGCTAATCATTTAACGAATGCTGGCCAATTATGGTGTGAATTTGGTTATCACCAAGGAGCAAAGTTAAAACAATATTTTAGTGAATTGCCTGGAGTTAAGGACGTGGACGTGCTCCAAGACTTAAGTGGCCACGACCGGATACTTTGGGTAAGGGGAGGATCGGTGATTTAGAATGAGTGAAATATTTCAAAGTGAAAATTTAGCTGACGCAGCCGCGGCAATTCAGCGCGGGGAATTGGTGGCATTTCCAACCGAAACCGTATACGGCTTAGGAGCGGATGCTACTAACCCAGATGCGGTAAAGAAAGTTTATCAAGCAAAGGGCCGGCCATCAGATAACCCGCTGATTGTTCACGTTACGGGCCCAGCACAGGTAGCCGAGTTTGCCGAAATCGACGCCCAAAGTAAGCAGTTGATGGATACTTTTTGGCCAGGACCGCTCACCATTATTTTGCCGATCAAACCGCACGCATTGGATCCAGTAGTAACTGGAGGCTTGACGACCGCTGCGTTTCGTAACCCAGATACCCCGTTAACCCTTAAGTTAATCGAGCAGGCGGGAGTGCCGTTAGTGGGGCCTTCTGCAAATACTTCGGGAAAGCCGAGTCCAACTAAGCCAGCCCACGTTATGCACGATTTAGATGGCAAAATTGCGGGCGTTTTAGATGGCGGCGAAACTAAAATCGGGGTTGAGTCGACGGTATTGGATATGTCCGGTGCGGTACCAAGTGTTTTACGGCCAGGTGCCGTTACTCCTGAAGATTTAACCCCAATCTTAGGAGAAGTGCAAACTGATCACCATAAAGTTGGTAAGGACGAAGTGCCGAAAGCTCCAGGAATGAAGTATAAGCACTACGCTCCGAATGCCCAGGTGTACATCGTCAAGGACGCTCAGTGGTCAAAAGTGGCGGACTGGGTAGCCCAACATGCACAACAGCCCGTTGGGGTATTAGCAACGTCGGCCATTTTTGATAGTACCAAGTTGATGAATTTTGATAACGTTGATTTTATTTCGTTAGGAGAAGATGCGCGAACCGCAAGTCACCACCTCTTTGACGGATTGCGTACCTTTGATGGGAATCCGCAGATTAAGGTGATTTTTGCGCAAGCGTTTGATCCTACTGGGATTGGTGCAGCTTATATGAACCGGTTGCAGAAATCTGCGGGGAATACTTACTTCGACGAAATTAACTAGGAGGGATTGCCAATGAACTACCAAGAACAGGATCCGCAATTGTGGGCAGCGATTGATCGGGAAGCCGATCGCCAACAACATAATATTGAGTTGATTGCTTCAGAAAACATTGTTTCGGAAGCGGTCCGGGCTGCGCAAGGCAGCGTTTTAACTAATAAGTATGCGGAAGGTTACCCAGGACGCCGTTATTATGGTGGTTGCGAGTACATTGACCAAGTAGAACAATTAGCCATTGATCGGGCTAAAGAACTGTTTGGCGCGGAATATGCCAACGTGCAGCCCCACTCCGGTTCCCAAGCTAACGCAGCCGCGTACGCTGCATTTATCAAACCCGGGGATAAAATCCTTGGAATGGATCTGAACGCGGGCGGTCACTTAACCCACGGTGCCAAGGTTAGTTTCAGCGGCACATTCTATGAATCGGTGACTTATGGAATTGATCCGCAAACTGAACGGTTGGATTATGAACAAATCCGGCAGATTGCCTTAAAGGAACGGCCACAAATGATCGTGGCGGGGGCTTCGGCATACAGTCGGATTATCGATTGGCAAAAGTTCCGAGAAATTGCTGACGAAGTGGGCGCCTTCTTAATGGTGGACATGGCGCATATTGCGGGGCTAGTAGCTGTTGGATTGCATCCGTCACCAGTAGGAATTGCTGACGTAGTGACTACCACTACCCACAAAACGCTTCGGGGACCTCGAGGCGGGATGATTTTGTCGCAAGCAAAATACGCAAAACAAATTAATTTCGCAGTCTTTCCTCAAAACCAGGGTGGTCCGTTAGAACACGTAATTGCTGCTAAAGCAGTTGCGTTGGGGGAAGCTTTACGCCCCGAGTTTAAGGATTATCAAGCTCAGGTGATCAAAAATGCTCAAGCAATGGCGGAAGTTTTTGAAAACGAACCAGATCTGCACGTAGTTACCGGTGGGACTGATAATCACTTAATGACGGTTGATTTGACCCAAACCGGACATAACGGGAAGGAAATTCAAGACTTATTAGATACCGTTTATATCACGCTAAATAAAGAGGCAATTCCTGACGAAAAGTTAAGTCCATTTAAAACTTCGGGGATTCGGATTGGGACCCCTGCCGTTACTACCCGGGGCTTTAACGAAGCGGACAGTCGCAAGGTCGCGGAGCTGATCATTCGCGCAATTCACCACGTTGACGAACCAGAAGTACTCGCCCAAATTAAACAAGAAGTGTTTGATTTAACGGATCAATATCCACTATCTTAAATTAAACCTAGTTTTTTTACGGTTTTTTAGCTACAATTGATAAGGAATTTGAAAGGAGCGAGTTTAGACATGGGGAAGTTTGAAGTTCTCGACCACCCGTTGATTCAACATAAGTTGACGTTAATTAGAGACAAGAATTGCAGTACAAAGGAGTTTCGTGAAATAGTTAACGAAATTTCAACATTGATGGCTTATGAAGTTTCACGGGATATGCCGTTAGAAGATGTTGAAATCGAAACACCAATCGGAAAATCTATTCAAAAACAAATCTCGGGTAAAAAAGTGGCCATCGTGCCAATTTTACGTGCGGGATTGGGAATGGTAGACGGGATGGCTGAATTGCTACCCGTTGCTCGGATTGGTCATATCGGGATGTATCGCGATGAAGAGACCTTAAAGCCAACCGAATACTTTGTTAAGTTGCCAAGCGACATTAGCGAACGCCAAGTATTCGTAGTTGACCCAATGCTTGCCACCGGTGGTTCAGCAATCATGGCGGTGGATGCGTTGAAGAAACGTGGCGCAAGGGACATTCGTTTTTGCAGTCTAGTAGCCGCTCCTGAAGGGGTAAAAGCTTTAGAAGAAGCTCATCCAGATATTGATATTTATACAGCTGCATTAGATGAAAAACTAAATGAAGATGGTTACATCGTTCCTGGACTAGGTGACGCCGGTGACCGCTTGTTTGGTACTAAATAAATAGGTGCGGTGGATTTTATAACCAACGGTTAAGCTGCTGTGACAAAATTCTTTAAACGAAAAACGATTCATGAGGTGAAACTTTCTCATGAATCGTTTTTATTTTGGCGTTTTGACTTCAATAGAGCCAAAACGTGGGACAAAAGTCAGTTTGTTCCGCTTAACCAAAAATTGACCATCATGCCAAAATCAGGCATCATGGTCAATTTTCAGTTAATGCTCTACCCGACTTTTGTCCCACTCTCTTTTTTGTTTTCTGCGCGGTTTGGTAAGTGAAAAGATTTGTCAATTGAGAAAAAATAGTTTTATTATGGGGTTAATAGAATACGCTTACAAATCAGGAGGAACGTATGGCTTACATCGAAGTACAACACGAATTTAAAATTTATCAAATGGGGGACAATCAAATTGTCGCGAACCGGGACGTGAATTTTACGATTGAGCAAGGGCAGATTGCCGTGATTTTAGGACCGAGCGGGGCGGGAAAATCCACGGTTTTAAATATGCTCGGGGGCATGGACAGCCCGACGAAGGGGAGCATCAACATTGCCGGGACGGACATTGCGCAATTTAACGACCGCCAGTTAACGAAGTATCGGCGTAACGACGTTGGGTTTATTTTTCAATTTTACAATCTAATTCCAAATCTAACGACTACCGAAAACGTAGAACTAGCTACCGCACTGGTCAATGACGGGCTAGATCCGGTAACCGTCCTAAGAGACGTTGGGCTGGCAGAACGTTTGGATAATTTTCCTGCCCAGTTATCTGGCGGCGAGCAGCAACGGCTGGCAATCGCCCGTGCTTTAGCAAAGAATCCGAAACTATTACTATGTGACGAACCGACTGGTGCATTGGATTATCAAACGGGTAAACAAATTTTACAACTGCTCCACGATGCTAGCCGAAAATTTAAAAAGACGGTCATCATTATCACCCATAATTCAGCAATTGCGAAAATGGCGGATCGGGTAATTCAAATTAATGATGCCCAGGTCCGGAGCATCGTAGATAATCCCCAGCCTGCTCCGGTCGAAGAAATTGAGTGGTAGGTGGCTGAGATGATAAAACTATTGTTACGCACGATTAAGAATTCTTTAGGGCGCTTCATTGCAATTAGTTTGATCATTATGCTGGGGACGCTGATTTTTGTAGGGGTAAAGGCGACCGGCCCGGCACTCAATGATTCACTGCAAGCGACTGTAGTAAAGCATCATCTAAGTGATCTAGAGATTTTATCTAGCCAAGGCTTCACCGAAACCGAACTTAAAGCAGTTCGGCAGGTTCCGGGAGCGCAGGTTGAAGGAGTTTTATTGCAAAACGTACTTGGCGGCAAGAATCGGGACGTAATCGCCTTGTATGGTTATCAAAAAAATAATCACCAAAATCAGTTGATTTTAAAACAGGGACGGCTTCCTCGCAATCAGCACGAAATTGTTTTAGACCAGCAGGCCCGGCTACGCGAGGGGTATAAAATTGGGGACTACTTTAATTTAGAGAAAAATTCCCAGCTGAAATATCAAAAATATCGAATCGTGGGCTTTGCGGATTCTCCCCAATATGTTGACCATTCGACTAGGGGAGCGAGTAATTTAGGTACTGGGAAAGTAACTTACTTTGCTTACGTATCCCATTTAGCCTTCCGCTCGTTCGTGTACTCCGGGATGCAAGTATATTTTCCGGAGCTGCAAAACCAAAAAATGTTTTCTAACAAGTATCAGCGGGCGGTAAAACAAAAAACTGCTCAAGTACGCCGCCACTTAACGCCGGCAGTTAAAAAACGTCGGCAAAGTTTGGCAAAGACTGCACTAGCGCAAATTGAACAAGGAAAACAAAAGCTGGCACAGAGCCGACAAAAGCTGGTAGCTGCCCAACAAGCGCTTAAACAGCAAGGTTTAACGAATGCGTCCACAATACGCACCTTGCAACGTCAAGAAGCAAAGTTGCAGCAACAACGTCGGCAACTTGATCAGCAAGCGCAGCGGGTTAAACAAGCGCTTCAACCTTCATTACTTTACCAAACCCGCCAAGACCTGCCAGGTTTTACGGGCTACGGAGAAAGTTCGCAACGGATTGCAGCAATTGCCAACGTTTTCCCGTTATTTTTCTTCCTATTAGCGGGCTTAATCACCTTCACAACCGTAACGCGAATGGTGGAGGAACAGCGCGGACAAATGGGGACGCTTAAGGCTTTGGGCTATGGGAAAGGTGCAATTGTTTTCCAATACGTTGCCTACGCAGGTTTAGCCGGAATTAGCGGTGCAGCTGTGGGAGCAGTGCTAGGGAACCAGTTGATTCCCCGGATCGTGTTAGCAATGTACCAAGAGTACGTGGTAGAAATCGTTAAAATTCCTGTGGATTGGCGCGCGATTGCTTTAGCGGCGCTCCTGACGCTGTTAGTAACTATTGGGGCGGCAACCCTAGTTTCACTTCGAGAGGTTCGTACCACCCCAGCAGCGTTACTCCGGCCCCGAGCTCCCCGTGCGGCGCATAAAATCTTTTTAGAACGGGTGCCCGGGCTATGGTGGCGGCTACGGTTCTTCCAAAAAATTAGCTACCGTAACTTATCACGCGCTAAGCTACGAGGATTAATGACCATTTTAGGAATTGCTGGCGGCACAGCCTTAATTTTGACCGGGTTTGGAATTGCGAGCTCAATCAAAGAGGCTGGAAATCAGCAGTTTCAACACGTTCTCCGGTATGACGCAGTAGTACGAGCTCGGCAACCGAAAGATTTAACGAGTGTCGAAAATTCTTTAGAACGGAGCGCGGCTACTCGAGCAACACTGCCAGTTTATACCGCGGTAGTACAAGTTAACCAACGACAAAAGACCGTGCGGGACGTTACGTTGACCGTACCAAAGAATCCAGGGCAATTTGACCAGTTTGTCCGGCTACGTGATTATCAGAGCAATCATTCCATTGGTTTACCAACTAGGGGAGTGGTGGTTTCACCTAAGGTAGCCCGAATTTTGCACGTACAGGTTGGCGACCAAATTAAAATACGGGTGCCTAATCAAAAAACGGTCCAGGTTCGAATCGCTAAGGTAGTGACAAATTATGCCGGTAACGTTATCTATGCATCACCAAGCGCCTATCAACGTGCGTTTGGCCACGCGCCAAATTTTGCGAGCGTCTTAGTTAAGACTGATCACCAGCCTTCAGCACGGCTTACAAAACGGTGGATGTCGGATAACGACAAAATTTTAGGCATTAGTTTAATGGCTGATCAAGCAGAAATGATCCAAAAAATGACCAAGCAGTTAGGACCGATTGTAATGATTTTTATTGGGCTTTCAGCCATCCTGTCGTTTGTAGTACTTTACAATTTAAACAATATCAACATTGCGGAGCGATTATACGAACTTTCTACTATTAAAGTTTTAGGGTTTTATAATCGAGAGGTGACGCTTTACGTAGCTCGGGAAAGTATTATTCTAGCGATAATTGGTATTTTAGCTGGTTTTGGCTTAGGCAATCTTTTAACTGGTTACGTGATCAGACAAGCCGAAACTAATAACGTAATTTTTCCGCTAACTATCAAACCATTCGCTTATTTGGTGGCGGTTTTATTAATGGTCATCTTTAACCTAATCGTAGTTTATATTACCCACCGAAAACTTCAAAAAATCGACATGGTAGCGGCATTGAAGTCCAACGATTAGGGTGAGAATTTGACAAGAATTCAACGATAAAAAAGTGTGTTTAAAAATTGAAGCGGTACCATATAAAAAAAGTCGTAGATATCGGTAATCATTGCTTTGTCTTTTGTCAAAATTGGTGGTATCATTTCAATTGTATTTTCGGACGGAAAATACTGTCTTTTGTTCAAGTTTTTGACTTAATTTTTATCATTTTTGGATGGTAAATTTAGGTACACTTAGGTAGAAAAGAGGTGATATTCTGTGGGTGGTGAATCAATTTCAACTTTTCAGTTTCTTGGTCTAACATTTAGTACGGCAAACGTCATTTCGGGATTGGTTGCGGCCATAATTGTATTTGCAGTTGTGTTTGCATTTTCTCGAAATTTAAAACTAAAGCCGACTGGTAAACAAAATACCTTAGAGTGGGTAATTGATTTTACAAATGGAATTTTGCGGAGCTCAGTTGACGAAACGGAAACCCGTAACTTCGGCTTGTATGCATTTACATTGTTCTTATTCATTTTTGTTGCCAATCAGCTTGGGCTGTTTCTACAAATTGCGTGGAACGATGTTACGTATCTAAGAAGCCCGACAGCTGATCCGATTGTCACTTTAACATTATCGTTGATCACAATGATGATAGCGCACTATTCAGGTGTGGCAAAATTTGGCTTCAAATCGTACTTCGAAAGAACGTACTTGTCGCCATTTAAAATTTGGTTACCGATTGGTGTTTTTACAGAATTCATTGATTTCTTGACCCTTGGGTTACGTATCTTCGGTGTTATTTTCGCTGGTGAAATGTTACTTAAGATGATCGGGGGAATTGCGTTCTCTGGTGGCATCTTAAATATGGTAATCGCCATTCCACTTGCCTTGATTTGGCAAGGATTTTCCGTATTCTTAGGTAGTATTCAAGCGTTCGTATTCGTTACGTTGACAACCGTTTATATTTCTCATAAGGTCGAAGACGAATAATATTATATTTTTAGGTAGGAGGAACAACTATTATGGGTGCTATTGCAGCTGGAATCGCTATGTTTGGAGCCGCTATTGGTGGTGGTATCGGTGACGGAATCGTTATCGCAAAAATGCTTGAAGGTATGGCTCGTCAACCTGAATTATCAGGTCAATTAAGAACAACCATGTTCATTGGTGTTGGTTTGGTTGAAGCTATGCCAATCTTAGCCTTCGTTATTTCACTTCTTGTAATGAACAAGTAAGCGTGATAAATTAAGCAATTTATCGAAAGAAGGAGGTGTCAATAGATGTTTTCGCACATGATATTAGGAGCGGCACAAGGTAGTACTTTGTACGTTGGCGATATGTTGTTTTATGCGATCCTTTTTGTGGTCTTAATGGCATTAATTGCTAAGTTTGCTTGGGGTCCGGTCAATGCAATGTTAAAAGAACGTGCGGATCGGATCTCTAATGATATCGAATCAGCTGAACAAGCTAAAAAGGAAGCCCAAAAACTTGCTGAACAACGCAAGGAAGCCTTAGACAACTCTCACGCCGAAGCAACTACCATTATTAACAATGCTAAGAATAGTGGTGCTAAGGAACGTGAACTAATTGTCGGCAATGCTCAAGCAGAAGCGAAGTCATTGAAGGACAAAGCTAAACAAGATATTGAACAAGAACGTGCTGACGCACTCAAGAGTGCACAAGACGATATTGCGTCATTATCTATTGAGATTGCTTCCAAAGTTATCAAAAAAGAACTTGATGAAAATAGTCAAAAAGAATTGATTGATTCGTACATTGAAGGTTTAGGTGAGAGTAAATGAGTTTAGATAAAACTACAATTGCTAAGCGCTACTCCAAAGCTTTGTTTGACGTGGTCGCTGAACAAAACCAAATTGATCAAGTTCGAGATGAATTAAAGCAAATTCAACAGATCTTTGATGATAATGAAGGATTAGGCAAAATGTTGACCGATAAGGGTTTGAAGGATGATCAAAAACGTTCAATTATGGCGCTTTTGACCAAGGATGCTTCAAAGTACGTTGGCAACTTAATTAAAATGGCTTTTGATTACGGTCGAATGGATGATTTGACCGCAATCATCGCTGAGTTTAACCGCTTATGCGATGCTGATGCTTCAGTCGTTCGTGCTAAAGTTATTTCCGCCATTCCATTAAGTGATGAACAACTTCAAAAAATGGCTGAAAACTTTGCTAAACGTTTGAAAGTTAGCAAGGTTATTTTGGATAGTGAAGTCGATAATTCGATTATCGGCGGTGCAATCATTAAAACAGATGGTTTGATCTACGACGGTAGTATTCAAACCCAAATTAATCAAATTAGACAGCGCCTCGTTGGTTAGCTCGAAATTTGTAAAGAGGTGAAACTTTTATGAGCATTAAGGCTGAGGAAATCAGTGCTCTAATCAAACAGCAATTAGAAAACTACCAAGCCGAGCTTAACGTTGAAGAAACGGGTACAGTTACCTACGTTGGTGACGGGATTGCTCGCGCTCATGGCTTAGATAATGCTCTTTCTGGTGAACTTCTCGAATTCTCTAACGGTGTTTACGGAATGGTTCAAAACCTTGAATCAAACGACGTCGGGATTGTTATCATGGGTAACTATGATGAAATTCACGAAGGCGACACCGTTAAGAGAACTGGTCGGATCATGGAAGTTCCAGTAGGAGATGCCTTAATCGGTCGAGTTGTTAACCCATTAGGTGAACCGCTTGATGGTAAAGGCGCCATTAAAACTGACAAAACTCGTCCAGTTGAACATAAGGCTCCAGGGGTTATGCAACGGAAATCCGTTGATCAACCTCTCCAAACTGGTATTAAGGCGATTGACTCGTTAGTACCAATTGGCCGTGGTCAACGTGAGTTGATTATCGGGGACCGGAAAACTGGTAAAACTGCTTTAGCAATTGATACAATTTTGAACCAAAAGAACGAAGATATGATTTGTATCTACGTTGCGATCGGACAAAAGGAATCAACTGTTCGGACCCAAGTAGAAACGCTTCGGCGTTATGGCGCGATGGATTACACCATCGTGGTTAGTGCGGGTCCTTCAGAACCAGCTCCATTACTATACCTTGCACCATATGCGGGGGCAGCGATGGGTGAAGAGTTTATGTACAACGGCAAGCACGTTTTGATCGTTTATGATGATCTATCAAAACAAGCTGACGCTTATCGTGAGCTTTCCTTGATTCTTCGTCGGCCGCCTGGGCGTGAAGCTTACCCTGGGGATATTTTCTATACCCACTCACGTTTGCTAGAACGGGCAGCTAAGTTAAGCGATGACTTGGGCGGTGGTTCAATGACCGCCTTGCCATTCGTTGAAACCAAGGCTGGAGACGTTTCAGCTTACATTCCAACTAACGTAATTTCCATCACTGATGGACAAGTCTTCTTGGATAGCGACTACTTCCATTCCGGAGTTCGTCCAGCGATCGACGCTGGTACGTCCGTTTCCCGGGTTGGTGGGGATGCGCAAATCAAGGCGATGAAGAAAGTTTCTGGAACGTTGCGTCTAGACCTAGCTTCTTACCGTGAATTGGAATCATTTGCTCAATTTGGTTCTGATTTGGATAAGGCAACCCAAGCTAAATTAGCTCGGGGACGTCGGACGGTAGAAGTTTTGAAGCAACCGCTACACAAACCACTTCCTGTTGAAGACCAAGTGTTGATTCTTTACGCTTTGACACATGGTTTCTTGGATAAGGTTCCAGTAGATGATATTCAACGGTTCCAAGATGAACTCTTTGATTATGTTGCAAGCAACAACAAAGAGCTCACCGATGAAATCCGTGAAACAAAACAACTTCCGGATACGGAAAAAATGGATGCAGCCATCAAGGCTTTTGCAGAACATTTTCAACCAACCAAGGAAGCTAAATAAGGATATCAGCTAACGAGAGGAAAAGTGGTGAGAATTAATGGCAATATCTGAACAAGATGTTAAGCGGCGAATTGATTCGACTAAGAAAACTAGTCAGATTACGACTGCTATGCAAATGGTTTCAACGGCTAAGTTAAGCCAGATTCAGAAACATACAGTTGGATATCAAGTGTACGCGCAGAAAGTTGAGAGTATTGTTGCTCACCTGGCTAAATCGCATTTAATGAATGCGGGAGTGGCTGGCAAAGCTAGCTCTGATCAGGCTATATCAGCAGCTGATTTATTAGTTCAACGGCCAGTGAAAAAGACCGGATACTTAGTTATTACGTCTGATCGCGGGTTAGTGGGCTCATATAACAGTAGTGTGATTAAGCAAACTAACGATTTCATGAAAGAACACGGTCATGATGGCGGTGATGATGCCATAATTCTTGCGGTAGGTAGTACCGGGGCTGATTTTTACAAGAATCGCCCACAAAAGGTCGGCTACGAATATCGCGGGGTTAGCGACGTGCCTACTTTTAACGAAGTTCGGGAAATCGTCACTACCGTCACCAAGATGTACAAAGACGGTGAATTCGATGAATTATACGTTTGCTACAATCACTTTGTAAATCGACTTTCGAACAGCTTCCACGTTACTAAATTGTTGCCAATTGGCGGCGAAGAATTGGTAAACGATGGTAAGCATGAAACGATTACTGCTGAATATGAAACCGAACCATCTCCCGAAGTATTGTTGCAAGAAATCTTGCCACAATATGCTGAGAGTTTGGTTTACGGTGCCATTTTGGATGCTAAGACGGCGGAACACGCCGCTAGTTCTTCAGCTATGCGCACCGCTTCTGATAATGCAAGTGATTTAATTGCAGATTTAGAGCTACAGTATAATCGCGCTAGACAAAGTGCTATTACGACTGAGATCACCGAAATTACCGGTGGTCAAGCCGCACTTGAATAAATTAACGAGAGGAATTAAACAATATGAGTACTGGTAAAGTTGTTCAAGTTATCGGACCAGTTATCGACGTTGAATTCCCCCTTGACGAAGAAATCCCAACAATCAATAATGCTTTGAAAATTAAAAAAGCAGACGGTACAATTTTAGTTTCTGAAGTAACGCTTGAGTTAGGTGATGGTGTCGTAAGAACCATCGCTATGGACGGAACGGAAGGGCTACAACGTGGCCTGGAAGTTGAAGATACTGGAGACTCAATTAAAGTACCAGTTGGTGATGAAACACTTGGTCGTGTTTTCAACGTCTTGGGTGAAACAATTGATGGTGGTAAAGAGCTAGGTCCAGATATAAAACGCGATCCAATTCATCGTGATCCACCAGAATACGACGAATTGAATCCAAGTACAGAAATTCTTGAAACAGGGATCAAAGTTATTGACTTACTTGCTCCATATATTCGGGGTGGTAAGATTGGTCTCTTCGGTGGTGCCGGAGTTGGTAAAACCGTTTTGATTCAGGAATTAATTCATAACATTGCACAAGAACATAATGGTATCTCAGTATTTACTGGGGTTGGAGAACGGACACGTGAAGGTAACGACTTGTACTTCGAAATGAAGGAATCGGGCGTTCTTGAACGTACGGCCATGGTGTATGGACAAATGAACGAGCCGCCTGGGGCTCGGATGCGGGTTGCTTTGACTGGTTTGACGATTGCGGAACACTTCCGTGATGTTGAAGGTCAAGACGTGTTGTTATTCATTGACAACATTTTCCGCTTTACCCAAGCTGGTTCAGAAGTTTCTGCCTTACTTGGTCGGATTCCTTCAGCCGTTGGTTACCAACCAACCTTGGCTACTGAAATGGGTCAATTGCAAGAACGGATTACTTCTACGAAGAAAGGTTCAGTTACCTCGATTCAAGCGGTTTACGTTCCTGCCGATGACTATACTGACCCTGCGCCAGCAACTACCTTCGCTCACTTGGATGCTACAACCAACTTGGAACGTAGCTTAACCCAACAAGGGATTTATCCTGCGGTGGATCCATTAGCTTCCACATCGACAGCTTTGGACCCAGAAATTGTTGGCGAAGAACATTACGAAGTTGCTAGTGAAGTACAACATGTTCTCCAACGTTACAAGGAATTGCAAGATATTATCTCAATCCTTGGGATGGATGAACTGTCTGACGAAGAAAAGACCGTAGTTGCACGGGCACGGCGGATTCAACTCTTCTTGTCACAAGACTTTAGTGTTGCGGCACAATTTACTGGTTTACCAGGACATTACGTCAAATTGGAAGACACCATCGCTGGCTTCAAGGGCATCCTTGAAGGTAAGTACGATGACCTCCCAGAAGAAGCATTCCGTTTGGTTGGTTCAATTGACGATGTGGTTGAAAAGGCTAAGAAATTAACTGCTACAGAAGATTAGGAGGGATCTAATTGGCTGAAAATTCAGTATTAACAGTTAGTATTGTTACTCCTGATGGTCAGATTTATAATGATGACCAAGTTACCATGCTGGTAGTCAATACCAGAGAAGGTGAATTGGGAATCTTACCTAATCACGTTCCAGTAATTGCAACTTTAGCGATTGACGAAGTGCGCATTAAGCATGACAAAGCTGAAGATGTAGTGGCGGTGAACGGTGGTTTTGTTGAGTTTTCAGATAACACGGCAACGATTGTTGCGGATACTGCTGAAAATCAAGCTGACATTGACGTAGCGCGAGCTGAAAGTGCTAAGAAACGTGCTGAGGCAACGATCCGTAAAGCACAACAAGCTCACGATAATAGTGAGCTTCGGCGTGCGCAAATTCATTTGCGGCGGGCGATTAACCGAATCAACGTTTCAAAACATTAAAGCTAGTTAATATTATTATTGATAACGTTCAGTTTATGAGGAATTTTTCCTCACAACTGAACGTTTTTTTTGGGAATGGGCCGGTAAATTTTCACAAATTGAGCAGAATTGCGGAGCGAATTAACCGCTGTTTTTGTGAGTAAAAAGTTATTCTTAGCTTGATTTTCTGGTACAATACTATATGTATGAATTTTGGAGGGAAAGCGATTGGGAATTCAAGCCATAATTACGTTAATTAGTTATTTATTCTTTATTTTACTGGCTTTTTGGTGTATTCAAGCAATTCCGTTTCATAAGTTTATGGGCCGGTTTGAAAGTCAGGCAAAAATGCTAATTGTTTTGCTTTCAATTGCGTTAGGCTACACCGTTGCTAGTTTTTTCTTAGGTTTGATTACGGCAATTCAGAACTTAACTTTTTTAGTGCGTTAGAAGGTTAGCGATAATGAAGAGCTTCTTATTAATGCTGGTTCGCGGATATCAAAGGGTGATCTCACCTTTATTTCCCCCTTCGTGCCGTTACTATCCAACGTGTTCTAATTACATGGTGGGGGCGCTCAAGCGCTTTGGTGCGTTGCAGGGCACTTTAATGGGAATTGCCCGGATTCTGCGGTGTAATCCGTTCGTACGGGGTGGTTACGACCCCGTGCCTGATCAATTTTCTTTAAAAAGAAATTCAAAAAATAGTGCAGAAAGAAAATAGGAGTTAAAATGTCACGAAAAGAAAAAAAGTTTGCTATTGAAGTCAAAGAAACTAACAATAACGGTACTACGGTTAACGAAGTTTACGTTAACCAACGGATGATTGGACAAATATCTCAAGTAAATGATAAGAATTGGGTAGCTTCCAACCAAAGCGGAGAAATGCGAGTAAAATCAATTGATGAGGGGATTCAGTGGATTATCGCTGAATTTAATTTACATTCGCTATAGAAAGGAGCTACTTCGATGGAAAGAAATGATTCTCGAGTAGCGCGTAAAGACGACAGCTCTCGCATTGACTATGGAATTATCTTTCCGGTACTTATGTTGGCCATTATTGGGCTAGCATCGATCTATGTAGCTGCTACGCACGATACTAGTGCTACCAGCGTATTTCGCCAAGTGTTCTCCCAACTAATTTGGTACCTTTTGGGAGTCGGCATCGTGGTGGTACTTATGCAATTTGATGCAGACCAGCTTTGGTGGTTAGCACCAATTGCGTACGGAGCAGGGATTGTTTTGCTCATCCTGGTGCTCTTCTTGTACAGTCGCTCGTACGCCGCAAATACCGGAGCTAAGAGTTGGTTTGCCTTTGGGGGCTTTACCTTTCAGCCGTCCGAGGTAATGAAGCCTGCGTACATTTTGATGATGGCGCGGGTGATTACGGTTTATAACCACCGGGTAAAAAATCGTACAATTCAATCAGATTGGCGGTTAATTGGAACCATGGCCCTTTGGACTTTGCCGATTCCAATCCTGTTGTTGCTCCAGCATGACTTTGGAACCATGTTGGTGTTTATTGCAATCTTTATTGGGCTGGTAGTTGTTTCTGGGGTAACCTGGCGGATCTTAATCCCATCCTTCGTAGGAATGGTAGTTTTAGGTAGTACGACGCTTATGTTAGTGGCGCTTCCTTGGGGGCAAGCCCTATTACAAAAGATCGGCTTTGAAAGTTACCAATTTGCTCGGGTAGATAACTGGTTGCATCCGTCTTCGGATACTACCAATTCCGGATATCAACTTTGGCAAAGCATGAAGGCGATTGGTTCGGGTCAATTATTTGGCAAGGGCTTCAACGTCTCTAACGTTAACGTGCCGGTCCGGGAATCCGATATGATTTTTTCCGTAATTGGAGAAAACTTTGGATTCATTGGAAGTATTGTTCTGATTGGTTTGTACTTCTTATTGATTTACAAAATTTTACAAGTAATTTTTGACACCAAAAACGAGTTTTACGCTTATGTAGCTACCGGAGTCATCATGATGATTTTATTCCACGTTTTTGAAAACATCGGAATGAATATCGGACTTTTACCGTTGACCGGGATCCCACTACCATTTGTGAGTGCCGGTGGTTCCGCGTTAATTGGAAACATGATTGGAATTGGATTGATAATGTCGATGCGCTATCATTACTATTCGTATAGTAAGGCAAGCATCGAAGAAAATGCCGATTTTTAATTAAGCCATTGAAAGAATCCGCACCGTCGGAAGTGCTCGCACTGAGGTACTTCGCCGGGAGGGTTCTTTTTTAGTGATTTAGTTGTTGACAAGGCTTGATATTGGAAGGTATACTTTAGCGTATTAACAAATTATTAAAAAAAGATGAGTAGATTACGGTTCTACGCTTAGAGAGTCCTTGGGTGGTGAAAAAGGAACGAGAACGTTATCGAAGATGGTCTTTGGTTATTTTCAGCGATTTGTGAGCCCGGTGCTAGCAAATCATGGGAGCGCCCAATATAGCGCACGGGTTGATGGACCCGCAGAGTCTGCCCTTCGTGAGAAGGGTGGAAAAACAAGGTGGTAACGCGATAAACTTTCGTCCTTGAGAATGGTGCTTAGTCATTATTCTCGGACGGAAGTTTTTTTGTTTGAAGGAGGAACTGAAATGATTGAATTTAAGAACGTGTCCAAAACTTTCTCGACCAAGACGGGGCCAGTAACCGCAATTGAGGATGTTAATTTAGCGATTCCAAATGGTCAAATTTTTGGCATCATTGGTTATTCCGGTGCGGGAAAAACAACTTTGATTCGGATGTTAAACGGACTAGAAAAGCCGACCACGGGTGAAGTTAAAATCAATGATGTGGTCATTAATCAACTAACGGGCGCGGCACTAGCGCAACAGCGGCATAAAATTGGGATGATTTTCCAGCATTTTAACCTATTATGGTCCCGAACGGTAAAGGCTAACATCATGTTTCCGCTAGAAATTGCGGGAGTTAGTCGCCCGCAACGGGAGCAAAAAGTACGTGAACTAATCGAACTAGTGGGGCTTACTGGAAAGGAAGATCGTTACCCTAGCGAGCTGTCTGGCGGACAAAAACAACGGGTGGGCATCGCCCGTGCATTGGCGAACGACCCGGAAATTCTTTTATCAGACGAGGCAACTAGTGCACTAGACCCCGAAACTACGGATGAAGTTTTAGATTTGTTATTAGAAATTAAACGCAAGCGAAAAATTACGATTGTCTTGATTACTCATGAAATGCACGTAATCCGTAAAATTTGTGACCAAGTGGCGGTTCTCGACGGCGGAAAAATCATTGAAGATGGGGCGGTATTAGACGTCTTTAAACACCCACAGCAAGCATTAACCAAACGATTTATTACCGCAGAAACCGATCCAACTCCGCAAGATACCGAAATAATTTTGGATGAATTAGTTGACCAGAATCCAAACGGACGGGTGGTGCGGTTAACTTTCCACGGCGATCAAGCTAAATTGCCAATCGTTTCTGAAATGGTTCACGAATTTCCAGAGGTGGCGCTGAACATCATTGCGGGAAATATCAAACAGACCCAGGAAGGTTCAATTGGAAGCTTGTACGTGCAATTAACCGGGCCCCAAAGCCAATTGGATGGCGCGGTAAGTTTTCTACGTAAGTTAAGGGTGGAAACGGAGGTAGTTAGTGATGAACAGTAGTATTTTAGATTTTAGTACCGTAGATTGGAATGAAATGGGTCAAGCAACTTGGGAAACGATTTGGGTAACGTTGGTGGCGGTCATTTTTACCGCCGTCTTGGGACTCCTAATCGGCCTACTGCTTTTTGAAACTCGAAACAGTAAAAATTGGGGGATTCGCCTAATCAATTGGCTGGTATCCTTCTTGGTAAACGTATTTCGCTCGATTCCATACATTATTTTGATTGTAATTTTAATCCCGGTAACCAACGTGTTGGTGCATACCATTGTGGGACCAACCGCGGCGTTGCCATCGCTGATTTTAGCCGCGGCACCATTTTTTGGACGATTGGTGGAAATTGCATTTCGAGAAATTGATTCCGGAGTTTTGGAAGCCGCTGCCGCCATGGGTGCCAAAAAATCGACCATCATTTTCAAAGTATTGCTTCCAGAAAGCATGCCTGCGCTAGTTTCCGGCTTAACGGTTACCGCCATTTCGTTAGTAGGATACACCGCTATGGCAGGGGCAATCGGGGCCGGCGGTCTGGGTGCGTTGGCTTACAATAATGGTTTTTTGCAATATAACGGAGCCATTATCTTAGTTGCCACCGTTTTGATCGTACTTTTTGTTTTTGCATTACAGTGGACTGGCGATTGGTTAGTTAAGAAAATCGATAAGCGATTAGTTTAGGAGTGGTTAAATGAAAAGAAATAAATTAATTTTTTTGGTTAGTGGCTTAGCAATCATCTTGCTTTTAGCAGGGTGCGGAAAAAAATCCGCGAATACTCAAAAAATCACGATTGGTGCTTCGGCGGTTCCCCACACGGAAATTCTAAAACATATCCAACCCGCATTAAAAAAAGAGGGTGTCGAATTAGATATCAAAACTTTTCAGGATTACGTTTTACCTAATAAAGCCCTCGCGAGCGGCAACATTGATGCCAACTATTTTCAACATGGCCCCTTTTTAAAAGAATGGAATGAAAAGAATCACGGGCACTTGGTGAGCGCTGGGGCGGTCCACTTGGAGCCGATTGCGGTTTATTCTAAAAAATATAATTCTTTAAAGGAATTGCCTAAGCATGCTAAAATTTTGGTTAGCAATAACGTTTCGGATTATGGCCGGGTGCTACAAATTTTTCGGGATGCCGGATTAATTACCTTAAAGAAGGGTACCGACCTAACCAAGGCAAAATTTAGTGACATCGCAAAGAATCCTAAGCAATTGCAATTTAAAACGGGTTACGAACCAAAAATTATGCCCCAGCTGCTTAAAAATAAACAGGGCAGTGCGGAAGTAATTAATTCTAATTATGCGGTGCAAGCGCATTTAAATCCACAAAAGGACGCGATTGCAACGGAAAACTCCGCCTCTCCTTATAGTAATATTGTTGCTATTCGACCGGATGAAAAAAATCGGCCAGCCATTAAAAAACTCATGAAGGAATTAAAGTCCAAGTCAACTCAGAAATGGATTAAAAAACATTTCAAGGGTGCGGTTGCTCCTGTTGAATAGGAGAACTTTTCCATTGCTATGACTAAATGCTAGTAAGGATAGTGGGACAAAACTAAAAAATGCTTTTCAAAGATGAAAAGGTCTTTAAAAAGTGGTTTTAGTATTTTGACTTTAATAGAACCAAAACGTGTGCCAAAAGTCAGTTGGTTCCGCTTAACCAAAAATTGGCCATTATGCTTGAATTTTGCATAATGGTCAATTTTCAGTTAATGCTCGCAAACTACCCGACTTTGATCCCACTCTTTTTTACGGAAAAAGGTCCAACTTGTAAGGGAATTAATTGTTTAGACGATGGGCGGCAATTGACTTTTAGGCTGAGAACCCATATAGTTAGTTACGTGAGTAATTAGGTTAGTAAATAATATAATTTGAAGGTGGATTTTATGCATTTTAACTTTAATAGCAGCGAACCAATCTATCTCCAAGTCGCCCAACAAATCGAAGATGCAATCTTCACGGGTGGTTTTAAAGAAGGAGAACAAATCCCCTCAACAACGGAAATTTCTAAGGAGTTTCACATCAATCCGGCAACGGTTTTAAAAGGAATGAACCAGTTGGTAGCGCGGAACCTCTTAGAAAAACATCGGGGAGTCGGTATGTTTGTAGTGCCCGGGGCGAGTAAACAAATTACTTTAGACCGGCAACAGAATTTTTACCAAAAGTACGTGGTGGGCGTCGTTAAGGAAGCGATTCGCTTAAACATCACCGAAACAGAGTTAAAAAAATTAATTGAACAGGGGTATCAATCGTTATGAAAGGTATCGAAGTAAGGCAAGTAACGAAAACTTTTGACCACCACTTGGTTTTAAATGGAATTGGATTAACTCTAGAACCGAACAAGATACACGGTTTACTAGGGCGAAACGGGGCTGGAAAAAGTACGCTTTTGAATTTGCTGGTTAACCGAATTAGGCCCGATGAAGGCGAAATTAAGCTGGATAACGAATTGATTGGTGATAATGATCGGCAACTGGGAAAGCTATTCTTAATGAGCGAAGTGGATCTTTATCCCAAAAATATTCGGGTTAAGGACATTTTTAAATGGTCTGCCAATTTTTATGGTAGCTTTGATAGTGAGTTAGCACATTCGTTGAGTAAACAATTCGGTCTAAAAGAGTCCATGCTTTTTCACCATCTCTCTACGGGATACCGAACGATTACCAAGTTAATCGTGGCGCTATCTGTCCCGGCTGAATATGTTTTTTTAGATGAACCAGTTTTAGGTTTGGATGCTAACCACCGGGAACTTTTTTACAATGCATTAGTAGAAAGTTACGCGGAAAAGCCCCGAACTTTTGTGATTGCTACTCATTTAATTGAAGAATTTGCCAAATTGATTGAGCACGTAATGGTTATGGACCAGGGGCGGATCGTGGTTGACGACGAAACGGAAACGGTCTTGGCGAACGCATACACCATCAGCGGGCCTGTTCAAGCAGTTGATCAATACACCGCGGGGTTAAACGTCATTGGCAGTGATCGACTAGCACGGATTAAGGCTAATTACGTGTATGGGCCGCTAAATGATCGACCAATTCCAGATGAGATCAATATCGATCCAATGGATTTGCAGACGCTTTTTATTAATTTAACAAATGGGGGAGAAACTCATGAATAAAATTGCGGCGGTGGTTAAATATGATTTAAGCAATTATTTACGCCTCGTGCTAATCGCGTACGCGTGGATTATCGGGTTAATGCTGGGGGTGCCAACCATTATTCACGTAATTGGCAAAGGCTTTACGGGAACTGCTGAGACAATTGGGGCCCAATTAACGACGCTATCGTTTGGCGCAATTTTCGTTAACCTCGTGCTGATATTCTATTGTGGTTTCCTAACTTACGAACGATTTGCATTTTTAATCCAAAATGGGGTCTCTCGGCGAACGGGGTGGATTGCTAAATTAATTTCGCTCTTAGTTTTAGCTGGGGTAGCCATTATTTATGGATTATTAGCTAACATGCTTTCCTTAATGGGTGACCAGAGTAAGAATGTTTCCCTTTATTGGTCACTTTACGGACATTTTTATAAGAATGGCGTCCTCAACATCCTTTCAATGATTCTAACTAACTTAATTTTTCTGCTCCTAGTGGCAGCGGGTGGAATGATGTTAGGAGCACTCTTTGCACTGCTTAACCGGCGGCAGCAGCGGGCAATCCTAGTGGGGATTCCGCTAGTGCTGATTGTTATTTTCACGATTATTGGACGAATGGTTAGTGAAAAAGTAATTACGTGGGAAAGAATTGATAATTTCATTAGATTTGTCATGGGTGATACAGGACCAATGGGGCATCTTAACCCGGTAGTTCCTTCCATAATTATGTTAGTATTAATGTTAGCATGTTTAGCAATTTCGCGATGGTTAAACGTGCGCTTAAGACTGAAACGAGGAGAATAGCCGTTTAATGAATGATTTTACAAGTATTAAAGCACTAAAGAAACGTACTTTGGATACGTATCAAGGAAATTGGATGGCGGCCATTAAAGCCAATATCTTACCAATTATAAGTGCCGCGTTTACTAGTTTTATGATTATGACTTTTATTGGGATTGCCGTAGTAGTATTTACCCAAACTGACCCAGCGACGTTGCGTCAGGCTACAAATTATGATCAAGCAGCGAGTGTTAATTCTGCATATTCCGGAACGGGGATGGCGCGTGATTTTCTATCAATGGCAATCGCGACCTTCTTTATGGTAGGAATTCAATACGGTACGTTAGATTGGTTGCGCAATCGGACCCGGATTCCTTCGTGGGGAGCGCCATTTCAAACGTTTACTCGGAAATACTTTACGTCTACGTTGGCCATCTTTTTATTTGAGTTTATTTTCTTAACGCTGTGGTCCTTTTTGTTCGTAATTCCCGCGATTATTAAGTTTTACTCGTATTCGCAGTCGTATTTGCTGTACAAGGACGCACAAGAACGGCAATTGACGGATCAATTTGAATTTGTCACCTTTATTACGTTTAGTCGTCGCTTGATGAACGGCTACAAAGCTCGCTTCTTACTGCTTCAATTATCGTTGTTGGGCTGGTTTATCCTAAGCGTATTAACCTTTGGAATTGGCTTCCTATGGTACATTCCGTACCGTAACGGAGTGTACACCGCCTTTTACGAAGATTTAGTTGAAAAACGGGGTAAACAAGTGGTGCCAGAAATTTTTGCATAAAGCTAAGATAAAACTTGCTATCTAAAAATATTAAAAATTCCTTCTAAGAATGGGAGCGCCTCAAGGGTTCCAATTGTAGAAGGAATTTTTTTGTTTGTTAAGTGTGGTTGCTTGTTGCGGAGCCGAAATGAACTGCGCACCCAAGCTTCTTTCGGTTGACTAAATTAAAGGACTAACCACAAATTTCGTGGTTAATCCTTTTGGTATTCTCTGCAATATGGTTGAAATGAACTCCAGCCACCAATCTTTTCCGGTTAGCCCCAATCATTCGATTAATCGCCAAAAGTAGTGATTAAGCTAATCCTCGAAGATTACCCGGTGGCTTCCGTTCTCTTTATTTAATCCTCGAATTTCTTGCTCCGTATGCCAAGTATACTACCAAGCCAATTGCAAACCAGATCAACGAGTACAACTTAGCTTGGTAATCTAGTCCCCAGAACACTGCCAACGTTCCTAAAAAGGCTAACGCCGGTAAAACTGGGTAAAATGGCATCTTGAAGCTTGGCACCGCGATATCCTTTCCTTCACGCGGACGAAGGGCGTAAATTCCTAACGTAACAAACATGAAGGCAATTAACGTTCCTGCTGAAATTAATTGTGCCAAAAAGGCAAACGGGAACAGCGACCCAATAATAATTCCGGTAACGGTTAAAAATAGCAACGCTTGGTTAGGCAATTGATGACGATTTAATTTACCAAGCCACTTAGGCAGCATGCCGTCCCGGCCAAATGAATACAGCAACCGGGAACCAGCCATCATCATTCCAATCAGGGCGGTAAACATTCCGATTACCGCGATTGCTTGTACTAAGCTAGCTACTGCAGGATGTCCGGCAGTGCGTAATGCCCAGCCGACCGGTTCTGCATTATTTGCGTAATTAGAGTAATGAAACATCCCGACTAGCACAAGGGCAACCGCTACAAAAAGGGTTACCGCAATTGCTAGGGATCCCAAAATCCCACGCGGCATCGTTTTTTGGGGATCTTTAGCTTCACCAGCGTTGGCAGCGATTGAATCAAAACCAATGTAGGATAAGAAAATCATCGAAATTCCAGCGTAAATTCCGCTCCAGCCGCCAAAATGACTACCGTCGGGTAACACGCGCGGATGTGGAATAAAGGGAACGTAATTAGATAAATGAACCGAAGTAACGCCTATGATGATAAATAAAATAATGGCCAAAACCTTTAATACCACGAGGGCGTTTTCGATCCGTGCGGCCTCAGAAGTTCCACAGGCTAGTAGAATGGCAACCAGTAGGATGACAATCAAGGCGACAATGTCAATAATGCCGCCGTTGGTTCCTAGGGGATTGGCCAGGGCAGCCGGCAATTTTAAGCCTACCGTAGAAATTAACCCCCGGAAATTAGCCGAAAGCCCGGAAGCTACAAAAGCTACTGCGATGAAATACTCGGCCAGAAGTGCCCAGCCAGCAATCCAACCAAAGCCTTCCCCAAAGATTACGTTGATCCAGGAGTATGCCGAACCGGCGAACGGCATTGCCGAAGCCATTTCAGCGTAAGCAAAGGCCACTAAACCAGCAACTACCGCTGCAGCTAGAAATGATAGAACTACCGCCGGACCAGCGTGTTCCGCAGCCACCACTCCAGGTAGTGTAAAAATAGTGGTCGAAACAATGGTTCCCACCCCTAAAGATAGAAAATCTTTGACAGTCAACGTGCGCACCAGGTTGGCGTCCTTATCTTCGTATTGGGAAGGATCCTCTTTATGAATAAACTTTTTAATGAATGAACTCATCAGCTTTCCCCCTCGTAAAAGTATCTGATTTAAATATCATACCATAAATTATCATCATTTTTTAATCTTATATTAATTTAAGGAAAGTTTTTCTAGGGAATCGTAACGGCAAGTTTCTTCGTGTAGGTTATGGAAAGTGTTAGAATCAAAGTAGTAAAAAGAAGAGGAGTACGAAAAAATGGATGCAATCGAAACGACCCGCCAGAAGCTAAGACAATTACGCGTTAGGCTGCAACAGGGCAAAATTTTTGCCTCTTTAGGTCGTTCGGTAGGTGCAATTATTGATGCTGCTAACGAGAATCAAACCGTTAAACCAGTGACATTGCCTGATGATCAGGACGGCATTGAAGAGTTGCTCCAGCGAATTCGGGCAGCCTTGGGGAAGGGAAAACTAGAAGAGCTTAGTGACGCTGATTTAGACTTAATGTTGCAACATTTGGGATCGCCCAACCCAATTATTCGGGATAAGGGGGTTTTTTACCTTTTTAATGATCTCATTCAAAATCAAGTTTTAACTAAGGCACAGATGGTGCGGACGTTTGATCGACTAACTAGCGACCAAGTGTTATTTGCGCACATCAATGAAAAAGAAAATGACGCAGCCTTTTTGCGTTCCTTTGCAGTGATGATGCTGGCATCGTTAATTTATATTGACCGAGCCGGGGCAGCGTTTATCGACCATGCGCGAAAAAATAAGCTAGTCGAGCAACTAGCCATATATATAATGTTGGAAAATGATACTAGGGGATTTGTGGCTAATCAAGGATGGGTTCACGCATATACTCACATTGGCAACGTTTTGGACGAGCTAGCTAGTGATGAAGAACTGTTACGCGCTGATAAAATTTTATTAATGGCAACGGTCATTGAAAAATTCCGCCGACTCACCACCCCTTTAATATACGGTGAACCAACGCGTTTAGCGGTTTATTTTGCTGATCAATTGTTAGAAGATGACGTCTACCAACAGTTTTTATTAATCGAACTTCGCGAATGGCGGCGCGCCCTGGCATCAACCCAAGTCCGGGAAACCCAGGCAATGTGGAATGCAATTTTTAATCGGCAGCGATTACTGCAAGCCATGATGCTAAACTCCAACATGGCTAAGGCAGTGGTGGAATATTTAGAAGATTCGAATGATTTTACAATTTAAGCGCAATATTTTTAATTTTCATCTCATTCTTGAAGTTGTTTTGTGGTATACTTGAGTTTCAAAAAACGTTTGATAATTGGCGGAGCAAACTGAAGTTTGTAATTATCTTACACATGAGGTGAAAAAAATGAAAATTGCAGTGCTTGCTGGTGGAAAGAGTACGGAACGAAACGTTTCACTTTCCTCTGGTTCAAAAATCACCGATGCTTTGCGTGCTAAAGGCCACGAAGCAACGATGATCGACCTATTCTTGGGATATGATCTACAAGAAGGGCAGACTGTTGAAGATGTTTTTAAGACTAGTAATACGGATTCGGACTACGAAATTCAGACGGACGTTTTAACGGATGCTGATATCGAAAAACTTCGGACGGATGGCACGGTTGGATTATTTGGGAAAAACGTTTTGGAAATCCTCCGGGCTGCCGACTTTGTTTTTCTCGCATTACACGGTGGTGATGGCGAAAATGGTAAGGTACAAGCTGTTTTAGACCTGAACGATATTAAGTATACGGGAAGCGGAACTTTAGCATCGGGAATTGCAATGGATAAGGCGATTTCAAAGGAAATCATGCTTTATAACGATATTAAGACGGCACGCTTTGTGGTTCTCCATGAAGAAGACGGAATTCATCCTCAGTTAGATTTTGGTTTTCCAGTAGTGGTTAAACCTAATAGCGGGGGATCTAGTGTAGGAACGATGATTGTACACGACGAAGAAGAATTGGCTGATTCGTTACGTGATGCTTACCGATTTGACGATGAAATCATTGTGGAAGAGTTCATTACTGGCCGGGAATTTTCTCTTGGGGTAGTTAATGAACAAGCCATGCCTGCAATTGAAATTGTGGTTAATGATGGTTGGTATGACTACGAGCATAAGTTTAAGACTGGTACGACGACCCAATTTATCACGTCACCGGACATCGATGAAGAAGTCCATGACGAAATGAAGCGGGTTGCGGTAAAAACCATGAAGGTATTGGGAATGACTAACTATGGCCGGGTGGATTTCTTGGTTAATGACCAGGGAGTTTACGTAATTGAAGCAAACAACTTACCGGGCATGACGCCGCTATCACTATTGCCACAAGAGGCAGAAGCAGCGGGAATCAGTTATGAGGACCTCTGCGAAAGCATCATTCTAGGCAAGCAAAAACTTTATCAAGAAGCAGAAAAATAAATAAAGAAACCTCCCTTAGAGTAACTACATCTAAAGGAGGTTTTTTTATGCGAGAAAGTTGTCAATGGGCCACGGTCAGCCCAGTGTTAAAAAAGTATCATGATCAAGTTTGGGGAAGGCCCGTGTTTACTGACCAAGCGCTATTTGAAAGTTTAACTCGTCAGGTTTTTCAATCCGGGCTCAAAATGCAAATGGTGTTAGCTAAACTTCCTGAGATGGCGCCTGTAATGGACGACTGGCAAATTGAGGCGGTCAGCCGGTATTCAGAAGCTAAGGTTCAACAGCTTTTACAAGACCCACTGATGATTAAAAATGAACGTAAGGTTCGCTCAGTAATCCATAATGCGCGGATAATCCAGCAAATGGCCCAGCATAAGCAATCCTTCAGCGACTGGTTATGGGCACAAGTAGGTTTCGTTCCCCTAGACTTACAGCAACGGACTAACACAAAGGTGCTGGTTCAGCATCCGGTTGCTAAACGAGTTTGCCAGGAAATGAAGGCGCAGGGGTTTGAATTTGTTGGTCCCCGGAACGTCAGCTTTTTTCTACAAGATGCAGGATTACTTAACGGGCATTGGGTCAACTGCGAGTATTATCAAAAGTGGAATTAGGTAATTAATCCTTAAGCTGGAAAATTAAAAAGAGAGTGGGACAAAAGTTGGTAGTTTGCGAGCATTAACTGAAAATTGACCATGATGCCTAAATTTGGCATCATGGTCAATTTTTGGTTAAGCGGAACAAACTGACTTTTGGCTCTATTGAAATCAAATCACCAAAACAACTTTTCGAGGACCTTTGCATCCTTGAAAAGTTGTTTAGTTTTTTCCAGCCGCTTTAATTTATCAATTTGATGAGTTTCCAGCATTAGTCGCGTAAAAAGTTCGACTTTTAGTCACTCTATACTAACAATTTAGTTGTTTTCTAGACTAGTACGAACCACTAACACGTCGCAAGTTGCTGTCCGGGTGACGTATTCGGTTACTGAACCGATTAATAAGCGTTCAACAGCATTCAAACCGGTCGCACCGATCATGATTAAGTCCGTGTGCAATTCTTTGGGGACGTCCTGAGAAATCACTGCTTTTGGCGTACCGTATTCGATTGAATAGGCGATGTTTTCTAAACCATCGTTTTTAGCTTCCTCAACGTAACGGTCTAACGTCTTTTTGGCAGTTTCCGTAACTTGTTCCACCATTGCGTTGTCAAAGTTAGAAATATTTTGAAAGGCACGGATATCAATTACGTGAAGGAGATGCAATTCAGCTCCATCATTACGTTTAGCTACCGCGACCGCCTTGCGAAAGGCTAATTCTGCTTCCTTAGAACCATCTACTGGCACGAGAATATGCTTATATTGTTGAGCCATAACATAACCACCCCTATCTATTTACACTAATTGTACGTTAAAAATTAGAAAATAAAAAGGAATTTGCTATAAAAATTTTAATAAAAATAGCAGCGTGCCCGTGGTTGACACAATTCCAAGTACCAACCCGGCCACAATTAGGGGAGTACTGCTACTAATTCCCGCAATTAAAGTCAGCAGGCTAACGATCATAAGTAAAATACCGATAACTCGTAGACTACTGCTTAAAAGCGAATTAGAAGTTGGTTTAAATAACATAAAATCTCGGTGCTGATGGCGATATAAATAATTGCCGATGTAAAAAATAATAAGTGAAAAAATAACCATTAAGCCTGGGATTAGCATAAAATAACCTACTTTCATGATATAAAAAAAGCCCCACCTAATGTGGGGGAAGAACTAACGACACCGTTCAGATTGGCCAGGATCTAACCCAAAAGGCAAGGTGGGTACCCATACCTACGCTGCACGTTTCTCGCTTACGAGCCTACAATTCACGTACGATCCGGGTTCCCGGTTAGATGTTTGTTGGAAGAATATGAAACCAATCCTCTCGCATGCCTCGGTTTCTTCACATTCATAGTACTATAACTTTTACCTAAAAGACAATATTAAAGTCCTGATTTTTGTGATTTTTTCAGGTTTTGGTACTGTTCGTAAATTTTAGATTCAAAAGGACTATTTCCCTTAGCCTCAAGGTAGGTAGCATTCTTTAATTGATCAGGCAAATATTGCTGGGGAACCCAGTCGTTTTGATAATTATGCGGGTAAAGATAGTCAGTTCCGCGACCCAACGCTTTTGCACCTTGATAGTGAGCATCACGCAGGTGATCAGGAACTTCACCGATTTTGCCATCGCGAATGTCACCGAGTGCGTTATCAATTGCCGTAATTGCAGCATTTGATTTGGGAGAAACACATAATTCAATTACGGCGTTAGCAAGGGGAATCCGGGCTTCGGGTAAGCCAATGTGTTCAGCCGCGGTAACCGCAGCGACCGTTCGTTGACATACGGGAGGGTTTGCAAGACCTATGTCTTCATAAGCGATTACAAGCAGACGGCGAATTACGCTCTTTAAGTCACCGCTTTCTAATAAACGGGCCATGTAATGCAGCGCGGCATCCGTATCGCTGCCCCGAATTGATTTTTGAAACGCTGAAATCACGTCGTAATGGGCGTCCCCGTCCTTATCCTGGGTGAGTGCCCGTTTTTGGAGACATTCCTGAAGAATTTCCAAAGTGAGGTGGATTTTATCGTCGTCACTTGGTGAGGTGGAACGAGCGGCCAATTCTACCGCGTTTAAGGCACTGCGGAGATCACCCCCGGTTGCTTCGCTAACAAATTGCAACGCGTTTTCATCCATTTGGAGGGGGAGGTCACCTAACCCACGTTGAGAATCCTGAAGTGCCATTTCAACGGCTTCCTTAATGTCAGCGGGAGTAAGGGGCTTAACCTCAAAAATTTGAGTACGACTACGAATCGCCGGGTTGATATTAATGTATGGATTTTCCGTAGTGGCCCCAATTAAAATAATCTGTCCGCTTTCCAAGTGGGGAAGCAAAAAGTCCTGCTTAGTCTTGTCTAGTCGATGAATTTCATCGAGCAAGAGGACGACCGTCCCACTCATTTTAGCTTCTTCAGCAACAATCTGGAGTTGTTTTTTAGAATCCGTAGCCGCATTTAACATGCGAAACGCGTATTTGGTCGAACCAGCAATCGCACTAGCGATACTAGTCTTTCCGGTTCCAGGGGGGCCGTATAAAATCATGGAAGATAACCGTTTGGCCTTGACCATTCGGCTAATGATTTTTCCCGGGCCAACTAAGTGCTTTTGCCCAACCACTTCTTCAAGGGTTCGGGGACGCATCCGATATGCTAATGGTTGCATTTTTCCTCCTCAAAATAAATGAAAGTAAATAAAAAAACGGCCGTAGCCGTTTTCCTATTATAGCTTGTTGTAGTATTCAACGATAAGTGAGTCGTCGATTTCTGCTTCAAGCTCGTCACGTTCTGGAAGGCGAACAAGTGAACCTTCAAGCTTGTCAGCATCGAATTGAACGAATTGAGGACGTCCAACGACTGCTTCAACAGCTTCGTTAATGATCTTAAGATCTTTTGATTTTTCACGAACGCCGATTACTTGACCAATTTCAACTTCGTATGATGGAATATCAACGCGCTTGCCATCCACAGTGATGTGGCCGTGGTTTACTAATTGACGAGCTTGACGACGAGTAGTTGCCAAACCTAAACGGTAAACCATGTTGTCCAAACGACGTTCAAGTAAGATCATGAAGTTAGTACCTGGAACACCTTCGCGCATCTTGCTAGCACGATCAAAAAGGTTTGCGAATTGACGTTCAGTTAAACCGTACATCATCCGTAACTTTTGCTTTTCGCGAAGTTGCATACCGTATTCAGAAATCTTGCGACGGTTGTTTTGACCGTGGTCACCAGGTGCGTAAGGACGGCGAGCCAATTCCTTACCAGTACCTGACAATGAAATACCAAGACGACGAGAAACTTTCCAACTTGGACCTGTATATCTAGACATTAAAAAATCCTCCAATAAATTATTTTTGTTGGAGTAAAATAAACAAATGTGGGTTTAGTATTCGTGCAGATTGCTCTGTAATTTTCACCTTTGCAGCCGCCAAGGGTACTAATTAACCATTTAAAAAGGCAACAATCTGTTGACGAGCTTACCGCCCACCGCTGCATTATTTTACACTCTAGCTAGTTTAACGCACGCAAAACGGACTTGTCAATGTGTTTCATTAAAGTAGCAACAAAATCATTAAGAACCTGTTCATCCGTTGCGCTGAACCGGTTTAAACTAGGTGAATCAATATCTAAAACGCCTATTGGTTGCTTTTCTACCATTAAAGGAATTACAATTTCAGAGTTAGATGCACTATCGCAAGCAATGTGACCCGGAAATTCGTGAACGTTAGCAACGCGCAAAGTACTTTGCTGTTTTAGAGCGGTGCCGCAAACGCCGCGGCCGTTTTGAATATGCATGCAGGCAACTTTGCCTTGGAAGGGACCTAAGATGAGTTCGTCAGCATTAGCATCGTATAGGTAGAAACCTGCCCAGTTGAGGTCGCTAATTTCGCTATACAACAACGCTGCTGCGTTAGCTAGGTTAGCAATCGGGTGTGGTTCGTCAGTTAAAAGGGCGTCAATTTGGTCAATGATAATTGGAGCAATTGTCTTGGACATGGTGGTCACTTCCTAATTTTAAGTAGTTTAATTAAAATCACTGCTTTAACAGTAGATAGGGTATGCTATAATTTATAATGGATTAAATTATAAATTGAAGAATCTTAAAAAGCAAGTTTTTCATAAAGGAATTGAGTGAAGCAAGAAGGATGGGATTTTAGATATGATCATAGTATTGATTTCAGTCATCGTGGTAGCGATTTTAGTTTACCTCGGGATTGTTGCATATCAACGTTATTTACTAAAACAGGTCGATGAACTGTTAAACCGCAAGGCGGATATTAGCGAATCACCGATCCGCCAGAAGTTAATGGAAGTATCTTCAATGAACTTAACCGGATCGTCTGCGGTCGGCTTAGATAACATCCGCAATGACTACCAAGAAATCATTGATCACCGCTTGCCCGAAGTTGAAGATATCGCTAACCATTCACGTCAAAATATTAATGATATGAAGATATTTGAGGCGCGGAAAGATATTACGACGGTTAGTGAGACTCTCGATGCGATTGAAGAGGAAACCAAGCGTTTGAATGACCAATTGGATAATATCCAACGAATTGATCAAGAACAACGTGATGCGGTTAAGGTCCTCCGGATGAAGTACCAAGAGATTGGCAAGCAACTGCTTGACCAAAACCTATCTCTGGGACCAAGCATTGATTTGCTTGAAGAAAAGCTATCCCGGTTAAACGACGATTTCGATACGTTTAACCAGACCGTGGATGCTGGGGATCACGAAAAAGCCGAAGGTCAACTTAAGAAATTAAAGGCCAGCACTTCTGAAATTGAAGCAGAAATTAAGGCAATTCCTTCGTTATACGATGAATTAACCAACTTATTTCCTTCACAAATCGAAGAAGTTCGCGATGGCTATGACCAGTTAATTAATCATAACTACGCTTTTGAAAATGACACGGTTAAGGACGAAATCAAGGCAATTAAAGCCAAGATTAATGATAATTTGGAAACCCTTAGCAATTTACGGTTGGATGCTGTGCGAGCTAATAACAAGGCGATTGAAATTCGAATTGATGAATTATACGACATTTTACAAACCGAAATTGACGCTCGTAAATCTGTAGAGCACAACTTCAACGTAATTACTCGATTCCTTGATCATGCTGAAAAACAAAATAAAGTGCTCCTTTCTGAAATTGCTCGGCTAGACCAAAGCTACGTTTTAAACGATGATCAGCTAAACCTTGGTCAAGTTCTAGAGGGCCAATTAAACGACATTCGCAATGAACACGACCGGGACACGGAACGCATTACTAACCAACCGGTGGTTTATTCCGAAATCGTAGAACGGCTAAAGGAAGAAAATGAACAGCTAACTGAAATTGAAGACCGGCAGGCAGCCTTGAATAGTGAATTACAGGAAATGGTCGATAGTGAAAAGGACGCACGGACGCGTTTGCAACAATACGACAATGAAATTCATAACATTAAACGGCACGTCGAAACGCTCAACTTACCTGGTATTCCAGAAGGCTACATGGATTACTTCTTTGTGGTTAGCGACGAAATCGAAAAAGTTGGCAGTGATATGAATCAAGTCCGGATCAATATGGGGATGATTAACCGCGAATTAGACATGGTTAGCACCGACATCCAAACCTTGATTAAGAAGACTTCTGATTTAACCGATGATGCTGCAATTAGTGAGGCGGCCATCCAATATGCTAACCGTTACCGGCATACTGATGAAGAGGTTGCGGCAGCCAGTCAACAAGCGCAAAAGCTTTTTGATAAAGACCACCGTTACAACGAAAGCCTTTCAGTAATTTCGAAGGCGTTGGACAAGGTTGAACCGGGAGCAATCGAGAATATTACGGAAAACTACTACCAACAAAAGAAAACGGAATATTAATCTAGAAATATTAGGTTAACTGATATAGGGATCAAGGTTCCACAATTAAAAAGCGGCAACGGAGGCTGGGAAATTTTTTCTCGGCCTCTGTTTTATGTAATGGGGATGGAATTTTTTTCAAAATTAGGTAGAATTTTAACTGGTTTTGAAAATGGTAAAATTTTGACACGCTTCCCATTTGTAAGTAGAATAATGGAATGTGATTAAGCGGGATTTTAAGTTAGGGATGAGGAAAATGATTTACTTTGACAATAGTGCAACTACGCAAGTTGATAAAACAGTCTTAGAAACTTACCAAAAGGTTAGCAATCAGATTTGGGGAAACCCTTCTAGTTTACACAACATGGGTGAAACTGCGTTTAATTTGCTTGAACAATCACGTAAACAAATTGCGGACTTGTTAAACGTGCAGCCACACGAGATCTTCTTTACCAGCGGAGGTACAGAAGGCGACAACTGGGTGATTAAGGGAACGGCAATCGAAAAACGTGCTTACGGAAAACACCTGATTACCACTACGGTGGAACATCCGGCGGTCCAAAATACGATGGCTCAATTAGAGCAACTCGGCTTTGACGTTACTTATTTACCCGTAGATGACGAAGGACGGATTAGTATCCAAGATTTGAAGGATGCGATTCGGCCGGATACAATTTTGGTTTCAATCATGGCGGTTAACAATGAAATTGGTACGGTACAACCGCTCACCGAAGTTGCCGAAGTGTTGAAGGATTACCCTAAAATTCATTTTCATGTGGATGCAGTCCAAGGAATCGGTAAGGGAATTCAATCGGCCATCATGAACGATCGGGTAGACTTTGTCACTTTCTCGGGACATAAATTCCACGCTCCGCGAGGCGTCGGCTTTATCTACGCGCGGCAAGGTCGGCGAATTGCGCCGTTAATGACTGGTGGCGGACAAGAAAAGAATTTACGCAGCGGTACCGAAAATTTACCAGCAATTGCAGCGATGGCCAAGGCTTTGCGGTTGTTACTAACTGACGAAAAGCAAAAAGTTGCGCACCAAGCTCAAGTAAAACAGGCTATTTATGATCACGTCACTAGCTTTGACAAAGTAGTCGCCTTTTCGAAATGTGATGCTGGCTTTGCGCCCCACATCCTGTGCTTTGCGATTAAGGGAGTCCGGGGGGAAACAATTGTTCACGCGTTTGAAAGCCACGACATTTACATCTCGACGACGAGTGCTTGCTCTTCTAAAAAACAACAAGCTTCTAGTACCTTGACGGCCATGAACGTTGATCAACAGATTTCCACTAGTGCGGTGCGGGTCAGTTTAGACAGTGCTAACACTATGGAAGAAGCTGAACGCTTTAATAAAGTTTTCGACCAGTTGTACCAAGACTTTTCTAAAATTAATCAAAATGCTTAGATAGGAGTTTTTATGGAATATACGGAAATTATGGTTCGCTACGGCGAGCTATCTACAAAGGGAAAAAACCGAAAAGATTTTATCGCCCGCTTAGGCGGTAACATTCGTAAAAGTTTAAAAGACTTTGAACAAGTGGTGGTCCACCCTAATCGGGACCGCACCCACGTTACTTTAAACGGGGCGAGCAGTGCGGCAGTAATTGCCCGCTTGAAACGGGTTTTTGGAATTCAAAATTTATCACCAATGTTAAAAGTTGAAAAATCAATGGAAGCTGTTCAAGAAGGCGCGCTAGCAATGATGAAAGAACAGTTAAAGCCCCAAATGACTTTTAAGATTAACACCCGACGTTCAGATAAGGACTTCCCCATCAATACCGATACGATGAACCGGGAACTAGGCGGATTCATTTTAGAAAACTTTCCTGAAAGTCAGGTTAAAATGAAGAATCCTGACATTACTTTACGAGTGGAGATTCGTTCAAACGGAATCTTCCTAACTAGCGAAGTGATTGATGGAGCTGGCGGTTTGCCAGTGGGAACGGCTGGTAAGGGAATGATGATGCTTTCTGGGGGGATTGATTCGCCAGTTGCCGCATATCTAGGTATGAAACGGGGCGTTGAGATGGAAATGGTTCATTTCTTTAGCCCGCCATACACGAGTGAACAAGCCCTTGCAAAAGCTAAGGAGCTAAGCGGTAAATTAGCTGCTTACTCCGGGAACGTTCAGTTTTTGCAAGTTCCGTTTGCTGAAATTCAAGAAACCATTAAGGAGAAGTGTCCGGAAGGTTACTTAATGACGATCCAACGGCGGATGATGCTTCGTTTGACCGTGGCGTTAGCACAAAGGCGGGGTGGCTTAGCTATTTTTAACGGCGAGTCGCTCGGCCAAGTGGCTTCTCAAACAATGGAAAGCATGATGGCGATAAACGACGTAACTACCATGCCAATTATCCGACCGGTAGTTTCGATGGATAAAAACGAAATCATTGAAATTGCCAAGGAAATTGATACCTACGATTTATCAATTATGCCATTTGAGGACTGTTGTACCATTTTCGCTCCGCCAGCTCCAAAGACGCGTCCGGATTTAGAAAAAGCCCGCTATTACGAAAGCAAGATTGACGTGGAAGGCTTGATGAAGCGTGCTCTTGACGGGGTGCAAGTTACTAACATCCACGCTGGCGAAGAATTTTTGAACCAGAATGAAGAAGTTTTTGCAGAACTTCTTTAAGCTTAAATTGATTAGTTGCTATTTGGGGTGTTTTGGGATAAGGTTAACGTAAATATCGGTGGATATTGAGAAATTTAGTCCTCGATTAATTGGCTAATTAAGTTATCTGACAAAGTTAGTGGAGAACAATCCATTTTGACTAGTCGTTAGAATAAAGGAGCGTAAGGTCATGGAAATATTACGTGGTGGACAAAAGGTTGAACTAGTTGGTAACCCGCCAGAAGTGGGCGACCAATTACCAAAGTTTAAAGTCTTTACGGCAAAGGGCGCGAAAGTAAAAACGCGTGATTTACTTGGCAAACCGTTGTTATTAAGCGTGGTGCCTGATTTGAATACGCGAGTTTGCAGCATTCAAACAAAGGCCTTTAACCAGCAGGCGGATAACTATCCGGAAGTTCGGTTTGTCACGATTTCTAATAATTTACCGCAAGATCAAGCAAACTGGTGTGCTGCCGAAGGGGTTAATAACCTAGAAGTTCTTTCAGATCACGAATTGTCGTTTGGTTATGAAATGAAATTATACATTCCGAATGCTGGTTACTTAGCACGGAGTATTTTCATTGCTGATGCATCTGGTAAAATCGTTTACCGGGAAATCGTTCCTGAATTACATTCTGAGCCAAACTACGAAGCTGCGCTAGAAGTAATTAAACAAATGTAAAAACTTAATTGACGTACCAAGATTTATTCTTTATTATTATTTTTGACGGTGATGATTAAGAGGAGATTTTCCATCAGTGTTTTTCAGAGAGGGGACGGGGCTGCAAGTCTCTAAACACGGAAGATCGGGTTGCTTATGAACCAATCTTTAAGGCGCAGAACTTAAAGATCGAACAGTACGTTCGTTATCAAAGACAAAGCGGGGCAGTTATGCCCAATTTAGGTGGTACCGCGAAGCACTTTCGTCCTATTTCTTAGGAAGAAAGTGCTTTTTATTTTGGAAAGGGAAGTGAAGTTTGATGACCAAAGAAGTTGAGATGTCGACAAAGTACGAACCTCAAAAGGTCGAACAGGGCCGCTACCAAGAGTGGGTCGAAAAGGGTTTATTTAAGCCTAATGGAGATAAAAAAGCAAAACCATATTCAATTGTAATTCCGCCTCCTAACGTTACCGGAAAATTGCATTTAGGTCATGCTTGGGATACTACGTTACAAGATATGTTGATCCGGCAAAAACGGATGCAAGGATATGATACGGTTTGGGTACCAGGAATGGACCATGCCGGAATCGCTACCCAAGCAAAGGTGGAAGCTAAACTGCGTGAACAAGGAGTTTCCCGTTATGATCTTGGACGGGACAAGTTCATTGATAAGGTATGGGAATGGAAAGATGAATATGCCGACACCATCCATCAACAATGGGCTAAAATGGGGCTTTCGCTCGACTACGGTCGGGAACGTTTTACCCTTGACGAAGGACTTTCCAAGGCCGTTCGGAAAGTATTCGTTACTTTATATAACGAAGGATTGATTTATCGTGGTGAATACATTATTAACTGGGATCCGCAGGCGCGGACGGCACTTTCAGATATCGAAGTAGAGCACCAAGACGACCAAGGTGCTTTCTACCACGTGAAGTACTTCTTCGCAGATCCTGATTTTACTTTTAATGGGAAAAATTATATTGAAATTGCGACAACCCGGCCAGAAACAATGTTCGGGGACGTTGCCATTGCCGTTCACCCAAGTGACGAACGTTACCAAGACTTGGTAGGCAAGGAAGTTATTTTGCCGCTTCAAGGCCGTCATCTCCCAATCATTGCTGACCAGTACGTGGATCCTGAGTTTGGGACTGGAATGGTGAAGATTACGCCTGCGCACGACCCTAACGATTTCCAAGTGGGTAACCGGCATAACCTTGAACGGATCAACACGATGAATGACGATGCTTCAATGAACGAGAACGCGGGCAAGTACGAAGGCTTAGACCGGTTTGAAGCACGCAAGGCGATGGTTAAGGACCTCGAAGACCAGGGCTACATGATTAAGATTGACCCAATTGTTCACAGTGTGGGTCATTCGGAACGGACGGGTGTACAAGTGGAATCCCGTTTGTCGACGCAATGGTTTGTTAAAATGGATAAACTTGCCAAGATGGCTTTAGCAAATCAAGATACGGATGACAAGGTTAATTTCATCCCCGAACGTTTTGAACACACCTTCAAGCAGTGGATGGAAAATGCTCACGATTGGGTAATTTCCCGGCAATTGTGGTGGGGACACCAAATCCCAGCTTGGTATCACAAGGAAACTGGCGAAGTTTACGTAGGCGAAGAAGCTCCTAAAGATGTTGAAAACTGGGAACAAGATCCCGACGTACTAGACACTTGGTTCTCTAGTGCATTGTGGCCATTTACCACGATGGGCTGGCCGGACGAAAACGCGGCAGACTTTAAGCGCTACTTCCCAACTAGCACGTTGGTAACCGGCTATGACATCATCTTCTTCTGGGTTGCTCGGATGATCTTCCAAAGCTTGAAGTTTACCGGCAAGCGGCCGTTTAAAGACGTATTGTTGCACGGATTAATCCGTGACGAACAGGGTCGTAAGATGAGTAAGTCGCTAGGAAACGGAATCGACCCAATGGACGTAATTGATAAATATGGTGCGGATGCACTGCGTTGGTTCCTTTCTAACGGTTCTACTGCGGGACAAGATTTACGGTTTAGCTACACTAAGATGGATGCAGCTTGGAACTTTATTAATAAGATTTGGAACGCAAGCCGCTACGTAATTATGAACTTAGACCAAGTTGATAAGCCACAGTTACCAGCATTGAACGAACTTAACCTTGCTGACCGCTGGATTTTAAGTCGCCTAAACCACACGGTGGAACAAGTTACCCACTTCTTTGACGTTTACGACTTCGGGGAAGCCGGTCGGGCATTGTACACCTTCATTTGGGATGATTTCTGTGATTGGTACATCGAAATGAGTAAGGAAATTCTCAACGGTGACGACCAAACTGCTCAAGTAAATACCCAAAACGTATTGGCATACGTCCTAGACCAAACTTTGCGGCTTTTACATCCAGTAATGCCGTTTGTAACTGAAAAGATTTGGTTATCGATGCCACACGAAGGTGAATCGTTGGTAACGGCGGCTTACCCAGTTAGTCATCCAGAATTAACTGACGAAGCTGCTGAAGAAGGAATGAGCCACTTAATCGAATTGATTAAGGCGGTTCGAAACATTCGTTCTGAAGCGGGAGCTCCAATGTCTAGTCCTGTAGACCTCTTAATCAAGACGGATAACGAAGCGTTGGTTAAGTTGTTTAACGAAAATCGCGATTACATTGACCGCTTCTGCCATCCAGCAGAATTTGAACTAGGGGCAACTGTCGAAGCGCCAAAGCTTTCCATGTCGGCAGTAATTACCGATGGTGAAATTTACATTCCACTAGCTGAACTAGTTGACCTAGACGAAGAAATTGCTCGTCTGGAAAAAGAAGAGCAAAAGTACGAACAAGAAGTTAACCGGGTGGTTAAGAAGCTTCAAAACGAAAAATTTGTTAATAACGCTCCGGCAGCCGTCGTTGAAGAACAGCGAACCAAGAAGACCGATTACGAAGGTAAGCTTGCGGCTACTCGTCGTCGTTTGGCAGATATCCGTTCTGGAAAATAATAATAAAAATTAGTACTTTAAGGTTATGGGAACCAACTTTCCCAACCTCGTTAAGATTAGCGATTAGAACCGTTAGTACTTGAAAAATAGAGGCTGAGAAAAATTACGCGATTTTTCTCGGCCTTTTTTAATGGCACCGTGATAAGGAGGAGAGCGGATGAATTATGAAGAGGCGCTGGCATTTGTTCACGGGCGGCCCCGGTTAAGAAAGGCGCCCACCTTAAAAAGGATGCAACAATTTTTAACTGAATTAGGAAATCCCCAAACTAAAATCCAGGCGGTCCACGTTGCTGGAACCAATGGTAAAGGTTCCACGATCGCCTTTCTAACTAGTTTGTTAGGCCAAGAAGGTCGTCAGGTAGGGACTTTTACGTCGCCCTTTATTACCCGCTTTAACGAGCGGATTGCGGTTAATGGTCAGCCAATTAGCGATGAAGCGGTGGTGCATTTAGTTACCCAAGTACGGCCGGTGGTGGAAAAAATGGACCAAACTGAATTGGGTGGTCCGTTAGAGTTTGAAATTGTCACCGCGATGATGTTTTTATACTTTGCGCAACATCCGGTTGACGTAGTTTTGGTAGAAGTAGGAATTGGGGGGTTGTATGATTCCACAAACGTCTTCACTCCGTTGGTATCGGTGATTACAAACGTGGGCTGGGACCACATGGCACTTTTAGGGAATACTTTACCGGAAATTGCCCAACAAAAGGCGGGAATCATCAAACCGCACGTTCCGGTGGTTACTGGCGTACAAGCGCCAGAAGCGTTAACAGTAATTAAACGGGTTGCTAACGAGCAGCATGCACCGTTAATGATACTGGATGATGATTTTAAGTTAACTGGTGATCCTGCAGATTTCGAAAGCAACGATTGCCACGTTTCAAATATAAAAAGCGGGTTATTAGGTGTTTATCAACTTAAAAATTTAGCCGTAGCAATCCAAGCTGCGGTAGTCTTGAGTCGACAGCGGGGGTGGAAACTTAGCGCTGATCAGATTCGCAGAGCCAGCTTGCAGGCTCGCTGGCCTGGTCGGATGGAAATCATGCAACAAGAGCCGCTAGTGGTCCTTGACGGAGCACATAATCTACCAGGGGTACAAGCGTTAAAGCAGTCGCTACAAACCTATTGGCAGGATCGTACCATCCATATCTTAGCGGCAATTCTTGATGATAAGCTATTTCAGCCGATGATTGATGAATTATTAACGATTCCGAACGCCCAACTAACGTTAACTAATTTTCAAAATCCGCTCCATCGGCAAGTGGTGCAACCCGGAGAACTCGTAGCCAATGAAGCGCGGCAAATTAATTATGAAGCGAACTGGCGAACGGCGTTACGGCAATTGATTAAGCAGGTCAACCCAAGGGACGTCGTGATCATCACCGGATCCTTGTACTTCGTTTCCGAAGTTCGCCCGTTGTTTAAGAAATAATTAGCTGCTTTTTAGGTACTTTGTATCTAAGAGGTGGTAAAAATGTTATTAAAAGATGGCGCACGTGAAAAACTTACAAAAATTGGCGCAGAAAATTTGACCAACGCGGAATTATTGCGGGCGTTTTTAAGTTGTTGCGGTCAAGAGCAGGCGGTTAACCGGCTATCCCAAGAATTTTGGGATCAAGTGGGCGATATAGTGGGGTATAGTTTATTAACCCAACGAGAACGGCAAACGATTTTTTCGCAATTACCAGCGGAGTCGTTAGCTCTAGAAGCCGCAATCGAGTTAGGACGCCGCGTCCAACGCCAACCAATCCATCTATTAGGCAAGGTGTTGGGCAGTGCGCAGATTGGGAACTTGATGGTAGCTCGTTTTCAAAAAAATCCGCAAGAACACTTGGTGTTGCTTTGTTTGGACACAAAAAACCAAATTAAACAGGAACGGGTAATTTTTAAAGGCGGGCTAAACTCTGCCGAAGTGCATCCACGAGAAATTATGGCGGAAGTTTTACGGTATAGCTCGAACGGTTTTATTTTGGTACACAACCATCCGAGTGGAAACGTAGAGCCTTCCATGAACGACGTGGCGTTTACTAAAAAGATGAAAAAAATTGGCGATTTAATGGGGATTCGGCTAATTGATCATCTGATTGTGGGTGACCAAACCTATTGGAGTGCGGCGGAAAATCGAGTTCTTAATGATTGTTAAACAATCTCAATTAGCGCTAGTTTGGCCGTTTTGTGTGTTATAATTTATGAAGTCATTTTAATGAGATTAATTAAGGGGTTCAAAGCTCATGCATAAATTTTTTTCTAATCGAAAGCTAGTGTTAACGGTAATTTGTGCAATTATTGCTGCAGGGTTAATTACGGGATCGTTGGCATTGGGAAAGAAAGATAAGACACCGGCCGTCCAAAAATTGGGAAACGACCTTTTTGGCGCCGTTAGCCGGGTGATCGCCATCCCTGCCCACGGTATGCAGACGTTATCGACTAACTTAAATAACTTTGTTGCAACTTACGAAGAAAATGAACGATTGCGCCAAGACATTGATAAATTAAGCGCGACTCATGCTGAAAACAAGAGCCTCAAGGAAGAAAATCGGGAATTAAAGCAACTAGTGGGGTTGAAGAACTCCATGACGGATTATTCTTTAACCCCAGCAATCGTGCTGACCCGTTCACCAAGTTCGTGGCAGGATCTAGTAACCGTCAATAAGGGAACGGCTAACGGAGTTAAGAAAAATCAACCAGTGCTTGCCGGAAATGGCTTAGTTGGCCGGGTAGTGGAAGCTAACTATTCAACCAGTAAAGTAGAATTGATCAGCGACAATAATGAATCGGCTAACCGGTTTGCGATCCAAGTCCAGGCTAAAGACGGAAATTACGTTAATGGAATTATTACTGGCTATGACAAAAAGACCAACGAAATCATTATGGGACAAGTTACTGAAGATAAAGATGTGGCGGTTGGTAGTCAGGTAATTACTTCCGGTCTGGGAGGTGTAACCCCGAAGGGACTCTACGTTGGGAAGGTAGCAAAAGTTTCAAAAGAAGATTATGGGTTAGCAAATGAAATTCGTATTAAGCCAGCTGCAAAGTTGAGCAACGTTAACGATGTTTATATTGCTAAGCTAGATTAGGGTGAAAATATGTTACAATCGGCAAAACTTAAATATCTTTTTCCAATTATTTTATTTGGGACCTTCTTTTTGGACGGCGCCTTAAACCAAATATTTTCGGCGGTTCTATTTCAATATCCGTACTCGATGATTTGCAACCTAACGCTGATGTGGTTTGTGATGGGAATCTTTTTTGAAGGAGAGTCCCAGATTAATTTTACGTTATGGGCGTTCGTGATTGGAATCGTCTTTGACTGGTACTATACGGGGGTCTTTGGGGTAAATACCTTCATTATCCCGTTAGTGGTCATGTTTGTGCGGGAAGTTCGCTTATACGTCAATACATCGTTTTTGATCGTGATGGTGCTTGATACGCTTGCAATGGCATTGTACAACGTGCTATTCTACGCAGTTTTCCAAGCGATTCATTTGGCAAACGTGTCGGCAAGCTTTTTTATTGGGTATTCGTTTTTCCCAACCATTATTTTAAATTTGGCACTCTTCGTGGTTTTATATTACCCAATCAAGACCTTCTTTCGGCGGACTCGGGGAACTAATTATCGGAGTTTTGGTTAAGGAGTGCTTGACATTTAAAGAATAATTGCTATTATTTTACTTATGTTTGACAATGATCAGAAGAGTAGTCTACGTTACTTCGAAAAGCGACCTAGGGAATGGTGCAAGCCTAGGCGAAGCCGTAGATGAACCACATCTGTGAGTTGATAGCCTGAAAAATAACTAGGGTTATCCGGTAATTCCGTTATCATTTAAGTTAATGCAACTTTCTGAGGTTGACTGCGCGAGCAGTTGATAAATATGAGGTGGAACCGCGATAATTCGTCCTCTTAGGCTACGGCCTAAGGGGATTTTTTTATTTTCGCGGTAGATTTGGCTTCCCACTGTACTGGAAATGGTAACGTGGGTAATTACAGCTCATTTACCAATAAAAGGTGTTTAACTTAGTGAGGTTACTTTGCGCGAGCGAGTAACGAAAATGGGGTGGAACCGCGATTAACTCGTCCTCTTAGACAATTTAGTCTAAGGGGATTTTTTAATACTAAGGGAGTTGAAAAGATGTTTAATATTCAATACATTAGCGAAATATTGCCTTCGCTGCTTTCCGGAGCGGCGATGACGTTACAAGTTTTTATTTGGACGATTATCGGTTCTTTAATTTTGGGAGTATTTTTAGCGCTAGGACTGGTTTCGAAATTCAAACCGTTGCAATACATAATTAGCGCGTACGTTTGGCTAATGCGGGGGACTCCGTTATTGTTGCAATTAATTTTTGTCTTTTACGGTCTACCAACCGTAGGAATTGTCTTTCCGCGTTACGAAGCGGCGTTGTTTGCCTTTATCCTAAATTACGCAGCGTACTTTGCGGAAATCTTCCGGGGCGGGTTGCAGTCGGTGGATAAGGGACAGTATGAAGCAGGCCGGGTTTTGCAAATGACCTACTGGCAAACAACTAAAAAGGTGGTTTTGCCTCAGGTAGCCAAAATTGTCCTCCCATCGATTGGTAACGAAGTAATTAACCTGGTTAAGGATTCTTCGCTAGTTTACGTAATCGGGATTGGGGACCTGCTCCGGGCAGGAAACGTAGCGGCGGCCCGTGACGTTACCTTGGTTCCGTTTATCCTGGTCGGGATTATGTACTTGATTTTAACCGGAATTTGCACTTTCTTTTTACGTAAAGTTGAAAAACACTATTCGTACTTTCGCTAGGATTGGGGGAAATCAATATGCTTGAATTAAAAAATATTTCTAAAAGTTATAACGGACGGACAATTATTGATAATTTAAACCTGCAGATCCAAGATGGCCATATTTTAACGATTGTGGGGCCGTCGGGAGCGGGAAAGACTACTTTGCTAAGGTGTATTAGTGGGCTTGAAAAGATTGATTCGGGTTCATTTCTATTAGATGGTAAGCCGTTTAACCCGTTTGAAACGCGGGACAGTGAGAGCGTCATCGGGGTGGTTTTCCAAGATTTTCAACTATTTCCTAATTTATCGGTAATTGAAAACATTACGTTGGCACCCATGAACGTGTTGCACCTTAGTGAACGAGAAGCTTTACAACGGGTGGAAGAAATTATCAATCGACTAAGCTTAGCTAAAATTATTAATCAATATCCCTACCAGCTTTCGGGAGGCCAAAAGCAACGGGTGGCAATTGCCCGCGCATTGGCGATGAATCCCCGGATCCTTTGCTACGATGAGCCAACTTCAGCGCTTGATCCAGAACTTCGGGATGAAGTTAGTCGGATGATTCTAGACCTGAAACAAAATCAAATTACACAAGTCATCATCACGCATGACATTGAATTTGCTGAAAAAATTGCTGACGAAACTTTGACTGTAAAGCCGGTGAATTAAATGAAAAAGTTAGTAAAATTTAGCTTACTCGTGATGGCCTGTGCGCTATTAATTCCAGGATTAGCAGGGTGCGGAAAAACTGGCCAAAATAATCCCCAGCCAAGCAGCTGGAAAAGTATTCAAGCTAAACACCACGTGGTAATTGGTTTGGATGATAGCTTCGTGCCGATGGGCTTTCGTCAGAAAAATGGGAAGCTGGCGGGATACGATATTGATTTAGCCCGCGCCGTTTTTAAGCAATATGGAATTAAGGTCGATTTTCAAACCATCGATTGGTCGATGAACGTTACTGAATTGCGTAACCAAACCGTCGATTTGATTTGGAACGGATTGACGATTACCGATGAACGGCAACGAGCGATGACCTTTAGCGAGCCCTACTTGGTCAATCAACAGGTATTGGTAGTGAAAAAAAGTCAGCATATTCACTCACCACAGGATATGACTGGTAAAACACTAGGGGTTCAAAGCGGCTCGTCTGGGGCCCAGGACATTGACCGTTACCCAAAACTTTTGAAACAGCGAATTAAAAAGCATACCCCCGTACTTTATGATACGTTTAACAACGCTTTTATTGACTTGAAGGCCGACCGGATTCAGGGCTTGCTGATTGATAGTGTCTATGCAAATTACTACCTGCAGCATTTACCAAATCCAGGTGACTACCGGGTGATTAAGAGTGGCATGCCTAACGAATATTTTGCGGTGGGCATTAAAAAGGGCAATCAAGAGGTCAAACAAAAAATTGACCAAGGAATTGAACACTTACGTAAAACGGGTGAGTTACAACGAATTAACCAGAAATGGTTCGGTAAGTAATGGCATTCAGGCTGGAAATTTAGCGATTTCCAGCCTTTTTGATACACTGAAAGAACAAAGAGGGGTTAAGGGAGGAAGCGCCATGCTTTTAGCTAGTGTAGTGGGATATTTATTGAACTTATTGTTTGCCTTTGGGATTGCGTTAATGGAAAAACGGGACATTTCAGCCGCGTGGGCCTGGTTACTGGTAATTGTGTTGTTACCGGGAATTGGCTTGATTATTTATTTGTTCTTTGGCTGGAAATTAAGTCAGCGACAAATTTTTAATTTAAAGGCGCAAAAGCATTTGGGAATTAGTGACATGGCGGATCACCAAAAGCAAAGCAGCCAAAATCGGGTTTCGCTGTCTACGACCCTCGAAAATGACTTAGTAACCATGTTTTTAAACACGGACGACGCGATTTTGACCAGTCAAAATGATTTACAAATTTTAACCGACGGCCAGGCTAAGTTTAAAAAACTTTTTCAAGATTTAAGGGGTGCCCAACATCACATTAATATCGAATACTTCACCATTTACGATGATGACTTAGGGCACCAGTTACGGGAGATTCTCGTGAAAAAAGCGCGCGAAGGGGTGCGGGTCCGGGTGCTGTACGATTTATTTGGTTCAAAAGGAGCTAAGCAAAAGTTCTTTCGGCCGTTGATTGCTGCTGGTGGAGAAGTTACCCCGTTTATGCGCTCTAAATTTGGCTATTATAGTTTTCGGATTAATTTTCGTAATCACCGCAAAATCGTCGTAATTGACGGTTCAATCGGGTACATTGGCGGGTTTAACGTGGGAGACCAGTACTTAGGCAAAAATCGTCGTTTTGGCAATTGGCGTGATACCCACTTGCGGTTGGTCGGCTCGGTCGTGTTACAATTACAAAGTCGGTTCTTTATGGATTGGAACGCGTCGGTTACCGATCCTAAGTTAACGTTTAGTTTGAATTATTTCCCGCAAACCGCGTTGGAAAAGAAGCTGCCTATGCAAATTGTAAGCAGCGGTCCAGAAAATGACATTCAAAAGATTAAGCAGGGCTACATTAAAATGATTATGGGAGCCAAACACTCGATTTGGATTGAGACTCCGTACTTCATTCCTGACGATGCACTTATGGAAGCACTCTTGATTGCGCTCCGTTCGGGGATTCAGGTTTGGATGGTGATTCCTAAAATGCCAGACCATCCCTTCGTATATCGGGCGACGGAATATTACGCGAAGCAATTATTAGCAGCGGGAGCACGAGTTTTCGCGTACCAAAAGGGGTTCATGCACGCTAAGACGATCGTGGTGGACCAATCAATTACTAGTGTGGGTTCGGCAAATTGGGACATCCGGTCCTTCAAGCTAAACTTTGAAGCAAATGCATTTATTTACGACGCAAAAGTTGCGCAAAAAATGATCGCCATTATGAAACAAGACGTTAAGGATGCTCGTGAACTCGATGAACAGTATTTTGCGAGTCAATCACGATGGAAGAAGTTTCGCCAGCTAGCCAGCCGAATGATTGCACCAATTTTGTAAGTGGAACTTAAGGCAAAGAAATCGGATTACTTATAAAGCAGGTAAATTAGGTGGCAAATTTTTTAATTGAATGAGGCAGTAAAAAAGCGAAGAAGCATTGATATTTCAATGCTTTTTCGCTATTATTAATCGCATGTGAAAAGGTAGGAGGCGTCATCTTTGGACGTACAAATGCGGCCTGGAGTTCAGGCTTTAATTGTTCCAAGCAAGAAGTTTAAAACGGTACGGATTGACGTACATTTTTTAAAAAACGCAACGGTAGCGGAGTTAGCTCCTCGAACCCTGGTGGCGAATCTTTTAGAGACGAGCACCCAGCGCTATGTTAACCAAATCCAATTTACGCACGCCCTGTCAGCAATGTACGGGGCGAGTTTTGGCGTGGGGGCAGGTAAAAAAGGCAACCTCCATGACATTGGATTTTCAATTACGGTGGCTAATGATCACTACACGGGCGGTCAGTCCTTAGTGCGGATGGCTATCGAATTCTTAAACGAGGTGATTAGTCACCCGTTGGCTAGTAACGGGCGCTTTGACGAGCAGACGTTTGCCCGTCAAAAGACTAATTTAATTAATTACGTGGATTCTGCTACTGAAGACAAGCAGTTTTGGGCGAGTCAGCAGCTTCGCAAGTTGGCTTTTGGAGCAAACCGGATTCAAGGGGTCCCTAGTTACGGACGTCGGGCGGATTTGCAGAATTTACAAAACGAACAAGTCTACGCCACGTATTTATCCATGCTGCGTCATGACTTAGTACATATTAGTGTTTCAGGTGACGTCGATGAACAAAAAGTGTTAGAAGATTTGGCAATTTTAGAATTACCCGAGCGGAAAGTTCAGTTAGGATCGGTAATTACGAAGTTTAATTCGTTGCCAAAACCGCGTCATAGAGTGGCAAATCAAGCAGTTCAACAAGCTCGGTTGAACTTGGCCTATGATATTCCAGCTACGGTGGTGAGCGATAATTTTCACGCTGCCGTTGTTTTTAACGCGCTCTTTGGCGGCTCGCCACAATCAAAGCTGTTCCTTAACGTGCGGGAAAAAGCTAGCTTGGCATACTATGCTAGTTCCAGCTTAGATTTGTATAACGAACTTTTAACCGTGCAAACGGGAATTGAAGCAAGCAATTACGCTCAGGCCAAGCAAATCATTCAACAACAAATTGTAGATTTACAAGCGGGACAGTTTACCGAGAGTGATTTAACCAGCATTAAAGCTGGGCTGCGTTCAGATTACCTCGCTGGTTTAGACTTACAACGTACGATTCACCGTCGGGGGCTTAACGAATATCTACTTGGTTTCCATCGCCCAGCTGAGCAATGGTTAAATGATTTAGACCGGGTCGGGGCGACCCAAATTGTTGAGATTGCTCGGCAACTCAAGCCACGAGCGGAATTTTTCTTAAATGGGGATAATGACTAATGCAAATAAAGGAAAAGGCATATTCGGTTTTTGACGAACGATTATTTTCGGCAACGTTAGCTAACGGCTTACAAATTAATATTTTGCCTAAAGCGGATTTTCAAAAAACGTACGCCGTTTTTACCACTAACTTGGGGTCAATGGATCGTAATTTTCGGGTTGGGGAACAAAAGCTACAAATTCCAGCCGGAACGGCGCACTTTTTGGAGCATAAACTATTTGAAAAAGCCGACTACGACGCTTTTCAAATTTTTACGCGAAACGGAGCGGATTCGAACGCGTTTACAAGCTATAGCAAGACTAGCTACTTATTTTCAGCAACTAGCCGGCTGAAAGAGAACTTGACGACTTTACTAGATTTTGTGCAGGATCCGTACTTTTCTAGTGCTTCCGTAGCTAAGGAGCAGGGGATCATTGGACAAGAAATTCAGATGTATAATGATGATGTAGATTGGCAATTATACATGGGAATGATGCGTAACCTATTTCCCAAACAAGCGTTAAGTGAAGACATTGCCGGAACCAGCGCTTCAATTGCGCAGATTACGCCTGAATTACTGTATAAGGTCCACCAGGTCTTTTACCATCCCCAAAACATGCACTTGTTCGTTACTGGCAATTTAGATCCGCAAACGGTCGTCGACTGGGTTGAAGAAAATCAGCGCCAAAAGCAGTTTACAGAATTTGTTCAGCCGGTTAATTTGCAAAAAGCTGAACAGAAGATCCTTCCGGTAGTTGAGCAAAGCTCGGCAGTTTGCCTGGCCAACCGTCCTAAGGTAATGTTGGGAATTCGAAATAATCGTTACCTACTAGCTCCGGGACTGGAACGCTTAAAGTACTTATTGACCTTAGATTTAGGTTTATATTTACTATTAAGCTCTTCTTCTAAAAATTACTTAAAATTATACGATGAAGGACTTTTAGACGATACTTTCGGTTATGATTTAAATAACGAGCGGGACGAATTATTTTTGACGATGGGTGGCGACAGCGACCATCCCCAACAATTAGCAGCTGCCTTGAAGGAAATTTTGCGTCAGGGACTTACCGATACCCCGGAGCTGGCAGCAGATTTTGCTTTGGCTAAAAAAGAAATGTACGGTCGGTGCATTGCCCGGATGAATTCATTAGAAGCAATTGCTAATTCTTTTGAAGGGGCTCTTTACGGCAATGCCACTATCTTTGACGAAGCGCAGATGTTTAAGGAGATCTCCCTTACAGAAGTGATTGAAGCGCTAGGCCAATTCGTTAGTGAACAAGTAATTAGTAGTTTTGAAATTAAACCAAAATAATTAAGTAGGCGAGAAAATGAAGTTTGCGTTGGTATGTGGAGCGAGTGGAAACATTGGGATGGCAATTAGTCGACGATTAGCTAAACAAGGCTGGTCCTTATATTTACATTACCACCAGCACGCTGCGGCGGTAGAAGAATTAGTGCAAGAATTACAGCGGCAATACCCAAAACAAGACTTCCTAATGGTTCAAGCAGATTTTCGAAACGAAGCGGCGGCAGAGGAAATCGGTGCGCAAATTTTTAGCTTGGACGCGATTGTTTTTGCACAGGGAACCACGATCTACCAGTTGTTCGATGAATTTGACGGTACCCAGTTAGAAAATTTATGGTTAGAACACCTTAAAGTTCCGTTATTGGTAATTAGAAAATTAGTTTCTAAACTGGCAGAAGGCGGTCACGGACGAATTGTCTTTATTGGCTCGGTTTATGGGGCGGTGGGCAGCGCCATGGAAGTTCCTTACAGCATGTTAAAAGGGGCAATGAGCAGTTTTGCAAATGCTTATGCTAAAGAGGTGGCTTCCTTAGGGATTACTGTTAACGTGGTTGCACCAGGAGCAGTTCAAACACAGATGAACGCTAACTTTGCGGAAGATGAAATTGAAGCAATCAGTGAAGAAATCCCGGTAGGTCGGTTTGCTAAACCAGACGAAATTGCCTACCTAGTGGAAACTGTTTTAGCCGAAACGGCGTCATACTTAACTGGTCAGACTATTTATGTGGACGGCGGCTGGCAAAAATAATGGTATACTGGGTGTTGATTTAAAATAAATTGGGGTATTTTTATGGGGACGAAAAAATACAAAGTAATTGGGATGCGGTTGCAAGATGCCCGTCTCAAAAAGGGTTGGACACTTGACGAAGTTCAACTAAAGTTACAAATTTCTAAACGATATTTAATGGCTTTAGAAGCTGGTGAAGATGATGATTTGCCAGGAGACTATTACACCCAGTCGTTAATTAAGCAATACGCGAATTTACTAGGGGTGGAAGTGGGCAACCGTCATTTAGAAAATGAGCCCGAAAGTATCAAGGAATGGCGACGAACTCATGGAGAAGTTACTAGCCGTGCGCAAAAAGAACTTCAACAAAAGCCGTCGGTACTGAGCGGCTTAATTCATCAGCACCCGTGGTTGATGGGAATTATTTTAGTTGGGGTGATATGGTTATTAGTTTGGGCAGCCTTTAGTGAGATGGCTAACCGTTATCCGTCACAATTAGTCGCACAAAAAAATCCGACGGTGATTGATAAAACTAAAAAAAGCCATCATAAAACTAATGCAAGTAAAACCAAGTCTACGCACTCTAGTGCTAAAAAGCAATCTAAGCAAACCACGACAAAACCGAAAATCGAAAAGGTTAATGACAGTGTAGATAATTTGCGGGTGACCTTGCCGGACGAACAAAAACACACCACGCTTAAACTCAAGACTGGCGATAACCAATCTTGGAATTCGTTAACAGCGACGGCTCCCCAAGCGGCTACCGTTGCTCAAGGAGTTATGGAAGCTCACCAAACCCAGCACTTTAAGTTGAAAAAGGGCTATACATACGTTTTGAAAATTGGAAATACAATTGGATTAAAGGGTAGTATCGGGGGACGTAAAATGCCTGATCCTGCTACGGGAGTCACGGTACGGAGCGTGACCATTGTCGTTAATTAGAAAGGAGAAAACATGAACTTACCAAATAAACTAACCGTTTTTCGGATTATTTTAATTCCGATTTTTATCATCTTGACCGTTATGCCAGAAGTCGGAGGGAGCGTATGGTGGTTGGGCACCCCGATTGCCATCACTAAAATTTGGGGAGCCGTGGTTTTTGCGGTAGCTTCCATCACTGATTTTCTTGACGGCCAAATTGCTCGGCGCCAACATTTGGTAACTAATTTCGGCAAATTTGCTGATCCGATTGCGGATAAAATGTTAGTAATGTCGGCGTTCATCATCCTGGTGTCCATGAAAATGGCTCCGGCGTGGGTGGTAGCCATCATTGTGTGCCGGGAACTAGCAGTTAGTGGGTTGCGATTGATTATTGTAGAAAACGAAGGGGAAGTTTTAGCTGCGGCGATGCCTGGTAAAATTAAAACCTTTTCCCAAATGTTTGCAATTATTTTCTTGCTATTGAACAACTTATTTGCAAACTATTTGCATTTTGGACCAGGAACCGTTTTACTTTACGTATGCTTATTCTTTACCATTTATTCTGGAATTGATTATTTTTACCAAAACCGCTCCATTTTTGCGGATTCTTTTTAAAACAAAGGCTAGTGGAAAAACTAACGGAAGCGAATCAGTTTAGCTTCGGAAGGTTTGGAAACAGCCTTTTTTTGCTGAAAAAGTTAAAATAAAGCAGTAAGATTAGCGTAGTTATATAATGAGGAGGAAGTTAATAGATGAAGGCGGAAATTATTTCAGTTGGTACCGAGATTTTGTTAGGTGAAATCACCGATACTAACGCCGTTTATTTGAGTCAGCAATTAGCCCAGCTAGGAATTGACGTTTATCACCAAGCAACGGTGGGCGATAATTCAACTACCATGAAGGAAACGCTGGAAATTGCCAGTAAGCGCAGCGACTTAGTGATCACCATTGGGGGATTAGGACCGACTGAAGATGATATTACTAAACCAACGTTGGCCGCGTTTTTAGGTGAAGAATTAGTGGTTGATGACCGGGCGCTAGAAAAGGTGCACGAGCACTTTACTAAGCAGGGGCGTCCCATCACACCCAATAATGAACGGCAGGCGTTGTTATTAAAAGGGAGTCGTCCGGTGCAAAATCCCAACGGGTTAGCGATTGGCTTGTTTGCCACTACTCCGACGACCGATTACTTGGTTTTACCAGGACCGCCTAGTGAATTTAAGCCAATGGTTAATCAAGAAGTGCTTCCTTTGTTAAAAGAGCGGTACTCGTTGGATAAAACAATTCAATCCAAAACGTTACACTTCGTAGGGGTTGGGGAAGCCGACTTGGCGACCCGGGTGGATGACGTGATCAGACGACAGAGTAATCCTACAATCGCGTTATACTTCAAACCGACTGACGTAACCATCCGACTAACGGCGAAGGCGGATTCTAAAGATGAAGCAGAACAAATGTTAGAAAAAACCAAGGCAGAAGTCCTTGCTCGAGCAGGCGATTATTACTATGCTGAAGGCGAACAGGTCGCTTTTTCAGATTTTGTAGTACAAGAATTAATCAAACGAAAACTAACGTTAACGGCAGCAGAAAGTTTGACTGGTGGTGCTTTCCAAAATCAATTAGTAGAAACAGCGGGTACTTCCGCAGTATTTTCGGGAGGCTTTGTAACGTATTCTGATGAAGTAAAAACTAGTTTATTGGGGGTTCGTCCGGAAACTATCGCTCAATACACGGTGGTAAGTCGTCCGGTTGCTGAAGAGATGGCCCGCGGGGCACAAAAGCAATTAGGTACGGACCTAGCGATTAGCTTTACTGGAGTAGCGGGACCTGAAGGATTAGAAGGACACGCGCCTGGTGACGTATGGATTGGGTTGGCGTTGCCAGATGGAAGTACCGTGGCTAAGGGATTCCATTTTAGCGGTAACCGGGAAAAAATCCGCCATTTAGCAGTAATGAATGGTTTTCGAATGATTTGGGAACAAGTGGTTAAATAATATCGAACTTTTGTTCGCTTTTTGATTGCTTTTTTGGAGATTACTAGGTATTATATTTAGTATAGATGGTTAAGGGCGACTTCGGGATAATTTTAAATTTTAATCAACGAGAAGCGTCAGCCTTAACTGGAAACGTGCAATATAAGACCCATTAGGAGGTTATTAATTAAGTGGCAGATGAAAGAAAAGAAGCTTTGAATAAAGCTCTTAAAAAAATTGAAAAAAACTTTGGAAAAGGTTCCATCATGCGGATGGGGGATGCGGTTGATACGCAAATTTCCACCATTCCAAGCGGTTCGCTAGCGCTAGACGATGCGTTAGGTGTAGGTGGTTATCCTAAAGGACGGATTGTTGAAATCTACGGTCCTGAAAGTTCAGGGAAAACTACGGTTGCGCTTCACGCGGTAGCCGAAGTTCAAAAGCGAGGCGGAACGGCTGCGTACATTGACGCGGAAAACGCAATGGATCCAGCTTATGCAACTAATCTGGGAGTTAACATTGACGACCTCTTACTTTCCCAACCAGATACTGGGGAAGAAGGTTTGGCAATCGCGGACGCTTTAGTTTCAAGTGGAGCCATTGACTTAGTAGTTATTGATTCGGTTGCGGCCTTAGTACCGCGTGCTGAAATCGACGGTGAAATGGGCGATGCTCACGTTGGTTTACAAGCACGGATGATGTCTCAAGCGCTACGGAAACTTTCGGGTTCAATTAATAAAACTAAAACAATCGCCCTTTTCATTAACCAAATTCGTGAAAAGGTTGGAATTATGTTTGGAAATCCCGAAACCACTCCGGGTGGCCGGGCTTTGAAGTTCTACGCAACCATTCGTTTGGAAGTTCGGCGTGCTGAGCAAATCAAAGACGGTTCTGACGTAATTGGTAACCGGGTTAAGATTAAAGTAGTTAAAAATAAGGTAGCACCTCCGTTTAAGCGGGCAGAAGTCGATATTATGTATGGTGAAGGAATTTCGCAAACGGGCGAAATGATTGATATGGCCGTAGAAAAAGACATCGTTGGCAAGAGCGGTTCCTGGTACTCATATGGTGAAGAACGAATTGGACAGGGTCGTGAAAATGCTAAGAAGTACATGGAAGATCACCCAGATGTCCGTGCCGAGGTATTGGCTAAGGTTCGAGAAGCGTACGGGATGGTAGCTGATCCAGCTAGTGAAGTTAAGGAAGATAGCAAACAAGACGACCAAGCTGAATTAGACTTGAAATAAAGGTAAATATTTATGGGGAGAAAAGAAGTTGGAATAGTTCCAGCTTCTTTTTCTACGTTATCAGTAATTGAAAAAGACCTGTTTAAACTAATAATTTACCAAACCCTTAAGGGAGTACGTAGCTTTCGCAAAGCTAGCACTAATCAGCGTTGGGCGCTAAAGACTTATTGACACGCTTATGGCTAAATATTAAAATGATTATAAGTGTGAGAATCAAATAACATCATTCAAAGATTATAACTATGGTCTTGATGATTTGGAGGCAAAGATGGTAATTTATTATATTATCCTCGCAATCATCGCTATAGTTGTTGGCTATTGTGCAGGATACATCATGCACAAGCGGTTCATTGAAAAGCAAACTGCAGATGCTAGTAATTCAGCTGATCTAATTATTGAAAATGCGCGACAACAAGCGGAAACCGAACGTCGGGAAAAGCTTTTGGAAGCAAAAGATGAAAGTCATCGTTATCGTGCGCAGGTTGAAAAAGAGCTTAAGGAACGTCGGGCGGAATTGCAAAAGCAAGAAGACCGACTTCTTCAAAGAGAAGACGTCCTTGATCGTAAGGATAGTTCCTTTGAAAAGCGCGAAAACAGCCTAGAACGTAAAGAGCAGAAACTAGCTGCAGATCAAAAGCTAATTGATGAACAACAACAAAAAGCATCATCACTCGTTGAGGAACGACAACAAGAGCTTGAGCGAGTTTCAAATTTAACTCAAGAAGATGCCAAAAGTTTAATTATTTCGGAAGTGAAAGCCAAACTTGAAAAAGAACGGGCTTTGATTATCAAAGAAAGTTTAGAAGATGCTCAAAACCAAGCTGATGAAACAGCTCGGAAGGTAATTGCGCAAGCGATTCAAAGAAGTGCTGCAGATATGGCATCCGAGACCACCATTACGGTGGTTTCGCTACCAAATGACGATATGAAGGGACGAATTATCGGGCGTGAAGGCCGGAATATCCGTAACTTTGAAAACGTCACGGGAGTTGACTTAATTATTGATGATACTCCGGAAGCGGTCGTTTTGAGTAGTTTTGACCCGATTCGTCGTGAAATTGCACACATTGCTTTGGAAAAACTGATTCAAGATGGCCGGATCCATCCTGCTCGGATTGAAGAGATGGTGGAAAAGGCTAAGAAAGAATTGGATGACACCATTCGCAAGACCGGTGAGCAAGCAGTATTTGAGCTTGGTATTCATTCAATGAATCCTGAATTGATTAAGTTAATTGGGCAATTAAGATATCGGACGAGTTATGGTCAAAATGTATTAAACCATTCTATTGAGGTTGCTAATTTGGCAGGAGTGTTAGCTGCTGAGTTGGGTGAAGATGTTACTGTAGCAAAACGCGCAGGATTATTACACGATATTGGGAAAGCGGTCCAACATGAGACCGACACTTCGCACGTTGAATTAGGTGTGGAATTGGCGAAGAAGTACAAAGAAAGCGCGGTCGTCGTTGACGCGATTGCGTCTCACCGAAACAATAACGAAGCAAATCATGTTATTTCCGTGTTAGTGGCGGCTGCGGATTCAATTTCAGCAGCTCGTCCGGGAGCACGTAGCGATACATTACAGAGCTATATCCATCGGTTAGAAAAGTTAGAGCAAATTGCTAACCAATTTGATGGAGTGAAAAAGAGTTATGCAATTCAAGCCGGACGCGAGGTGCGGGTAATCGTTAAGCCAACCAAGATTAACGACTTAAAAGCGGTTATGTTAACGCATCAAATTCGTAAAGCAATTGAGAAACAATTAGAATATGCAGGCAAAATTAAAGTAACAATTGTTCGAGAAGTTCGCGCCGTTGATTTTGCAAAGTAAGGAGTTGGGCCATTGTGGACCCGCTCTTTTTTTATATGGTGCATATGATAGAATAGCCATTGTTAAACTAATTTTTTACGTATTTGTAATTAACTGAAAAATTAAGAGTCGGAAGGAATGCAAAATGCCACAAAAGACAAGTGATACGCCAATGATGCGTCAATATATGGAAATTAAAAACCAGTATCCGGATGCTTTTTTATTTTACCGGATCGGGGATTTTTACGAGTTGTTTTACGACGACGCTATTAAGGGTTCACAATTGCTAGAATTGACGCTTACGGCAAGGTCGAAAAATGCGGACGACCCCATTCCAATGTGCGGAGTGCCGCATCATGCCGCCCAAAATTACATCGACATTTTAGTTGACCAAGGGTATAAAGTGGCAATTTGTGAGCAGATGGAAGACCCTAAGGCCGCCAAAGGAATGGTGAAACGGGAAGTAATCCAACTAGTTACCCCAGGTACCACTACGGATCAAAAGGCGGAAGACGCTAAGGAAAATAACTATTTAACGGCAGTGAGTTTTGACGCTGCAACTAAAAAGTACGGGTTTGCGTACACGGACCTGTCAACCGGTGAATTGAAGGTCGCAATTTTGGACGATATTGAGAGCGTGGTCAACGAGGCTGTAGGATTACGGACCCGTGAAATTGTTGCGGACCAGTATTTTGTGGAGCACTTTGGGGAACGTTTTAAAGAATTAAACATTTTAGTTTCGCAACAAAATGACGTCGAAATCTCGGCAGAATTAAGTTATTTAATTCAAGATTTGACGTCCCCAATTGCCGTGCAAGTGGTTAAACAACTATTAATGTACGTTCAAGTTACCCAAAAGCGCAATCTGGCGCATATGCAAAAAGCAATTGCGTACGAACCATCGTTTTACTTACGAATGGACCATGCGTCAAAGTATAACCTCGAGTTAACTCGCTTAATTCGAACGGGGAAAAAACAAGGAACGCTATTATGGTTGTTAGATGAAACGAAAACGGCAATGGGAGGGCGGTTATTAAAACAGTGGCTGGACCGTCCGTTAATTCGTAAGGACGCTATCAATGCTCGGCAAAGTCGCGTGCAGGTTTTATTAGAACACTTTTTTGAACGAAGTAATCTGCAAGAAGAGTTAACTAAAGTTTACGATCTGGAGCGACTAGCTGGCCGGGTCGCCTTTGGAAACGTGAATGGTCGGGACTTAATTCAATTAAAAACCTCGCTATTGCAAATTCCTAAAATTCGGCACGTACTAGCGGAATTGGACGACCCCGTTTTCGACGAGGCCCTTACGCGGTTAGATCCGGTTAGCGAAATTGCGGACTTGATTGAAGCGGCCATTGACGAAGATGCCCCGATTTCCGTTACGGAAGGTAACGTTATTAAAGATGGCTATAATCCCAAGTTAGACGAGTATCGGGACGCCATGCGGAACGGTAAAAAATGGATTGCTGACTTACAAGCCCAAGAACGCCAAGCAACCGGAATTAAAAACCTTAAAATTGGCTACAACAAAGTGTTTGGCTACTACATTGAAGTCACGCGGGCTAATTTAGCTAGCGTACCGGAAGGACGTTACGAGCGTAAGCAAACCTTAACGAATGCCGAACGGTTCATTACTCCCGAGCTCAAGGAAAAGGAACGAATCATCCTAGAAGCCGAACAAAAGTCGACGGATTTAGAGTACGAGTTGTTCAAAAAGATTCGAGAAACGATTAAAGAGCAAATTGAACGCCTTCAAAACCTTGCTAAGCAGGTTGCGGAATTAGACGTTTTACAAAGTTTTGCGGTAGTTAGCGAAGAATACCAATTCGTTAAACCAACCATGACGGAATCCCATGAAATTGAAATCAAAGCCGGCCGTCATCCGGTGGTTGAAAAGGTAATGGGGCATCAAAGTTACGTCCCTAACGATATTTTAATGAATCAGGATACGGAAATTTTACTAATTACCGGGCCAAATATGTCTGGTAAGAGTACTTACATGCGCCAGCTTGCGTTAACCGTCATTATGGCGCAGATGGGGTGTTTTGTTCCAGCTGAGGAAGCTACGTTACCAATTTTTGACCAAATTTTCACCCGCATCGGAGCTGCTGATGATTTAATTTCTGGTCAGAGTACCTTCATGGTTGAAATGCAGGAAGCTAACCGGGCGTTAAAGGACGGAACTGCAAACAGCTTGATTCTCTTTGATGAAATTGGTCGGGGGACCGCAACCTATGATGGAATGGCGTTAGCACAATCAATTATTGAATTTATTCATCAAAATGTGCATGCTAAGACCCTGTTTTCGACCCATTACCACGAGTTGACGGCACTTGACCAGACGCTGACACGGTTGAAAAACGTGCACGTCGGTGCGGTAGAACAGGATGGCAATTTAGTTTTCTTGCATAAGATGGAAGATGGCCCCGCAGACAAGTCATACGGAATTCACGTTGCTAAGTTAGCGGGGATGCCGGATTCATTGTTGGCAAGGGCATCCGTAATTCTAGAACAGTTAGAAAACGAAAACCAAGGTGATGCTGCAAAGCTAACTGCAAGTGAAACACAACAACCAGTTTCCACCGCTTCTCAGGCTGCGGAGACGCAACCAGCTGACCAATCCGGCGCGGAGGAAAGTACAGTAACAAGCTCTTCGCGGGAGGCTGTAGAAGAACAAATGGCGCTCTTTGACACCACTCCAGCGCAAAAGAAAACGAACCAGTTACAAACGCAAGTAGTAGAACAGCTAACTAACCTAAATTTAATGGATATGACCCCGATGGAAGTTATGAATCAATTGTATAAGTGGCAAAAGAAGCTACGAAAATGAGGTGCGGATAAATGGCAAAAATCCAAGAGTTAAGCGATATTTTAGCCGACCAGATTGCTGCAGGAGAAGTAGTTGAACGACCGGCTTCGGTGGTTAAGGAACTAGTAGAAAATGCAATCGATGCGGGAAGCAGCCGCATCGATATTCTCTTAGCTGAATCAGGATTAAAAATGATCCGGGTGATTGACAACGGAAGCGGGATTGAGGGTAGTCAAGTAGAGACGGCCTTTAAACGGCATGCAACTAGTAAAATAACTTCGCGTGCCGACCTGTTTCGGGTGGGGACCCTCGGTTTTCGAGGCGAAGCGTTACCCAGTATCGCATCAATTGCGGATGTTAAAATGACGTCTTCCACAGCCGAAGGGCCCGGTCAATTCGTGCATTACCGGGGCGGAGAACTAATCGAGCATCGGGAGGCCCAAAGTCGACAGGGAACCGATATTACGGTCAGTGACTTATTTTTCAACACGCCCGCCCGGTTAAAGTACCTAAAGTCCTTGGCAACGGAACTATCAAAGATTACCGATATTATTAACCGGATTGCTTTGAGCTATCCCGAGATTGCGTTTTCCTTACAAAACGACGAACGGCAATTGATGCGAACGTCCGGGCAGGGCAACGTCCAACAAGTATTAGCCAATATTTACGGCACCCATAACGCCCAAAAAATGTTAGATATCCACGGAGAAAGCGTCGATTTTCGCATTGACGGATACGTTAGTTTGCCGGAATTTACCCGAGCTAACCGCAGCTACATTACTATTTTAGTTAACGGACGGTACATTAAAAATTTCCATATCAGTAAAGCAATTATTGAAGGTTACGGCTCAAAGCTAATGGTGGGACGCTATCCGGTGGCGGTAATCAATATTCAAACTGACCCGCTATTGGTGGATGTGAACGTGCACCCCTCCAAGCTGGAGGTTCGGATTAGTGAAGAAAATGCCTTAACGGAATTAATTAGTAAAACAATTTTTGACCGGTTAGCGGACCAAAATTTGATTCCGGATGCTGTAGATAACCTGAAGAAAAAACGAATTTCTAAGCCAGCTGGTGAGCAACTAGACTTAACTGAAACTGTACTTTCGGGTTCGTTTGGTAAGGGTAAGGACACGCCTACTGAATCAGCTGCTGTGGAAGGGGATGATTCCGCAGCAGCATTGCACCCCTCCGTTGCGGCTACTAAGCCAATTATCATTAGCACGCGGCAAGACTTGCAGTCGGATCGGATTGCAGAATTTAAAGAAAAATATGCCGATTCAACTACGCCCGTTACTAAAAATGAGAACACGGAAGGTGAAGAGAAAACTCCTAGCACAAGTCGTTTTCCTGCTTTAACGTACATTGGGCAGATGCATGGAACCTACTTGTTTGCGGAAGCGGACGACGGTTTATACATTATTGATCAACACGCCGCCCAAGAACGAATCAATTACGAATATTATCGGGTTCAAATTGGGCAAGTTAGCGATGACCAGCAAGATTTATTAGTGCCAATTTATCTAGATTATTCGACAACCGACACGTTACGCATCAAGGAAAAGCAATCGGTCTTAGAAGCGTGTGGGTTATACCTTGAAGAGTTCGGCCGAAATACGTTTATTGTCCGTCACCACCCGACGTGGTTTAAGAAGGGACAGGAGGAAGATACCGTTAAAGAAATGGTGGATTACGTTTTGAACGACCGAAACATGACGGTAGCTAAGTTTCGGGAAGCAACCGCAATTATGATGAGTTGTAAACGGGCGATTAAGGCTAACCACCATTTAGACGATTTACAAGCTAAACAGTTGTTGAAGGATTTGGCGAAGGTGGAAAATCCGTTTAACTGTCCTCACGGCCGGCCGGTGCTCGTACATTTCTCCACTACGGATATGGAAAAGATGTTCAAGCGGATCCAAGATCCCCATAATACAAACTTAATTGACGAAGACTTATGATACAATTATTAATACGAACAAACGTTTTGAAATGGGGATTAAAAGATGTATGAATATTTAAATGGTGTCGTCGTGGATATCAATCCCGCCTACATCGTAATTGACGTGAACGGGGTCGGCTACTTGGTTAACGTAGCTAACCCATATAGCTTTAAAGCAGATGAAAAGCAAAAGGTTTACGTGCATCAGGCGGTTTCAGAGACTGAAAACACGTTGTACGGATTTAAAAAATACGCGGACAAAGAGCTCTTTTTGAACCTGCTCAAGGTTAAGGGAATTGGACCTAAGAGTGCGCTGGCAATTTTGGCTAACGATGATCACCAGGGCTTTATTCGGGCGGTTAACAGCGATGACGTTAACTACTTGAAAAAATTTCCTAAAATTGGTCCCAAAGCGGCTAAGCAAATTATTTTGGATCTGAAGGGCAAAATTACGAGCAACGAACCTAGTGGCCCATTATTTGAAATGCCGACTACTACTAACAATACGTTAGATGAAGCGATCGAAGCCTTAGCAGCTTTAGGGTATTCAGAACGCGAGCTAAAAAAGATTACGCCTAAGTTAGATGAGCTTAACAATCAAACTACGGACCAATACATCAGTGCAGGATTAAAATTGTTAATGAAAGGATAGCGTGTGATTAATGGATGATGAACGAATTACGTCTTCGGCCGTTCAGGGAGCCCAAGAAGAGGCTAACGAGCAATCGTTACGCCCCCAGAACCTAAGACAGTACATTGGTCAAGCCCAAATTAAGCATGAACTGTCCGTATACATTGAAGCGGCAAAGAAACGTGAAGAAGCGTTGGACCACGTACTGTTGTATGGACCACCGGGATTAGGGAAGACCACTTTAGCAATGGTAATCGCAAATGAAATGGCAGTCCAGATTCGAACAACCAGTGGTCCCGCAATTGAAAAGCCGGGTGATTTAGTGGCCCTCTTGAACGAATTACAACCGGGTGATATTTTATTTATTGACGAAATTCACCGGCTTCCTAAAGTAGTCGAAGAGATGCTTTATTCGGCAATGGAAGATTTCTTTGTTGACATCGTGGTCGGACAAGGACCTACGGCACATCCGATCCACTTTCCTCTGCCACCGTTTACGTTGATTGGGGCAACTACCCGAGCCGGATTGCTTTCGGCGCCGCTGCGGGATCGCTTCGGGATTGTAGAGCACATGAACTACTATACCGAAGATGATTTAGCGAACATTGTCAAACGATCGGCGGAAATTTTTAAAACAAACATTGACGATCAGGGAGCTCACGAAATTGCCCGTCGCTCACGGGGAACTCCCCGAATTTCAAACCGTCTCTTAAAACGGGTCCGTGATTTTGCGGAAGTGGAGAATGATGCCCATATCGACCGCACGTTAGTCCAAACCTCCTTGAAGTTGCTTCAGGTGGACGATCGGGGGTTGGATCAAACCGATAAAAAGGTTCTCACCACGATGATTGAACTATACGGTGGGGGGCCGGTGGGATTAACCACCATTGCCGCTAACATTGGTGAAGAGCCGGATACAATTTCGGAAATGTATGAGCCATATTTATTGCAAATTGGCTTTCTAAAGCGGACCCCTCGCGGCCGGATGGTTACTGAGCGCGCATACGCTCATTTAGGATTAGAAAATTTATATATGAATAAATGAGGAATGGAAAAAATGACATTAACAACCGAAGACTTTAACTATGATTTACCACACGAATTAATTGCCCAAACTCCGATTAAAAAGCGGGACGCTTCCCGGATGCTGGTATTAGACCATAAAACTGGCGAAATGGCGGATAAACATTTTTACGACATTGTTGATCAGCTTAATCCAGGAGACGCGATCGTAATGAACGATTCCCGGGTCATGCCAGCACGGATTTACGGGGTCAAGGAAGAAACTGGCGGCCACCTCGAAGTTTTACTGCTGCACAATATTGAAGGTGACCGTTGGGAAACGTTGGTAAAACCAGCGCGACGTGCCAAAGTAGGTACCAAGATTACGTTCGGAGATGGCAGTTTAACGGCGACCGTTAAAAAGGAACTTGACCATGGCGGACGTGAAATTGAATTTGAATACGATGGCATTTTTATGGAGATTTTAGAAAAACTTGGAGAAATGCCATTACCACCATACATTAAAGAAAAGTTAGATGACCCAGAGCGTTACCAAACGGTTTACTCAAAGGAACCGGGTTCAGCTGCAGCACCTACCGCAGGACTGCACTGGACTAAGGAACTGCTTCAAAAAGTTCAAGATAAGGGCGTTAAGCTGGTTTATCTAACCTTGCACGTTGGGTTAGGAACTTTCCGGCCGGTTGATGAAGAAAATATTGAAGATCATAAGATGCATAGTGAATTTTACCGGTTATCTGAGGAATCAGCCGCTACTTTAAACGAAGTCCGGAAGAACGGTGGTCGAATTATTGCTACTGGAACGACATCAATTCGGACTTTGGAAACGATTGGTACTAAATTTAATGGTGAAATTAAGCCAGATAGCGGTTGGACCGATATTTTCATTAAACCAGGTTACGAATGGAAAGTGGTCGACGCCTTCATCACTAATTTCCATCTCCCAAAGTCAACTTTAGTAATGTTAGTTGCCGCATTTACTGGTCGTGAAACGATTTTAAACGCGTATAAGCATGCTGTTGAAGAAAAGTATCGCTTCTTTAGTTTTGGCGACGCGATGTTTATTAAATAAATAACGAATGGAGAATACTGTGGAACCTGCAATCAAATACCGACTAATTAAAAAGGATAAGCATACCGGTGCCCGACTGGGAGAGATTATTACCCCACACGGCACTTTTCCTACACCAATCTTTATGCCGGTAGGAACGCAAGCAACCGTTAAAGCAATGTCACCTGAGGAACTAGAAGACTTGGGTGCGGATATTATCTTGTCAAACACTTACCACCTCTGGGTCCGCCCTGGTGAAGACATCGTCAAAGAGGCGGGGGGCCTGCATCAATTTATGAACTGGCACAAGGGGATTTTGACAGATTCGGGCGGCTTCCAGGTATTTTCACTAGCGAAGCTGCGCGACATCACCGAAGAGGGGGTCCATTTTCGAAACGAAATTAACGGTGCGAAGATGTTCTTGTCACCCGAAAAGGCCATTCAAATTGAAAATGATTTAGGCCCTGACATTATGATGAGTCTGGATGAATGCCCGCCATTTTTTGAAAGTTACGACTATGTCAAACATTCGGTAGCTCGCACAAGTCGTTGGGCTGAACGGGGATTAAAGGCTCATCGTAATCCTGATACCCAAGGATTGTTTGGAATTATTCAGGGAGCTGGCTTTGAAGATTTACGTCGCCAAAGCGCCCATGATTTAGTTAGCATGGATTTCCCTGGATACTCAATTGGGGGGCTTTCGGTTGGAGAATCCAAAGCAGAAATGAACCGGGTGCTTGAATTTACCACTCCATTAATTCCCGAAAATAAACCGCGTTACTTAATGGGAGTGGGATCGCCCGACGCATTGATTGATGGAGTAATTCGGGGAGTGGATATGTTTGATTGCGTATTACCAACTCGAATTGCCCGGAACGGAACCTGCATGACCAGTCACGGACGACTGGTAGTTAAAAATGCGAAGTATGCGCGAGACTTTACCCCAATTGATGAGCAGTGTCACTGCTACACTTGCCGGAACTTCACCCGCGCGTACGTGCGCCACCTCTTAAAGACGGACGAAACTTTTGGGCTCCGGCTAACCAGTATTCATAACGTTTACTTCTTAGTACATTTAATGAAGGACGTTCGGCAAGCAATTATGGATGATAATTTACTAGAGTTCCGGCAAAACTTCTTTGACGAGTACGGTTACGGCAAAGAAAATAGTAAGAATTTCTAACACCACTGGTTTAGTAGGTATATTTTTGGTACAGTTAATATAAATGAATTAGCGAGGTGAAAAAATGTTATTAGCAGCCGCAAATGGTGGTTTTGGGATGAGTACGATTGTTTTCTTCATCTTGATCTTCGGTTTAATGTATTTCATGATGATTCGTCCACAACGTAAGCAACAACAAAAGCGCCAAGAAATGATGAACCAATTAAACGTTGGTGATGAAGTAGTTACAATTGGTCGTTTGCACGGCGTGGTTGATTCGATCGACAACGAAGCTAAGACGGTTACGTTAGATTGTGACGGGATTTATTTGGTATTTGACCGAATGGCAATCATGCGAGTTGAAAAGAAGCAAAACGTTGCCCCAGCATCAACAACTGAGCCAACTAATGCAGATACAACTGATGATGAAAAATCTGATTCAACTACGGAAGAAAAGTAGTTTTTTAAAAGCTAGGAGCGCTCGTTAAGTGGGTGGAATCCTAGCTTTTTATAGTCTAATAATATTCACGAGCGCTTTATTAGCAAGACGTCGGGGCCAAGAAGTCCTTAGTTAATTAATAGTTGGGCAAGCGGACAATGTTTTGCATGCAGCGGAATGTTTTTACTTGTTCGGTGAGGCAAACTGATTCATAATATAAAACATTGAAGACTGAAAGTGAGGAGTCAAAAATGGAGCAAAAGGCATTATTTATTATTTTTGGTGGTACAGGGGACTTAGCTTACCGCAAGCTATACCCGGCACTTTTTAATCTATACGAAAAAGGGCATTTAAAAGAAAACTTTGCCGTAATCGGAACTGCTCGCCGGCCGTGGTCAAATGATCATTATCATGAAGTAGTCATGAGTGCGATTGAGGATTCGGGTCGAGACGCGGGGCGGACGAATAGTGAACTGCCTCGTAAATTTGCTAGCCATTTTTATTATCAATCTCACAATGTTGATGATGCAGAACATTACGTAGCTTTGCGTGATCTCGCTGATCAATTAGACGAAAAGTATCAATTAAACGGAAACCGGATTTTTTATTTAGCGATGGCACCCCGTTTCTTTGGCACAATTGCGGGCCATCTAAAGGACCAAAAACTCTTGACTGAAGGATCAGGTTTTAACCGGTTAATTATTGAAAAGCCGTTTGGGCGAGATTATCAAAGTGCAAAGGAACTCAATGATTCAATTTCTGGGTCGTTTGACGAAGAACAAATTTTTCGGATTGACCACTACCTAGGTAAGGAACCGATTCAATCAATTGCGGGACTTCGCTTTGGAAATGCCTTATTTAACTCGTTATGGAATAAGGAGCATATTGACAACATTCAAATCACTTTAGCAGAATCACTGGGGGTTGAAGAACGCGCTGGTTATTACGAAACGGCTGGAGCAATGCGGGATATGTTGCAAAACCATATCATGCAAATCGTGTCGTTATTAACGATGGAACGGCCGGAAGTATTTGATTCCAAACATTTGCAAGACAAGAAAATTGAAGCATTAGAAAATATCCAAACGTACAGTAAGGAAGAAGCTGCGCAGAACTTTGTCCGTGGTCAATATGGTGAAGATGTTGCACATACCCAATTAGCCTACCGTGAAGAAGAAGGAACGGCGGATGATTCTAGCATTGAAACCTTTGTAGCTGGAAAATTAATTACCCACAATCCTTCTTTAGATGGGGTGCCAATTTACGTACGGACGGGGAAGCGGTTGGCAAAGAAGTCAACGCAAATTAACGTGGTCTTTAAAAATGACGACCAGAATATTTTCAATAGCGACCCTAACCAAAAACTAGAAACCAACGTGTTGACCTTGCATATTGAACCTGACCAAGGATTTACGCTGCAATTCAATACTAAGAAGGGTAATCAAGGTTACCAACTTTCACCAGTGCACTTACGCTACCGGAAGTCAGCTTCAGAAAAGGCTAAAACCCCGGACGCATACGAAAGTTTAATTCGGGACGCCTTAATGGGTAATAAAACTAACTTTGCCCACTGGCACGAAGTTCGTAAAGCTTGGCAAATCGTGGACGTTATTCGTCAGGTTTGGGATGCTGAAACTCCTGATTTCCCTAATTACGCAAGTGGCAGCATGGGCCCCCAGGCTGCGGATGACTTATTAGTTCGGGACGGCCGGCAATGGATTTTTAACCCCCAAAAATAGCCAAGGTGGGAGGTGACCGTTTTGGCAAACCAGGTGTCAACGCCGCTAATAATTGATGATTCTCGAAAAATTATTCATGTTGACATGGACGCTTTCTACGCTTCAATTGAAATGCGTGATCATCCAGAACTTCGTATTAAACCGCTAGTGGTGGCCCGCGATCCCCGAAAGACTGGCGGTCACGGGGTGGTGGCAACGGCTAATTACGTTGCCCGTCAGTCAGGAGTTCATTCTGCAATGCCAGCTGCTAAAGCGTTAGAACTATGTCCCCAAGCGGTTTTTAAAACTCCTGATTTTGAAAAATATCGGGCGGTGTCGGACCAAATTCACCATATTTTTCACGAATTTACCGATAAAATTGAAACGGTCGCCCTCGATGAAGCTTACCTTGACGTAACCGATGATAAGAAGGGGATGCAAGATGCGGTACTGATTGCCCATGAAATTCAAAAGCGAATTTTTAACCATACTCAGCTGACCTGTTCTACCGGAATTTCTTATAATAAATTTTTGGCAAAAATGGCGTCTGAATATGCTAAGCCAGTCGGGGTGGCAATTATTGAAAAAGATGACGTCGGAGCATTTTTAAAAGAAATGCCTATTGAACAGTTTCGGGGAGTCGGCAAGAAGACGATCCCTAAAATGCACGAATTGGGTGTGTTTAAAGGCGCGGATTTATTAAAACTAAGCGAAAACGACTTGATTCACCATTTTGGTAAATTTGGGTATACACTCTATCGACGAGTACGGGGGCAAGACGACCGTCCGGTTGCTTACCAGCGCGAACGAAAATCAATCGGTAAAGAAGAAACCTACGGCAAACCGTTGGTGACGGAAAACGAAGTCGACCAACGGCTTCGCTTAATTGCCAAGAAACTAGCTCAAGCGGTTACCAAGCGACAAAAGCATGGTAAAACGTTAGTCTTAAAGTTACGGTATAGTGATTTTGAGACTCTTACTAAGCGAATCACTCGTCCGGAATTTTTACCAACCGATAGTGAGACTTACTACTTTTATGCTAAGCAGATTTTTGACGAGATTGCTGATTTTTCGCGTGGGATTCGTTTGCTGGGAATCACCATTACCAACCTTTCTGATCAGAGTTTCCAAGAAGTTTCTTTACCGCTGTTTAAGCATGAGGACTGATTTTATGGTATGCTTAAACACGCGAGTAAACAGACTGAGCCGGGGGCGGCTTAGTTGAGATATAGTGAATGAGGTTAAAAATGGATACACAGGAAAAAATTTTAGCACAAATTAAAAAGTACAACCGGATTGTGATTCATCGACACCAACGTCCGGATCCGGATGCAATCGGGTCACAGGTTGGGCTAGCAAAGATTTTGCAAGCATCCTTTCCCCACAAACAAATCAAGGTCGTGGGAAAACAGATTGATGGATTAAGCTGGCTAGGGCAAATGGACGACGTTGACAATGATTTTTTCGATGACGCTTTGGTAATTGTCATCGATACGGCGAATGCTCCCCGAATCGATGATCGGCGGTTCGATCAAGGAGCCTATTTAATCAAAATTGACCACCATCCTAATGACGAACCTTTTGGGGACTTAATGTGGGTGAAGGAAGCTGCTTCCAGTAGCTCGGAGCTAGTTTATGATTTTTACAATCAGTTTAAGGCAGAGCTAGTATTGCCCCAAGATGCTGCTAGTGATCTATATGCCGGAATTGTGGGTGATACGGGACGCTTTATGTATTCAGCAACGAGCGCCCACACTCATGAAGTGGTGGCTGGCTTAATGACGACCGGTTTTGACATGGTCAAAGTTAACCAAATCCTGGACGAAATTCCGGTTTCGGTTGCCCATTTGTCAGCCTACCTTTATGACCATCTCACGATTAGTGAACAAGGGGCGGCCCACTTAGTACTAACCAAGGAAATCTTGGAAAAATTCGACTTGAAAGACGCCGGAACGGCGGGAATTGTGCCGTTACCTGGACACATTGCGCAAGTTAAATGCTGGGCAATCTTTGTTGAACAAGATGACCACTCCTTCCGGGTGCGGTTACGTTCGAAGGGTCCGGTCATCAACGAATTAGCTAAGCGGCACCACGGAGGCGGCCACCCGCTCGCCAGTGGCGCAAAGGCGGCGGATCGTGATGAGGTTGCTCAAATCGTTAAAGAATTAGAAGAATTAGTTTAAAAGTTTGTAAAGCGGTAGAAAACTCGGATATCTTCGGTGAACGCCAAAAATACATTTTGGGTTTGTGAACTTTAGTAAGACCAGAACGTATGCCACAAATTAGTTTGGCTTAATTCAAAATCGGCTGTTATGCCAGATTCAGGCATGATGGCCGATTTTACGTTAACGCTCAAAATTACCTGACTTAAGCGTACCTTCTGTAAGGATGCCCGAACGCTTACCGCTTTCTGCAATAATATAGTAAGGAGCTAGTATGAACGAATTTCAAAAGTTTAATCTAAAACCATTTCTCATGCAGGCTTTGGATCAAATTGGTTTTGTGAAACCGACTCCGGTCCAAGAGCGTGTCATCCCGCTAATTGCGGAGGGCCAAAGCGTAGTGGGCCAATCCCAAACCGGAAGCGGGAAAACCCACGCGTTTTTGCTACCGATTTTTAACCAAATCGATCCGGACAAAAACGCGATTCAAGCGGTAATCACCACGCCTAGTCGGGAATTAGCTTACCAAATCTACGAAGCGGCTAAGCAGTTAGCAGCCGCTTCAGAAACCCCAATTGAAATCGGTAATTACGTTGGGGGGACCGACAAAAAACGTCAAATTGCTAAATTAGAACACCACCAGCCGGCAATCGTCATCGGTACTCCGGGACGGGTGCTGGATTTATTACAAGCCCGGGCACTTAACTTTCGGCAAGTTCGGTATCTGGTAATTGACGAAGCGGACATGACTTTGGACATGGGCTTTTTAAGTGCCGTCGACCAAATTGCGGCAAGTATGCCCGAGGACTTACAGATGTTGGTCTTTTCTGCTACGATTCCACAGCAATTAAACGTCTTTTTACAAAAATATATGAAGCACCCGGCAATTGAAGAAATTCCGGTGGCGACTACGATTAGTCCCACGATTAAAAATATTTTGATTTCTACCAAGAGTCAGGATAAAAACAACTTGATTTACCAGTTGTTGACGATGGGGGAACCGTACTTAGCCTTAGTATTTACTAATACAAAGGAACGGGCGGACGAATTAACTAACTACCTTAAGTCGCAAGGACTACCGGTGGCTAAAATTCACGGTGGAATTCCGCCTCGGGAACGGAAACGAATCATGAAAGACATCCACCGCTTACGTTACCAATACGTGGTGGCGACCGATTTAGCGGCGCGGGGAATTGATATCGAAGGGGTCTCGCTAGTAATTAACGACGACATTCCAACTGATTTAGAATTCTTCATTCACCGGGTAGGGCGGACCGGCCGCAATGGTTTACCAGGGACGGCCATTACGTTGTACATGCCTAACGAAGAAGCCGAAGTAGCGGAAGTTGAAAAAATGGGGGTTAAGTTTATTCCCCAACAATTGCGTAATCACGAACTGGTGGATACGTACGATCGTCAACGGCGGCAAACCCGGCGGCTAAGTCAGAAAAAACTGGACCCTACTTTGGTCGGGTTAGTTAAAAAGAAAAAGAAAAAAGTTAAACCAGGTTACAAACGGCGCATTAAAAAGGCGATCTCTGAAAAGGCAATTCGCGACCGGCGGATGGAACAGCATCAAGCAGTTCGCGAAGCGAAGAAAGCTAAAATGCGGCAATCGCGTTCGAAGCGAAGATAAATTGACAATCTTAATTTGGTTTTCTATAATTAGCTGTGATATTTAGAATCATTAGGGACATGTGGCCGCGCAATGCTTAGTGTAGAGACGTTCTGGTTGGTGAAAAGAGCGAAGCGTCGTGGTTGTGCTACCCGATTAATAATGAATCGTCTTCTCAGCGTTAATGAGACTCAAGAGGTATACGATCTAAACATCGTTGCAAGTAAAGTGGTACCGCGTTTCGGCGTCTTTATTTTACGAGCAACGGTGTTTTTTATTTTAGGAGGAAAAAATGGAAAGAAAATCAAGTAGTGAAATTCGGCGCATGTATTTAGATTTCTTCAAAAGCAAGGGCCACGTGGTGGAACCTAGTGCGTCGCTAATTCCAAAGGACGACCCCACTTTGTTATGGGTTAACTCCGGAGTTGCCACAATGAAAAAATACTTTGATGGTAGCGTAGTTCCCGAAGTTCCCCGGCTAACTAGTTCACAAAAGAGTATCCGGACTAACGATATTGAAAACGTTGGCCACACTGCGCGACACCACACGCTTTTTGAAATGTTAGGAAACTTTTCGGTTGGCGACTACTTTAAAGAAGAGGCCATCCACTGGGCGTGGGAACTTTTAACTTCTAAAGAATGGTTTGACATGGATCCGGAAAAGCTTTACGTGACGGTTTACCCGAAGGATGAGGAAGCAAAGAAGATCTGGTTAGAGACTGGCGTAGATCCAAGCCATATTGTGGAAGCGGAAGATAACTTCTGGGATATTGGGGAAGGTCCTAGTGGTCCCGATTCTGAAATCTTCTACGATCGCGGTGAGGAGTTCAATAACCTTGCCGATGATGACCCAGAAAACTACCCTGGTGGAGAAAATGAACGCTGGTTGGAAATCTGGAACATCGTCTTTTCTCAATTTAACCATAAGCCGGACGGAACCTACGAACCACTCCCACATAAAAACATTGATACGGGGATGGGCTTAGAACGGGTGGTTTCCGTATTCCAAGATGCACCGACTAACTTTGAAACGGACCTCTTCTTGCCAATTATTCACGAAGTAGAAAAGCTCAGTGGTAAGAAATACGGCGTTGATAAAAATGACGACGTTTCCTTCAAGGTGATTGCTGACCATGCGCGGGCAATTACGTTTGCAATTGGGGACGGTGCCATTCCGTCTAACGAAGGTCGCGGATACGTAATTCGGCGCTTACTCCGGCGGGCAGTTATGCATGGTAAGAAGTTGAACATTAATAAGCCATTCTTGTATCAAATGGTGCCAGTAGTCGGTAAAATTATGGAAGACTACTATCCGGAGGTACTTGCGGACAAGGATTACATTGAAAAAGTAATCAAGTCAGAAGAAGACCGTTTTAACGAAACGCTAACGGATGGTTTGGAATTATTAAATTCAATCATTGCTGACACCAAAGCAGACCATTCTAAGGTAATCTCTGGTAAGGATGCTTTCCGGTTATTCGATACCTACGGATTCCCATTGGAATTAGCGAAGGAATACGCGGAAGACCAAGGAATGGAAATTGACGAAGCTGGTTTTGCGGACGAAATGCAAAAACAAAAGGAACGGGCTCGTTCAGCACGTTCTAACGCTAAGTCAATGGGCGTGCAATCCGACCTATTAACGGACTTGAAGACGCCAAGTGAATACGTTGGCTACGACACCTTGAAAGTAGACGCTGCAGTGCTTAAAGATATTATCCAAGACGATCAGCTAACCGATACGGTAAATCCGGGGGAAGCTCGCGTACTATTTGACGTAACCCCATTCTATGCGGAAATGGGTGGTCAAGTAGCTGACCAAGGGGTAATCGAGGACGCTGACGGCAACGTGGTAGCCGAAGTTGTGGATGTGCAACACGCTCCTAACGGACAAAACTTGCACACCATCAAGGCTAAACGAGAAATGCACACCGGTGAATCGTTTACCCTCATTGTGGACCGGGCTTTCCATTTGAAGGTGGAAAAGAACCATACCGCGACCCACTTGCTCGACCAAGCGCTCCGGGATGTTTTAGGGGAACACACTCACCAAGCCGGTTCCTTAGTTGAACCAGGCTACTTACGGTTTGACTTTACCCATTTTGGACAGGTTACTGACGAAGATTTGCAAAAAGTCGAAGAGATTATTAACGATAAAATCTACGATGAAATTCCCGTAACCACCGTCGAAACGGACTTAGAAACCGGTAAGAAAATGGGTGCCATTGCCCTGTTTGATGACAAATATGGTAAAAAGGTTCGGGTAGTTAGCGTTGGTGATTACTCAAGAGAATTCTGTGGTGGTACCCACGTAAAGAACACTAATGAAATTGGTTTATTCAAGATTGTCTCTGAATCTGGTGTGGGAGCTGGAGTTCGGCGGATCGAAGCCGTTACTTCCCAAGCGGCACTAGAGTTCTTAAACGGTGAAGAAGCGCTCTTACAAAAGGCAGCGGGATTGCTGAAGAGTGCTCAAATGAAGGATGTTCCTGCAAAAGTTGAACAATTACAAGCACAAGTTAAGGATTTGAACCAAACGATTAACCAACTCGAAGCTAAGATTGCTCAAGCTGAAGTTGCCAACATCTACGATCAAGTACAAGAAATCAACGGAATTCGGTTAATTACTGCCGAAGTGCAGGTTTCCGGCATGGACCAATTGCGGCAAATGGCGGACGATTGGAAAACTAAGGACCAATCTGACGTATTGGTCTTAGGTGCTAAGATTGGTGAAAAGGCTAATTTAATTGCTGCCGTAAAGGATCCGCTCGTAAAGGAAGGCTTGAAGGCTGGCGATTTGATCAAAGCAATCGCACCGAAGGTTAACGGTGGTGGTGGCGGCCGTCCAAACATGGCCCAAGCCGGTGGTTCTGCGCCAGAAAAAATTAACGAAGCGTTGCAAGCTGCTAGCGAATGGCTAGAGACCCAAGGTAAATAATTTTAAATCCTACTAGCAGTAAAATTTGCAACATAACTAAAAGGGTTTCTCAAGAAATGATAGTTCTTGGGAAATCTTTTTAATTTGGTTACTTTAAGGATTGGTAAGTCGTAAACCTGAAGTTAGTTTGTGCGGCTAATTTAAAAAGCATTTGCAACTACCGTTTATATGCGTCAAAAAAGACACATTTGCCAAAAAACGCCCCTAATTTGGTAGTTGAATATTACACTTCAGTTACGAGCGGCCCCTTTTATTGTGATTTTGCGGTTAATCAAGTAAAATTAATCATAGTATGTGAAGAGGGGTGCTAACAGTGGGAAAACTTGATGAAACCATGTTCTTCGATTTTGGCGATAATAAGCCAAATGACGTTCGGGGAACGTTAAAAACCGTATACGATGCTCTTGAAGAAAAGGGTTATAACCCAATTGATCAAATCGTGGGATATTTGATTTCTGGTGATCCAGCTTACATCCCGCGGCTAAACGATGCGCGGAATTTAATTCGTAAGCATCAAAGAGACGAAATTATTGAAGAATTAGTAAGATACTATTTAGCAGATCAAGTTGCTGGTGGCAAGAAGGAAAAGAATTAATGCGGTTAATGGGAATGGACGTTGGATCACGAACCGTGGGAATTGCGGTAAGTGACCAGTTAGGTTGGACAGCTCAGGGAGTAGAAATTATTCCAATTAACGAGGACGAGGGCGAATTTGGCATTAGTCGAGTTAAGGAGTTAGTCAGCCAGTACGAGGTAGCCGGTTTTGTAATTGGCTTACCTAAAAATATGAATAATACCGAGGGCCCCCGGGTGGAAGCTGCGCGTAATTATGGTAAACTACTAACGGAAACGTTTGGGTTACCAATTGATTTTCAAGACGAGCGTTTGACCACTGTGGAAGCGGAACGTATGTTGATTGAACAAGCGGATACTTCGCGCTCCAAGCGCAAGAAAGTAATTGATAAATTAGCAGCTAGTTTGATTTTAGAGAACTACCTCAATGGTCACGGTAAATTAATCGATAAATTAAAGTGAGGGCACGCAATGGATAACGAAGAACAAAAAATTACCCTAGTAGACGAACACGGCAACGAAGAACTATATAACGTATTGTTTACGTTTGATTCAGAGGACTATGGTCGTTCGTACGTCCTACTTTATCCGGCTGAAGCAGAAAATGATGAAGAAGTGGATATTCAAGCTTACGCCTTTGAACCTGATGAAAATCACGATTTAGGCGAAGGTGAATTAATCCCAATTGAATCTGATGAAGAGTGGGATATGGTTGAAGAAGTCTTAAATACCTTCTTAGGTGACCAAGACTAAGTTTTATAATCCAAGTAACGGCCGCGGTTTGGTGTGCAGATATAATGTCTGACCACCAAACGGGCCGTTTTTGATTTGAAATGAAATGAGATTATGATGAACAGTAAAATTTTAGAAGTTTTAGAATATGAAAAAGTGAAAATTGCGGTTAAACAGTTCATTGCGACCGAAAACGGGGCCAAGGAGCTTCGCCAATTAGTTCCAATGACGGATACCGCCAAAGTACAAAACGCCCTTAAGGAAACTCTGGACGCGGTTAACATTTACCGGGTGAAAAGTGGAATTCCCATTCCGCGTTTAGAAGATATTGACGAACCATTGCAACGTTTAAAAATTGATGCAATCCTCAACGGTCGCGAAATTGCGCAAATTGGGCGAGTGTTGCGAGCAACCCGGGAAGTAATTAATTTCTTTGCGGATTTACCAGATACGGAAGTAACGGTAGAAACCTTGAACGGCGTAGTGGATCAGTTAGAAACGATTCCAGAAATTGAAGAACGGTTAAATAGTTCAATCGAAGGAAATGGACATTTATTAAACTCCGCATCAAGTGAGTTGCGGCGGATTCGGGCCGCAATTACGCGGGTGGAGGGTGAGATTCGGCAGCGAATGGAAAAGTTTACCCGGGGAAGTCAAGCAAAGTACCTAAGTGAACCCATTGTCACGATTCGAAGCGAACGGTACGTAATTCCGGTTCGAGCCGATTCCCGGTCCCGTTTTGGCGGGGTGGTACATGACCAAAGTTCCTCGGGGCAAACCCTCTATGTGGAACCCGAAGCGGTGGTTGATTTAAATAATCAGCTTCGGCAAGAACAGGTTGCTGAGGTACACGAAGAACAGCGAATTTTGCAAGAACTCAGTGCGCTGATTGCTCCGTATGTGGACACGTTAAAAGATAATAGCAAGGTGCTTGGTCACCTTGACTTGCTTAACGCTAAGGCGCAATACGCGCATAAGTTAAAGGCTACGGAGCCACAGATTTCAACGAATAACCGGATTAATTTGCGACAGGCCCGGCACCCCTTAATCGATCCAAAAAAGGTGGTTCCTAACGACATCAGGCTGGGTGGGGAGTACTCCACCTTAGTAATTACCGGACCAAATACCGGTGGGAAGACCATCACTTTAAAAACCGTGGGCTTGCTCCAACTAATGGCCCAATCGGGAATGTTTATCCCGGCCAACGAGAATAGTACGGTGCGAGTTTTTGAAGAGATTTTTGCTGACATTGGTGATGAACAATCCATCGAACAGAATTTGAGTACCTTTTCGTCACACATGGATAACACCATTCATATTTTGGAGCACCTTAACGAACGTTCGCTAGCGCTCTTTGACGAATTAGGCGCAGGAACCGATCCTAAAGAAGGAGCGGCCTTAGCAATCGCGATTTTAGACCGGGTGCGACAAAGGGGCGCGGCTTCGATTACCACCACCCATTATCCAGAACTGAAAACGTATGGGTACGAGCGTTCAGGAACGATTAACGCCAGCATGGAATTTGACGTAGACACGTTGCAACCCACTTATAAGTTATTGCTGGGAATCCCTGGACAGAGTAACGCTTTTGAAATTTCACGACGTTTAGGCTTAGACGAGGACATCATTACTCAAGCACGAGGGGTGGTAGACCAAGATAGTCAAGATTTAAATAACATGATTAAGGATTTAACTACCCGGCAAAAACGGGCCCAGAAGTTAAACGAGCGGGTCCAAACCTTGTTGTCACAAACTGAAGAGTATAACGATACCCTGGTTAAGGGGGTGGAGCGGCTTAGTCAACAAAGGGACCGTTTGTTAGAAAGTGCCAAAGAATCAGCTAACCAGATCGTTAACGATAGCCGTAGCAAGGCCGACCAGATTATTAAACGGTTGCGGCGCCTAGAAAAATCGGCGGGAAACTTCAAAGAAAACGATTTGATCGAAGCTAAGAGTAAGCTGAACGCCTTACACCAAGATACTAACTTGAAGCGCAACAAGGTGCTCCGTAAGGCTAAAGAGGCACAGAAGCTCCACGTTAACGACGAAGTGATTGTGTTAACCTACGGACAACGCGGTGATCTATTACGGCAAGTGGACGCTCATCATTGGGAAGTCCAAATGGGGATTTTGAAAATGAAGGTGGCTACCGACGAATTAGAAAAGGTTAAACCAGAACGGACCACTAAACCAGCTAGCCACAACGTGGTTCACCGGACCAAATCTGCTGGGGTGAAAACTAGCTTGGATCTCCGCGGAAAACGCTACGAAGAGGCAATTACCGAAACTGACCGTTATATTGACGCGGCACTGTTGGCTGGTTACGACGAAGTCACCATTATCCATGGTAAGGGAACTGGAGCGTTACGAAGCGGCATTACAAAGTATTTAAAACAAAATCGGCGAATTAAAAGTTTTGAGTATGCCCCGGCTAATGCGGGAGGTAATGGCGCTACAATCGTGCATTTACGATAATTCTTATTATTCGTAAGCAAAATAATTCAATTTTTGATTGAAAACTGCTATAGTTACTATATCAACATGGTTACTTTTTGAGAAAGAAGGTTAAAAATATGGTTGAAGCAATTACGGACGCAAATTTTGAAGAAAAAACTGGTACTGGCGTAACGTTGACCGATTTTTGGGCGACTTGGTGTGGTCCATGTCGGATGCAGTCCCCGGTAGTGGAACAATTAGCCGACGAAATGGGCGACCAAGTTAACTTTACGAAGATGGATGTTGACCAAAATCCGGAAACTGCCCGGAAATTTGGGATTATGAGCATCCCTACGCTAATGGTAAAGAAGGATGGCGCGGTAGTTGATACTATCGTGGGTTATCATTCTAAAGAACAGTTAGCAAAGATTTTAAATCAATACCTATAATTAGGTGAATGATTAAGGGGCTGTGATAAAAGTCTCTAAACAAAAAAACGGTTCATGAGGTGAAACTTCCTCATGAATCGTTTTTTTTTGGTTAATGTTCGCAAACTATCCGACTTTTGTCGCACTCTCTTTTTAGTTAAATGGGCTTATTAAGACGACTGGCCCCGATTATTAAGTTAATCAGATCTACTAATAATTAGGGTGGTTTAGCAAATGATTGTGTTATTTTTCACTTTAATAAATTAACGATGCCAACGCCAGTTGCTTACTAGCTTCGAACGGCTAAATCCTTGAATTAATGCGAGTTAACGTCCCTTGACGAGCATTAGTAAACGCTGATATTCAACATACTAAATTTAAAAAATTGCCAGGAACTCTTTTACTTTGTGCAGAAATGAACTACAATATAGGCGTAGAATGTAAACGCTTCCATAGATTATTTAGAATTGTTTGATTAAAGTTAAGTTTCTGTTGATGAGGAGGTAATTTTTATGAGTAGCCGTGAAAATGCAAATGTATTGTGGTTTGACGAACTGCACCGTGAAGACGTAAATCTGGTTGGTGGTAAATCATCATCATTAGGGGAAATGACGTCGGCAATGGACGTTCCGGTGCCGTATGGTTTTGCAACTACTGCGCGGGCGTACCGGTACTTTATGGAGCAGACGGGCTTAAATGATCAAGTTAACGAGTTGCTAGAAAGTATTCAGGATTACGAAAATTCTGAAGAATTGCATTCAGCATGCGAGCAAATCCGGAATTTAATTGTTAACGCCACCATGCCTGCAGATTTGGCAAAGGACATTGAACAAGCGTACGCGGATTTGGCCAAAAAAGTTGACCAAGACGCCCCCTTCGTTGCGATTCGTTCTTCCGCAACGGCCGAAGATTTACCTAATGCGTCGTTTGCTGGCCAGCAAGAAACTTACTTAAATATTAAGGGGGCTGCCGACGTTGTTAACCGGGTCCAACTTTGTTATTCTTCGCTCTTTACCGACCGGGCAACCTACTACCGGCATAAACAGCATTTTCCGCACGAAAAAGTTGCCCTTTCAGCAGCGGTTCAAATGATGGTCTTCTCTAAAGCTTCGGGGATTATGTTCTCGGTTAACGTCGCTGATGGAGACGACTCTAAAATTGTGATCGATGCGATTTATGGTCTTGGTGAGTACGTTGTTTTAGGAAAGGTAACACCGGATCACTTTGTAATTGACAAAGAAACGATGAAAATTGTTGAAAAGAACATTATTAAGCAACCAATTCAGCTAGTCCGGGTTGCCGATGGGGGAACGGTGGAAGAAAAGGTTCCCGAAGAACTTCAGGGGCAACCAGTTTTGTCAGATAGCCAAGTAATTGAGTTGGCGGGTTATGCGAAGGCAATTGAAGAGCATTACGGCTGCTACATGGATATGGAATTTGCTTTGGATGCCAATACCGACCGCTTATGGATTGTGCAAGCACGGCCTGAAACAGTTTGGTCCCAACGGAAGGCGGCGGATCACGCGGATGAAGAAGATGCCGACGTGGTCAAAGAAGCAGATGCTAAGGTTGCAGTTCGGGGCCTTCCAGCTAGCCCGGGATTAGCAAGTGGCGTAGTACACGTCATTGACAATCCTAAAGACATTGACCAATTTAAACAAGGCGAAGTCTTGGTAACGGTGATGACCTCCCCAGACTGGGTTCCAGCGATGAAGAAGGCGACCGCGATCATTACTAATGACGGTGGGATGACCTGTCATGCAGCAATTGTTTCTCGGGAAATGCAGATTCCATGTATCGTAGGAACTAAGAGTAAAAATCTGGCTGCCACCGACGCCTTTAAGACTGGAGACGTGGTTACGATTGATGCTAAAAATGGGGTGGTTTACCATGGCAAAGTCGCCAGCATGTTAAAGAAATCTGCCTCCGCACAGCAGGAGGGCAACCAAATGGTAGCGGCCGAGACCTTTGCACCAACCGCTACCCGAGTAATGATGAACCTTGGCGATCCTGAGTTAGTTGAAAAGTACTCTAGCTTACCGGCTGACGGAATTGGTTTAATGCGTGAAGAATTCCTCTGGACCACTTATATTCACGAGCATCCGCTATACCTAATCGAGCAGGGCCACCCCGAAAAAGTGGTTAACATGCTCGCAGAGGGGATTGCTAAAGTAGCCCGGACAATGGCACCTCGGCCAGTAGTGCTCCGGTTATCCGATTTCAAGTCTAGCGAATACCGGAAACTAAAGGGCGGCGATAAATATGAACCGCACGAACCTGCAGATTTGTTGGGGTGGCGGGGAGCTTCCCGGTACTACGATCCAAAATACATTGACGCCTTTAAGCTTGAACTAGCGGCAATCAAGAAGGTCCGTAATGAATTTGGGTTGAAGAACCTGAACGTTATGATTCCATTTGTACGGACGGTTGACGAAGCGCAAAAGGTCACCGAAATTATGCAAAACGAAGGGTTAGTACGGAGTGCGGACTTTAAGGTTTACATGATGGCAGAAATTCCATCCAACATTATTTTAGCTGACCAGTTTAACCAGTTCATAGATGGATACTCAATTGGTTCAAACGACTTAGCAATGTTGATTTTAGGATGTGACCGGAATAACGACACGGTTGCGCGACTCTTTGACGAGCGGAATTTAGCAGTTAAACGTGCAATCCATCACCTGATTGAGGCTGCCCATAAGGATGGTAAGACGGTTTCAATTTGTGGGCAAGCACCATCTGAATTCCCAGAGTTCACCAACTTCTTAATTCAAAGCGGAATTGATTATGTTTCAGTTAACCCCGATATGGTTAAAGAAACTAAGCGAAACGTGGCCCACTTTGAACAACGGATTATGTTGGATAAAGCAACCGGTCGGGGAATTCAAGATTCTACCGATTACGATTGGTAGAAAAACGGGTTAACTAATAATATTAATAGACGTACACTAAAAATCAGTTTTTTCCCTTAACCCCCAAGCGATCATTATGCCAAATTAGGCGTAATGGTCGTTTTTTAGTTAATCCGCACAACCTATCCGACTTTTATCTCATACGCTGGTTTGATACTTTTTTAGTTTCTTACGGAGCGTTTTTTCCTTTTTTATCCAAAATTTAGTATTATAGACAATGTGTAATTGATTTGTCTGGGGGTAAAGAACATGGATAATCGTCCAATTGGATTTATGGATTCCGGAGTCGGCGGATTAACCGTGGTAAAGGCGGCTAAGGAACTAATGCCTAACGAAGCAGTCGTTTTTATTGGGGATGAAGCTCGGGTACCGTACGGGCCACGTCCCACGACGGAAGTAATCAAGTTTTCGCAACAAATGGCGGATTTCTTAATCAAACAGGATGTTAAAGCGTTGGTAATTGCGTGCAATACGGCTACGAACGCGGCTTTTCAGATTTTAAGTACAACGTTACCAATTCCAGTGATTGGAGTTATTCAACCGGGAGCGCAAGCCGCAGTGGCAACTACACGTAACAATCGGATAGGAGTAATTGCGACTGAGGGAACCATTAAATCACAAGCGTATTCAACAGCGTTAGCAGCTTTAGCACCACAAACAGAGGTTTTCCCGGTTGCTTGCCAATCATTTGTGGAATTGGCGGAACATAACCAGTTGACGACACCCGAAGCTTTGGAGGTGATTGATCAACAACTTGTCGGATTAAAGAACCAAGGGATTGATACATTGGTCCTAGGATGCACCCATTTTCCACTCTTAGCGAAGGGAATTCAAACAGCGGTAGGCGACCAGGTTAAACTAGTCGATCCAGGTGTAGCAGTGGTTCAGCAATTAAAGGACGTTCTTGAACGACAAGGTCTTCTACGAGAAGCCACTAGTACACCTGATGAACAGTATTTTGCTACGGCAAATATTGCAAGTTTTCGGACCATTGCTCAAAACTTCCTCGCTCCGGATATACAAGTAAATTTAGCAAAAATTGATTAGGAGATTAAAATGAGTAATCAAATTTTAATAGCGACCAAAAATGAAGGTAAATTAAAAGAATTTAAACAGATTTTTACTGCGAAGGGAATTGAAGTTCTGTCGTTAAAGGACGTTGATGAAGATGTTGACGTTCAAGAAAATGGTTTAACATTTGAAGAAAATGCGCGTCTTAAGGCAGATAGCTATGCCAAAACTATTGGAATTCCGGTCCTCGCAGATGATTCTGGGTTAGAAATCGATGCACTTAACGGCCGCCCCGGAATTTTCTCGGCACGGTATGCTGGGGACCATAACGATGCTGCTAATAACGCCAAAGTGCTTACTGAATTGGGAGGGGTTCCTGACGAAAAGCGGACCGCAACCTTCCACACCACCGTGGTGGTTCGGAAACCGGATTGCACCGAATTAGTGGCTAACGGGAACCTCCGTGGTCGGATTCTGAGCGTTCCACGCGGGGACAACGGTTTTGGCTACGACCCGCTTTTTTACGTTGAAGAAAAGCAAAAGACGTTGGCTCAAATGACCCGGGAAGAAAAAAATCAAATTAGTCACCGGGCGTTAGCCATCCAAGATTTATTAACTAAGTTTGATAAATTCTGGTAATTTAAAAAGCAATCTCTAAGGGGCTTCCTTAAAGATTGCTTTTTTTGGTAATAAAAATCAACGTACATTTTACTGTTGAAAATTGATGATGAAGAAGTACTTAGTTTTCTGAAGGGAAATTTCCGGTCATATAATCAATGAAAAAGTAGCGTTAGTTTTCCACTTCAATTTGAGCTTCCCGTAGAATTTTCAAGGTCCGGTCAAGAATCATCGTTTGCATCGCTGCTTGATAGCCGGGTGCCACCTTCGTGGAGATTTGGACTCCGAGGTAACCATGGCTTTTTTCGGCAACCGGAGCTTGGATAACGATTCCCGCCTTCAGTTTGGTGGTGTGGTGTTTAGCTTTGGGTAGTTGATCTTGTAGCAAGTCCTTGGCTTCATCAATCCTAAACGGATCTTTGATCCGCAAGAAAATGGTAATATTCTGGTTTTCTTGCGAATGGTTAGAAATGGTTGTAATGCTCCGGTTCGGCAAATAATGCAAGGTGCCGTCTAAGGCTCGCAGTTCAATGGTCCGTAACCCGATGGAGACCACCGTTCCATCAATGCTTTGGATGGTTACGCTGTCGCCTACCCGTAATTGGCCCTCAATCAAGATGGTCAAGCCGTTAATTACGTCAGAAACCAGCCCTTGAGTTCCTAAACCAATTGCCACACTAAGGATTCCAGCTCCAGCAACCAGTGTACCAACCGGGACCCCCAAGTTGGAAAGAATCGTGTAAACGTAGAAAAACATTACGGAATATTTGAAAATGTTTCTTACTACTACGAAAATGGTCTGAGAACGAGCAGATTGCTTTTCAGGGGCTTGATAGGGACCGAAACTTTTGTTAATTAAGTGTTTACCAATCCGGTTAATCACCCAAAAAATAATACTGATGAGAATTATTTGTAAAAAATGTTTAAGAAAATTAGCGCCAATTTGACTCCAATCAATCCGCGATAATTCTCTTTGGAGCGGCTGAAAAGCAGCGCCGATAAGTAAGGTTTGGGGCATGTTAAAAATCCTTTCTGGTTCGGTTAAGTAAGTTTATTTTACCAGAGATTAAGGGTGTTTTCATTGCACATCATGGGCCACAATGCTATTCTGGAGACATAAACTAACGGGAGGGGATTATTGCATGACAGGAGGCGGAATTGCAGCCATCATCGCGGCGATCGCGTTGTTGATTTTGGTATTGTTTATCGGCTTAGTGCTGGTGAATGCTTCAAAGACCTTGGCAGAAATAAATCGTAGTTTAGCAATCATTACTAGAGATGTGGATTTGATTTCACATGAAGCAGAAGGCATTATGGCTAATGCAAACGAGTTGCTGGAAGACGTTAACGGTAAGGTCGCAACGATTGACCCACTTTTCCAAGCGGTTGCGGATTTGAGCGAGAGTACCTCGGACCTAAACCAAGCTACCCGGCGACTTGCTGGGAAAGTCAACCATACCGCAAAAACTAAAAAAACGGGAAAGGTTGCCACAGCTATGAACGTTGGCAAAGGTGCGGTTAATTTATACAAAAATCGGCAAAAAAACAAGCAGGAGGTTAAATAAATGTCAAAAAGTAGTTTCTTATTAGGTGTAATCGTAGGTGGAGCAGCGGCTACAGCAGCAGCAATTAAATTAACGGACACGACTCCGGCAGAATTAAAGGAAGCCGCTATGAAAAAAGTTGACGGCTTCATGGAAGCTAACGACTTTGATATGGCGAGCCTTAAAGAACAGGCAGCAGCTTCGGTAGACGAACTTAAGCAACGGGGAATGGACTTAGCTAACCGTGCTAACGAAAAGTTCAATGGTGATGATGAAATTGCTGAAGAAGAGGACGTAATCCTCGACAAAATGGCAACGGCACCTTATGAAAAGCCAACTGAGGTTTTCATGCCCCATAAACTAGAAGATTAATTGTTTACGTAGCATAGTAGTAAAAAAGTGGGAACTAGAAATTATGAAACAGATTTCTAGTTCCCACTTTTAGTCTAAGCTGGGTAAATATTCAAATTTTATAGGTATTTTAGTTCTTTAGAAGTATGGGTAAATGGTTCACAGCCATCCTTGGTAATGTGAACACAGTCTTCAATTCGAACTCCGGCAAAGCCGGGGATATAAATTCCTGGTTCGATGGAGAAGCACATGCCTTCTTCAAGGACTAAATCATTTCCTTCCATAATTGAAGGGAATTCATGCTCGCCCATGCCCATTCCATGGCCTAAACGGTGAATAAAGTATTCGCCGTAGCCAGCTTTATCAATAATGTCACGAGCTACTTTATCCAAACTAGCAGCTGTAATTCCTGGCTTAGCGTAGTCTTGCGCCGTTAATTGCGCTTCAAGACATACCTTGTAAATGTCAGCCTGTTTATCGCTTAGTTGTCCTAAGGCAACCGTCCGCGAAGCGTCACTGATGTAACCATCATGTACGGTTCCAAGGTCGAAAAGAATTAATTCGTTATTTTCAATCTTGTTCATGGCAGTTGCTCCATGAGGTTCGGCAGCGTGCGCACCCGCCTGGATAAGGGTGTCGAAACTCATTTCCATTACACCGCGTTTTTTAAGGGCGTATTCTAGTTCAGCAGCCACTTCAGCTTCAGTTTTACCCGCAGCAACGGCATCAAAACCAACTTGGAAAGCAAAGTCAGCTTCAGCACCGGCAGCCTTTAGCTTTTCAATTTCATCCGCAGTTTTCACCATTCGTAATTTTTCAAAAACGGGGGTGAGATTTGCTTCAAATTTAGCATTTGGAAACTCAGAACGTAAAACTTCGTACCGATCTACGGTGAGATTGTCTTCTTCAATGCCCCAGTGGACCGGGTTGGCGTTACGTTCCCGAATATAGTTTGCAATTAAATGGAAGGGTTGTTCATGGTCGAGGTAGCCATAAACGGGGTACTTCCAGCCGGTGTCTTTAATTGCTTCAACTTCCAAAGCGGGAGCAAATAAGAATGGATCTTGGTCAGGGAAAACAAATAACGCGAGAACCCGTTCAATCGGATCACTCCCAAAACCTGTCAAATACTTGATACTTTCAAAATTACTGATGTAAGCAACGTCCAATCGGTGATCAGCAACCCACTTTTGGACTTTTTCTAGTTGTGACATTTGATCGCTTCTTTCTTTACTTAAGGTACTTCGATTATATCACACAAAAAAATTGGGCTACAGACGAAAAAAAGCTTGCAAGAAGGTACAAAATTTGATAACGTATTCATGGCGTTGAAAACAGTATGAAAACAAATCAAATCAATATGGAGAGGAAATTATCATGTCAAAACAAACTATTACAATTTACGACGTTGCTCGTGAAGCCGGCGTTTCCATGGCAACCGTTTCTCGGGTAGTTAACGGAAACCCTAACGTTAAGCCCGACACCCGTAAGAAGGTTAACGAAGTAATCGAACGCTTAGATTACCATCCTAATGCGGTTGCGCGCGGATTAGCAAGTAAAAAATCAACCACTATCGGGGTTATCTTACCTGACATCACCGAAATGTTCTTTGCTGCATTAGCACGGGGGATTGACGATATTGCTTCAATGTACAAGTACAATATCATTTTGGAAAATTCTGATGAAGATGTCGATAAGAAAGTGGAAGTACTTGAAAACTTGCTTGCCAAGCAAGTTGACGGTGTTATTTACATGGGGAACGCAATCGACGATCGGTTACGGGAAGCGTTGAAGTCAGCACGGACTCCCGTGGTTTTTGCGGGTTCCGTTGATGACAAGCATGCGTTACCGTCCGTTAGCATTGACAACGAAGCGGCCGTTTACGAATCAGTTCGAAAACTAATTGAAAATAAAAACAAGAAGGTTGCTTTTGTTTCTGGACCACTTTCACAACCGGTAAACGGAAAGTTCCGGATCGAAGGATACAAGCGTGCTTTAGCTGAATCAAACATTGACTTTGATGAAAGCCTCGTATTTGAAACTACTAACACTTACGAAGACGGAATTAAGTTAGCTTCGCAAATTGCTTCAAGCGATATCACGGCTGCTTTCGTTGCTAACGACCGTTTAGCAGTTGGACTTTTAAATGGGTTACAAGACCTTAACGTAAAAGTACCTGAAGAGTTTGAAATCATGACCAGCAACAATACTAACTTAACTAAGATGGTGCGCCCACAAATTAGTTCAATTGGCCACCCAATGTACGACACTGGGGCGGTAGCAATGCGGCTATTGACTAAGTTAATGAACAAAGAAGAAGTTGAAGAACGGAACATTACTTTGCCATTTGACATGGTGTTCAGACAATCAACTAAATAAGCTTAAAACGAGCGGGTGTAGAAAGTCGGGGAGTTTGGGAAAGTTAACGGAAATTTAGCGTTACGCTAGGTTCGGGTTAAGCAGAATAAACCAGCTTTGACCCCTAAGTAAAGCAAATCAAAATGCTTTTCAAGAATTTTTAATCCTTGAAAAGCATTTTTTATTTTAATTAAACCAAAAAAGGTGAAGATTGTTTTTCATTACGAAAATAACAATCTTCACCTTTTTAATATTATATGGACTATTTATGTATAAGTCTTTTATAAGAAAATCCCTTTGTATAACGCTACGGCACAGATTCCCGCTAAAATAGGGGCAATTACTGGAATTGGTGCGTAGTTCCATTGGGAAGAACCCTTATGTTTAATTGGTAAAATAGCGTGGACTAACCGTGGACCTAAATCCCGTGCGGGGTTTAAAGCTGGACCAGTTGCACCACCAAGTGAAGCAACCAAAGTTCCTACAAGGAAACCGAGGGCGATAAATACCGAGCTCATGTTTTCCTTGAAATATGGGGCATGCGTAAAGGCAGTTGCACCGAAGAAGAGGATGAACGAACCAACAAACTCGTTAACAAAGCCGTTCCATAAGCTATCACTTGCATCAATGGTACCAAAAGTTCCTAAAATTGATTCTGGGTCAGTGGTTTGATCGTAATGTGGTAAGTAAGCCCAGTAAACAACTAGTTGACCAATAATCGCACCCAGCATTTGAGCAATTATAAATGGGATAACTTGTGACCAGCTAAACATTCCGGAGACGGCTAACCCAATTGTAAATGCGGGGTTGATTTGGGCTCCTGACACGGTTCCAAACATTAATGCCGGAACCATGACTCCACAACCGTAACCAACGGCGATTACAAGCCAGTCACTACCGTTTCCCTTAGTTCCTTTAAGTTCCACGTTGGCAACCGAACCATTTCCTAAAATGACTAAAATAGCTGTACCCAAGAATTCAGCAGCTAATTTAGCAAAAAAACTATATTCCATCATCTAACTCCCTTAAAAAGTATTTTAATGAGACACACTGTTTAAAAGTATATCTTATCTAAAAGGGGATATGCAATACCAATTTTGCAAGCTTTCGGAGGAGTTTTCAAAAATAAAAATAAATTACATCTGCTTTCATTGAAGAAAAAACAGGCGAAATGATAAACTAAGAAGTGGATGAAGCTGTTAACCAATGCAAAGCGTTGAAAACGCACGTTTAATTATGATTGAGAAGGGGAAGTGGTTAAAATTCAAGAAACCAGGATGAGCAGGCAAAGTCATTTAGCAGAAAAGAAAGTTGATCAAACGGAGGTGCCCGTTCGACCGCCACGCCTTGTGGTAGCAAGGGTGTTAATGATTTTATTTGGGTTATTCTTCTTTGGCGCGGTTTCGGCTAAACAGACCGTGTTTAATGCAAATTACGTACAGCAGCAAATTGAAAAGTCTAGTGCTGCCGAAGTAATTAATCAACAGTTGGATACCCAGTTACAGCAAGCGGGGATTAACCAAAGCAACCTAATTCCAGATGATCTAGTTAACGACGAGTTAAAAACGATGGTTCAGCAATTTTACGATGGGCAGCAAGTGCACATTGACGAAAATATCATTACTAACGCAATCAACCAAAGCACCCAAGCTACGGGGGCTTTCCAACAAATGGTTAACGCAATGGTAGTTAGCAAAGTAGTGGCCGTTTTTAATAGTCAGCTAGATACCCAGAAACTTTCCCGATACGCCGGCCAGGTGCAAAAATTATCGCGGATTGACCAAACCGTAATTTGGGTTAGTGGCGTGGGGCTAGTTTTGACATTGGCATATGCGTTGCTACGTAAACGACTGCTCAGTACCATCAGTTCTACCTTGCTAGTAGTCGGCGGATTTGTAGCCATTATTTGCGGAATTGGATACGTAAGCAACGTATTGAGTAATTTACCGATTCAGTACCCAGTGGTTAAGCAAATCGTACAGACTGCTGGACAAGATTTATTGGTACGAGAATTTACGATCGCGCTAGGGCTATTCTTATTGGGCGTTATTTTAACGGTGTTTAGCACAGGACTTGCTAAAGTCCAGCAACGGCTTACTCGACGGTAAACTAAACAAGCTCTTGACTAGTAATTCAAAGAATTAAATTTATAAAAACACGGAGCTGGATCGCACTGACGACGATTCAGCTCCGTGTTTTTAATTTCTGCCAGAGATGCCGGTTGAGTTTAGTTTAACATCTACGCCATTTTTCTGTAAAGTCTGCACGTGCATTTCCCCCCACGAACATAACTGGTCTAACAGAGTGGACAAAGTCTGTCCATAGTCGCTAAGGGAATACTCTACCTTGGGAGGAATTACGTTGTAAGTTTTCCGGTTGACGATGTGGTCACGTTCTAGTTCGCGTAATTCTTGAGTGAGCATTTTTTGGCTGATGCCAGAAATTTGCCGACGCAATTCGCTTGGGCGTTGTTTCCCGTGGCGAAGGTTGCACAGGATAATTGGCTTCCATTTTCCGCCAATCACGTCCATCGTTGCTTCAACCCCGATATTGTATATTTTTTTCTCCATTAATTGCACCCCTGTAGTTATTAAAAGTAACTTTTAGGCAAGTATAGCACAATAAAGTCGGTACTAGATTAAATGAAACTTTGTTTCTATAATTGCTTTACTAATTTAATTAAGGAGCATTGTTAATATGATTAAATCTTTAGACGATCGCGTAACTTTAAACAACGGCACGACCATGCCAGGTTTGGGGATGGGAGTGTTTCAGATTCCTAATGAGCAAACTGCGCAAGTGGTTGCCGAAGGAATCAAAGCGGGGTACCGCTTGATTGACACCGCCCAAGTATACGACAATGAAGCGGGGACCGGAGCCGGGATTAAAGCCGGCTTGGCCGCAACCGGGCTAAAGCGAGAAGACTTATTCATCACTTCTAAGGTGTGGAATGACCATCTTTCTTATGATGAAACGCTCCGGGCTTTTCAAGATAGCTTGGCTAAATTGGACTTGGATTATCTTGATTTGTATTTAATCCACTGGCCGGGTCAAGACGCTTTCCGGGATTCTTGGAAGGCGTTAGAAAAACTTTATCACGACGGTAAAATCAAGGCGATTGGGGTAAGTAATTTCCAAATCAGCCATTTAAAAGAGCTGGCTGAATTTGCGGAAGTCATGCCGGTGGTTAACCAAGTGGAGACCCACCCTAAGCTAAGCCAAACGGAGTTGATCGAATTTGCGACCGCCCACAACTTGAAAATTCAAGCTTGGTCGCCGTTAATGCAGGGAAAAATTTTGAATAATCCTGTTTTGATCGAAATTGCGCAAAACCATCAAAAGAGCGTTGCTCAAATTATTTTACGGTGGGACATCCAACGGGACGTTTTGTTGGTAGTTAAATCGGTCAAGCCCGCCCGAATTAAGAGTAACGCGGAAGTCTTTGACTTTGAACTAACCGCCGCCGAGATGGCTAAAATTAATGAGCTAAATGAAAACTTACGGGTTGGTCCCGATCCGGACACGTTTGATTTTTAATTTGGAAAGCGAGGATAATTAAATGGAACTACATTTAGATGGTAAATTAGCGTTAATAACTGGTTCAACTAAGGGAATTGGAAAAGCAATTGCGATGGAAATGGCCCGGGAGGGGACTAACGTAATTATTAATGGTCGTCGAGCTGCTGACGTGCAGAAGGTAGTCGATGAAATTAAAACACAGTTTCCTAAAACCCATCCGCAGGGAGCGCCTTTCGATATTACTGATGATAAAAGTCGGCAAGTGTTGTTTGAAAAATTTCCCGAAGTCGATATTTTAGTGAATAACATGGGGATTTTTGGCACCATGGAGTATTGGAATATTGATGATGAGACTTGGGAACGTTATTTCCGGACCAACGTTTTGGCTGGCAATGCACTAGCTAAATTTTACATGCCCCACATGCTAAAACAAGACTTTGGTCGGGTAATTTTTATTGCTAGCGAAGAAGCCGTTATGCCTTCGGGAGAAATGCCCCAGTATAGCATGACAAAGACCATGAACTTATCTTTGGCAAAGAGCCTATCGAACCTGACCGTGGGTACTCACGTAACGGTAAATACGGTGATGCCGGGTTCAACCCTTACGGAAGGTGTTCAAAAGATGCTTACCGAAATGTATCAGGATAGCGGAATTCCTGAAGAACAATGGGAAGCAGACTTCATGAAGAACCACCGCTCTAGATCACAAATTCAGCGTCTTATTCGTCCTGCAGAAATTGGACGGTTCGTAACCTTTGTGGCTAGTCCGGATTCGTCATCATTTTCTGGAGAAGCTTTGAGAATTGACGGCGGACTAGTACCGACTATTTTTTAAATTAAAAAAGGCCTTGCAACATCCTGGTCGGGTGTTACAGGGCCTTTTTACATGGTTTATTTTTACTATTTATGGTGGTTAATAAAGCTTAATCCCACATATCATTTACTACTACGGTTTGTTCACGGTCAGGACCGATTGAAAAGGCACTAACTTGTACGCCAGTAATTTCTTCGATCTTCTTAAGATAATTTTTCGCGTTGGCAGGTAATTCATCGTAAGACTGCATTTGGGTTAAATCTTCTTGCCAACCTGGTAAAGTTTCGTAAATTGGGGTTAAGTTTTCGAGTTCCTTTTCAGAAGCTGGGTAATAATTAATTACTCCGTGATCGGTTTGGTAACCGGTACAAATTTTCACTTCGTCGAAGCCGGACAAGACATCGAGACAGTTGACGACTAAGTCAGTCAAGCCGTTGACGTCGGCAACGTACTTCATCAAAACCCCGTCAAACCAACCAATCCGCCGCGGACGGTGGGTAACGGTACCGTATTCGTGAGCAACTTCGCGAATGCGATCACCAATTTCGTTAATTTGTTCGGTTGGGAAAGGACCTTCACCAACTCGAGAAACGTATGCCTTACATACGCCAATGACGTGCTTGATTTTAGTTACCCCAATTCCAGAGCCGGTAGCAGCACCACCAGCCGTCGGATTTGAGGAGGTAACGAATGGGTAGGTACCATGGTCAATATCAAGCATGGTTCCTTGGGCGCCTTCAAAAAGAACCCGTTTTTGTTCGTGCAATTTAGTGTTGATTAAGTAACTGGTATCGGTGATGTAATCTTTTAGGATTTGTCCGTATTCAGCGTATTGCTTTGTAAGTTCATCCACGCTTGGTAATTGTTCCCAAAGATCGTCATCTAAAACCCGTTGCTTTTGAGCTAGGTTGAAGGCAATCTTTTCTTTTAATCCTTCAGCGTCAAGCAAGTCGACGGCCCGGATCCCGATCCGTTGCATCTTATCCATGTATGCCGGACCAATGCCCTTATTGGTAGTACCAATTTTTTCGCCGTTTTTAGAGCGATCCCGTTCTTGTTGTTGATCTTGCAAGATGTGGTAAGGGAAAATGATGTGTGCCCGGTCAGAAATTCTTAAGTGGTCGGTGTTTACGCCGGCTTGATTTAATTCTTTAATTTCGTCTAATAGGGTGCGTGGGTTAACCACGGTTCCGTTGCCAATAATGCAAATTGAATTAGGTGCCAAAATTCCGGATGGGATTAGTCGCAAGGCAAGCTTTTGATCGTTAACGACCAAGGAATGACCTGCGTTATCTCCACCAGAGTAACGAACGGTAACATCAGCGTTTTGTCCCAAAAAATCAATGATCTTACCCTTTCCTTCGTCGCCCCACTGGCTGCCGATTACTACTGTAGCTGTCATCTTCATTCCTCCATTTTTATCAATACACAACTTCCTGATAATAACATAAAATAGGGTAAATTTAAATGAGTCGACCCGAATTATTGGAAGGGTTAAGCATTTGATAGTTCGCGTTTATTAATTAGGGAGAGTTTGATAAAATAGGTTAGTAAATAATTTTTTTAGGACGAGGGGTAATCTAAATGATTGATCGTTATACACGACCTGAAATGCAAAAAATATGGAACCGGCAAGCGCAGTTTGACAGTTGGCTAGAAGTTGAAATTGCGGTAGTCAAAGCTTGGAATAAGGTCGGAAAAGTTCCGGATGAAGACCTAGCACTAATTGAGAAGAATGCGCGTTTTGATATTGACCGAATTGATGAAATTGAAAGTCAGACTCACCATGACGTGATTGCCTTTACAAGGGCGGTTTCCGAATCTTTAGGTGAAGAACGGAAATGGATCCATTACGGTTTGACCAGTACCGACGTGGTTGACACTGCACAATCGTTGCGGATTAAAGCAGCTAACAAAATCATCGCAGCTGATTTAGAAAAGCTCCAAGCAACTTTGAAGGAAATGGCAATCAAGTATAAAGACCTGATTACGGTAGGGCGGACCCACGGGATTCACGCGGAACCAACTACGATCGGTTTGAAATTCCTACGCTGGTATTCCGAAATCAACCGCAATATTGAACGCTTCAAGCAGGCTCGCCAACACATTGAAGTGGGTAAAATCAGCGGTGCAGTAGGAACGTTTGCTAATATCACTCCTCAAATTGAAGAGTGGGTTTGCGAAATGTTGGGAATCCGGCATCAAGAAATTTCCACCCAGATTTTGCCACGGGATTTACACGCCGAATACTTAAGCGTGCTAGCACTGATTGCTTCCCAAATTGAAGAAATGGCAACTGAAATTCGGCATTTACAACGTACCGAAGTTAACGAAATGCGGGAAGGCTTTGCCAAGGGTCAAAAGGGTTCTTCCGCAATGCCTCATAAACGTAATCCGATCGGCTCAGAAAATGTTTCTGGTTTAAGTCGGGTGGTGCGTGGCGAGATGGTTACGGCCTTTGAAAACATGAATTTGTGGCACGAACGTGATATTTCGCATTCTTCGGCAGAACGGGTAATTTTACCGGACGCGACTTCCTTGGTGGACTATGTATTAAACCGGATGAACCGGATTTTAAATAACCTGGTCATTAACGAAGACGAAATTAAAAAGGATTTGGAAATGACCCACGGGTTGATTTTCTCACAACAAGTCATGTTGAAGCTCATCGATAAAGGTTGGACTCGGGAAGAAGCTTACGACACTGTTCAACCAATTGCCATGGAAGTTTGGAATACTGGGCAGCATTTTATGGACTTACTGCTTAAAGATAGTAAAATAAAGACGACGTTAAGTGATGAAGAAGTTAAATCAATTTTTAACTATCGCTACCACTTGAAGAACGTTGACGCGATTTACCAACGTTGTGGAATTAACGTAGAATAAGCAGGTGCAAAACCAGGAAGCGAGGAATTAAAATGGGGGCAAACGAAGCTTTACTGATTATTGATTATACAAATGATTTTGTTGCTACGAACGGAGCGTTAACGACTGGCAAGGTGGGCCAAGCAATTGAACCAGCCTTGATTAAAGCCGCTAATCGGGAACTTCGCGAAGGTGGTTGGGTAATGCTACCAACGGATCTACATGTTGAAAAGGATCCCTACCATCCCGAAACCAAATTATTTGATGCGCATAATTTAGAAGGATCCTGGGGACGGGAATTGTATGGCCAATTAAAGGACTGGTACGAATTGAATCAGGATAATCCGCGGGTCCGGCAGTTTGCTAAAACTCGTTATAGTTCCTTTGCGGGCACAGATTTAGACATTCGTTTACGTGAACGTCACGTAGATACTTTGCGATTAGCAGGGGTTTGTACGGATATTTGTGTCTTGCATACGGCAGTTGATGCCTATGACCTGGGTTACCAGTTAATTATTGACCCAACGACGGTCGCAACGTTTACCGAACACGGTCAAGAATGGGCGTTGTCCCATTTTAAAAATGCGTTAGGGGCGACGATTGAATAGCTGATTTAAAATAAAATTGAGTATCTAATAAATTTAGAAGTGTAGTGCTAGCTTAGTGGATAAGTGGGCGTTGCACTTTTTTTATAGCTAAATGCTTTTTAGCCCCGCTAGAGAAGCCGTCCATTTAAGCGCTTTTTTATGCTAGAATGGAGATAAACAATAAATCGCGGAGGGCGCAGATGAGCTTTACTCTAAAAATCATGCGAAGCATTTTTTCAATCCCTCCTAACTAAGTTTTTAGGGAGGATTCCATATTTATTGTAAATAACTTAAAGGAGATTGATTAAATGGTTGAAGCAATTAATTTAAAAGCAGGAATGACGTTTATTAAGGATGGTAAGTTGATTAAAGTTCTTGAAACGAACCACCACAAGCCTGGTAAGGGAAACACGGTAATGCAAATGAAGCTTTATGACGTACGTTCGGGAGCTACCGTGCAAACTACGATGCGGCCAACCGAAAAAGTTGAGCAAGCAATTGTGGATACTAAGGAAGCCCAATACCTATATCGGCAAGACGATACGGCGATTTTCATGGACACGGAGACTTATGAACAATACGAACTACCAATTTCAAGTATTGAACAAGAAATGAAATACTTACTAGAAAATACGGAAGTGAAAATCAACTTCTATGGTGACGAAGTGATCGGGATTACGCTTCCAACTACGGTAGAACTCAAGGTTGTGGAAACTTCACCTTCCATTAAGGGGGCAACGGTAACCGGTTCTGGTAAACCAGCCACTATGGAAACCGGTTTGGTAGTTAACGTTCCGGATTTTGTCCAAGAGGGCGAAACGTTAATTATTAATACCGAAAAGGGTACTTACACAAAACGGGCGTAATTGTGCAGTCTTAGAATAGAATAATTAATCTACTTTTCGCAGTTAGACGACGTTGCGAGGAAATGCTTGAAGCTGGGAATTTTTCCCAGCTTTTTTGTTTCCGTGGGTGGAAGCGGTTAACGTAGTGGGAAAGTTAACCGCGATAAAGTTGAGTGCTATTTTAGACTTTTAGGGAAACCTTTACATTTTCGGCAATTGGGTGTACTTTATAATTGTTCTAAAGTAGAAATGGGGGTTAGTTGATGATTAAGTCTAAAATTGGGTCGATATTTTTTGTATTGCTCTACGTGTATTTGTTTTACTTGGTGGCTACTAACCAAATGATGCCCGCAATGTACGTAATGGCGGGCGGAATGCTGTTGGAGTCAGTAATATGCTTGATACATAACTTTAAAATGGGAGGGAAATCAAAATGATTACAAAGTATCTATATGATGAAAACGCCTATGATTATCATGACGGTGGGTACCGCCCGTTAAAAAAGGCGCCTGGAGAAGAACACCCATTGAACGTTCCGGCTTTTTTGAAACCTGATCGAATAGAAGGAAATGAAATTTATTATACGGTAACTGCTCAAGCTGGAGAAACGAAGATTTTGCCTGGCAAGCCAACGCACACTTGGGGATACAACGGTAGTATTTTAGGTCCGGCAATTCAGTTTGAAACTGGTAAGACCTACCACGTCACTTTAAAAAATGAATTAGACGAGGTTACTACTTTCCATTGGCATGGATTGAATATTGTGGGACCCTACGAAGATGGGGGTCCTCATGCGCCAGTCTATCCGCACGGGGAACGTAAAATTACGTTTACGGTCGACCAACCGGCGGCTAACATTTGGTTGCATCCGCATCCATGTCCAGAGACGGCGCGCCAAGTTTGGAATGGGCTGGCAGCACCGGTAATTATTACCGATGGACACGAACAAAGCCTTAAGCTTCCACGGCGCTGGGGAGTTAATGATTTTCCAGTGGTATTGCAGGATCGTAGCTATCACGATAATCAACTAGATTACAAAGCCGACTACGATGTGGACGGAACCTTGGGCGATTACGCGTTGGTTAACGGCACGGTCAATCCGGTGGTTAACGTTACTAAGCCAATTGTCCGGTTACGTTTCTTGAATGGTTCTAACCGGCGAGAATGGCGGCTTCACTTTGCGGATTATCATCCCTTCACCCAGATTGGTAGCGACGGGGGACTGTTGCCGGAAGCCGTTGAAATGGATCGCATTATGCTGACCTGTGCGGAACGGGCCGACGTATTGGTTAACTTCTCCGATTACCAACCGGGACAAGAGGTAATTTTGCAAACTGACGACTTCGACCTAATTAAATTCAAAATTGGCGACATTAAGAAGGAAAATATGCTGCTACCGTCACCATTGGCAGAAATTCCAGCATTGTCCGTTGACGAAAATACTCCTGTCTTCAAAACGGTGATGTCCGGGATGGATGATCAAGTGCGGTTGGATGGCAAGTTGTTTGATATGCAACGAATTGACACCCGCCAGCAAGTTGATCAAACCCAAATTTGGGAAGTTTCCAACACTAACGACATGGAAGGTGGGATGATTCACCCGTTCCACATCCATGGCTGCCAATTCCAATTGATTGATCGCAACGGGCACGCGGTTAATCCCAATGAGCACGGTTGGAAAGATACCATTGGAGTTAACCCTAACGAAACGGTTCGGATTAAGGTTAAATTTACCAAATTAGGAATCTTTATGTACCACTGCCACATTTTGGAACACGAAGATACCGGAATGATGGCCCAAATTGAAATTTTTGATCCAGATCACCCAATTGAATATCATCTAATGCCAATGAACCATAAAATGTAGGAATTAGAGAGTGTTTTACGGTTAAGGTCAACAAGTTAACGTGCATTAGCGGTCGGCAATCAATCGGAATAACTTCCAGTTAGAAACTTGGCGGATTACGGACGCGGAAGCGATCTTGGATGAGCACGAACTTCCGTTGACAAGCATATTTCGGAAGCGTATTATATTAAGCGTCTATGAATACGATAAATATAATATGAAAGAAGGAGTTCGGAAATGTCAGGACATTCAAAGTGGCATAATATTCAAGGCCGTAAAAACGCCCAAGACGCAAAACGTGGTAAAATTTTCCAACGGATCTCCCGGGAGATCTACGTGGCAGTTAAAGCTGGGGGTCCGGACCCTTCTGCCAACCCTCAACTTCGCTTAATGATGGATAAAGCTCGTGCAGCTAACATGCCAAAAGATAACATTAAACGTGCTATTGATAAGGGTAGCGGTACTGGTGGAGCTAACTACGAAGAAATTACTTACGAAGGTTATGGACCAGCAGGAACCGCAATTATCGTTTCTGCTTTGACTGATAATAAGAACCGGACGGCTGCAGCTGTTCGTTCTGCTTTCACTCATCATGGTGGTTCACTAGGAGCTACTGGTTCAGTTTCGTACATGTTCGACCGGAAGGGCTACATCGTTATTAAACGCGAAGGTTTGGATAAAGACGAAGACCAAATGATGGAAGATGCTATCGAAGCAGGTGCGGATGACGTACAAACTTCTGATGAAGTATTCGAAATCTACACGGATCCTAAAGAATTTGCTGCCGTTCGTGATGCACTTGAAGCTAAGGGTTATGATTTGGCAAATGCTGAATTAACCATGATTCCGGAAACGGAAACTCAAGTTCCTGCTGATAAAGTAAAGCAATACACGGGATTAATCGACGAATTGGAAAACAACGACGACGTTTCAGAAGTATACGAAGCTGCTGTTTTACCAGATGACGCTGAATAATAATGAATTTCAGAACCAACCCCATTTTATGCGGGTTGGTTTTTTTGTGCCTTTTTAGTAAAAGAAAGTTTCAATGGTGGTAGGCGGGCGTAAAACCGGTGTGGTAAAATCATTGCATACGTAATGATAATGAGGTGGCAAAATGACTAATAAAGTAGTTGTGCTAGGTAGTTTAAACGTGGATCGAATTTTACAGATGGATCGGGTCCCCGAACCTGGCGAAACATTAGCATTAAATAATCAAGACATGGCTGGTGGCGGTAAAGGAGCTAACCAGGCAATTGCTGCTGCTCGCTCTGGTGCGCAAACGAGTTTTATTGGCCGGGTCGGCGCAGACGAAAACGGTAAGTTCATGCTGCAACAGTTGGTTAATAGCGGAGTTACTACCGACTTGGTAGCGGTAGATGAGGATGCAGGTACTGGACAAGCATTTGTGATGGTAGAAAAGAGTGGCGAAAACCGAATTTTAATTTATGGCGGTGCCAATGCGCAATTATCCGCCGCGGACGTGAAGAAGGCCCAAGCACAAATTGCTGCAGCAGATTTAATGGTTGCCCAACTAGAAACTCCTGTAGAAACAACGCAATTTGCTTTCCAAATGGCTAAAGAGTTGGGAGTTAAAACCATTTTGAATCCCGCACCAGCGGTGGCTAAGTTACCAGCAGAGCTACTAAAAAATACGGATGTGATCACCCCGAATGAAACGGAAGTCGAAATTTTAACTGGAATTGCCGTGACTGACGAAGCGGCAATGTTAAAAGCAGCCCAACGCTTACACGACCTAGGCGTGGCAACCGTAATTATCACCCTAGGAAGTAAGGGTGTGTTCTACGATGATGGTGCGCAACACGGAATCGTTCCGGCATTTAAAGTCCAGGCGGTGGATACAACGGCAGCGGGAGATACTTTCTTAGGTGCTTTAAGCTCGGAATTAAATCCTGATTTAAGTAATTTAAAAACCGCCATTGAGTATGGTAACAAGGCATCTTCGTTAGCAGTCCAGAAGATGGGGGCGCAACCTTCAATTCCGACTCGGAAAGATATTCTGAAATAAATTTCTATTTCGGTAGGTAAAAAACATTTAGTTGTAAGAAAGTCAAAGTGGGTTGTCCGTTAAGTAAAGCTAATTAAGCTTGCAAATACGATTTATTACCAGAAAAGGTGACCAAGTTAAAGGAACCTCTTAAGAATCGAAAAATTCTTAAGGGGTTCCTTTTTAGTTTTTTAAGGTAGTTAAGGTTAGCAGTTTTACTCACCGCGGTGATAACAAATTTACTAATTAAAAAATGGTTTAAAAAAATAAATTTGCCGACTTTTCGTATCTACATGATGAGGAGGCGAAATGAGTAGTGGATATAACAAACCAATTAAGTCGAATTATGCAAGAAAGCATTGTTCATCATGATAGTGATTTGTTTATTATGCCCCGTAACGATAAATACCAGATGCTTTATCGAAATGTGCAGGGATATCGCAAGTCTACGCACATCGAACAGCGGGAAGCCGAACAAATTATGTCATATATTAAGTATCGCGCAGATATGTCAATAAGTGAACGACGTCGACCCCAAAGCGGCGCCATGACCTGGTTGGCAGCCGATGGTCAGGTGGTGAATTTACGAATTTCAACGGTAGGGGACTTTTTAGACCGCCCTTCGATGGTGGTTCGCTTTATTTACGAGTTGAAGCAGCAACATGAAATTTTAGACCCGGTCAGCCTGCAAGATATTGAAGCGGCGGCGCGTTTAAGGGGGATGATTGTTTTTTCTGGGCCAACTGGTTCGGGGAAGACTACGTTAATTTACGAGATTGCTAAAAAGTTAAGTGGTTCAAAACTCGTAATGTCGATTGAAGATCCGGTAGAAATTCAAGAAAATAACTTCCTGCAATTACAGGTTAACGAGAAGTCCGGAATGACCTACCAAGCATTGTTAAAAAGTGGACTACGAAACCGGCCAGATATATTTATTATTGGCGAAATTCGGGATAGTAAAACAGCCGAAATCGCGGTTCAAGCTGCGCTGAGTGGTCACTTAGTATTAACTACTTTGCATTGTAAAAGCACGGAAGGGGTTTGGGACCGGTTGCTAGAGTTGGGAGTGCAAGAAGATTATTTAAAGGAGGCGCTAACCGCCACCATTTACCAACGGATTATTCCAATTAAAAATGGTTCTATCCGAATTCTAGCGGAAATGAAGTCATTCCACCCGTTGTTAAAAACTAGTCACCAAGGTGGCAGACCAAGTTAGAGGAGTGGAAAAACAGTGGCCAAATTACCAACGAAGTATATCAGGACTACCAGTACGGGTAAAATACCTTTAGCAGACCAGGCGTTTATCTTCTCCACGATGGTGGATTTGTTAAAAATGGGCATTTCGCTAAGAAAAAGCGTAGATTTTATTCGTATTATGCGACCCTCGATTGCTAAACCGATGCAAAACGTGATTGAACAGCTGCAGCGCGGGCAATCTTTTTCGGCCGCCTTTCAGCCTTACGTAAGCACGAACATTTATTATCAACTGGCAATTGCAGATCAGCATGGGGGCCTTGTTAGGACGCTCAACACGATTGCCCAAATTTTCACCAGTCAGGAACAGCAACGAAAAAAACTACGGTCAGTGATCCAATATCCGTTATTTTTGCTATTGTTTTTAGGACTCATGATGGTGGGGATGCGGATTTACATCATGCCAGAATTAGCAGACTGGAATCGGGGAACTAAAAGTTGGGATAGCCAATTGATTAAGGCAGGGTGGGTAGCGGTCTTTTTGGTTGCGGTAGCAGCGCTAGGATATTATTTCTGGAAATTCAAACGTTCCAGCATTACTAACCAAGTCAACCTTCTTTGTCGTTTACCCATCATTGGGCCGCTTTACCAAAATTATTGCCACTATTATTTATTAGCAAACCTATCTTTTCTAATTGCCAACGGGATGTCTGTGGGAAGTATTTGTAAATACCTTAACCAGTTAGATTCAAAATCGTTGTTGCACCAAATTGGGCGAAAGGTTGAACACAGCATTGCGAACGGCCGGCAGGTGGATCAAATTATTCAAAAGGCTGTTTATCTGCCAACCGAACTAAGTTTGGTAATCCAAAAAGGAAGTCAAAAAGATGCCTTAGCAACGGAAATTTACGCGTTGTCAATGATGAAGTATAAAAACTTAATTAGTCGGATTGAACGTTTGATTTTAGTAGTTCAACCAATTTTATTTGGCATTATTGGGATAGTAATTGTAATTATGTACTGGAACCTATTGATGCCAATGTATAACTCAATAAAGGAAGTGTCGTAATGAAAAACAGAATTAAGAAAGCGTTTACATTAATCGAAATGACGGTCGTGTTGTTTATCATTTCATTATTAATCCTAATTATTTTACCAAACGTAACTAGTCAAAAACATAATGCTCGCAACATCCAGGGCGATGCACTTACCGAAGTTGTTCAAACTCAAGTGGACTTGTATGAAAATGAATACAATCATTTACCGGAAAGCTTAGATGATTTAAAGGAAAAAGGATACTTATCGGATAAGCAAATGGACCAAGTTAATCAGGACGGGATTAAAGTAGATAGTAGCGGTCATGTTAGCCGTAGTTGACGTCCGGAAAGCGGGATTTACCCTTTTAGAAAGCATTGTGGTATTGTTAATCACTTGTAGCACAATTGGAATGGGGCTGATTAATTTTCGGGGAGCCCATAGTGAACAGCAGGAGAAAATATTTTTTAAACGTTTCGAAATGGGTTGGCAGGAAATGGAACGGTTGGCAATGTATGAAGGTTGCCAGGGCTCGGTAATTTTTATTAAAGACGATCACAGCGTGATGTTTCATTGGCAGCACGGACGGGAGCGACACTCTAAATATTTAGATTTACCTCCTAACTTAGAGCCGTATACCGACCGGACCATTCGGATTGGTCGAGATGGGATTGTTACCCCCACGACGGTGGTTTTACAGGAGAATGGTCAAAACAAATACCGCTTAGCAGCACAGTTAGGATGGGGTGTTTATGAAATTACCCGGGTGTAAAAAGACTGGCACGTTGCTTTATGAAGGAATCGTGGGACTATTTATTCTGGGAAGCTTTTTAGCAGTTATGATGAACACTTGGCATAGTTGGCAGGTTAGTATTAGGGAAAACCGAATCGAGCTTAATCAAGAACGGGAAGTTTTAAATGAACTCAGGCAAAAATTATAAATACGGATTTACGTTGGCTGAAGCAATTTTAGCATTATTAATTATGGTACTGATGGTTAACTTAACAATCATGGCAGTCAAAGCAACTAAGCATAAAGCTGAAGCCGATTTTGAAGACAAAATTACCGAGGTTGTTCAAGATTTAGAATCAAAGCGGCACGATTTTCGTTTGAAAGAAGTTCGCCCTAATCGCTTGATCTTGTATTCAGAAGCGCAAAAGAAGCGTTACGAGCTGGAGTACTATTCGCGAAAAAATATGCTGCGTTATACTCCCGGGCATATGCCGTTAATGCCGGGGGTGCGTGCGGTTTCTTTCAAACGGGTCGGTAATTTAGTTCAAATTAAAATGAAGGTTTATGGAGGCAACTATAGTGCGTACGCGTTTATTCCACCAGCCGAAAAAGAAAGCTAGCGCGATGATTACCGCTTTGTTTGTATTAACGTTTATGGCGGGAATTAATCTGTTTTTGAATGACCAAGCACGACAAACAATTTTGCGATTAAAAAATGAACAAGCGACCACCCAAGTTAAAATCTTGGCCAACCAGTTTTTATTACGTTACCGAGAAAAAGAAATTAAAAAGTTGACTAATAAAAAACTGGGTACGGTAGAATTAAATCAGGATCAAAACTTGACGATAAAACTCAAGAAAGGTAATACTGTAAAGGTTAGATTTAACGAAAGTGGATATTAGTGAGGAAGGATCGCAAATGGATACAGAAAAAATTGAAAAAATATACCGTGTTTTTAAGGAATCAACCGAACTATTACAAAAAAATTTGGACGTGGATTTTTTAGACGCGTTCATTGAAACGGGGGATAACTTAATTACGGGAGAAATCCAAGTTGAAGACGGTAAACCAGATCAAGTAACGGTACAAAAATTAAAGCAAGTTTACGCAGATTTTAACTGGCAGGAATATGAACCTGAAGAGCTTCGCAAGGCCATCCAATTGGTGATGATCCAAGCAAACCGGGTCGAACGCATCCAAGCTAATCACCAATTCACTCCGGAAGCAATTGGAATGCTTTTTAACTACATCATTGAGAATTTGCCGTTATCCCAAGATCAAGTATCAATATTCGACCCGGCAGTTGGCACGGGGAACTTGCTATCAACCATTTTGAATTATTTTCAAGATCACCAAGTTAAATTCAACGGGACGGGAATCGATAATGACGATACTATGCTTGCGATTGCAAGTATGTCCTTTATTTTCGAGCATTTAAAAGTGGATCTCTACCATCAAGACAGCATCGATAATTTGTTGGTTAAAAATGCTGATATTGTAGTTTCAGATTTGCCGGTTGGATATTACCCAATTGATGAGCGAACGGTTGGTTTTGAGACGCGTAGCTCGGAGGGACATTCCTTTGTACACCATTTATTAATTGAGCAATCAATGAAGGCGGTACGGCCGGGTGGCTTTGGAGTTTATTTAGTTCCAAGTAACCTTTTTCAAACGGAAGAGGCCAAAAAGCTACTAGCATTTTTCCACGACAAGATTTATTTACAGGCGATTTTAAACTTGCCAAGTAAGATGTTTAAAGACGCTAAAGCACAAAAATCGATTTTAATTCTGCAAAAGGTGGGTCAGAATGCTAAACAGGCTGATCAAGTTTTGTTAGGTGAATTTCCAGACTTTAAGGAGCAAAAGGAAATGGTGGCGTTCCTCAAGGATTTCAAAAAATGGGCGCAAAAAAGTTTGAAATAATTGTTTGAACCGCTTAATTATTTTTAAGCACAGTTACCCCCGATAATTTCGATGCCGCAGGCTGGAGACCTCTGATAGAGGTTTCCAGTTTTTTGCGTAGAGGGAAATTGTACAAAGTTCTTATAGCCGCGGTACAATTAAAAATGATTCTTAGTTAGAATGAAAAAATCAAGGGAAAGTAATGAAGAGGATGATAATTTGAATTTTTTTACGGCAGATACCCATTTTTTTCATAAAGAGCTACTAAAAGACCATGACTTTGCGCCACGTGATTTTACTAATATTAATGCGATGCACGAAGCAATAATTAAAAATTGGAATCAACGGGTGACGGATCAGGACGTGGTTTATCATTTAGGCGACATTGCGTTAAATTTTGTGCGCCCAGAAAAAAAGGCGCATGAAGAGGTGTACGAGCTATTAAAACGGCTTAACGGGCGACTAGTTTTAATTAAGGGGAATCATGATTCGCGGAGTTTATTTAAATATTTATCTAAACATAATTACTTAGTGAATGGTAAGCCGAAATTTGAATTTCATTCGGTAGGAACAATTATTAAAATGAATCACCGGCAGTTAATTATGAGCCACTACCCAATTATGCTAGGGATTGTCCAGCAAGTGATTAATTTGCATGGGCACATCCATCATTATAGCGTGAATATTAAGGAAAATATCAATGTGGGGGTCGACACTCCTGAAAAGGATTATTTAGATTACCAAATTCCGTTTGGCGCCCCCTTTTCTGAAAGTGATATTGAACAAATGATTGACGGAAAAAGAATTGACTTTAAAAAACGGCGTTAAGCTGTAGGCTATGGAAAAGTTACGGTAATTAAAGTAAGATATTGACCTGTACGTTCCTTTTAATTTAGGATGGTGCTATACAATAAGCGGGGAATAGTGATGAATAAAAAAACAAATGAAGAGTTGGCGGAAATGCGACGTCCGGTGGTTAACCGGGTCGTTCAAGTCAATACAGACGAGGTTCTAATCAACGATCACGAATATCGTTTAGAAAAAAATTATCGCGATGCGTTTGATGAAGAATTGATGGCCGAACGCTTTGTCGGGTTGCTGAGTCGGTACGACTTTATTGTTGGGGATATCGGTTCGGGACAACTACGGCTGAAGGGCTTTTTTGCAGATGAAGAAAAGGTGCCTAACGAATTAAAAATCAGTCGTTTCGAAGACTACCTTTTTGAAATTTGTAGTTTTGGGTGTCCATACTTTATATTACGTAATATGCAAGTTAATGAGCGTTCAAAGCGACGCTGGATTAAAGAATGGCACCGCGCAGAAACTAAACATAAAGCAAAACGGCCGGTTTCGAAGAAGGCTAAATCACGCAAGCCAGTCGCAAAACGACGTAACGAAGTGGTGGGTACCGGTAAAAAGAAACGACAAAAAACTTTTAAAATAAGGGAGAAAAAGAAGTAATGATTGAAAATTATGGTGGATATATGATTGATTTAGACGGAACGATGTACCGGGGAAAAGAGAAGATTCCGGCAGCTAAGCGGTTCGTCGAACGGTTACAGGAAAAGCAGATTCCGTTTTTGTTCGTAACTAACAATACGACTAAAACTCCAGAAGACGTAGCAAAAAATTTGACGGAAAACCATGATATTAAAGTGAAACCGGAAAATGTTTATACGGCTGCTTTGGCTACTGCAGATTATTTGGATGGAATTGCTGACAAAGATCATCGCAAAGTCTACATTATCGGTGAAATCGGGTTGAAACGTGCAATTTTAGCGAAGGGGTTTGAAATGGAAGAAGACCACCCCGACTACGTGGTTGCCGGGTTGGATTACGATGTTACATATCATAAATTTGAGGTAGCAACCTTAGCAGTAAAAAAAGGTGCTAAATTTATTGGCACCAACGCGGACACTAATTTGCCTAATGAACGGGGATTAGTACCGGGTGCGGGCTCTGTAATTGCTTTGCTAGAGCGTTCAACGCAGCAAAAGGCCTTTTATATCGGAAAGCCAGAAACCATTATTATGGAAAAGGCATTAAAGGTAATGGGGTTGCCAAAGGATCAGGTAGTTATGGTGGGAGACAATTACATGACTGACATTTCCGCTGGAATCAATTTTGGCATGGATACTTTATTGGTGTATACGGGGGTTTCAACGCCTGAATTGGTGGCAAAGCAGGCGGTTAAACCTACGCACGAAATTAATAGTTTTGATGAATGGCAATAAAAATGCGCAAACTAATGGCAGCTTTATTGACAATTTGGGTTGGAATTAGTGGTGCAATTTTTCTTACAATCAATTCGCCCTGGTTGTTTCATTGGTCATTAACGGCGCGAACTGTTCACACAACGGGTTTAACTACTGCGCAGGTCATCAAAAATTACCACCAACTATTAGCGTACTTAGAATTGCCCTGGGTGAAACGTCTTAACTTGGCGGATTTCCCTTTTTCTAAGGGAGGGTTAATTCATATGGCGGCGGTAAAAAATCTATTTTTATTAAATTCCATTACGTTGGTATTGGCAATCGGCGGACTACTATTAATTTGGCACCGAATTTTTAGAGAAAAACAGGAGTGGCAAATGTTGCGTTTCTTTCAGATTGCCATTGTGGTAACTCCGTTAATCATTTTTTTCTTGGCAGTGGATTTTAACCGTTATTTTATTATTTTTCACCAAGTCTTTTTTAGGGATAATTATTGGATTTTTGATCCAAAAACGGATCCGATTATCAACGTATTAACGGATCGGTTTTTCGCGCTTAGTTTTGCCTTAATAGGAATTCTTTTTGAAATGTACATGATCATTTTTTATCGAATAATAAAAAAACAGGTCCTAACGTAGACCTCCGTTTAATGAGCGGGGTTACGTTAGTTGACCTGTTTTTTTGATTTTGACTTGATGAACGAAATTATTGCAGGAATTAGGGAAACGACGATAATGCCAATTACCACTAATGAAAAATGCTCTTTTACAAATGGGATGTTGCCAAAGAAGTAACCAGCACCACAGCAAACGGCTACCCAAGCAAAATTCCCCACGATGTTATAGCGGATGAATGATCGGTAAGGCATGTTAGCTCCAGCAGCAACAAAAGGAGCGAAAGTTCTAATGATGGGCATGAACCGTGCTAGGGTGATGGAAATGTTACCATGCTTCTCGAAAAAATGCTGAGCTTCGTCCATTTTTTCGTCACTGATAAACTTACCAAAGAAGGGATGCCTGCGCAGTGCCATTCCGACGTGCTTTCCTAAAAAGAAGTTTAGGGAGTCTCCCAATAAGGCTGCAAGAGAAAATAAAATGATGAATGCCCAAACGTTTAGCCCGTATTCAGGTTTAGCAGAAAGAGCAGTAGCTGCAAATAAAAGGGAATCACCTGGTAGAAACGGGAGAATTACGGCACCAGTTTCAATAAAGATAATGGCAAATAGAATTAAGTAAGAATAGTTACCGAAGTTATTTACAATAGTTACCAAGTGTTCGTCAATGTGAAGAACAAAGTCAATTAGAGTTTGCAAAGAATCATTCCTTATCTAAAAATTTAGGTATCATATATTGAGGATTTAACTTTCACCGTCTAGAAAGCCTTGTTTTAATCCCGCTTTTCTTGAATCCGCAGTCTATATTATCATACAGTTAGAGAAGGAACTTTGCTTTTTTAAAAGATTACCTTAAAATTAAACTTTTAGAGGGGAGCAGAGCAATATGTATAAACTAGGAGAAATACTTGAAGTAAAAATCGTTGGCATCCGGGATTACGGTCTTTTTATTCAGGATAAAAAGGGACGTAAGGGGTTGATACATGTTTCAGAGTGTGACAATCAGTATATTAGAAATATGCACCACGCTTTTGATATTGGAGAAAAAGTTCAAGCGGTGGTAATGGAAGATGATGGCAATCGACGCTTTGCGCTGTCAATTCGTGCTTTAAAGGAAACCAAGGGTAACTTAAGTAAGTACCCTAGGCCAATTAATTTTTATGTTAATCATAAGCATTTTTGGACAAAAAGCCACTATGATGCAGGTTTTAAGCCGTTAGCAGAGCACTTGGAGGGGTGGAAAGCGGAAAAATTAAAATAATTTAGAAAAATGGGTTGACGTACCCGTATAAAACTTGGTACTATATTTGAGCGGCGTTAAGGAAGACGTCGTTCATGAGATTTCAAATTAAAACAATTTAAAAAAGTTGTTGACAATTGATTCTCATGATGATATATTTAAATAGTTGTCAAAAACGTTATAAACGTTGATACGACAACGCTGGTAGACCTTTGAAAACTGAACAAAATTTTGACAAACGATCGTGTGAGGACTCG